>Ga0255372_10001_pt1 | contig 73022 bp, 58 predicted proteins | sample ANMaggSeSYBR01E8_FD_182092 | JGI IMG/M metagenome (GOLD analysis project Ga0255372, IMG submission 182092) | Sediment cell enrichment communities from methane seep in Santa Monica Basin, California, United Staets - ANME aggregate JGI... | ecosystem: Environmental > Aquatic > Marine > Cold seeps >...
ACCATTCCTTAAAGATTGAATTGCTCCTCTGTAATATTGTTTCCCTACATAAAACTGGACCGGTGTTGCCAGGATTAACATCAACCAGTTAACCCAGTGTTGATGAGCCCATCTGCCTAACAGCCCGAAATCTCGGCTCATTGACAATATAAACAACGGCACAGTGAACAAAAGTCCAATAAACAGCAAGTGTTTCTGTTCTTTTGTTTCTTTGTCGCGTGCCAGCCCTTCCGTGTCCTCAAATTGATCTCCAAGTATCAATGCTTCAAAACCAATTTTTTTGATCTGTTTTCTAATATCAATTTGAGTGAGAATAGTAGGGATGTACTGTACTCTGGTTTTCCCGGTCACCCAATTTGCGTTTACACTGATCACCCCTTCCAATTCATTTAAAACTTGCTCAAGCCGGTATCCATCCCGGTCATCGCTGATATTCTTAACCAGCAAATCTGCCTCGCCCACAGCGATGCCGTATCCTGCCTTTTCAATTTTGGTGACAATTTCATCTATTTTTGTGATTTCTGGATCGTACTCAACAACAGCTCTTTCTGTAGTTAGGTTAACATTTGCTAAATTTACACCTGATAATTTTTTTATGTTTCTTTCAACTGCCGTCGCGCAGTTTGCACAGTCCATTCCAGTAATCGGCAAACTAGTCAATTTAATATCAGACATATCTCCTCAATATACTTGGTCAATTTTTGTTTAGGTATATCCTAGACAACAACAGGATAATTAATTTCATTCAGAACTTTAATTATTTGTTCTTCAGTTGCCGGATCCGTATAGATAATTTCCGCTGTTTTTGTTTCCGTATCTGCCTTTACCTCTTCCACTCCCGGGACTTCATTTATTTCTAGTTCTATGGCTCTTACACAATGGTTGCAAGAGATGCTTGGAATGTTATAAGTTATTTTAGTCATATTTTCCTCGTCTGCGATTAATTAAACTTTCGTAGCTGCTTCAAACACATCAATTATTTCCTTAAGTACACGATCCTGCTCCTGCAAATCATTTCCCCGTACCGCTGAAATGAGACAGGAATTTAAATGGTTATCCAAAATATTTATGCTGATTTTGTTCAAGGCAGATTGTATGGCATGTATCTGACGTATAGTGTCAATGCAATACGAATCTTCCTCTACCATTCGCTGCACTCCCCGGATATGCCCTTCCACTGTTTTTAAACGCCTTTTATTATCCTGTTTTCTATTCATTCTTAACCCCCCCCTTAGGGGTTGGGCAAAGAATACTACATAAACACACAATGTGTCAAGTACCCCCACCGCCCTTGTTACGTCCCGCTGAAGAGATAAAGCAAACCCATTCACGATGGGTGCCATGCTCTTGCAAGCAGGCCATCGGTATGCATATAACTCTACAAGCTGAATGTTTCCCGATGCCAGTTTAACCATTTCGGGATTTGTGCTTTCCAAGTCTGCCTGGATTGTAGGTGATGCATCTACAACACCCTGGACATCACGCATTGGTTGGTTTGCTCTTGAATCGGTTGTAATTTCAACAGATTCAGCATTTTCGGCTACAAGTTCATCTATAGGACTTACTCTGGTTACTGAATCCGTGGACAGTTCTTTTGCTGCATGATCTCTTCTAGTTACTACAAAATTATTGACGAAACTATGGAAAAAGTTACCACGTAATCAGAATCTTTTTTTTCGGTTATCTTTCATAACCTCCTCCTTGCTTTTTCTACTGGGAATTAATCAATTGTCCAACATTCATTATTTTGAATTTCAACTGACCTCTCATAAATATCACGCCCATACCATGTCTTGACACGATATACTCATGGATATAAACTCTATCTATTATGTTTGATGGGATAGCCTTGTGACTTCTTACCGTTTCGAACGTCAGCAATTAGTGTCAATATTTATCCTTCTAGCTGGTTTGGCCTGGGTTTGGGTTTCCAGAATCCCGACAGATTCTGGATCTTTACAGCCTATAGTTGCTCCACAGGAAAGCTTTTTAGCCCCTGATTTTAACTTAACTACCCTTTCAGGAGAAAATTTTTCCCTTTCAGAATTTCGTGGATCTCCAGTAATAATAAATTTTTGGGCCAGCTGGTGCCCTCCCTGCAGAGCCGAGATGCCAGCGTTCCAGCAAGTATTCGCTGAATACGAGGACCTGGGATTAATCATCGCCGCCGTTAATGCCACCAACCAAGATTCGTTATCCGAGGCATCTGCCTTCGCTTCTGATAACAATCTGACATTTCCCATTCCGCTGGACAAAACAGGATCTGCCAGTCGATCATACAATCTTTATTCACTCCCCACCACAGTTTTCATAGATAACCAGGGCATAATTCGGAAGATTATCATAGGCGGTCCAATTCCAACAGCGCTCATTCGAGTCCAAGCAGACAAGCTTTTCCAGGATGAGCCCTAATGTTTCCAATTATCAATCTCGGTCCTTTATCAATGCCAGCGTCAGGGCTTATTCTCTTACTTGGTTTCTGGCTGGGCTCCCTCCTAGCAGAACGAAAATCAAAGCTATTTAAGGTCAATCCCAATTTGGTTGAAAAGGTTCTCTGGGCTTGCTTGCTGTCAGGATTAATTGGCGCCAGGTTGGCTTATATTGCCAGACACCCCAGTGCTTTTCAAGAAAATTTTCTTTCTGTTTTTTCCCTTAACCCGAACTTGCTCGATCCCATTAGCGGCCTACTCATATCAGCTGCTGTTGGATTTGTGTATATTTCCCATCAACGAATCTCATTGTGGGTATTTCTTGATTCCTTAACACCGTTTTTTGCAGTGATGGCTATAGCTTTGAGCTTCTCCAATTTTGCTTCAGGTACAGGATTTGGAACATCAACCACTTTACCCTGGGGTATATCACTCTGGGGTGATCTCCGACATCCAGTTCAAATTTATTATTTTTTAGGCGGTCTCGTCACGCTTTTTATTATTTTAATCAGAAAACAAATTAATGAGCATCAGTCCGGTTTCTCTTTCTTATTATTCGTTTCTCTTACATCTGGTTTCCGGTTGTTCTTCAGCGGTTTTCAGGAAACTGCCAGTTTAGTCGGTGGCGGCTTACGCATTCCCCAGCTAATATTCTGGACTATTCTGGCTATATCTCTTTCTCTTTTAAATAAACACAAGCTTCCGCTTCAGATGGTGAAACCTTATGAATCTCAAGGGTAAAACTATTCTCATCACAGGTTCCGCTCGGCGAATAGGCAGGATTTTAGCTTTAGCAGTGGCAAAATCCGGCGGAGACGTCATCATTCACCACAGCAACTCTCCTAAAGAAGCAGAGGAAACCAAGCAGGAAATCGTATCATTAGGACAAGAAGCCACAATCATTCAGGCTGACTTTTCAGACCCCAAATCTACAGACGAGTTTATCAAGGAAGTTTTTTCAACACAGAAACTAGACGGGTTGGTTAACAACGCCTCAGTCTTTTCTGACCTTTCCTGGGCTGACACCCAAATTGCCCAATGGAATAATCACCTGGCAATTAATCTCACTGCTCCATTTTTGCTTAGCCAAGCCTTTAGGAAAAATCTCTCTAATAATCTAGACGGAAGAATCGTTAACATTCTTGACTGGAGAGCCCTCCAACCAGGCGCAGATCATCTACCCTACACCATAAGCAAAGCCGGTCTTGCAGCTCTAACTAAATCCCTGGCGTTAGCGCTTGCTCCGAACATTACAGTAAATGGAATAGCCTTTGGTGCTGTCTTGCCGCCTAGCGATGGAGGTAGCGCTGAAAATATCCTATCCTCTGTTCCCCTTTCGCGATGGGCAGAATCAACCGAAGTTGAAGATACCCTTTTATTTTTGTTAACAGGCCCAAAGTATATCACCGGTGAAATTATCCACCTTGATGGTGGCCGACATTTAAATTGATATCAGATCCTCTTATTATCCTCCGAGGAGGTCAAAATGGACAAAGTTCTGATCAAGAATTTATTAGCCCGGGGAATTATCGGCATCAATGAATGGGAGCGTGTAAAACCTCAGGAAATCTTAATCAATATTACGCTCTTTGGGGACTTGAAAAAAGCTGGTGATACCGACAACATAGATGACAGTATAAATTACAGAACGATCGCGAAACAAGCGCAATCTCTTGCAGAAAATTGCAAAAGATTAACCGTAGAAGCCCTTGCAGCCGATATCGCGGCCAATTGCCTGGACGTGAATGGTGTTTTAAGGGTTATTGTCAAGGTCGAAAAACCAGGCGCTGTCCGTTTTGCCGAATCTGTCGGAGTGGAAATTGAGCGATCAAAGTAATCAAAAACCTAATCTTGCTCTAATCGGCATCGGAAGTAATGTCAATCCTGAGTATAATCTCCATTTAGCACTTGACAGGCTTTCTGCACAGGTTTCTATCCAGCAGCTTGCATCCATCTGGCAAACACCTGCTGTCGGGAGCGATGGTCCTGATTATTTAAACTCAGCAGTTCTGATTGAAAGCTTTTTATACCTTACTCATCTAAAGAATCATTTACTTTCTGGAATTGAACACGATCTTGGAAGATTCCGTTCAGATGACAAAAACTCAGATCGAACTATTGATCTTGATATATTAATGTATGATGGCGTTTGCCTTGATGATGATCTCTGGAATCGGGCGCACGTCGCAGTCCCCGCTGCCGAAATATTCCCTGCCTTCACAAATCTACAGACAGGCGAAACACTTAGTCAAGCAGCTTTGCGTTTAGTCTCTGGAAAACCTTTTTTCAAGAGGAACGATCTCTCCTGGGGAAACAGAAATAGATAATCTGCCTTTTACTTAAAACTGCAAAGGTGTAGATCCCCGGGATATATTATCCAAAAATTCTTGCCGTGTTGACAGATTTGTTCTAAATGCGCCAGACATGGACGAAGTCGTCATTCGGGCATTATGTTTTTTCACACCCCTCATCACAGAACACAAATGCAAACCTTCAACGACTACGGCAACTCCCTTGGGGTGAAGCAATTCATCGACCAGGTCGGCAATTTGCTTGGTCATTCGCTCCTGAACCTGCAACCTCCGGGCAAACATATCTACGATACGGGGAATTTTTGATAGCCCAATTACTTTTCCTTTAGGTAGATAAGCTACATGAGCGCGCCCTAAAAACGGCAGCATATGATGCTCACACATGCTGTAAAATTCGATATCCCGAACAATGACCATCTCATCGTACGAAACCTCAAATATTGCCTCATTCAATAGTTCGATAGGATCCGTCCTATACCCGCTAAGCAGTTCCTGGTATGCCTTAGCGACTCGCTCAGGGGTCCTTAATAGTCCTTCTCTCTCTGGATCTTCCCCAATGGATTTCAATATCTCATGCACAGCTTTCGCTATACTGTCATGATCTAATTCCTCTGAAATTAGTCCTGCAATTCTTTCTAGTATTTCTTTATCTTCATGCATCTTTATATCCTCGCCTCTCCCCATTACAACAAAAGTCTTTTACACTGTTCCAGTCATTTCCTTCATCCAAGTACATTTGCTTTTTTTCTTGTTTTTTATTCGATTCATCAATAAGTACTATTGATTTAGTTATCATTTATTAATAAAAAGCGAAGGAAATTCCTTCGCTTTTTATTTTAATTTATATACAGTTAGCCAACTTCTGGTTGAATTAAACCAAAAGATCCGTCAAATCTTTTATAAAGAACATTAATCGATTCTGATTGAGCATTGTAAAATACAAAAAAACTGTTATGCCCCAGTAACTCCATTTGTTCTATTGCTTCCCACTCATCCATTGGGCGCAAGGGGAACTTTTTTCTCCTGGCAATCACTGGTTTTTCCAGTTCGTCAATTTCCTCAATTATCTCTTCACTACCATCAATGCCTTGTTTCCAGCGTTGATTTCTTTTTCCCTTATATCGTTTTATTCTCCGCTGCAGTGTATCAGTTGCTATATTTAAGGCAGTGACTATATCAGCAGATCGCTCTTCAGCTCTTAATATAAAACCCTTACCCTTGACAGTAATCTGAACTACTTCTCTTTCTTCTGCGCTTCGCGCATTTGTTGAAGCAAGATCCACGCGCGCTTCAACTATATCTTCCAGATAGCGATCCAGTCCGGACACCTTCCTGTATACCTGGTCAGTTAAATTATCAGTAACTTTCAAATTGCGGCTAAATATATTAACTTCAATTGTCATATATGCCTCCTTTTTCTAATTTTAACACCAATGCATCTCATAATCGCGTAGATCTCGCAAGAGTGATCCCATAAACCTTTGATGCTTCAGCTTTCATTAATGCTTCGGCACATGAATTTATGGTTGATCCTGTCGTTACAACATCATCGATAACCAGAATTGATTTCCCCTTTGCCAGTTTCTTTTCTGCCAGAAAAGCACCAGTCACATTGATCTTTCTCTCTTCCAGGGATAATCCTACTTGCGACTTTGTTTTCCTGATCCTTTTTATTATTGAGGCAACAACCGGCAGCCCGGTTTTCCAGGCTAATGGCCGAGCTAAACACAAAGATTGATTAAATCCTCGGTCTCTCTTGCGTGCAGCATCAAGCGGAACAGCTGTGATCAAATCAATGTCCCAATTGTTTACTTGAAGCAAATTTACCAACGGTAGAGCTAGTTTTTCGCCTAAGCCCAAGTCTCTCTTGTATTTTAGTTTATGTATCGCTTTTTGAATTGGTCCCTCAAAATAAGCCCAGGACCTGAGATTAATATAAAATATCTCTGTTGTTTGGCATCTCTGACAAACAAGACTAATCGCTCCAGGATGGGGTTCGCCACATACTTGACAAATTGAAGAGCTAATTATTTTCGTTTGTTCTTGACAGGATGCGCAATAACGTTCTCCCCACTTATCGCATCCCGCACACCGGGGCGGGAATAAAAAATCCAGGGTTTCCCAACCCCAGGTATGAATTCGAGACCTCATGCTTAATCCTCCCGGATTAAACCTATTCCTTTTGTCTCGATAATGTTTATTGCCAGTACTATTTTTATCCGCCGAACATACCAGATAAAGCAGAGTCCTTAAGCTGCAATCCTGCCGGTCCCAGCAAAATGATCATGATTGACGGAAATATCAACAAAGCCATAGGAAAAAGCATTTTAACAGGAGCTTGCTGTGCTTTCTCTTCGGCAATTTGCCTGCGCCTGGTCCTCATCTGATCAGACTGTATCCGGAGAACCTTTGACATACTCACGCCAAGCTGCTCACTTTGTATAATTGCCGCAACAAAACTTGTCATCTCGATAATGCCAATCCGGTCTGCCATGTTACGCAAAGCAACCCTTCTAACATTACCAAGCTGAATTTCTCTCAAGCACCTACCGAACTCATCAGCAAGTTCATCTTCCCATTTTTCAGCAACCCTGGACATAGCAGCATCAAAACCTAGCCCTGCCTGGACGCATATAGTTAATAAATCCAAAGCGTCTGGCATAGATTTTCTAATCATATCCTGCCTGGAATTTATCTTGCTCTGGAGGAGAAGTTGAGGCATAAAATAACCAACAATGGAAAACAATCCCGTTGCGAGTAATTTTTTTCCCCAGGACCAATCCATCGATCCCAAAGAAAACACGAACAACAAAAGACCTCCGATCCCTATAGCAGCAATAAATCTTGATGCCCAAAAGATTGTTGGATCAATCCCGGGAGGATTTCCAGCTAACTCTAATTGTTTTTCTACTTGTTCAATTGCGTTTTGAGGAGTAAATCTTTCGGTTATCTCACCAACTTTCTCTACAATCGGCACTAATACACGTTCTGTAATGGGTTGTGATAATTCAATTTCCTCCAGGGTGATCTGTTCTCCACTGGAAATATATTCATGCAATCGTTCTTCAAGGGGTGTATCTTCCTGCCTGTTCCGCATGCCTACAACAATAAGACTTACAGCCAGAATAACGATAATTCCTACAAATATCCAAATATAAACATTCACATTCATCCTCCGTCCTGATTAGACTTCGATATCTGCCAGCTTATTCATGGCCATATATCCACTTGCCACCATGACTGCCGCTATACCTAACATAACTCCTCCGCAAAGCAAGTTGCCTGGCTTGAAAAAAGTCATTAGATATTCACGGTTTGCAAACCAGAGCAGTCCCATCAAGATTAGCGGCAGCAAAGCAAGGAATCTGCCTGAATAAATTACCTGTGAGACAAGAACTTTAATTTCTCCCTTAATTTTAATTCGCTCGCGAATTGTATAAGAAATCATGTCAAGAATTTCAGCCAGGTTTCCACCAACTTCTCGCTGAACATTAATCGCAGTGATAATCAAATCCAAATCATCACTGGGAATTCTCCGATGCATATTATTCAGGGCGTCATCCATAGCAATACCCAACTGCATCTCTTTAACAACACGGTTGAATTCTTCAGAAAGTGGAGGTGGTAATTCCTTACTTACAGATTCTAGAGCTTGCAAGGTTGAATAACCTGCTCTCAAACCATTAACTGTTAGGTTTAACATATCAGGAAGCTGATTTCCAAAGGTAGTTATGCGCTTATTTTGCTGCCGTTTCATATATATTCTAGGGGCCATTCCACCCAATATGGCACCAATCAAAGCGGATATAATATTCTGACCGCCTATTGCCCAGGCAAAAAATCCAAGAAGGAAAGCCGCAATAACCATAGCCGCGACATATTCAGCTGGCCGCAATTTCAAATCTGCCTGGGCTAGGCTGGTAGCGATCCTATCCCCGAATTTTGATCCTTCCAGCTTATTATCCAGCCATACTGAAAAAGCTGAAATCTTTTGTTCTTCAGCCAGTGCAACTGCATCTTCAAATTCTTCCTCTACGTAGTGAGAAAAGCGATCATCAAGAACAGATTGTTCATCCCGGACTGTAATAACAATCCCGACTACAAGTAAAATCACTGATAGTGCGCCGCCAATAATGAGTATTATATTCATAGAGATCAGTCTCAATAGCAGATCTAGATAGTTTTAACTATCCTCTTTTTGTTGAGAAAATTGAAGGAGGCAGATGTATGCCAGCGCCTTCGATCTTGTCCATGTATCTAGGCCTAAGTCCCGTTGGAACCAGTTCGCCTAGAACCTTGCCATCCTCTATCGCAGTTTGTTCAAACCGGAAAATATCCTGCATGGTTATCACTTCACCTTCCATGCCTACAACCTCTGTAATGCTGGTTACCTTCCTGGTTCCATCCTGCATTCTACTTTGATGAATGATCAAATCAATCGCTGAAGCAATTTGTTCTCTGATAGCCCTTATGGGCAAATCCATCCCTGCCATCAATGCCATCGTCTCTACTCTTGAAAGTGTATCTCTGGGTGCATTAGAGTGTGCAGTTGTGAGTGATCCGTCATGGCCTGTATTCATAGCCTGGAGCATATCCAAGGATTCTTCACCACGGATCTCACCGACGATAATTCGATCGGGGCGCATACGGAGGCAATTCATCACGAGCTGGCGAATTGTTACCTCCCCTCGTCCTTCAATATTAGGCGGTCGGGATTCCAATGTAACTACATGATCCTGCCTCATCTGGAGTTCTGCCGCATTTTCTATTGTAATTATCCTGTCGGTATTGGGAATAAACTGAGATAAAACATTTAGCAATGTAGTTTTTCCTGAACCAGTACCTCCGGATATGATGACATTAAACCGCGATTTTACCGCCGCCTCCATGAACAATACTGCGCCAGGCGTCAAAGTCCCGAAATCAATTAACTGTTCAACTGTAAATGGATCTTTGGCAAATTTTCGGATCGTTAAACAGGGACCAACCAGTGAAATTGGAGGAATAACAGCGTTAACACGTGATCCATCAGGCAAACGTGCATCCACGTATGGACTCGATTCGTCAATCCTCCTGCCCAATGGGGCCACAATTCGGTCAATGATCCGCATAACGTGTTCGTTACTTTCAAAGGTTATCGGAGCCCTGGTGATCTTTCCCGCTTTTTCAAAATAAACGCTTTTTGCTCCATTTACCATAACTTCTGTTATGGCATCATCTTCCAGCAATGGTTGCAAAGGCCCAAAACCAAGTATTTCCGCGGCAATCTGCTCAAATAGGCGGTGCTTCTCCTGCCGGGAGAGCACTATACTCTCTTCGGTTAGGATTTGCTCAAACAAATCACGGATCGTTCCCCTAACTTTTTCAACTTCGGAAACATCAATAGAGGGATCCAACTCAGCTAACAACCTATTTTGGACCCGCACTTTCAGATCAGCATAGGTCTCATCCTGAGCATCTTTCCTTGGAGGTGATACCCTCCGTGCCTCCAAGGTCCCTAATCTTGAGCCACCTCCGCCCAATGAAGGATCCTCATCGCCAGACGGTTTTCCTTGTTCAATTCTTTTAAGTAGAGACATGTGTTTTTTCCTGGTACTTGTTAATTAACTTGAAATGAATGTTCTAGTTCTAGTCAGCTGGTTCCTCTTCTAATTTTGAAAGCCTCTCACGAATTTTTCCTACTAATTCAAGAATACTCTTGCCTATTTCCTTTGTTTTTCCCTCCCCCATCATAAATGGTATTCCACGATTTACTGCCGGCACGACTATTTCTCTATCTTCTGGTAAAACAGCAGCGACTTTGTGTCCCAGGTTATGCCCAACCTTTTCAGGCGTAATAGCTAGCTGCTTGTCAAATCGGCTCATTACTAAGAGGATTTTTTGCTTATCTATACCCAGGTTAGTTAATAGAGTTAACATCATTCTAGTATTGATTATTGCCGGGATATCCTGAGAGGAAATCATTACCAATAAATCGCTGGAGTCAAGTGTATCCAATGTCACATCAGATAATCCCGAGTCCGTATCAACGATCACATAAGAATATAGTCTTGCCAAAAATTGCAAGACTTTTACAAATTGGTCTCCTGCAATTCTCTCAGCATCCTCAGGGTGAGGAGGAGCAGATAAAATATCGATTCCAGATGACTCGTGATGAATAACTACGTCTCTCACAATTTCTGGGTCCAACTGATCAGCAATAGGAGTCAGATCAACAACTGACGTTCTACCCCGCTCATTAAGAAACACTACCACGTCTCCGAATTGCAGATTGGCATCTACAATTATCACAGGGGTTTCCGAGCTGTGCAACGTAACAGCCAAATTAGTAGCTACAGTCGTTGTGCCAACTCCACCTTTCGGGCTGTATACTGCAACAATTTTACCTAAACCTGAGAGGGCTATTGTTGTGCCCCGAGGATCAATTAAACTACCTGTGCCTCTACCAATAAACTGTGCTTCTTTCCGAATTGCTTTTGATTTGGCCCCTGCTCGGCGGATGACAGTCACCAATTCATCGCTCTTGGGCGGTTTGGTTATAAAATCCCTTGCGCCCGCGAGCATAGCTCTTCGCATATAGTTTGTGTCGCCCTGCACGGATAAGATTACAATCTGCGAAACTGGCGCTTGTTCCTGGATCCGTTCTGTAGCCTCAATACCATCCATGTCAGGCATGTTGATATCCATCAACACTACATCCGGATCCAGGGAAATTGTCTGTTTGATTGCGTCTTTTCCCGTCCGAGCAGTTCCTACAACATTGATATCATTCTCAAATTGCAGGAGCCGGGCAATATTCTTTCGTGTATCATCTTGATCGTCTACGATCAATACGTTGAATTCTTGATCTGACATAAGATTACTTCCAACTAACCGTTGTAGGTCTTATTTTAAGGAATTGCTTCAGATTCACCCGTACTATTTCCCGAGTTTGGTACTTCGTCTACCCTGGGAGCCAGTCCATAAGGTAATTTTCCAGGAAGTGGAATCGAGTAATCATCCAAGAAAAACTGCATCGTTACAGTTTTTGTGTCTATTACCGTACTGTCTCCAGCTGATCGTAACGCAAGGCTAATTTCAACTCCGCTGTCAATTAAATATGTCAAGTTCACAGCTTCTTGAGGAGAAACGATTAGAGTAATGTTGTCTGGTGGTTCTTCAACCGCAGGTGCGACAATTTCCCCTTCCGCCGCAATTGGTGTAGGCTCAGGTGCAGGCAATTCTCCAGCTCCCAATGATCCATCACTAAAACTAAAATTACCGACATGTAATACAGTTGCGCTTGGAATAATAATTTGAGTTGCTAACCTTGGTCTCTGGGATTCCGACGGGATCACGTAAACCTTTTCTTCTTGTATTCCATCCAGTTCGTCTATTCTGCCGTCATAAGTATAATAATCTTCCAATGTTGCATGAGCTGCCAATGCATTAGTACCACTATCTGCGCCTAACATAATACTGGTGCCAATAAGTAGTGCAGTCTGGTTTGGCAACCTGGTCTGGAAATCCGCATCCAAATCAATAAACTGCATCGAAGCAATCACCACAACCCGGTCACCAGGCCTAAGCGCATACGAGATACTTGCCAATCTGCTAATAGGGATAGCCTTAGCTACCATTCCTTCAGGGATCGACAGAGCGGCTACTGAACCGGCGTCTGATAGCTGCGCAGCGCTATCAACCAACATATTTACCGTCAAAGGTATCCCGCTGTCCAGATCGAATTTAGCCTGCCTTCCAACGACTTGGGCCAAATCGGTAAACATGCCAGAAATTAACAGATCACGCGGCAGTGAGATCAGACCTAAAACGGTTTCGTTCAGTACTGTCCCTCTCGGCGCTTTCTGGGTTATCACCACAATGTCTACTCTGTCTGGCACCGCAACTTCCGCCGGCGCACCAACTGAAGTCGTATCGGGTTTCAAGAAATTTTGATAAAGGAAATAACCACCCACGACTAACAATACCATGATCAAGCTTAAGTAAAGGAATACTCTTCCACGTCGCATTTCAACCTCCTAGCTTGCTGCCTGAATAATGCATCCTTATTTTACCTCATAAATAATTCCATTAGACCTGTTTATTTCTCTACCATAGTTTAACGGATATTTTTCTTATTTTCCAGTAGTTTTATTTTCAATCTTGTGAGGTCAAATATCAATAATTTCCTCACATAAGCAAAACCCTACCGTATGGTAGGGTTTAGCATATGTGACTTAGTAGGCGGTCACTCGCCTGGAACCTATACGGTTCTTTTAGATATTGTCCACGATATTTTGGAAAATATTTCCAATAGCTGGACCAAGAAGGGATAGAATAACGATCACTACGACTGCAACTAATACAAGAATTAGAGCATACTCTACGAGACCTTGGCCTTTTTCTTTCGGTGCGAATAACATGGTGTTTACCTCCTGTTTATTTTTATTTCCATCTAGGTGTATGCATACCCTTCAGGTTAGTAGGCATTATAAATAACAATAAATCAAATTGCAATAAGCATTTCCTTACAATTATGCAAAGACGTCTTGCCCTTCAGAACCTGTTGGTATGGTGAAACCGACCCTGGTCCCCTGCCCAACAGCAGTATCAATATTAAAATCACCTTTTAGAATTTCTACCCGGTCTTTTATTACCTTGATGCCCATACTGTTTTCCATCGCATGATCAACATTAAATCCTTTGCCGTCATCTTCCACATCAACAACAATTTTATCTTCGCCTGTATCTATATGGACTCGTATCGTATCTGCTTTACTATGCCTGGTTGCATTACCAAGCAATTCCTGAATAGCCCTGAAAAGCATGATCTCCAGGTAACCATCAAGCCTTCTTTCGGTTCCAGAAGCAGAAAAGTGGATTTCTGTTTCATTTTGCTCTTTTAGAGCTTCAATATAATGCCTGAGTGTTGGAATTAATCCAAGATCATCTAACATCATTGGCCTGAGTTCAAAAATAAAATCGCGGACCTTGACGAATGTGGCATTAGCGTTAGCTTTTAAATCATCGAGTTCTTCCCGGGCTTGATCGAGGTCCATGTCAAAAAGTCTTTGAGCAATTTCTGCCTGTAGAATAAAATTAGACAAAGCTTGAGCTGGTCCATCATGCATTTTGCTTGATAATTTATGACGCTCCGCTTCCTGTGCCTGAATGACCGATTCGATCACTTCGGCCGCATTTAGCTCAACATCACCACCCTCCAATAAGGGAGTTTTTGTTAAATATTCCTTAATATCCTGCATTTGCATAATAAAATCTTGAAGATGGACCTGCTCATTTCTAAATTTTTCCATTTGTCCACGCATAACAAACAATCGCTGCTGTACATCAAGGGCTTCCTCGTATGCATCTCTTACCACAATCGGGCTTAAATCCTCTGCGTTTTCCTTAATTTTTCTAATCTTTGCTGAGACTGTTACCTGTCGTTGAGCCAGTTTATCAACTTCTACTTGACTCTGCCTAATCTTTTTAGAAATATTTTCCAGCTTGCTCTCGGCCTGCTGAATTTTTTGCTCGAGGCTTTCCTTTAATTGTTCTGTGGTCTTTTCTGTGTCACCAGCGACATTTAATACCATGATATTTACTCCTGAATATTCTCTCTTGTCTTCTTTGTGAGTATAGCATAGGTGCACACCGCAAGCAATTCATCAATCTTCTTCTTTTCTTTTTCCCGGAGACTAACAATTCATTTCCTCGCGCAAGCAATCAAGTTTTCTATTCCAAACCTGGGAGTAATTTCAATTTCGACTAGTAATACAGGTATCAACTCGCTTGTCAAGCCTGAATACTAATCTCTAATGCTGTCAAACTGTCTGATTGTTCCTTTATCCGGGTACTCTCCCAATTACCCTTCATTCCGAATAGATGGTACCCAATCGTGTAATTAACAATCCGTCATTATCCATCAAAAAGGTTCAGACTTCTCAGTCAACTACATCTCGAGAAGGCATCATCAAGGAGGTAAAATTATCCAGAAATCAAAAACTAAGTTGAGTTATAGTTAACAAAATAACCAAATAAATAGTTCCAAATAAACGGATCAAATAAACTATGATTTCCTGCTATACGCAACCATGCTGATTAATACTCCGCATCCATGTTTCCAGGCGCAATTTGCAACAGGTAAATTGCGCTCAAAACCAATAAGCTTAGGCATCCAACTAGCGAGTATATTTCCGTCTCATTTGTAATCTATCCAGTACGATCTAGCAGGGTTTACCACCCACCACTTTATCCAATACAGACCAAGCAAAGAAATTAACGGTAGCGAGATAAACATAAGAATCCTTTGGATCAGTTGATAAGGCTGGTTAATGGTCATTATAAGAATGATCCACAAACCAAAGAAAAGTATTGCCAGAAATGAAATTACAATAAACTCTCCTTTTGCCTTCCATCGTTTATCCCAGGTAGCTAAAATCAAGATTATGGCTGGAAAAAGTATAATAAAATTTCCTGGATCAGTTTGGATGCCTATCCATTGGCTAATAGTCAAAGTAAGAAACGACACCCATAAAAATCTCTCAAAACTCCCCTTCCTTCCAGTCCACCACTCGTAAAGCAGCAAAGTACCTAGAACGATCAAAATACCCCATTTTAATTGCGATTCCAACCCGGGGACCCACTCCGCTAACACAGCTGCGAGTGTTCCTGCAGGGTTATATGCTGGATATTTAAGAATTTCCCAAAGGTTTTGGAGTATCCAATCGGGAATGAGAATAATTCCAACTAGAACAAAAACTGCCAGAGATCCAAAAAACCACTTTATCAAAGTCCAGCGCTTTTGATACAAAGCCCAGACGGTTATGAAGGGAATCAGTAAAACAACAAGTTGAGGTTTTATAGTAGTTATTGCCATTAAAAAACCAGCGATTCGGTCTTTGCCGTCCCGCATCAGCAGAAAGATACCCGATAACATCAAGGCAACGAAAATAACAGCATTCCCATTAACGACACCTCTGATCGCGTGATACCAAATTAATGAAAATAACAGGATAACTCCTTGAAGCCAGATAGGCGGTTTCCAATCTGCAAGTTTAATCGCTATGAACGTCATTGATATCAATGCCAGTTCAAGCGATGTCATCCAGACTGCCCTGGCAAAAAAATAGTTTTCTATAAGCGAAAATGGTAAAAACAAGAAAATTGAATACAAAGGATAAACTACCCGTAATTCATTCTCGTCGCCCTGTGCAGGGTGCCCATAAGCGGCAGTTTGAATACGGATCGCAACCTCGTCGCTATAGGGACTGAGACCTTCCAACACAAACGATCTTGTCCCCACGTAATTAACTAAAAAATCATTTCCTTCATGATTGTTTTTGGAAAATGAAGCATTTACCCATGTTAATCCAACGACAACAAAAGCTCCGAGGAGCATCACCACCACCCATTGAAAATTTCGGTTTTTTCTGAACAACATAACTTATCACACTTCTTTTGTATCAAAATATCCAATCGACCGTTGGTACAAGCGGACTCCCAATAAAATCATCAAAATGGTTCTAAGTGGAATTAATAAATATAAACTCCAAAAATACCCCCTCGATAGCAGAACGGGCCACTCAAGCAAATTTACCAGAACCATGCTAGCCCCAAGCAAGAAGGCTTCGTTCCTTGGGAGACAGAGCAGTATAAAAGGCAATAAATACAAAATCCACTGAGGACTATATCCCGGACTCCAAAGTAAAAATATTACAAAAGAGAGCCCTATGAATGAAATGACCCATTTATCAGAGTGATCTTTTGATTTAACTAACAACCCCAATCCAAAGCTGCCAAATATTATCAATGTCAACCAGGAAGGAATCGTGGATGGATTCCCGGTAGCTATGTTCGCCGTAGCAGGGATTTGTCGGTTTATCTCTTCACTGAAATTTCCTGTTCCAATGTTCTTGTCCATCAAAGCCCAAATAGTTTCCCAAGATCCTTTATTTATCTGAGACTTGATTGAGGCACTCGTCATATCGGAATTGACCAAATACAACATTCCCCAAATTAGAGTTACGATTCCAATCACCATCATTGTTGACTTAAATGCTTTTTTTGCAGATCGAATATTCCATAGAGCCGGAAGAACCAAAATTGGGAACCATTTAGTCAGGATACCAGCTGCAATTGCAAAAGCTGCGGGGCTATCCTTTCCATCCAGCAACAAAGATATGCTTAGAAATAAGAAAAACACAGCTATGGGATCGAAATAACTCCAACTATAGAACAAGCCAATTACCAGCGCGAAATAGACCCAAACCCTTGAGATTCCTCCCTTATCCGGATGTAGTTTCTCTTCTAGGTGGAAAAATATTGCGACAGTTCCCGCTTGAAAGAGGCTGATAATAAGGGCCAAGACATAGCTATAGGCGGTCTCTTTGCCATTAACTAATAAGAAAATCGTTCTTGACATAAAAGGGAATAATGGTGGAAATTCTGTCCAGAAATGCAAAAAAGGTGTTCCTAATTTTGCTTGATTAAAAAAATTCCAATAATCACCATATCCTGGGATGATATCGTACGGAGATGCAATAAAAAATACAAGGCGAGCTAAAAAGAATAGAACCACAATAAATCTATAAGTAGGTTTTTTGATATTCATGACACTTTACCGTTTAATATTAATTTTCTCTGAAAGTTTTTCCAATTGTTCGGAAACCTATCAAATAATGTCATTCATCATAAATTTCTGCATATTTTTGGGCGGCAACGATATCGTCAGGCCTATAAAAAAGAATGTCTGAATAAACCGCTTTTGCCAACTTTGCTTGTCCTAATTCCAGGTAACAGGTTCCCAAGTTGTGCATACCCTCAATTGCTTTAGTTGAGAAAATTATATTTTCCATTCCAGGCAGCAAGTCCAAGGCTATGCTGGGTTTATAAAAAAGATACCAACCATATTGCGATGTCCCCATCTTTCCAATTCCATAAGAAGTTGTTCTTTCTAGCAATTCTACTGCTCGCGAGTAATACTCTATCGCACCCTGGCAATCTTTCTTGAGAACAGCCAAATCTCCAAGACTTAGGTTGATTTTTGTCATCAGCCACTCGTCCCTAGATCCCATCCAGAGTGCTGTTCTAAGATTTCTTTCTGCGGCAGGAAGCTCTTTCAGCATCAGATATGTTTTTCCAAGAGCTAAATGGGTTTCAGGGTTGTTAAAACTTGGAGCTTGCGAAAACGCGATTAATGCCAATTCATACTTTTCTGCATCCAACAAATCCCAACCTTCATTCAGGTAAGTGTTCTTTTCAATCTCAGGCATCTGGATACCTTTACGCCATTCAGATGCCACGCCCTCGCGGAAAGAATTTTCTCTAAAGAAAGGTTCATCCACCCAATAAGAATTCTGTGCCAACGCCTGATTGTATGCTTCCTTAGCTCCCTTACTTTCTCCGGTATTTTCAAGCATACTCCCCAGTGTGAGAAAAAACGCTCCCTGTCTGGGAGATTTCTCCACAGCTAGTTTAACTGATTCGATCGCCTTGCTCCGTTCCCCTTTAGCCCATTGCAGAAGTCCTAGATTCATCCAATTTGCACTATAATCGGGTTCAATTTCCATGCCTTTTTGATAGGCAACTATCGCCTGATTTAGTGAATTCTCATCGACTACCTCTCCCTTTGCATTCAACGCCTTTTTCCCATAACTAAACCCATCTTGGAGCCAGTAAAACGCATTCTCCGAGTCTAGCTTTACAGCTTGGTCAAAATAAGCAGCTGCCTCTGTCCAATTTTCCTGGTTCGACGCCTCAATCCCTTTATTAAATGGAATTAGCGCCCGGACATCTAATCCTAATCCCAATGAAGCTATCAACCACAATCCTGCGATCGAGAGGTTCCCTATCCGGTTTTTAGATGCACTTACATCTATCCTGATACCAGAAGATACCTGTGCGAGCAAGATAGCTGGCAATATCATCAACAACGGCATCATTTGTGGAGTTTCAAAGAGACTGTGAGCGCTAAGACCCGCCAAAGCTCCAAATATTCCTGCCAATTCAATTCGATTCAAATTATCATGGCTTATCCAAGCTTTCCTTGCCATTATAATTAACGATCCGAAACCTATCAGCAAGGCGACAAATCCAACAATTCCCATTTCAGCAGTTACGTTCAAATAATAGTTATGTGCGTGAGTAAGCAGCATATTAGGGGGAATTGATTCTACTTTAAAATATTCAGATCCAAACGTAAAAAGACCATTGCCGATAATTGGTTTCGCCGTAATCATATCCCAGGCAACAATCCAAATATAATCTCTTGAACCAAATATGTTTGACCAATCAGAAGGATGCGAAGGATGACTCGACTGCCATCTAAGCAGAGCAAAAAGGGTTGCCGCTCCTAATACAACAATCGATGTTATCCCGACAATTACCCATTTTTTCTTGATCATCTCTTTCAGGAATCTTTTTGATTTCTCCCAGTTCGCCATTCCCCAAAAAAGGATAAATGTTCCTGTTGCGCTGAACGTACCTAACCATCCAGCCCTCGAAGATGTAAAGTAAACTAGTAATAAGGCGACAAACACCCATAATCCAAGAAGCAATTTAGGTATTAGTTTCTTGGTTCTAAAAATCATTGCCAACCCAAGAGGAATCAATAAATTAAGGTAAGCAGCCGCAATGTTGGGATGCCCCAAAAATGCCCTTACTCTGTATGTCGCAGGAGGGATCAGGTTCCCAATACCTGAAATACTAAACCATCCACTATACCAGCGCGCTAATTCCCATACTCCAAAAAAAAGGATAAACCCGCTGACAAGAATCATTACTTTGCTTACTAGCTGTACAGGCAGTCCCCGGCGAATCAGGTCCGTGAAAAGGTAATACACCAACACTGTCACGGCCAGGATGATAAACGAAATTAAACTTCGTCGAGGATCTACTGAAAAAACAGTTGACAGTACCGATGTCAATAAGAATAAAAATATCCCAATATCCAATCCGGTGCGAGGGAAATCACTCTTCCGGATAGTTCTAATTAGGATCCAAAGGAATCCTATCCCAGAAACCAGAATCATATTTATTACATTCAGTGAGTATAAAACCAAGCCATTAAATGTCCCTCCTAACAAAACGAGATAGCTCAGAGCCAAAAATAGGCAGGATTCCTGGAACAAATATTTTGCCCTTTCCCGGGTTATCCCCATCACTTAATAAGCTCCTTCGCCTTTTACTACCTTTCCGATTGTTATCAAAAGGATTCTGATGTCCAAAAGAATTGAATAATTTCGAATGTAATATAAATCATCTTCAGTGTGAAGATGCATCGGCCGGTCACTCCTCCCCATGATTTGCCACCACCCCGTGATTCCCGGGGATATAGAAAATCGTTTGTGCTGCCATTTTTCATACCCTGCCACTACCCATGGTAGTTCTGGCCGTGGACCTACAAAACTCATATTCCCCAGGAAAACATTAAACAATTGAGGCAGCTCATCGAGGCTTGATTTTCTTAATAATTTGCCAACTTTTGTAATCCTGGGATCGTCAGGTAATTTGTGACGCATGATATCTACTTCGTCCACATCTCCGATACCGGCATATTTAAGATCTGCCCCAATTGTCATAGTTCGAAACTTATACATGTTAAATAAACAACCGTTCTGTCCCACTCGTTCTTGCACAAAAAGCACAGACCCTTTGCCTTCAATTTTTAAAATCAGACTGATAACAGCCATTACAGCAAGTGAAAAGGGCGCTACGAGGACGGCCAAGATTAAATCGAAAATCCGTTTTACTAATACTTGATGCTCTTTCAAAGCTGGCGCCCGCAAATTAAGCAGAGGAATTCCAGCAAATTCCTCAACCTCGGCCCGCTGCAGAACAAGAGAAAAATAATCAGGTATAACCCAGATGGTCACAGGAATGTCATAAAGCAATTGAACCAAACTATCAACATCAGCGAATTTTTCACGCGGTAAAGTGATAAATACATCTTGAATTTTCTTCGACACGATAGCTTCTCTTAGCTCTTTTAAAGGCGTGATCACATCCTGTATTTTCTCGTTGGATTTATTATCGTCACTTACAAATCCAGCAAATGTCAAATTTAGTTGTGGATTTTCAACAATTCTATCCCTCAAATCTTTTCCAGTTTTTCCCGTACCAACAATTAGAAATGACCTGGAATTCTCACCATTTAACTTAAGTCTAATCAATACCCAAGGAACAAGCCTCCAGCTTATGGTTGAAATAATCAACTGCGCAACAAATAAAAGAAATAGCAATCTTGACACATTCCTGTAAGTCAGATACATGATTCCGGCTAGTATTAATGCACCAAGAGATGACGCAAATACCAAGTTAGAAAATTCCTGGAAAAATCTTTCGTTATTGCGAATATCATAAACTGAGGAATAGTAAAATATACCAATCCAAACAACAATTGAAATTAGGTAGATTCCTAATTGCAATTCGACAGGGTCTGCAATTTCTTTTACGACCTTCATTTCATTGAAAATTGGCCTCAAATGGGCTGCGGAATACAACGAAAGAACCACGAAGATACTATCAATTAGAATTGATAAGATGATGTGGTTTGCTGAATATCTTCTGAACATTTCCTTTCCCTGTCTAGCCTAGTCTTTTAAGCCCGCCATTCCTTCAATACCAGCAATACAAATTTTGGGTATTTTATATATCTCCGCCACAGCCTGCGAGGTTCATTTAGTAATCTATATAACCATTCGATCCCGCCGCGTTGGATCCATCTCGGCGCCTGGTTTATATTGCCCGACACAAAATCGAAGGCAGCGCCAACGCCAATCAGCAGGGGCGCATTCAATTTTTCCCGATGCTCAGACATCCAATATTCCTGTTTTGGCGAGCCCAAACCAACCCATACAATATCAGGGTCCAGCTGATTTATATTGTCGATCACTTCTTTCCTCTCAGTAATTTTTCCAACCTGTATTGAAGGGGCGTATGCACCGCAAATATTTACTTCTGGGTATTCTTTCAGCAGCCTCGTCTGTAATTTATTTAATACTTGGTTTGTACTCCCGTAAAAGTAATGCTTCCAACCTTCTTTATTTGACAGCTCGCATAACGATAATAATAGATCTGGCCCATATACGCGACTTACAGTTTTATTACCTTTCATCTTCAATATCCAAACAACGGCCATTCCATCTGGTGTTGTCAGCCCGCTTTTATTAAAAATCTCCTTCAGTTTTACATCGTCATAACAATCCATTATGCTGTGGGCAGGCGCCACGCAGATATATGAAGGCTGGCGTGTTTCTATCTGATCCTGACAGTATGCCAACGCCTGATCTAAATCAATCACGCTAATCATGACCCCAAGAATGTTTTGACGTAACTGATTCATCTATTTCGATTACTCCGTTTCTAGTTTATCTAAGAATTAATCAAATATCGAATAGTAGTTTTTTTTCAAAAATACCTTACATTTTCCATCAACCGTTGCATCGCAGATCGTTCTTCCTGCATTTTCATATGCTTTTTTGGCTTCTAAGTACGCTAATTCGGATCGCTGCAAATCCGGCAACTGCCATTTACTTCCCGCAGGAAAGTATTGTGGGTGAAAATGATTTTTATCAATTGCATCTTTCCGGATTTTAATTTTATTCGGAACACCTTTATCGGAAAAATTATGATCAATGCCAATCAGGATGACCTCTGAAAATCCCATAAAAAAAGCTATCTGAAGAGTTATATAGGTAACTGTCCCGCCGCTGTAAATTGGTTTGCTGATGTCTTTGCTGAATCTATCCTTCAAACCTAAAGAAGTTTTTATGTAAATAGTTTTAGGGTCTGATCGATCATATTCCGATCTTAAATTCCAGTTAATAAATTTAGGCATCTGTAAAGCAGAAATTTCAGGCGAGAATTGCTTCAAGACCAGGTCATTTATAGACACAAAATAAGTTGGCCTGAAATCAATTTCCGCAAACAATAAGTAAATTCTATTCATACCGAATGTAATCTCTTCTCTTATCAAAGACAAATCCATGTTCTTTAGGCTGGGTCCATTTCCAATGATCACACAACGTTCGCCGATATGCCTGTCCTTATAGTAGTTAATGCGCTCTCGATTTTTTGTTGATAAAGAGGTTGCTGAATTCCACAACAACTTATGGGGATAGTCTTTGATTCGCCGCAGCCCAGCCTGGCACAAACGATCTGGTGATATTTCAGATATTTTAAACCTTTTACTTTTTGTTTTTCCCATTAATTACTCACAAGAATTTCTTTTTGATGGTACCTATTACTACATTGAGTATAGATTTATCATCTTCGCTCAAACCTGCCCAAACCAGAAATCCGTAAAACAAACTTACGGATAAAATAATGACTGCCAGCAGCTCCAATCCAGCGCTAATGTGAAAAACAAGTTTTGCTGTGATCAAAATCGTTGCTGTAACAATAGCCGCCAATAAACTTCGGACCCAATACCGATCAAACGGTAAAAACCCTAACCGTCTATTGGAAAAATACAAGCCTCCTGCAGATAAACCCGCGAAAGTGATTGCGTTGGCAAATGCCGCGCCTGTCAACCCATAAATTGGGATAAAGATCCAATTCGCAGCAATATTCCCAATAAAGGCTGTAAAGGTAATTTTAAACCAGACCTTCTGATTTCCTGTCATTATTAACAGCTGGTCTATCGGGCCTTTTCCAACATTGATCAATTGCGCCAGGGTTAAGATCAACAGAGTTTGCGAGCCAATTAGGTAAGCTTCTCCAAACAATGTGGTCATAAATGCTTCCGGAGCAACTAAAATAATCAAGAACAAGGGCAAACAAAGATTAAACACCCACCTGGTGCTTGTCCTCATTGTCAGCTCAAGTTCTTTTAGGTTGTTCAGGTGAAAACATTCAGCAATCATCGGCGCAACCATTGATTTAAATGAACTTAAAATTGCTATAAATAATACTGATATCAATGATACTGACTGATAAATACCGGTTTCAAATTCAGGTAAAAAATACCCTACGAAAATGCGGTCAATCAAAATAATCAATGTTCCAAAGATAGCAGGAAGCGCAATAGGCAGCGAATATGTGATCAAAGTTTTCTGCAAATCCCAAATTTTTACCCACTGAACTGCTTTAACCTTGTACACGGCCTTGAGTATGATTATTCCCGCAATAAAACTCAATATTATTGATGTCGAACTTGCAGCTACATATCCAGTTAATTCACCGCCTAGAATAAAAACCAATCCGATTAAAAGCAAATTGGTCCCCGGTTGGATAATTTCTTCAATTAGATTAGCATACCTCATATCCATTGTTGCCCGTGTAGAGGATGCAATTACCCTAACTCCTGCCAAGACAGGAAAAGCAATGCTAAACCAGCGCAAAACGAGACCCAGCTGCGGTTTGTTAAAAAACAAACCTATATCATAAGCTAGAAGAAAAATTACAATTCCTGCAAAACTTCCAAATACCATCACTGGCAGCAAGGCACTGACTATGGTTTCGGAAAATTTTTCCTTATCTTTCCTCCAGTATCTAGATGCAAAATGGATCACTCCGCTGTCCAATCCAAGTACTGCTAATATTCCAGCAATGCGTAGGATATTCCATCCGATTCCATACAAGCCGAAATTAAATGGTCCAACCAATCGTGCCAAGATAACCTGGCCGACGATATGAGCGCTTCGCCCAAATGCCTTCCCAGATAAATTAACAAATACGCCTTGAGCAAGTTTCATCTGCATTTCAGATTTCCCAATCTGCTCAAACATACTGCTTGTCTCCTGTTTTTATATTACTTCCCGCAGCTATCCAGACAAATATGAACATAAAAAATAGTTCTCTTGCGTAAAATGCAGGAATCACGGACACAGAACCAATTAACAGGATATAGATCATTATTGAAATAGCCTGCATTTTTTCCCGGTTTCCGGGATGAGATTTAATCTGCTTGACAAGATTTTTACTTATAAAAAATAGCAGAAAAAAAACAACCAACAAACCAATATATCCCAAGTCGTAGATCATCTGCAGGCTGAAATTATGCAGACTGATTTCATTCGTGTAAATATAAGACACAAATAGATCCTTATAGGCTGAAACAATACCAGATTTCTGTTGACCATACAGCCCATACCCCACCAGGTGGATCCACTTAAATTCAAACAGCGGCCTTATTGCGCTCTGCCAGATTGTTGTCCTGCCACTCAACACGTCTGTACCAAATCTAATAAGGGGTGCTAATATTGCAAGATTCTGAAGAAAGCCCCCTTTTAGGAATAAAATTGCTGGCTGGATTAATAATAACAGGCCAACATACGTCGCCTTGGCTATTTTTGGCAGCAACAATGTGATTCCAGCGGTAATTAGAAGAAATAATAATGCGCCTCGGGAATCCGTAGTAAGGACTATCAATAAACTTATTCCAACTCCGAAGCATGCTATTACCCAGCCTAGAATATCTTTTGACCTCTTTTTTACAATATCAATGAGCGCCGCTGCACTGATTACAAAACCCGCTCCTCCAACCATGCCAAAAGCGTTTATTCCTTCTGATAAGGGGTAATAGATTCTGGAACATTTTATGTTCAATAACGACAACATGACGGCATCGTAAGCTCTAAGGTAATTCTCCGTCTGATTTGTTAAACCGAACAATTGGAAAATAACATTTACTCCCAAGTACAATATCAACCCATTAAAAACATACTTTAGATAATATTGTTCATTTACCTTCAATGCGCATTTCGCAGAAAGTCCAAAAATCAGGAAAGTAATTAATTGATAGATAAACAAAAGCAGATATGGTTTTTGCAAACTTGTTCTGAATATTGCAACAATTATCAGCAAGAAGTAGATTAAGCCCAAAATTGCAATTTTGCTGTCAAAATCAATCTCCTTTAACATAGACAAGATCGTTTTCAACAGAAGCGAGCCGGAAAATAAGCAAATGCTTATTGCTAAGATCAAAAATGCAGTAGAAGACTGTTCAATAAAAGCTTTCGCGAAAACAGCCGAGACAAGAGTTAATAACCCCGCAATATTAAATAATAAAAGTATCTGAAATCCTGCGAGTATGATTACTCTGGGTATGCGGGTTGAATTTTTAATCTCTGGTAGGTGATTATTAATAATCACAAACCAAAAAGGGATCAAGGTCAATAAAAAGACCCAGGAATTACCTTCTAGGCCAAAAATCCTTGGTAGCCGGATTAATGTTATTCCGGTAACCAATAGGGTTTTATTTAATAATCCTTTTCTTGCTATCCTTGCCATAGCTGCCTCAAACCTGCAGTTTTCTTTCCTTCAGTATTAATCCTAAATTATTCCTTTCTCTCCAGTAATATTAATTCCTCACTGTTAATCAGGGTTTTCCAGGTCTCTGCAGCTGCCAAAGCCAACGGTCTATCCGGTCGAATTAATACATAATCTATTTCCCACAGGTCCAATTTTTTTTGCCAATTCTCTTCGGCGTTAATAATCTCAACCCACTCTCCAATAATCTCATCCCCGAACAAATCGGTCCTCCCATCAACAAATATTTTGAAATCGCGTAAATTCCAAATCAGATAACCACCCCAGTTATACTCATTGAATATTAGGCCTGTCTCACTTGCTCCCTTTAATTTTTCTACAGCGTCTACCGGAAATTCTGTTCTCTCGTTCTGTTCAACAAACGAAGGGGAGCTGACATCATAAATCTTCCAAATTGCTGTTACAGACAACAGAACAAGTAAAATAAAATTTATCGCATACCTAGAGCCTGGTTTAATTTTTTGGTTAGATTCTGAGATTGACGAAAACAAGCCCCGCACAGACGAGAATTTAACTTCAATTACAGTTTTGAATTCTTCCAAAACAGGCGCCAGATGCCTAGTCAATATCGGTGCAGTCACCAGCGCAAATGGGCCGAAATTCCTTCTTGCTATTAGCGCTCCCCACCCGAATACGATCAAACTTGCCAGATCACTGCCATCAATTCTCCTCTTAGAAAGGCCTATGGCTGCCATCACTCCAAACAGCATCCATAACATCGGTTGCTGGTAAAACTGGTGAAAATCAGGAGACGCCCACTCCGATATTAAATTCTGCAAAGATTCAACACCAATCGTGTTAAAGGGAATTTTCCACATACCAAACCCAAAAGGATTAATCAAAACAGCCAGCAAACAAACCATGATCCAGATTCCCAAAACCTTTATCTCCTTCCAGGATAGATATTCCGGCTTATTGTCTACTTGTAATTTATTGAAAATCTCTCCTCCCATCACGACTCCGGTCAAAATAATCCCTAAAACATAACCGCCGTGAAGGTTTGACCACAAAATAAATATCAAGGGCAGCAACCATAAGCGATTTGTTTTTTTCCATTTGTAGAGATAAATCAGGTAACTTACTACCGCAAATAAAACCAGGGACATTATTTGGGGTCGGGGAGACCAAACCACACTCGCTACAATTCCTGCAAGCACTCCTGTCATCATTCGAATTATTCGGTGCCCTTCCATTTGAAAATACACAAGGCCAATGCTTGCCAAAGCACATACTCCCACCCAAATAGTGAGGGCCTTGTAGCTGCCTGCGCTGTACAGGAGGTACATAATCACCTGTGATAACCAACTATGATTTAGCCAGGGGTCCCCATCGCGAGTAAATGAAAATGTATCTTCAGAATAGACTTCTTTATTAAGCAAGGTCTCTTCACCTGCTCGTAAGTGCCACCACATATCAGAATCCAGCGGTGTCCTTGCTGCCATTATTAAGACGAGCAAGAGCAGCACTGCTAGATAAAATCTATCTTCTTTGATCCAGGGCATAAATAATCCTCTGTCAATGAGAGATTAAATGAACTTATATTTTGCTCATTCTCCCGATCCCAGGACCATTATCGTCGAAATTTGATCCTGATAAACCGCGTTCCAGTCACCTATTTCCTGAAGATGCTGGATAAGCTCGGATTGGGTTGGCATGAGCACCCAACTAACTTGATATTTTTGCAACACATCTTCCCAGCCCGGTGAGAGCGTGATTACTTTTTCATACTTCCTGGTAAGTTCTTCACCGTAAAAATCCGTTTGCCCATCGATAAAAACCAGCATTTCAGGCCATGTCCGGTAGAGTAAATACCCTCCCCATGGAAAATAGTTAAACCCCTCACCTTGTAGTTGATTTTCCTCTATCCAATCTACCGCTTGAACTGGAAATACGTTATCCAGAAATTGATTGCCTTTATTTTGGAAATCCAGTGTAAAACCCCTCATTAATAACAGCCCTGCCGCTACAACCACTAGCCCCGACCATAAACCGCTTTTTAAGGATTTTTCAATATCCATAAATCTGGACTGAAGATCAATAAATTTATCAGTAGCTCCTTTTGATTTATTCGCTTGTAAATAATCAGCGCCTACCGTTACCAGTATTGGCGCTACTATAACTGCGTAAAGAGGTATATTCCGGGCAGAATAAAGAGCCATCGCGGTCCAACCGGAAAGTAGTAATGCATGAGAAGCATTCATCCTCCGTTTTGAAATCGCAAGCAATCCAATTGATAACACTATCAGTAACAAAAATGGCCAGGTGCTTATCTGGTGAAAATCAGGAGGCAAATATTCGGCAGTATGACTTACCAAATATCGATTACCTAGAAAGCCAAATCCCGTTTTCCAAATACCGAAACCGTCGGGATTTATCAAAGAAACCAGCAACGAGCTTAGCCCGATCCAGAGATAGGTCTTTATTTCCGGCCAGGAGAATTTCTGATCAAGTATTAATCCTGCAATATAACAAGCCCAGATCAGTATCCCGGCAATAAAAGCGCCATGCGTGTTTACCCAAATCAGCATTATTACTGGAAATATTAACCAATTCTTCCTGATCCCTATGCGCAGTTTTTCGAGTTCAGTTATCCAGATTACCGTAAACAAAATAGTAAATATATGCGGCCTGGAGAGCCAATGGAGGCTTGCGGCTGCCGCGGCAAGAATCGTCCCTGCAAGCGCAAGAAGTGACATGCTGCTGAGATCTAAACTTTGTTTATATACCAACCAAAATGCAGCCCCAATGATCAGCGCAGTTACCCATACAATCCCATCCAGTCCTGCAGCTCTGTGAGCGAGAGCAAAAATAACATCAGCGAGCCATTCATGTGGGGTAAGAGGATCACCCAGTTTAGTATGGGAAAAAACATCTCTGGTTGGAATAGATCGGCTTGTAATGATGTGGTTACCGAGGGTTATATGTCTCCCTAAGTCCCCATCAACATTCATCAGTTTAGGACCTAATCCAATCAAGGCGATAAAAATCGCGATGAATAGGATCTCCCCTATACGGGGCATTAAAAAAGCAGCAATACAGGGTGACTTTGTTTGATTTTTCATGGTGTAGTTGTTATTCCCAAACCAACATCTTGAGGACGAATTAAATTTGAAAAATCATAGTAAACTAGAAAATCCCCAATTCGTTTTTCCTTCCAGGTCAAATTCCAGGCACCAAATTGTTGCCTGAGATAATTATCCAGCTGGGGATGATTGGTTGTTATATAACCAACTTCCCCGGCTGAGCTAACCAAATCCCCGTAAGGTGAATAACGGTCGTCTCTGGCAGTATACCGGAAGTCTTCATGGTACGGTAGTCGAGGTACAAAAATTATTTCTTCTTCTGATAAAAAAGCCAAAGGGTATGAAACCCAATAATTCGAATAGCCTCGGGATATTTTTTCCTCTTTTAGAAAATCTATCAGTTCATCCATTCTTCCCTGATCGATTTGTGTAACCTGGTCGAATTGTGTTGTTAACCCTGGAGGAAAATCCAGTACTGACTGGACAGTACCTCCTAGATTATAAAATAGAACCATAGACAATAGTCCTAACTGCAGAAAAGCTTTTCCTGAAAGCTGGTTTACTATCAAATCCGCTCCAAACAAAGCCATCGGAACTATCAAAGGCGTAAAATATCGACCAGAGGGATCGTTACCGAACGGAGTGAAAGCATAACCAGCAAATAAGACCACTCCAATCAAACCGATTGCCCATAATTCTAATTGGTTATTATTTTTTACCACCTTTTTTATGCTGAAAAACAAAACCGAGAGCCAGAAAATTAAAACAAATGGCAGTAGAGGCATCATCAGCCACTTAACATCCCAGGGTGGACGGAGTCCCATAATTGCTGTTCCTCCGAACAAAATTAGATTTCTGCATCGCTCCACGAGAAGGAGCAATCCCGGTCCACCACCAATACCAGCTATTGCGCCGCCTGTTAACTCGGAAATAAGGGTTGAGCTGCCTTCTCCAATGGCAAATGCCCACCATGGCATTGACCCCAGCATCGCTCCTCCCAATATTAAAATGCCAGCTTTCAAGATTAGCTTTGGATTTACCGATTTGCAGGCTGCCCAAAATAGCACCAATATAACTGGAATCGAATAAACAAGAGACAGACCAAGCACCCAAAATCCAAACCCAGCCCCAAATCCCCAGGTAAACAAACCAATAAAAAATAACCAGTCTGGCTCAAATTCTTTTTCTTGTACTTTTTGGACAATCGATAGCCCCCCCAACAGGAGTAGATTTCCGATCAGCAGCATTTCTCCGTATCCGCCTAAGCTGACAGTTGAATACAAAGTAATATTAACAGCTGGAACAGCTGCCAGCAGACCTGCAACAAGCGCAATCCTCCGCGAGTGAAACAACCTGTGTCCCAAGAGCGCAGTTGTAAGAACCGTTCCCAGATACAAGAGGCTCTGAATAATTCTGATTACCAAGACTTGTTCACCAAATATTTTAAAACCGAGAGCAATCAGGATTGCGTCGAAGCTGCCCATATATGCCTGTCCATAAAAAAATATTGGCAGTTCTCCCTGGTTTATATGCCTCGCCATTAATGCCACAATTGCCTCGTCAGCATTGAATGGTACACGTCCTGACAAAATCAACAGAATCTTTAGTGCTGCCGCAATAAATACTGGCAGCCATAAGTGCCCTGTTTCACCTAGAAATTTTTTTATATTATTTATATGGCGTTTCATAAATATTTTAAAAGACTACTTGCTCCAATTGATGCCTGCAATATTTTTTGTAGTTCGCAGCGGATCCGGTGTGCCTATAGCGTATAATACAAATGAAAGATGGATCATTTTTTTAGATAAGGTTTCTTGCCAATTATATGCCTAAGAAGATTAAGGAAAACTGGATTTTCATATTACTTCTCGCAACGTTGACTGTTTTCTATAGTTACGGAATTTTTCTTGTTCCATTCCACCCAGACGAGAGCACTCACATTTATATGAGCCAGGATCTTGAGATTCTCTCTTCCCGGCCTTTATCTCTCTCCTGGGAACCTGGTCTGCCATTTAGCAACGAAATTATGCTGCGATCTCTGGGCGCACCATTATCAAAATACCTCATCGGGTTCGGCAGATTATTAACTGACACTCCCAGGCTAGCAGCCGACTGGATTTGGAGTTTGTCATGGAACGAAAATGTCGCTGCTGGAGCGTACCCATCTGCTCGCTTGTTAGTAACTTCTCGGGCAATAACCACTTCTCTGCTGATTATTGCCCTTATATTTCTTTACGCAACAATCAAAAAAAACTACACAATAACAACTTCCCTGCTAGCTGTAATTTTCTTAGGTCTTAACCCTCTCTTTTTGCTGCATGGTAGAAGAGCCATGAACGAAGCGTCGGTCTTAATGGGGGTCTGTTTTTTTCTTTGGGCATTATCCTGTGAAAATATTCGCCCTTGGCTAATCGGTTTAGCTCTAGCTACTGCTTTTAATGCTAAACAGTCCGCCATTGCATTACTACCCATAGGAATTATAGCAGTATGCAGACCTTTTAAGATTAGGTCTAAACCAAACATTATTGTTAAGCGTCTTGCAGTATTCAGTTTGTTTTTTCTAGCGTTGACTTACTTACTGAATCCGTTTTTCTGGAAATACCCCCTTCAGGCTTCTCAATACAGTTTTAAAATCACTTCTGAACTCCAGGCGAACCAGCTAAAGGATTATTATCCCAGTCCCGATGACGGGAAAAAACAAACTCTTCCTTATCGAACTCTAGCCCTTTTCAGCAACCTTTTCCTAACGTCTCCCAGCACTGCCGAAGTGGCCAATTATATAAATGAAATTGAAGATCAAGAAGAAACCTATTTCAGCTTTCCACTCCATTCCCTCGGCCGCAGCTTTCTGATTGCCAGTATTTTAATCGTTCTTACGCTAAGCGGATTTATTATTGGGATAAGAAGCATAATTACACACAACGAACCTACGCCGCCGGCTACATCTTTACTTCTACTGGCTACCATCCTGCAGTTTTTCTTTATTCTATTTTTTCTACCCTTACCTTGGCAGCGTTACATCGTGCCCCTTCTTCCTTTCACAAGCATCTGGGCAGCTATAGGATTAGAACCCATGATACAAGGTCTGAATCAATATTTATCAAAATAAAATACACCTTGAATTGCTACATCTACTCACTGGACACTATTTATCGATTATCTTGAGATCGTTCAGCCATCTATTTTGCTAGATTCCTCAGCATTCTTTCTGTAATTCTGGTCTTCCAGTAGCTCTCTAAACAAGATTTCGGCAGAGATTCATATAACCTATTATGCGTGAGCATGCTGTTTGGGCACATTCCAGGATTAGTCTGTCAGCTTTATTGCCATCCCCGGAGTCAGCAAATCAAAACTCTCGGAATTCATGAGGGTAAAATTGATCCAAAATATGCCAACTTCGTTGATTTTTCAACCATAAATGCACAAAAAAGCATAGTTAGTTAAACTCCCGTGACATTTTTCATTTAATTTTTTATCAGCTTTTTACAGGCACTCTTTCCGATACCTAGCTAAATGCTTACCTTAATTTCTTCAAAAGTGCCCCTCTTCAGCACCCAGTTTTCCGCATACGTCCCGTCTGATGATGCCAAAACGCTTACAGAAGAAGGTGCATTTGACAGCAAATGACCTACTGTCTTCACTTTAGCTATTATTGGATATATTTTCTTAGTATGTGAACAGAACCTTCTCTGCATATCCTGGTCAAACTTCAGAACATCATTTCCGTCACCGTTTTGATGCTATTAGTCTGTTTTACGCTTAATATTTACCAATAAACAGCCAAAGATGTTAAACCTGTTGTATATAGCGCCTGCATTATTCCGGAAAATAGCTCCCGTCATGCCGGGAGCTATTTTCCTTTCCTTTCAATTAGTTATCAATTTTTTTAGGGACCTGCTAAAATACTTGCGTACTATATTATAATAGGGCATACTACACTAAGAAGATTTCTCCCATTCAAGAGTCTGGAAAAATCATTCTTTATGCCCCTTGGGGAGATTACTGGATGAGCACTATATCACTTCGTACATATATACGTGAAATTGATTCGTTGATAGACCAAGGACGTCTGGACGAAGCTATTGCTCATTCCCGTCATATCCTCTCAAAATTCCCCAAGCATATAGAAACATACAGGCTTCTTGGAAAAGCTTATCTTGAGAACAGTCAGAACAGCAATGCAGCAGACATTTTCCAGCGTGTTTTATCAGCTGTACCGGATGATTTTATCTCCTGCGTTGGCATGAGCGTAATTCGTGAAGAAGAAGGAAATCTTGCTGCGTCAGTTCAGCATATGGAAAAAGCGTTTGAAAAGCAGCCTTATAACAGTGAAATCCAAATCGAGTTAAGGCGTCTTTATGGGAAACGCGACGGTGCCGAACCTCCCAAGGTCAGGTTGACGCATGGAGCATTATCCCGGATGTATATCCGGGGAGATCTCATTAAACAGGGTATCTCTGAATTAAGAACAGCTATCAACGAAAATCCTGAAAGATATGATTTAAAAACGCTCTTGGCAGAAACCTATTTAGCTGGAGATCAACTGGCAAATGCAATTGATTTGGCTAGTAATATCCTCAAAAAATTTCCATTTAATCTCACTGCCAACCGGATCATTGCCAGATCCCTCAAGACTCATGACCATCCACAGGAAATGGCAATCTGCACAAAACGGCTTTATTCTTTATCTCCATATGAAGCCTATATATCTGAACATGCTCCGACCTTAGAACAAGTTCCTGATCGAGCAATTACAATAGAACAAGTCGAATGGGATGAGGCACAACAAAATTTAAGTACTAAGACCAGGGAAAATATTCTTCCCTGGTCTATACCCTCCGGAAGGACAGACTCTTCCAAAAATAAAGGAGAAAGCGAAAGCATTCCTGATTGGTTATCACCCCCAACCCTGGAAAAAGAGATTATTATGCCTGACGAAAATACTGGAGCTTCATTACCTGAAGACCAAAACCAAAATTCAAATAGCAACGATCAGGAAAATTCTGTTCCTGATTGGATGCAGGAAGCTGGCTGGGAAAAATCCAGCGGGACCGTGGATGAATCAATTCCGGTTTTTGACGATCTTGAAGGTGAAGACGAGATCGTTCCTGCAGATATTCCTGCCTGGCTGGAAGATGCAGCTCCTGAAGGATTCAGCTTAAAATCTGACACTCCGCCTGATCAAGACAAGGCTGAATCACCGCCCAAGCCCCCGGCTATTACCGATGATGATTTGATACCAATCTCACCTCTTGTCGACTCTCTCCCTGATCCCCTGGAGACTGACATCCGGCTAGAAGCCGTTCCAACAGTCAAAGATGAAGAACCCGAAATGGATGTACCTTCCTGGTTAATGAATCTGGAGCTGGATGAGGATTCTCAGGAAACAGCCATTGCCTGGCTGGACAATATGCCAGAAAGCCTTCGATCCGATGATGAACAACAGCGAAGCGAACCGTCCAATGACAAACAAACTGGGACAAAAGATGTATCTGACGATCTGGATTGGATGAGTGACCTATACATCCAGGAAGAAGAAAAATCCAGCACTGCAGAATTATCTGAAAACCTGGCGGCCGCGGAATTAATCCCCGAACTACAAGAAGATGACAAATTATTCAACCAGGAAGAAATTGAAGCAATTGAAAGTGAAGTTCCATCCTGGCTAGATGAACTTGGTGACGAAAGCGCTCCTATTCCATCACCTGATCCATCGCCTGAAGCAATTGAAAGTGAAGTTCCATCTTGGCTAGATGAACTTGGTGACGAAAGCGCTCCTATTCCATCACCTGATCCATCGCCTGAAGCAATTGAAGAAATAATCCCAGAAGAACTGGACGTTTCCTCAGAAACCTTCCCTAAAGAAGTGGACGATAAAATTCAGCAGCCTGCTGAAAGCGAGCAAGCTGGAAGTTTGATGCCGGACTGGCTTTCGGAAATTGATTCCGAAGACGAGGTCTCTGCGATAGAATCTCCTCCAGCACCCCCGGAAATTACACCCACATCAGTTGAAGAGCAGCCAGACATGCCTGATTGGCTTGAAGATTTTCAGGAAGAACAAGCTGTTCAGGAAGCTGATGTTGAAACGGATAGAACGGATAGTCTGGCATGGTTAGAGAGCCTGGCTGAAAAACAAGTTGCGCCTGATGATGAGTTATTCACTTCCGCAGAAGAACCCATTCAAGCGCAAGCACCCGAAGAGACTTTCTCACCTGTTCCAGAGAGCGAACCAATCCCTGAAACTCCGACCGATCATGAGCTGTTCACTTCCGCAGAAGAACCCATTCAAGCGCAAGCACCCGAAGAGACTTTCGCGCCCGTTCCTGAGAGCGAACTAACCCCTGAAGTATCATCTGCTGACGAAACGCTTAGCACTGAAATCCCTGATTGGTTATCCAGCCTTAGCGATCAAGAAATCACCAAAGAGCCTGCAGCTTCAATTGAGGATCTTATTGCTGAAATCGAAGAGGAACCTTCAGCTTCAATTGAGGATCTTTTTACTGAAAGCGAAGATGAAGCAGAAGCTTCGACAGATGATATTATTGCCGAAAGCAAAGAGGAACCGGCAGCATCGATTGAGGACATTATTGCTGAAAGCGAAGAGGAACTTTCATCTTCTCCCGAAAGTTTTGCTGCCGAAAGTGAATTTGAAGATTCAGCATCCTGGCTGGATCAAATTGATGAAGCATCAATCACAGAAACCACAGAAAGCAGCACCGCTGAGGAAGACAGCGATGTTCTTAAATGGTTGGAAGCGCTTGAAGATGATGGCGAAACCTTACCAACAGATGAAGATATGCGGAAATCTCTTTCCGATGATCTTGTTGATAAAACACCACCCATCGAGCAAGAAATAACTGACACTCCGCCTGGAGAAGAGCTCCGAACAGAAGGCATGCCAGACTGGTTGGCTGAACTTGAAACAGATGATCAGGAGGAAGTTTCCTCTCTTCAAAGCGCGATTCGCCAATCTGACCATCCTCTGACGGAAGAAGAAAAGGACTTTCTTGAGCGGACAGAAGCGAAACAAGATGAAAATGCAGATTGGTTAGCTAAGCTTGACCTGGTTGATGACCTGCCTCCTTTAGAACCTGAAACTCCTGCTATCAAAGTAGATGTACCTGAAGAAAAAGAACAAGAAAAACCGATTGAAGAATTTGAAGGAGCCAGTGTTTCAGGTGGCATACTAGATCGGCTAAAAGACTCTGAAAAAGAAGGTCCTGAACCAGAAGCCCCGGAACCAGAAGTTCCCCAATGGCTGGAGAACCTCAAAAAAGAAGAGGACCCCCAGGAAACAGCGATCTTGTGGCTCAAGCAATTTGTGCAACAGGGAGACAAAGCGAACTTAAAAGCTGAAATAAAGCGTTATACAGATGAGCTAGATCCCGGGGATACTGTTCCGGGATGGATGGAAGATCTCAAGAACGAAGAAGACCCTCAAACTACCGCTATGCTCTGGTTGGAAAAATTGTCCGGTGAACGGGAAGAAGCATCAAAGACCAAGCCACCTCGTGAGGTACCTGACGAGTCTGGCTGGCTTGCTGATCTAGAAAAGGAAGCCGCTGAACAATCAAAAGAACCCGTTAAAGAAAAATCTCAGGATTTCAAGGATGCTAATGAAGGTTGGCTTGCTGACCTGGAAATTGACGAAAAACTTAAAACATCTACAGACGAGGATATTCCTGATTGGGCACAAACCGAAGAATCCGGAGAAATTGATGAACAGGATGGAGAAACACCTCCCTGGATGAAGGCTACATCTCCGCTCGAAGGTGATTTTTATACAGACGAACTGGCAGGCAATGCCGAAAAGGAGATCGAGATACCTGAATGGCTTGCAGGTTATTCAGAGGGGGAAAAACCAGAAGAGGAATCTGAACCTGGACCAGAGACACCGGCATCGGCTACCGCCCCGCCAGGAGCCGCACCGGATCAAGATGAATACACCTGGGTTTCTTCCGCTGATGATCCAGTCAAGCCCTCAAGAGAACCCTTTGATCTCAACAAAGCCGCCATTTCGCAGCTAGAATCCATCCTTGGCATTAGCTATCAGGTTGCCAAAGGCATCGTAACTTACCGCGAAAAACACGGTCCCTATAAAACTATGGAAGATTTGTTAAATGTTCCTGATATAAAAGACAAACAAACAATTGAAATTCTTAAACCTGAAGTCATCATTCGGGAAGTAAAAGAAAAACCAAAACCTGTAGAGAAAACTTCCCCCGCTGTAGAAGAAGAGCCGGAAAAGCGGCTTACCAGAGCCCGCAGCCTTCTTTCTGACTCAAAAATCGATGAAGCGCTTGAGCACTACGAATACTTAATTATCAAGAAAAAATCAATTCCTGAAGTAATCAACGATTTAATTCAAGCCTCTTTCGATCATCCTCTGGATGTGCCTTTGATGAAAACTCTGGGAGATGCCTATATGAGGGTGAATAAACTCAACGAAGCGCTTGAAGCCTATTCCAAAGCGGAAGACTTGCTTCTTTAATATTATACAAATTCAGATTCATCAAGGGACTGTTCAACCGAGCAGTCCCTTTTTGTTTTATTGGAAATTTAATAACTCTACCTGGTTAAAATGTACACATATATAAATCTACCTATTCCCTAATTTACTGGAAACATGTATACTTATCCCGAAAGTGAATTGTAAGTTTTATTACGGAGGATCTTTGTGGAAAAAACATTAGTTTTAGTTAAACCCGATGCTGTACAACGAGGACTCATTGGTGAAATTATTAAACGCCTGGAAAACCGTGGTCTTCGCTTGATCGCGGGGAAATTCATTCAAGTCAGCCGTGAACTTGCCGAGGAACATTATGGCATACATAAAGATAAACCGTTTTACGAGACTCTTCTTGATTACATAACATCTGCTCCAGTGATGGCCATGGCCTGGGATGGCCCGGAAGCTGTGGCTGCTGTCCGGCAGACCATGGGCGCAACAAGACCCACCGAAGCTGCCCCTGGTTCTGTCCGGCATGATTTTGGCCTTGAGATTGGACGCAACCTCACCCATGCCTCAGATACTCCGGAAAACGGTTCCTTGGAAGTGGCTCTCTGGTTTACAGACCAAGAACTTCTGGATTGGGACCGGGCTCTGGATCCCTGGATCCTGGAATAAATCCCATCAATAAACATTTTAAAGTTCCAGGGAGTGCCCCTGGAACTTTCTATTTAAATATCAGCTTTGGTATAATCGCCCAACAGAATTTTAAAATTATTTTACCTGAATATGACAAATACTAGGATTCTCTCTACTTTAGAAAAAATACTTCCAACAGTCCAGCTTCCCGGCAGGTACACCGGAGGTGAATTTAACCAGGTTACCAAATCCTGGGAATCTGTAGATATTCATCTTGCTTTGATTTTCCCTGAAATCTACGATCTGGGTATGTCCAATCTTGGCCTGATGATACTGTACGATCTGATTAATCAGCAACCGGAATATTCTGCTGAACGTGCTTTCTTGCCCTGGACAGACATGGAAGATGCCATGCGCAAAGAATCGCTTCCTTTATATTCTCTAGAAACAAAACATCCTTTGTCTTCCTTTGATATTCTGGCTTTCTCTCTACCCTACGAAAGTTTATATACCAACCTGCTAAATTCCCTTGACCTTGCCGGTTTGCCGATCTACTCATCTGAGAGGACAAATGATCACCCGCTGGTGATAGCCGGCGGCCATTCCGTATTTAATCCAGAGCCGGTTTCGCCTTTTATTGATGTTTTTGTAATCGGCGAGGGTGAGGAAGTTATCATCGAGATCCTTGACACTTATCAATCTAGTCAGGATCAAGATCATTCCAGGCAGCAGCTACTTGAAAATTTATCACAGGTTGAAGGTGTCTATATCCCGTCTTTTTACCAGCCGCACTACCAGGCAGACGGAATTTTTTCTCATCTTGAAAAACTCAACCAAAAAGCGCCTGATACAATTCGAAAACGAATTGTTGGCACTTTGCCGCCCCCTCCCACCAAATTGATCGTTCCTTATATCGACACAGTGCACAATCGAGCCCCTCTTGAAATCATGCGGGGCTGCACCCGCGGCTGCAGGTTCTGCCATGCCGGAATTGTTACCCGCCCAGTCCGGGAACGCTCCCAGGAAGATATCCTAAAAGCCATGGAGGTTTTGATCCCCGACACCGGTTACTCAGAAATTGGTCTATTATCATTATCTTCCTCTGACTACACAGGTATAGTCGAACTGATTCAAGCCATCAACGACAAATTTTTAGATCAGAATATTGCCATTTCTCTGCCGTCTCTTCGGATAGATTCTGTTTCTGTTGACCTTATGGACGCGCTTGCAGGCAAACGCCGCGGCGGATTTACCCTCGCCCCGGAAGCTGCTTCTGAGCGTCTACGGAGAATAATTAATAAACCTATTTCTGATCAGCAGCTTCTGGATACAGCCCGTGAAATATATCAGCGCGGGTGGCACACCATTAAGCTCTACTTCATGATCGGGCATCCTTCGGAAACAATGGAAGATGTCCAGGCGATCGCTGATCTTTCCCGCAAGGTACTATCTGAAGGTAAAAATATTATCGGGAATCGAGCTCAAGTCCACATCAGTTTAGGCACCTTTGTTCCCAAACCTCAGACACCTTTTCAATGGGTTGGAGCTTCTTCCCCAGTTGAGATTAAGGAAAAACTTGATTTACTGCAAAAGGAAATTCGGGGCAGAGGTCTAAAATTAAATTGGAACGACCCAGAAGAAACTCAATTTGAGGCCTGGTTGTCCCGGGGTGATCGCCGGATGGCTGATGTTATATATCGAGCCTGGAAAATGGGTGCCAAATTTGACGCCTGGAATGAACATTTCAATTATCAGCGCTGGCTTGACGCTTTCTCCCAGGCAGGAATTGAGCCTGATTTTTACACTACAAGGGAACGAGGAATCGACGAAGCTTTTCCCTGGGATCATATCCAGTCTGGAGTAAAAAAATCCATGTTGCTCCAGGATTACAAGTGGAGCAAGGAAGAAAAAATTCGCCCGGACTGTCGGGGAGATTGTTATGCTTGCGGGATCCTTCCAACTTATAATGATCTGCGTCATCAAAATCCCGGACCTCTCTGGCTTTGCCCAGAAGTTACTCGCTGAGATCTCGCCATTAATTTATTCACAACGGTATTACAGGATGAAAAAACAACGTTTCAGAATTTATTTTTCAAAAACAGAACAGATGCGTTTTACAAGCCATCTTGATTTAGTGCTTACCTGGGAAAGGACTTTTCGCCGCGCTGGGCTGCCCCTCTCTTACAGCGAGGGTTTTTCTCCCCGTCCCGTAATGAATATGGCGGCGCCTCTGCCTTTAGGCTTTACCAGCACAGGAGAAATTGGCGATTTCTGGTTATCAGATGTCCTCTCTCTTTCAGAATTCCATCCTGGCCTCAAAAAATCCCTCCCTCCTGGCTTATTGATCCAGGAAACAGAGGAAATTGAAGACATTTTCGGTCCCAAGCTCCCGACTCTCGTGACCGCCGCGTCATATTTAATCATATTGGATGCAAAATCTCCTGATTTACCAGAGAAAATCGAGAATTTACTCAATTCTGCAAGTGTAATCAGGGATCGAAAAGGGAAAACCTATGATCTCCGCCCACTGATACAAGAACTCAATTGTGACATTTCTTCTCCATCTAAACTCCAGATGACGCTGTCAGCGCTTCCCGGCGCTACCGGCCGCCCGGATGAAATCCTGGCAGCTCTTGAACTTCCTGCGACAGGCACCAATATTTGCCGGACAGAAATAGTCCTGGACACAAACGGAGAATGATCTAATGGGGCTTCTGGTTTCAATTCTTGCTGGCATCATCCCCATGTTTATTTTTGCCTGGTTCCTTTACCTGCTGGATCGCTATGAAAAGGAACCCCTGCATATCCTGCTTGGCGTTTTTTCCTGGGGGGCGGTGGTCGCTGCAGGAGCAGCCTTTGTAATTAACACCCTATCCAGTATGGGACTCTATCTAATCACTCAATCTGAATTTGCCACCCAGCTCACCCTGTCCACCCTGATAGCTCCTGTAGTGGAAGAAACTCTCAAAGGAGCTGCTGTTTTTGCAGTCTACCTGATTTTCCGTTCAGAATTTGATTCACTCCTCGACGGTGTAATTTACGGAGGTGTTACAGCTCTTGGTTTTGCAGCAACTGAGAATGCCTGGTATATCCATCAACTTGGCTTTCTGGAAAGCGGATGGGAAGGCACCCTCGATTTAATCCTGATCCGGGTTTTTCTAGTAGGATGGCAGCATCCCTTCTATACAGCGTTCATAGGGTTGGGTTTTGCCCTGGCCCGCAGGTCTACCCAAACGATCTGGAAGTGGATTGCCCCCTTACTTGGTTGGTCCGCTGCCGTTACCTTCCATCTCCTCCACAACTTGTTTGCCAGCCTGTTTGACAGTAAATCCGGGATCATATTTACCACTATCTGGGACTGGAGCGGTTATCTTGGTCTGCTTATCCTGATCCTCTTATTAATAAAACGGGAACAGCGCTGGATGAAAGAATATTTAGCTATTGAGCACAAACAAGAACTGCTCTCAGCGAATCATTACCGCACAGCTTGTTCTGCCTGGAGGCAAAGCTTAACTTTTCTCAAGGCCAGATTTCAAGGAAATTATGGAGAAATTCGCAATTTTTACCAGGCTTGCGGAGATCTGATGCACAAAAAACGCCAGCTTGCCAAACACGGTGATGAATTTGGAACAATTCTGGAAATTCAACGGCTGCGATCTGAACTTAAACTGTTTTCCGAGAAAACCTGATAAAAAATTTCCCGCTATAACTATGCGCAACAGAACAAGAGCATTCACTGAACAACGAAGTTAAACTGCTCGGATCTTTCAATTGGACTAACTAATCCCTCGGGTTCATTTAGTCATTTCCCAATTTTATATCTATAGAAAATATTTGAAGAAGTTAATAAATTAAATACATTTAGACCCTGGTTGATAATTCTGCTTATTGCCTTAATTTTTCAATTTGTTCTTTCTTCAGCAGGGTTGTCCCTAAACAGTAGTTCTGGTAGAATTTCCCTCGAGCCCCCATAGCTCAGTGGATAGAGTGTCGCCCTCCGGAGGCGAAGACCTGTGTTCGAGTCACAGTGGGGGTACAATAGCCGCCCAAGGTTGACCTTGAGCGGCTTCCTATTTAATTCTCGAAATGGGAAAATCAGAATCCGTTACGATTCAAGTTCATTTCTCCTCAGTTAACTCCTTGACAAGCTCACGACGAAGAACCTTGCCAACAGCTGTCATTGGTAATGCAGCTCGAAATATCACTTTCGAGGGGACTTTATATTTGGCCAGATGCTTTGTGCAGTGATCAATGATTTCCTGCTCTGTCACAGTCATTCCCTCTTTGAGCACTACAAAAGCGATTGCTGTCTCACCCCTGTATTCATCCTGCATTCCAACCACACCAGCTTCCTTTACTGCTGGATGCTGGAACAGTACCTCTTCAATATTCCTTGGGTAGACGTTGAACCCGCCACAGATGATCATGTCTTTCTTGCGGTCCACAATGCGGAAATAGCCCTCCTCGTCCATGTAGGCGATGTCACCGCTGTGGAGCCATTCTCCTTGGCCGATCGACGGGTGTTCCCTCAGCATATTGGCCGTTTCAGTGGGCATCCGCCAGTACCCTTTCATGACCTGGGGTCCCTGTATGATCATCTCACCGATCTCGCCCTGAGGTAGTTCCTCTTCACCAGTATCAACGTCCACGATCCGAACATCCGTATCAGGCCAGGGAGTACCAATTGTCCCAATTTTATTTCGCTCCAGTGGGTTAACATGGGTTGCCGGACTGGCTTCGGTCATACCAAATGCTTCAACTAACTTACCGCCTGTGATGGCCTGAAAATTTTCCTGAACTTTGAGCGGGAGCGGTGCCGCTCCACTTAGGCAAACCCGAACAGATCTTAAGTCAAATTTTTTCACGTCGGGATGCGTGTTGATCCGTGTATAACTTGAAGGCACTGCGGAATATAAAGTCGCTTTGTGTTTGTTTATGGAGCCCATAACGTGCAGCACATCCCGCGGATCAGGGATGAGCACCATCGCACCTGCCGAGGCAATAGTCATATTCATCACTGCTGTCATCCCATAGGAATGGAAGAATGGCAGGGCGCCAATGGAAATCTCTTTTGCTTCTTGGGAATGTGACCAGAAACTGCCTGCAATGGCATTTGACAGCACGTTGCGGTGGGTGAGTTCGGCTCCCTTCGGTATTCCAGTTGTCCCGCCGGTATAGATCAAACACGCTGTATCACTAGGTATCGTCTTTACTGGCTCCAAAGGAAGTTCTGCGTCGTTCAGTAATGATTTAAACCAAATATCATTCGGATTAGTAATCTTCACCGCATGCCCGCCCTTTTTTTCCTTTAACAGGGTGAACATCATTCTAAGTAGAGGTGGAAAATACTCTTTGATATTAGTAACAACAATATGCCGCAGTTTTGTGTTGCCCCGAATATTGTCAATCATTTGGTAAAAAGAGCTCAGAGAAATGATTATCTGTGCTCCAGAATCGTTCAGCTGGTTTTGTATTTCTTTTGCTGTATAAAGAAAATTGCTTGGAACGGCAATGCCTCCAGCTCGCATAGCCCCATAGTAAGCAATCACAAGTTGGGGGCAGTTGGGCATAAACATGGCCACTCTATCCCCTTTCTTCACACCCAAGTTTTGCATCGCGGCAGCAAAAAGATTGACCGAGTCATTAAGCTGCCTGTAAGTCATCGTGCTATCTATCACCTTCGAACCCACACTGCCGCCAAAGATAATGGCCGGATTACCAGGATGATCAGCTGCGGCTTTCTCCAACAGGCTGTCAAGGGGGATGGATGGATATTCTATACTTGGCGGTACTCCTTCATCATAGAACTGAAGCCAGGGTTTGTTTATGCTTTTTTGTCTCGGTTCCATACCATCCTCCTCTATTTAATTGGAATAAATATCTGAGAGCTTATATTGCGAATCCAGGGATCAATTTAGCAGAAGTTAAACAATTCTTTTCTGTCCCATTTTCTTGCCTCATCCCTGTTTCAATCATTCATTTCATATTTGCCGTTGAGAGTGTGCACCTGTTTTTCCCACAAATCCTCATACTGTGCTTGATCTGCAATTGGTTTACGGAGCATCCTAAGACAAATCTCCATTTGCTGCGGCCTGCTGCTGGTTTTATTGTGCAAATCCAAAGCGTATTTTGAGAAGTCTCTCACCATAACATCGAATACCTGGTTTACGACGCCTGACTCAACTTGATATATTTTTGCGTTCTCAAGGATCAATTGGCTATACACGATCAGCGAAAATATCTCTCCCATCGCCAGCAAAAAATCAATGTCCTTTTGCTGATCCTCATCTGGTGTTGACATCATCAGAAATTCCCTGAAGACTGCAATCTGTTCTTGAAAGAGGTTTACATTCGGCAGAACCCAGCTTTCAAAAACGGGCATAAAATCATGAAACTGGACTTTGCTCAATCCCCCGGTCGGCCCCTGGTCGAAGAGAAAAACATCATCCTCTGCTTCATTACAACGGGGTAATTCCGGATACTCAGCTGGCATAAAGAGATAATTCTGCATGAATTTTACGATTAAAGCGATATTTACATGGACAGTTCCTTCCAACTTGGGCAGGGCACGAATATCTCTGGCTGCCATCTCAAAATAGGTGTCTTTCTCAAATCCCTTGGCCGCTATCACATCCCATAGCAAATCAATGACCTCTTCACCCTGGGTGGTGACTTTCATTTTCACCAGCGCATTATAGAGCAAGTATCGCCGGTCTTCAGGAGATGCACAGCGTTGGTAATCTGCTACACGCAATGCAAACAACTTCATCGAAATCAGTCGGCAGTATGCATCTGTAAACATGCGCTTCACATGTGGGAAGTCAGTAACATACATATTATAGAGACGGCGGTTAGCAGCATGCGTAATAGCCTCGTACAAAGCGTGAGTGCAGATCCCGATCGACGCCCACCCCAGATTGTATTTTCCAACATTGACCGTATTCAAGGCTATATTCCAGGCGTCCTTGCCCATGGACAGAATATCCCCCTCGGTGATCGGATAATCTTTCAAAGCAAACTGGGCAACATAATTCTGGCTTTCCGTTATATTCTGGATGCAATCGAAGTTTTCATGTTGAGAATCAACTACAAAGAAGGTATATTCTTCGCTCTCAGCTAGCTTTCCAAAAGTGGATATCATTCTGGCTTTGTTGGCATTCCCGATATAGTATTTCTCTCCATTAGCGAAGAACTCCCCCCCGCCTTGTGGATTAAGAGTCATCTCGGTGGAATACACGTCTGCACCGTGAGTCTTCTCGGATAGCCCAAACGCAAAGATCTCCCCTTCTTCCAAGAATTTTGCCGCCTTTTCCTTGAGCTCATCGTTATCGCTCATCCAGATTGGACCCAATCCCAGGATAGTCACCTGCCAGGTATACCAGTAGGCCAGGCCATAAAACGCCAGTATCTCGTTGAACTCACAATTCCGCCAAGTATCCCAACGAGTTTCTCCTTTCCCGTATTCCGATGGGGTTAATAGCGTATAGAAAATTTTTTCCTCTTTGATGAAATCAAGGAAGTCCGCATACCATGTCCTTGAATGATCATCTTCCTTTAGCTTGCGTTTTCCTTTGTTCTCAAAAAACGCAATGGTTTTTTCCATGATCTCCCGCGATATCTGGTCTGGATATTGGCGGTTAAGACATTTGGGGTTTAGCAGGATGCTTGCGTTCATAGTAGGGGTCCTTTTCTCTACATTCATTGATTGCATAATTTTCAATGTAAGTCTGAATAAAAAAGGTTGGTCTTAAGGATCGGATCGAGCGTCATTTTTGCTCCATTATCCTGATTCTAACAGAGTTTTAAATCGTCAAAGAAAATTTACTGCAGCGAAATTAATTGCTCCAAGTTTTAACTGGGAGCAATTCTTATTTACTCCCGTTTTCATATTTAGAAGATTTCCTCCTTTCTTATTTTCCACCAGGTAAGCTGATCTCGACGAATTGCCTTTTTTTCTATCTTTGCAGCACTATGAATAAAGTGTCACTCCCTAGATACGAAAATTCGCGTACGTAACATAGCAGGTACATAAAATCAAGCAATTAAGCTAATTATTGTTTAAGCGGGTTTATCTATAGTAAAATGCATCGTTCTATGCAATCTCAATAAGTAAATTTTCAAAAAATCATGCTGTTTCAAAAAGTGGCTTTAATCATTAACACCTGTATTCAAGGAGAAGAAGAATATGAAAAACAACCACAAGCTTGGCGCGTTTCTAGCCTTCATTGGGGTCCTGGCAGGAATCCTAACCCTTTATTTCCTGGCTTACACATACAATTCAGTCATCCACACACATTTCGCTGCCGGACAATGGGAAGAGAGCAACACTGTCCGTGTAGTCTATGCAGTACTTGGTTGGCTGGGAACAGCCGCTGGAGCGATGAGCGCTGCAGTCCTGTGGGGATTCCTGAAAAAAACAATCCTGGGCCTGGTTCTGGGGAGCAGTATCGGCGACAATCCTCTTGCTGGCCGGATTCTTCCCCATGATCCCTGCTGCCGATAGCGGATTGCCAACCCCCACACTCTGGGTTTTTATCCTGGCAGCGATTTATTGGTTTGGGATGCTTCTGATTGGTGATGTGAATAAAAAAGTCATTGGTCTAACATTCGCTGCCGGGTTAGCTTATGTGCTGACCTTTATTGATGGCGTAGCGCCAATTTCCAGATTCCAAACTACTTTCCAGACAGCCGAAACATTTGTCCAGAATACAGATTCGTTTTGGAATGGGATCTATGTAATTTCACAGCAAGTTAATTGGTGGGGAGCAGCAGGATGGGCGATCTTTATTTTTGCAGCTCTCAAGCAAAAGTCGTGGGCAGTTCCTGTGGGAATATTCGCCGCGACAATGTCAATTATCGGTGGTTATCCGATGGGTATCCACAATGTGTTTGAAGTTAATCGTTTCTCAATGTTCCTCCCAGCTCCGATAGTAAGTTCTATTCTATTGGTTATTCTTTGCTTGCCGAACACACAAAATTTGATCACAAATCAAGATTGACTTGAAAAATAATTTAACCTTTCAAAATATATTACACAAACTGACGCCTTAATTTTATAGGCGTCAGTTTTGATTTTATTAGGATCCGTTCAAAGTCACAATTAATTTTATTTATCCTTACACAACCTTAAATGCTTCCGAAAAATATATCTTTACCCAATTTCTCAAGCTAAGATTTAGGTTTATTTCTGCATAAACCTGGTTAATCTTCCCCATTAATCTGCTTTATAATTGCTTCCGCAGCTTTAATACCATCCATTGCCGACGACATAATTCCTCCGGCGTATCCCGAACCTTCCCCTGCAGGATATAAACCCTGGATAGAAATGCTTTGGTAATCTTTTCCTCTCGTTATACGTACAGGTGAAGATGTCCGGGTTTCAATACCAGTTAACACTGCATCCGACTGGGTAAAACCCCTGATTCTTTTCTCAAACTGCGGCAGAGCTTCCTGGATTGCAGATACCACAAATATCGGCAAGGATTCACGTAAATCAGCCATCTTTATCCCTGGAAGGTATGATGGCTTCACAGAACCAGGCGCTGATGATCGCTTGCCGTTTAGAAAATCTCCAACTAACTGGCAGGGAGCATTATAATTTCCCCCACCCTGAATAAAGGCTTTTTCCTCCCAGTGCCGCTGAAATTCAATTCCACCTAAAGGGTTATCCTTAAAATCGGCAGGGGTTACTTCAGCGACAATTGCGCTGTTTGCGTTCACTTCATTCCTGTCGTATTGGCTCATGCCGTTAGTCACCACGGTTCCCGGCTCTGACGAGGCCCCTATCACCCATCCGCCTGGACACATACAGAAGCTGTAAACAGTTCTGCCCGAAGAGCTGTGATGCGCCAGCTGATAATCAGCCGCACCCAGAATCGGGTTACCGGCATGTTTCCCGTATTGATTTCGATCTATTACCGCCTGGGGATGTTCAATCCGGAAACCAACAGAAAAAGGTTTTGCCGCAAGCTGCACTCCGCGACGGGAAAGCATTTCAAATGTTTCTCGAGCGCTGTGCCCAATTGCCAGAATAACCTGATCACTGTGGATTTCCTCTCCGCTCTGCAGCCTAATACCTCTAATTTGTTTTCCCTCCAGGATCAAATCATCCATCCGGCTTTGAAATTGATACTCGCCTCCCAGCTCAACTATTTTGTTGCGTAGATTTTCTACTATCCTGGTCAAATTTGCCGTTCCCAGGTGAGGCTTATTTTTATAGATGATCTCTTCTGGTGCACCTGCCAGGACAAGTTCTTGGAGAACTTTTTTATCCCGGTTTAGCTTATCCTTTACCCGGGTCTGCAGCTTGCCGTCTGAGAATGTACCAGCTCCTCCCTCTCCAAACTGGACGTTTGATTCTCTGTTTAATTCGCGATTATTCCAAAATTTAGTGGCATCCAGTGTTCTTTCTCCAACCTGTTTTCCCCTATCGATTAAAAGGGGAGAGTAACCCGCTTCTGCCAGGACCAACCCGGCAAATAACCCCGCTGGTCCAGTTCCAACTATCAGCGGCCGATGCCGTTTGGTATTTCTAATCAGAATTGGGCTATTGTATTTAGTTTCAGGCACCAGAGAAATCTTTTGGTTCTTTTTCTGCTTCTCCAATACTTGCTTTTCATCAGCTACTTTTATATGAAGCGTATAAACTCTACGGATAGCATGTTTCTTCCTGGCATCCAGGCTGCTTCTTCCTATTACTATAGATTTTAATTGACCCGCTTCTACGCCCAGCGCTTTAAGCACTGCCAGCCGAAGATCATTTTCACCATGATCAAATGGAAGGATCAAATCAGTAATTCTTATCATAGAGTCTTATTACACGTTATTAAGTTCTAATATTCCATGTCAATTCAATATCTTATTGTACCTAAATTAATCATGGTGCCATTCAGAGTTTTTTCCTTCCAGCTCTCCCCTAATGCCTATTTGACCAATTTGTCCATCTTTAAATATTTCCGCCTGAAAGCTTATTGTAAAGTTAATAATTGCAGTTATTCCTATATAATAGATATATCATAGCTGGTTTGAAACGGTAATTAATATTTTTGCTACTATTTGGACGCCATACGTAATAAATCGGCGCTCTCTGGCGGTGCATTTATGAATCGGTCAGTTTTGATCATTCAACCTGATAAGCATGCATTAATTGAATTATCCCGCATTTTTAAGCAGCGGGGAGATAATATTCACACGGCTCCCTCGCTAAAAGACGCCAGCGCCCAATTGAAAGTATCCCTCCCTGACCTAATCCTTATTGACATTACTTTGCTCGGCTCAAAATGGCCAAAATCTATCCCTGTCTTATTGAAGAGATTCCAAAAAACAGAACTGCTTTTTACCTATTCATCGAACGAGGGCCTGCCAAAATCATATTACTCAGAACTTGTGAAATGGAAAGTGCTCACCAACCCACTCACTCCGGAAAGGGTTTCTCTGGCAGTGGATGGAAATCTTACTGACATTGATATCCTTGAACCTTTGCAAAAGAAAAGCCGGCTGACTTATCCAATCCGATTCCAAATCAGCTTGCCCTATCTTATTCTCTCCCTATTTTTCACTCTCTCGGTAACTTTCATCACAACCAGGGTTGTCTTTGATTCTGCAGAAGAACGTTTTGCTAATCAGCTTATAGAATCCGGAAAATTATCATCCGAATGGATAGTCCTGGAGGAGGACCAACTCCTGGAATCGCTGCGCCTGGTGGTCAATACTACAGGTCTGCCAGAGGCAGTTTCTAGCGAGGAAATCGACACTATACACCGGCTTATTTATCCTTTGGCCGTCAATTCCCAGGTTGAAGACATTGAAATCATTAACTCTAACGGATCCACCATCTATTCTTTGCGCCATAGAACAGGGGGGTCTATCCAAGATTATCAAAATTCCACTGGTGGTGAAGATTTTTCTAATACTGAATTCATTCGGACAATCCTCGAAGGGCATCTAGACAATTTTGGCGATAAATACGCTGCAGTCGAAAATCCTCCCTGGGGCCATGTTTTTTATGTTGCCGGACCAATTATCAGTCAGGATAAAGTTGTCGGCGCGGCCTTGATTGGCACATCGCTGCCCACTCTTGTTAGCGAAATAAGAGAGACAACTTTGGCCCAAACTACGTTATATGATTTCGAAGGACGGGTATTGGCCACCACTTTTATAGAAGAACAAGGACTCGACCCAAACCTGGTCTTCCAAATCATACCAGGACAGGACGATTTCAGCTTACTCAACAATAAAGTAGTTGCGGATATAAATTACACTGAATTACTTGGTCCCTGGGAAGTTAGGAATGACCTTGATATTGGTATTCTTGGCGCTGCTTTGCCCCAGAATTATCTTGTCCACACCAGCTGGGTCACTCGCACTCAAATCTTTATCGCCCTTGGTGCATTTATTGCCTTGATTCTTACAATCGGATTCCGTTTGGCAAACGGAATCTCAAAACCCCTCGAAAGCCTGGCCAAGGCTTCAGAAGAAGTAGCTGCAGGCAATTACGTGATTGGCCTTGAATCACCAGGAAGCAATGAGGTTGCCGTGTTAACCACCTCATTCAACCATATGTTAAAAAGTCTGAGGGTATCACAGGCTGAGCTTATGGAAGCGTACGATAACAGCCTGGAAGGCTGGTCTCGCGCTTTATCTCTCCGTGACCACGACACAGACGATCACAGCAGACGCGTAGTTGATTTGACCCTTAAGTTAGCAAAACTGTTTGACTTGAATGAAACAGATCTGGAATCAATCCGCAGAGGCGCATTGCTCCATGACATTGGCAAAGTTGGCATTCCGGATGAAATCCTCCAGAAAGCTGGTCCCCTGTCCGATGAAGAATGGATAATTATGAAAAAACATCCTCTCTATGCGGCTGAAATGCTTCAACCCATCAATTTCATGCAGGAATCTCTCGAAATTCCTCTCTACCACCATGAAAAATGGGATGGAACAGGGTACCCTCATGGCCTTAAAAGAGATGCCATCCCTTTATCTGCCAGGATTTTTGCAGTCGCGGATGTCTATGACGCTCTCCTTTCAAAGCGTCCTTATCGCGATGCCTGGACCAAAGAAGAAGCGCTGCATTATCTTTCAGAAAATAGCGGAAAACATTTTGATCCGCAGGTAATTGATTTGTTCTTTAAACACATTAATAATTAGAAATAGTATTAATATCTACACTTATACATTTTCTTAACAATTTATGTTATAGAAATTCACAAACTTACCAAAATATGTTCAAGAAAGTTGTTCTTTTCCTTAAAATAAATTCGGCTTTTCGGAGAGTTGTTATTGCTTTCAGTCTTTGTCTGATAGCTCTGGTATTTGCATACGCAATCTATGGGAACTTTGGTACTCTGCTGGCTAAAACCACGCCGCTGCCCATCAATCTGCATTCTGCCAAACAGGCGAATTACTCTCAGGATCCCGCATATATGCAAATACCTCCCATGCAGCTTCAGCTGATTATTGATGCAATTTGGGATCAAAACCCCGATACACAAAATTTATCGCTTCGATTAACGCAAGCGGAACAAATTTATTTCGCAGATGTACCCTCGATTACTCCCCAGCCGCCAACCAATATTCCTCCTCCAGTCACTGGCACACCACTGCCTGTACAGTCAACCACTGGCACACCACTGTCTGAACAAACAACCACTCCATCTCTTGATGTTTCTCCTTCGCCGACTAACTCAGAGCCAACACACACCGTGGTACCGGGCGGCCCGACGGCTACCAATCCACTCATTCCTGATACAGCCACGCAACCACCTCTTACTCACACTGCCACACAATCTCCCCCAACTCCTACCTCCACGCAACAACCGCCAACTCCTACCTCCACGCAACAACCGCCAACTCCCACCGCTCAGCCTACAAACACTGCTGTTTCCCATTGCAACTCAATCTCAGTCAATAATTTTTCGGCTAATTTGAAAAGAGCAACCTGGAACATAATTAATAACTCTCCATCCGCAATAACCATCTCGCAGATCAGCATGAGCTGGCCATCAGGAAACGACTCTCTGGATAAGATCTTTTTAGGAACAGGAAAAATTTGGGATCAAACAGCACCCCCTCCATCAGTGGTCATTACCTCTGGCTGGACTGGCAGCTCAAGGGACATTGGAGGAAGCTCAACCAAACCTCTAAAATTCACCTTCTTGTCTACAGCCCTAAATTCAGGCTATAACCTATCTATCAGGTTTACCAATGGCTGTATTGCGAAAAGCTTAGATTAGCACCTTGAGGAGTTTTCACCTCAAACACATAAATATCACACATATCAAATCAACACTTCACCTTTCTCATCTCTTAATCGTGATACTATTCAATAGTTCTGGACAACTGTCTTGTTTAACTAACATGCAGGATTTACATCCTCAATATTTAAATGGCAAAAACAACGGATCAACGGCTGCAATCTGCTATCAAGGCGCTCAAGGCTGGAAAACATTCCCAGGCCCGTAAATTAATCCTTGCTGAAGTTAAGGAGAATCCTTCCAATTTTACAGCCTGGACCTGGGCCCTTGAAGTAGCTGCCAATGAAAAAGAAAAACGCACAATTATTAAGAGGATTTTATCCCTGGATCCAAATCATAAGGGAGCGTTAATCTATCTTAAAAATTTGAATCAGCTCCAGGTATCATCAGAAGAATTATCCTCTAAGCCCCTAACTGATGAAGCATCCCCTTCCAAAAATCCTTCCCGTCTTGGCTCTTTGCTGCTCCTTCCATTCCGATTGTTAACTTCGCTACCCCTGTCATGCGGACTTATATTCCTGATAGCAGCCCTGGCTGCGGGAGGATATTTTTATTTCCAGGCAAATTCCAGTTTCTTCGGATTGCTTGGTGCTAATTTTGACAAGATAATTGTCAGTAATTCATACGAAAAAATTGCATCCGATGATTTTTATTGGGAAATCCAATTCGAAGGCCAGGGTAAGTCCAAGTATATCGGAACTGTGCGTCATGTCTCACCCATACGTATCAAAGAATTTAAAATTTTAACTCATGACATCCTGGTCACCACTGCGGACTACTCCAACCCAGACATTGTTGATACCAGCGTAGTCAACCACAAATTCATCTGGAAATCTACCAACACAGAACCGCTTATCGGTTCAATTAATTTAATCCATGCTATTCCAGCCAATAAAACTATTTATCAGCAGCTGCTTACAATCAATGACTGGGATACAGTCAACGTCGTGGGGCGTGAAATATATAGTGTTAAATCCTACGATATGGATGATATCTTTTTAGGAACCTGGATTGATACTGGCTGCAATACTTTACTGGTTGATTCTGTCACGGTATTATATAATCCAGACCGCTAACAATTCTCCCATTTTGAGGACCCGCAAATCAATTAGTTATGTCTACACGCAAATTCCTGTCCAGAATTGTATTACTCCTCTGGATCACATCACTAATAATAGCCGGGGGATTGGCTCTCTTCACTCTCTCAAAAACCGATTTGCTGTCAAGAGAAATTCCACTAACGCCGTCAAATACGCCCTCAAAAACTCCCCAGCCATCTGCCACAATGTCACCTCCAACTCCAACAATTACAGTCCCTCCTCCAACTCTCACCCCGATCCCTCCCAGTTCAACTCCTGAAATTCAACAACTGCAGGTAATTGGCAGCAGCGTGGCCGGGCGCCCTTTAGAAGTCTACCAATTCGGAAATGGACCCGTGGAAAAGTTTATCGTCGCCGGCATCCATGGCGGTTACGAATGGAATACTATTGAGCTTGCAGATAAACTTATTGATTTTTTAAACAATTTCCCAGAAGTTATACCGCCTGATCAAACCCTTTATATCCTGCGCGCTCTTAATCCTGACGGTCTCGCCCGCTCCAGCGGTTTCGGCGGAAGAGCAAATGAAAACAACGTGGATATCAATCGGAATTTTCCCTCCAACTGGCAGGCAGAATGGCCACGGGCAGGGTGCTGGGATTATATACCTATTACCGGGGGTAAAGCTGCCGCCTCAGAACCGGAAACCAGAGCTCTGATGGCATTTATTCAAGCACATGATTTTCAAGCACTAATCAGTTACCACAGCGCCGCACTGGGAATTTTTCCCGGTGGTCAACCTCCAGATGCCGGGTCACTTTCCCTGGCTGAAGCGGTTGCAGCCGTTAGTGATTATCCATATCCGCCAATTGATGCCGGCTGTGTTTATACCGGCCAGTTTGTTGATTGGTCTTCCGATCAGGGAATCCCGGCTATCGACATCGAACTCACCAATCACCAGGATTCGGATTTTGAAGAAAATCTTAAGATTTTAAGAGTATTCCTGAACTGGTCCTATTCAGAATAATAACCCACTAAAAAATCAAAATTACCATTCGGGTTCAAAATGGCTTATTTCTGAGTCTATTTTGGTTTTTCTGCGGAAAATTAACTTCGGGCAGGAAAAACATCCAACTTGCCAGCGCTTGCTGCACATAAGTGAGCCCCGAAAAATAATATTGCGCTGCTGATATATATCCAAAGCAAGAGAATTGCTATTGAGCTTAAAGATCCAAATATGACTTCATAACGGGCAAATCCACTCCCCAGGTACCACTGGAAAGCATTTGATGCCAAACGCCAGATTATTGTAATAACCAACGAGCTGAAACCAGCTGCTTTAATGGGCACCCTGCCCATCGGGATAATCCGGTAAAGGCTATAAAAGAACATGAAAGGCAATACCCAATAAAACACTTTTGTTCCAATTTCTCCGATCCAGTTATTGAACAGCAACTCCAAACCCGGGGCTGCTTCCTGGTATTTCGTGAGAACATTTAATACCGTCGAGGACATAGTAAGGAAAAACAGGCCCAGGATCATGATAATGACCATAGCCAGGCCAAACAAGCGCATTTGAAAAAACGTCCGTCTTTCATCTATCGGCCAAGCGCTGGTTATATGATGCACCATCATGGAAAATGCGTTAGATCCGGACCACAACAGACCTATTAGTCCCAGGATTCCGATAGAATTCCTCAAGATCAAGATTCGCTCAATATTCCTTTCCACCAAATCCTGTCCTACCGGGATAACGCTTATCACCAATTGCGTAACCCTGCTGCTGGTCTGGCTGCCATCAATAAAATAAGATCCAATCGTCACCATAACAATCAACAGGGGAAATAAAGAGAATAAAGTATAATACGCCATTCCAGCTGCCCCTCTAGCGCCCCCTTCCTGCTGAAAACTTTTTGCTGAAGCCCTGAAAATATTGTAAATAACCCTGACTTTAGACCAAATTATTTTTAAGATGTCGTTTTCTGTCATAACCTAAAAACCTTAATCCAAGTATTGGAGCCAACTGTTTTCAGTGGGTATTTTACCATTCCTCATCTCCTGATAAACACCAAAACACAAAAAACTGAAGCCTTCATTTAACAGGCTTCAGTTTGTCAATCTTGATAAGTTTTAATTATTACCAGAATTCTTTAATGTGCAATGTTTCATTCTCGTCCTGTAGGTAAGGATTTGTGAGGTTTTTATTCTTTTGTGGTAAACGCAATCCCGACCATGCCTGCTCCGGCATGAACCGAAAGGCCTGGAGTAAATTCCGCCAGGGGAATTACTTCCGGGCAGGGAATTGTTTCCCTGAGCAATTTTTCAAACTCTTTTGCTTCTTGTTCAGCTGCCACATGAAAGATAAAGATATTTTCGATTTCGCCGCTTCCCAAGCCAGACACGGCTAACTCAATCACTCTACTCCAGGCTTTTTTCCTGGTCCTGGCTTTTTCCAGCAAGTCCAGCTTTCCGTCTCTGATAGTCAGGATGGGTTTAATATTAAATACATTAGCCATCTCTGCTGTCAGATTTCCCACCCTGCCGCTCATTGCCATGTATTTCAGTGTATCCAAGGCAGCAAATAAATGAGTTCTATCCCGGACATCTTCTACTGCGGCTAAAATTTCCATCCTGCTTTTTCCGTCCCGAGCCATCTCCGCCGCTTTGAGAACCATAAATCCCTGTCCCATACTAATGCTTTTTGTATCAACGACAGTGATTTCTTTTCCAGGGTGCAGTTCTTTCGCCGCCAAAGCTGCCTGGTAGGTCGCGCTCACATCTCCACTAACAGTGAGGCAAATGATCTCGTCTGCTCCCCCGTCAAAAGCTTCCTGGTAGATTTCTGCAAAATCTCCTGGGGAGGGTGCAGCAGTTTTGGGCAATTTTCCTTCCTTGTTTACTCGCTGGATAAGCTGTTCGTCAGTTATCTCCAGGTTCGCTTTCAGTATTTCCTCTCCAAAATGGATCGTTATCGAAGCCTGTCGAATTCCAAATTCATCTAAACTGCTTTTGGGTAAACTGGTGTCAGTATCAGAAATAATCGCGATTGTCATTTAATAATCTCCTTCTTAAATAAAAAGTTGATAACAAAAATTCCCACTTACTATAACAAGTATCCCTTCAGTAAAGATACGCTGTTTTTCCCTTTTCAATTCCACCAGAAATTCTGATCTTACCATAGAAGACAATAAACCGAACCTCTTGCATTAGCATCTGGTATTATTGAACCAGGATTAATAAAACTGCAGGGGAGGATAGCATGCCGCTCCAAATCGGCATCATTGGTTTACCCAATGTTGGCAAAAGCACTCTATTTAATGTACTGACACAAGCGCAAAATGCAGAAGTTGCCAACTACCCATTTTGCACAATTGAACCCAATCAGGCCATTGTCCCTGTACCTGATCAGCGCCTTGATAAACTAGCTGAATTAGTGGGTGTTAAAAAGGCAATCAAAACAACTATTGAATTTCTGGACATTGCCGGCCTTGTAAAAGGTGCAAGCCGGGGAGAAGGCCTTGGAAACCAATTCCTGGGAACAATCCGCAATACTGATGCCCTACTCCATGTTGTCCGCTGTTTTGAAGATCCAAATGTAGTTCATATTAGCGAACATCCCGATCCCAGGGAGGATATTGAGATAGTTCAGGTTGAACTTATTCTGGCAGATTTAGAGCAAATTCTCAAAAAGATTGATAAATTATCCCGCCAGGTAAAAGGGGATAAAAACCTTGCCTCTGATCTGAAGACTGCAGAATCGGTTCTTGCGCACTTGCAATCCGGAGATCCCTTGTCAACTTTTAAAGAAAGGAATCAACCGGATTTTATTCAACTCAATCAGGAATTGAACTTTTTATCCGCAAAACCAGTAATCTACGCAGCCAACATCGCTGAAGAAAATCTTTCCTCCAGGCATCCTGCCTTAACTGAGATCAATGAAATCGCTCAAAAAGAGGGCTCGGAAGTGGTTCAAATCAGCGCCTTGATTGAATCTGAGCTCAACCTGCTTGAAGATGATGAAAAGTCAGACTACATGATTTTATCAGGTATTCAAATCGGCGGCCTTGAACAGGTTATCCTAACTGGATATCGAACCTTGAATCTAATCAGTTTCTTCACTTATAACGAGCAGGAAGCGCGAGCCTGGACTGTCCAAAACGGCGCCAAAGCTCCAGAAGCTGCCGGACAAATTCACACTGATTTCCAGAAAGGATTTATCAAAGCAGAAGTAATCCCATTCACTGTGTTTGCGGATTACGGCAGCACTTCGGCCGCGAAAGACGCTGGAAAACTACAGATTGAAGGCAAGGATTATTTGGTTTTAGACGGTGATGTGATTTTTTTCAGGTTTAATCTTTAGTAAGTTCTAAAAATTGAATAATTGCTCAAGGTTCTCAACCAAAAGTGATTACTTATCAGCTGTTATTGCCTGAATCTTTATTTTTGGTGCACCAAATTCCTGCAGCAAATGTTCACGGTAATTAAAACCCCTGATGTTCAGTGCGGGTAATAATCTCCTCCTGAAGCGCCTCAGTCAAATCACAAAAATAATCGCTGTATCCCGCCACTCGGACGATTAAGTTTCGGTAATCTTCCGGATTTGCTCGCGCGGCCTTAAGGGTTTCACCATCCACGATATTAAATTGGATATGGTGTCCTCCCATTTTAAAATATGCCCGGATTAAATTCGCTAACTTTTCTACTCCCCCGGGTGTTTCAATAACACTGGGGTTGAGCTTCTGATTCAGCAAAGTTCCTCCAGTTTTGACATGATCCATTTTCGCCACCGAGTTTAACACTGCAGTTGGACCTTTTCGATCTGCTCCCTGCACTGGAGAGACACCTTCTGAAAGTGGTTTTCCACTCAGCCGCCCATCTGTAGTTGATTTAACTTTGGTCCCAAAATAAACATGACAAGTTGTGGGCAGCAGATTTACACGGTGGGTTCCGCCCCTGAAGTTCGGTTTTCCGTCTACCGCATCCAGATAAGCGTCAAAAACCCGGACCATTACCTCATCAGCTCGATCATCATCGTTTCCATAGCGAGGGGTCCGGTTGAGAAGCCGCTGCCGCAGCTGTTCCTGCCCTTCGAAATTATTGTCTACTGCATCCAACAACTCTGCAAAACTAATATTTTTCTCCTGATAAACGTTTACTAAAATTGCCGTTAACGCATCAGCCATCGTACCTAATCCTACTCCCTGAATGTAACTGGTATTATATCGGGCGCCTCCATCGTGGTAATCTTTCCCCAGGATAATGCAATCATCAGTTAGTAAAGATAAAAATGGAGCAGGCATCTTTTCCGCATAAAGTCGCTCTATGATCAGATTGCCATCGATCTTAAGCTTGATAAAATACTCCAACTGCTCCCGATAGGCATCAAATAACTGTTCGAAATTATGAAATTCAGTTGGATCCCCTGTTTTTGGACCCAGTTGTTTCCTGGTCAGAGGATCTACTCCATTGTTCAGTGTGATTTCCAACACCTTTGGCATATTAAAGTAGCCGGTAAGAATATAAGCTTCTTTACCGAATGCTCCGGTTTCAACACATCCGCTCGTCCCGCCCTGACGCGCATCTTCCGGAGTTTTGCCCATACCTATCATCTCTTTCACTACCAGGTCGCTATTAAATAGATCCGGTTTGCCCATACCTTCACGGATGACTTCGACTGCCCGGTTTAGAAATTTCTCGGGGGAAATCTCGCTGATATGCACTGAAGGATTAGGTTGAACCTGGTGCATGGCCTCTATCACATCCAGCATCATAAAGGACAAGGGATTCACTCCATCTATTCCGTCTTTATTAACTCCCCCGATGTTTAGTTGAACAAAATCAGTATAGGTACTGCTTTCATGTGCAGTAACGCCTACTTTCGGCGGAGCTGGTTGGTTGTCAAATTTGATCCATAAACACTGCAGCAGTTCCTCTGCCTGTTTTTCTGTCAATGTCCCCTGAGCTAACTCGTTTTCGTAAAATGGCAGTAAATGTTGATCCAGATGTCCTGGGCAAAAAGCATCCCAGGGGTTGAGCTCCAGAGTTACCCCAAGATGCACAAACCAGTAATATTGGATCGCTTCCCAAAATGTGGTTGGTTTATGAGCCGGAACCCGATCACAGATTTGAGAGATATTCTCTAGTTCAGCCTTCCGGATCTGATCTGATTCTTTATCAGCCAATTCGCGAGCTAAATCAGCAAAACGCGCCGCAAATTTTATCAGTGCCAGGGACGTTGTTTCCATAGCTTTAAGCTCTTCTTGCTTGCTTAATGCCTCTGGATCGTTCTTTAAATCAAGTTGTGCTAATGCTTGCTTAATATCTTCTTGGAAATCAAGCATACCCTTCTGATAGATTTTGTCATCCAATACAGTATGCCCGGGCGACCGCTGTTCCATGAATTCGGTGAAAATCCTAGCCTGGTAAGCTTCTTTCCAAGACTCGGTCATCTTTGAAAATATGAGATCTCGAATGGATTTGCCTTCCCAATAAGGAATGATTTCTTTCTTATAGATCTGGCGAACTTTTTTCTCAACCTGAAATGGTATTTTTTCTCGCCGATCAAGGATTTGAAGATCATCAAGATTATGACAGCATAGTTCGGGATAAGTTGGCGCGGCTTTTGCCCTGCAACCCTTCTCGCCGACAATCAGCTCATCTTCCTCAATGGAAATAGTCTTATTTTCCAAAAGATAAGAAAACGCCTTTGCCCTAAGCATTGGGGCGGACAGTGATTGGGTGTCAATTTCCCGATAAAACTCAGTTATTATCTTTGCCCGCTCCGGATCTAGAGCAGGTCTTGCGTTTCTGCTCCGGGCTTGAAGCGCGTCAATCCTGGTTGATCTTTCCATAATATTCACCCTCTAGTCGAAACTTCTAAATTTACTTCTTTTAACTGAAACTGGATCTGCTCCAGATCGGCCGTAAAAAGTGCTGCGGGGCTTCAGACCATTATGAATATAAAATCTTTAAATGTCAAAAAATACTGCTGACGTTTTCATAAGACTATCCTTTAATAATGTTTTAGAATCATACCTCACTTGGATTTAGTTCACAAGAATGATTGAAATAATTAACGCCAGTTTGTTTAACATTATTAACTAACAATCGTGTTAACTCTTGCTTATGTGATCTGGATTGGGTATTTTTAACAACAGGTTTTAATCAAGATTCCTCCCTTGTTTTAAGTTACAATAATATTCAAACTAAAGCTTCATCACATCAATCATTTTTCTGTTTGAAATCAGTTTTCTAGCTGGGAAATTAACCAGTTTTACTCAACTGCATCATTCTCATAAATTCATTTGCCGGTATCATAAACTCTGGTATTGCCTTGCGTGACTAATATGACAAAATATGACTGCATCTTCATTCCCGGAGGCGGTTTACTGCCAAATGGCTCCCTGCCTCCCTGGACCCTGGCCCGACTTGAGCGGGCAAAGGCATTAAAATCGCATACCCGGTGTATAGCCTTTTTGTCTGGAGGTACTGTCCATAAACCACCTCCGCTAAATGAAAACGGATATCCAATTTTTGAATCCCGCGCTGCTGCTGAGTACCTGGTCCAACAGGGTTTGGATGCTGCCCAGCTTTTAACAGAAATCAGCTCCTATGATACTATCGGAAACGCATATTTTTCCCGCCTGCTATTTGCAGAACCAATAAAGATGCAGCAGCTGCTGATAATAACATCAGATTTCCATCTGCCGCGAACTCAAGCTGTGTTTGAATGGATCTATTGCTTGACTCCTCTTTTAGTGAATTACCAGCTGGGTTTTGAAAGCGTGCCCGATCGAGGCTTATCCCCCAAAACACTCAAAGCCCGAATTGCGCGCGAGAAAAAGAGCCTGGAAAAGATGCGCGAAACCCAACTGGACATCACTTCTCTGGCTGCATTCCAATCCTGGTTTTATTCTCAGCATACCGCCTACGCAGTTACTTCCCAGCCGGATAAGGCTGCTGGAGATGTGCTCGAATCATATTAACCTGACTTTAAACTCTTCGATTTCACTCGCAGGCCTCGCTAATAACTTCCTCTTTTCCGTGCATACAGCAGCCTGCGGTAAATGACCTTTGTTACTCCATCTTCTTTTATTAACAGTTCTCCCGGGTGCGGTCTATAATCTACAAGCTCAACCTTTTTATATTTATTACCTGCTAAATTATTCTCATCACAAACAAAATAAATCTGTCCTATCTGGCAGCTTTCAGGTTGATAATACTCATTCATTCCCATAATTTTCCTCTGGCTTACACAACAAAACAGAACACATGTTCTGTTTCAGTATAACAAACTATATCAATTGGAAGGGAGGATTTTAAAGGGGAGTTTTCCATTCTGGTAAACGCCGAGATCTTACATATTTAGCAACTGAGCATATAGTGACTGCTATTCCAATTCATGCAGCACTACTCTAACCATTCAATCTTCAACAAACCAAGAAATCTAATTATTGTTATTTTGTTGTTTCTTCCTCGTTATTTTTGCTCTATAATGACTATAGACACCTTGATCAATTTTTCTTTATCTTTATTGCCAAGTTACTAATGAGTGTAACTATTACACGCACAAAAATCCTTTTACCCCGCCTGCGGCCGGATCTGATGAGCAGACACCGCCTCCTTGAAATGCTGGATGATGTGCTTGATTACCGGTTAACACTTGTCTCTGCTCCCGCAGGGTACGGTAAAACTTCTTTATTGATTGATTTCGCCCATCAGGCAAAATACCCAGTCTCCTGGTTAACCCTTGATTCGCTTGATCAGGATATTCAGCGCTTTCTAACCCATCTGATTAAATCCATAAGCCTGAATTTTACTGATTTCGGCTCCCGCACGCTTTCTCTGCTAGAGAACACCTCCTCTTTAACCTTTGATTTGGATCAGATGATACGTACATTTGTTAATGACATGTACGATAACATTCCAGAACATTTTGCCGTAATTCTTGATGACTTCCACCTGGTTGACGACAATCAACAAATAAACCGCTTCCTGAGCCGGCTTGTCCAGGAAATGGATGAAAATTGTCATTTTGTCCTTTCCTCTCGAACTTTGTTTAACTTGCCAGATCTGGCCTTGATGGTAAGCCGATCTCTTATAAAAAGCTTGGGCTATGAGGACCTTGCCTTTCAACCTGAAGAGATCAAGTTCCTTCTTGAAAATAATTACCAACAACACATTTCAGACCAGGAATCCAAAATTCTGGCGAAAGAAACTGAAGGTTGGATCACTGGATTGCTGCTTTCTGCTGAAACCAGCCCAAAAGATTTGACAATTCACTCCAGGACTGCAAAAGCTTCCGGGGTGGATATCTTTGATTTCCTGGCCGAGCAGGTTCTTAATCAGCAAACTCCCCTGATCCAGGATTTTCTACTCAAATCATCATACTTGGAAGAGTTTAATGCTGATCTTTGCAAGCTAGTTTTTGGGAAAGCGCCCAAAGGAACCAGCTGGGCAAAAACCATCACCCAGATACTTGAAAAGAACTTGTTTGTTCTTCCAGTTGATGACGACAGCACCTGGCTGCGATACCACCATCTTTTCCGTGATTTTCTTAGATATCGCTCCAGCCAGGAGAATCCAGAAGAAGGAAAGAATCTTCTTCGTAGTCTCTTAACTATTTACACCAATGACTCCGCCTGGGAAAAAGCTTATGCTGTAGTTCGGAGGCTGGACGATCCAGGCGCTACAGCTAAGCTGATAACTCAGGCCAGCAGCTCCTTGTTCCACAGTGGCCGAATTAATTTACTTGCTGCCTGGTTGAAAGTTCTCCCTGACAAAGAACTGGAAAACTTTCCGGAGTTATTTGTTCTGCGGGGAATTACCATCACCCTGATGGGTGATCCTCTACTCGGTCTCGCTCAGCTCCACATGGCGGTCAGGCATCCCGGTGTTTTGCAAAATGACAAGCACCTCTCAAGGGCCTTATTGTGCCGAGCAACTACTTTCCGCCTTCTAGGACGATATACAGATGCCCAAAAAGACGCTCTCCAAGCGCTTAAGTTATCAAAAGAAACAGGCTGCAATATTATGTTGCTGGCGGAAGCTGAAAGAGAAACTGGATTAACCTACCAGAATTTAGGTGGCACTGAGAACGCCCAGGCCTATTTTCGCCGATCGCTAAAAACTTATCGGTCCATAAATGATTTCAAAAATGCCGCCCTTGTTCAAATGGACTTGGGTCTCTTGCTTTCCACTCAAGGTAATTTCGCAGAAGCCAATCACCATTATCAACAATCCCTAAATATCTGGTTGAAATTAGACAACACCGATCAGCAAGCCTTTTTAATGAACAATCTTGGCGTGCTCTCCCATTTCAAGGGGCACTACTTACAAGCTTTTGACTGGTTTAAAATGGCTCTCCAGAAAGCTAAGCTAACATCCAATCTCCGATCGCAGGCTTTTACCAACGCCAGCCTGGGAGATCTGGCACTGGACCTGTTTTTCTTTTCCGCAGCGACAGACTATTACAATCTTGCTCACCAACTGGCTGATACTATCAAAGAAGGTTTTTTGCTTTCCTACTTAAAACTCCGTTTTTCAGCTCTTTGCCGTAAGTCTGGAGATCTTACTGCCGCTGACCAACACCTCAGGACTGCATACGATCTGGTATGCCAGCATTCCTCCCGCTACGAGTTAGGTTTGTGGCATCTAGAAAGAGGCAGACTTTATCTGGCGAAAAGTGATTTTTCTTCTGCCGAAGAAGATTTCCTTAATGCTAAAAGCCTTTTTGTGGAAACCAGCAAACCATCCGATTTGTCCCAGTCTTTTATGGGTTTAGCCACCATTGCTTTTTATGCAGGCAAAAACGATTCAATCCAAAAGCAACTCGCAGCAGCAGTTAAGACCCTTCTTCCCCTGGGAACCTTCCAGCCTATTTTGTCTGATCTGTATTCCCATCCCGAACTTCTTGAAACCTGCCGCGATCAACCTGCTTTCACTTCAATCTACGGTGAATTGGAAAACAGCTTAAAAAGTTTTTCTACTAACCTCCCTTCTCTCGAGAAAATAATTTCTCCCTCTCTTGACACAGAACATGATAAGGTTCGGCTGCTTGACATTCATGTTCTCGGCCAGATGGAAATCCTGTACAAGGGAAAAATTTTAACTGCACCGGATTGGATTCATCAAAAGACCGTCAGAGAATTGTTTTATTACCTGTTGAGTTTACAGTATGGCGCCAGTAAAGACCAAATCGGTTTATTATTCTGGCCTAACAGCTCCAAGAAACAGTTTCACGGTCAATTCAAGAATACAATTTACCGTCTCCGGCGAGCAATTGGGCGCGATTCAGTCCTGTACGATCCAGATACCCGACACTACCGTTTCAACAGGCTTCTAGATTACCGTTATGATGTAGATGTTTTTCTAAAGGCTTGCCGGAAGGCTGAGGCTGAATCAAACACGGATGACAGGGCTCGTCTCTTTCGTGACGCTGCGGAAAAATACAGTCATCCCTACGCTCCTTTGCTTGATGGAGTCTGGGCTGCGCCTCTTCGGATAAATTTGTATTTGAAATTTGAGCGGGCCGCCCTGGAATCTGCAGCCTTTGATTTACAGCAAGGGGAAATTCAAACTTGCCTTGATGCCTGCAGCCGGCTGCTGGAAATTGAACCTGGACAGGAGCGCGCCTGGCGTCTATCCATGCAAGCTTATGCAGAACTTGGCGATCGCGGGAGTATCGTCAGGGTCTACCGCCAGTGCAGGAGGAATCTTTCCAGGCATCTGGGTATTAATCCATCCAAGGAAACAGAAAACCTTTATCAAAAACTCCTGAACTAATATTAGCCTGCACCTCAAATTAATCAATTCCATAAGAGCCTACATAGTAGCCCCTGCAATAGATAATTAACTGGAATATTCTTTATTGGGTAATTTCTTCGACCAAAGGAAATGCTAAATATGAAGAGAATCAAAATTCAACTTTATAAAAATTGTCAAATTATAAAAATAACTCTATTGATATTGATTGTTTTACTTACCATTGCTTGCAATCCAGAAGGGAGCGGGGGTACAGGAGGATATTAAACTCCAAATTAAACTAACCAAATATCCAGTGACTACTCACATAACTACTCCATGAATGGACTTAACGCCATTACCTTCATGCGGAAATTTCATCAATCGTATGTTTTCCGAAGACCTTGGGAATAAGGTATCCTTACGCTGATCAAGGAAAAAACCATGTCTACCAAAACGGGGGAGATTAACCTGGGCAATGCGCTGGATTTACTTCTTGAGCTGGTCATGCGCCAAGTGAATGCTGATGCCGTAAATCTCTTCCTGCTTGATAAGAGAACTGCTCAGCCAATCTTATATAGAAGTCTTGGTTTAAAAAAGATTTCGTCTTTGAGTGAGCAGCGCCATTCCTGGAAAGGGTTAATTTGGAGGGTGATTCAAAAACGCGACCTGGTTAGTCTGCCAAACATCTGGATCGAATCTTCTTCCTTGGTCAGGGGGACCTTATTTAAACAAGAATGTTTCACTTCATATCACGGTATACCATTGGTAGCTGAGGGAAAAATAATTGGTGTTCTGGAAGTATTTCATCGGCAGGAATTTTCCCCTAACTCAGCCTGGTTTCGACTCTTTCGCAATTTAGCAGAACAGGTTTCTTATGCATTGGAAATCCCTCACCTGGCTGAAAAGTAGACCAGTAACCTGACCTGCTAACTATCTTTCCCCTATCTATATTTGTATAAAACGCCAGAGTAGAAAGAGCAGCCTTCTTCACATCAACTGCATTAATCAGTCTAATTCATTCTGCGCTCTCCTTTTTCTTCGTTAGAAAAACCATCCCTCCGCATCAAACGCGTAGTTAATGTTAGAATCTTGATGATTTATCTATCGTCATTTCTTCCTTACGCGCAATTATCCAAGGTGAGTATTTCGCAATCCTCAAATGCGCCGATAAGGATGAAAAAGAATTAATACACAAATACGCCAGATCGTTAGGTTCGAGACGTCGGCAAATTGAACATTAGGAGAATCTTTTGAATTTCATAAAAAACATTTTTTGGAATAGTGAAGAAAAGCGGTTACGAATGATCTGTCGTTTAATCGGACAGATACTAATAATGCTGCTCTTGACACTCACGTTTCAATTCCTGTTCAGCTTATTTAACATACTAGTTAGAACTCTCTCTTCTCAGCAAACTACTTCCTTCGTGGCAGGTATCAGCAACGCAATCAATTCACCGCTGTTGACAATGGCTTCACTTCTCGGTTCCGGGCTGCTTCTGACAATAAGCATCTGGCTGGCTGGTCGTTTATTAGATCGTCGACGGTTTATTGATTTTGGCTTCCATTTTAACCAGCGATGGTGGATAGATTTCGGATTTGGCTTATCACTCGGTGCAACATTAATGGCGTTGATTTTTTTGTTTGAATTGGCTGCCGGCTGGATTTCAATTAATGGAACCTTTGTGACCCATAACCCTGAAACTCCCTTCCTTTCAGCTATCATTATCCCCCTGATTATCTTTCTGGCTGTTGGTTTTTACGAAGAATTGTTCAGCCGGGGATATCATCTCACTAATTTAGCTGAAGGTCTATCGGGGAAAATTATCAACCCCCGGACAGCAATCCTGCTCGCGACTCTTTTATCCTCGACGGTTTTCGCATTCCTTCACGCTTCCAATCCCCACGCCAGTCTCGCCAGCACTCTCAATATTGGACTCGCAGGGATATTCCTGGCAGCAGGATACATTCTCACAGGGCAACTTGCCATCCCCATCGCGCTGCATATTAGCTGGAATTTTTTCCAGGGTAATGTTTTTGGCTTCCCGGTCAGCGGGGGTGACTTCCGATCAGCTACATTCATTCAAATCAATCAAAGCGGACCAGACCTCTGGACAGGAGGGCTCTTTGGCCCTGAAGCAGGGCTGCTTGGTACAGGCGCGATGATCCTGGGAATTATTATCATCTTGATTTGGATCAGGAAACGACACGGCCCAATTGCATTACATCTACCTCTTGCTGATCCTCCATCCTTCTTTACTCAAAAAACAGACAACCGTTCCCAGTTATAAAAATTCAATACCGCTAACTTCAAGGAAATTACCTCATGGAAAATAATACCTACGCCCATATTATCTGGGATTGGAACGGCACTCTTCTAGACGATCTCAAACTCTGCCTGAAGATCATTAACAATATGCTCGATAAGAATTGCTTGCCACCAGTATCACGTACTGACTATCTGGAAGTTTTTGGATTTCCAGTGCGCGATTATTATCAAAAAATTGGATTCACTTTCGATGAAGAACCCTTTGAAGTTATCAGTACAGAATTCATCACCTCCTACGAAAAAGGCCGCCCTAATTGCCCTTTGATGCCTGGAACCCGGGAAACCCTTGAATTCCTTTCAATTACTGGCTATACGCAGTCTATCCTCTCGGCCAGCAAACAGGCCTATCTCAACAAGGCTGTCCTTGATTATGGGATTGAGGATCATTTCATTTCCGTTAATGGCCTCGATAACCACCACGCTGCTGGAAAATTTGATCTCGCTAAAGTTTTTATGGCATCTCAGGACCTTAATCCAAACTCTGTTTTACTGATCGGCGATACTCTGCATGATGCCGAAATCGCCGCCAGCTTGAGAGTAGACTGCTGGCTGATTCCCAACGGACATCAGAGCCGGCTGCGCCTGGAATCGGCAGGATTACCCATTCTGGATTCGCTCACAGAACTAGCAAATCATATTCAGTAGCAAGGCTGATTCAATAAAACTTCCTGGCTAAATTAGATCCAACAACCAACAGTTTTTATTGCAACCTTTGCCCTTGATCTTAGATATAATATATTTAACCCTGGAGCTTGGATTTAGAAAACGCGTTACCATGTTTGTATCCTATGCTCATGCGAATCAGTAGCTAGCCAGTCGCTTTGTCTCACAATTCAGGGAATTTACTCTTCCCTTAAAAGCCTATCAATTAACCAAAGCATCAATTACTCTTAAGATACAGACTCCACTCATATGCCTGCATTAAACTGGAGGCAGGATTGTCTTCTTTTTTAGCGCACGACATACAAGTAAACAATCAAAAATTCCACTATCAGGTCACAGCGCCCACAGGCCCACCCCTGATTCTCGTGCACGGGTATTCAAGTTTTGGTTCCTCGTGGTATCCTACCGCCAACCTTTTAAAAGACAAATATCAAGTCTATCTGCCGGACAGCCGCGGTCATGGCTATTCTGATGCCTCAGAAACAGGGTACAGCCCAGTCGACCGCGTTTCTGACCTGGCAGGATTAATTTATGAATTAAACCTGAACAAACCTTGTATTATTGGCCATTCCCTGGGAGCTGATACCGCTGCCCGTTTGGCGTCAGAATTTCCTGGTTTAGCAACCTGTCTGGTTTTAATAGATCCTCCCTGGCTGGAATCAAACGATCTCAACAGCCATTGGGCAGAACAGCTTGACAAATACCGCTTGGAATCCCAGAGACGTATGACTCTTCCCTTAAATAAACTCATCCAGCTGGGGCAAAAAGAACATCCTTCTTGGACTGTGGAGGAAATTCATACCTGGGCTCTGGGGAAGAAGCTCATCAATCCTCACGCTCTTCTTTCGATTGACTTGTTGGATCCTGACTGGCAATCCCCGGTTTCCCAAATAGGTATACCAACTTTATTAATGACCGGAGATCAAAACCAGGGAGGATTAATCAGCCCTGAAGCGGCAGCGTTGTTTGACTCGATATGCCCTGCCGGGCAAGTTTTCCGTATTTCTAATGCCGGTCACAGCATTCAAATGGACCAATTTCAGCAATTCATCAAATATCTTACTCAATTTATACAGGAATTCTACCCATAATCTTAGCAACAATATTTACTCCCGTCATCTACCTCCTGGTTAATCAGGAACTAATTCATGACGACTAATGAGATTTAGTTATAAGCTATAATTGAATGAATTGAGATCCATTCAGCCATAATTAAACTTCTGCTTACGATCATACCTTGCTTAATCGCAGAGACATTTATGACTCCAGATATCATACTGGTATTTATTATATTAGGCGCAGCAATTCTGCTCTTTATAACTAACCGGATCCGGGTGGACCTGGTTGGCCTTATAATACTTGGCAGCCTGGCAATAACAGGGCTGGTAACCCCAACGGAAGCTCTTTCTGGTTTCAGTAATCCTGCAGTAATCACTGTCTGGGCAGTTCTTATATTAAGCGGCGGGTTGGCGAGGACCGGTATCGCGAGTAAAATTGGACGATTTGTACTTCGCCTCGCTGGCGATAGTGAAACCCGCCTGTTAGCAATTGTCATGCTTACCAGCGGCGTCCTTTCAGGATTCATGAACAGCATTGGTGTAGTTTCCTTGTACCTACCGGTTGTGATTGATATCGCCCGGAGAACTAATCGCCCCCCCTCCAGACTATTAATTCCTTTGGCTTTTGCCTCCCTTCTCGGCGGATTAAACACTCTAATCGGAACCCCTCCTAATATATTGATCAGCGAAGCATTAAGTGATGCCGGATTTACTCCATTTCAAATGTTTGATTTTACACCTATAGGACTTACCGTTCTCCTTGCAGGCACACTATTCATGATCCTGGTTGGCCGACATCTACTGCCTAAACGCGATATCACCAGGGAACTTGGTGGAAGATCTGATTTAGACGTCACAGACCTTTATGCTATCCAGGAACGGATGGCTTTCATTCATCTTCCTCAAGACTCCTCTCTGGATGGGAAATCTCTCCAGGAAAGCCGCTTAGGTTCTGCCCTCGAGTTAAATGTGGTTACAGTTATCAGGGCCGATGAAACAATATTAGCTCCAAATCCATCATTTCTTCTCCGGGGAGGAGACCGTCTTCTGGTAGAAGGTCAACTGGACCGCCTGTTTGAACTTCATGACCATGAGCAATTATTGCTGGACCAGGATCGCCTGCCGGTTGAAAAAATTATCTCTGCAGATGTAAGACTCGCAGAAGTAAAACTCAGCAAAGGCTCATCTCTGGCAGGTCTCACTCTGCCGCAAGTCGCTTTCAGGCATACATACCGGGCAATTGTATTAGCTATACGCAGAAATGAGGCTATCTTTTATACCGATCTGGAATCAATACCCTTGATGAATGGCGACGTTCTGCTCATCAAAGGCTGGAAAAAAGATTTTGCTCAAATCCAAACTGACGATGCTCTTATTTTATTGGACTCCGAAACATTTCAGGACTACCATCTAGAAGATCTTTTGATGATGATGCGTGTTCCTGAAGAATCTGCCTTAGTCGGAAACACATTACTGTCAAATCGTCTTGGGGATGCTTTTGGCTTAAGTGTCCAGGGCATCATCCGCCAGGATACAACTGAACTTATGCCTTCTCCTGAGGAAATCCTCCAGGCGGGTGATACACTGCTTATAAAAGGTAAACAGGAAGATTTATTAACTATTGAAGGGTTGCAAAACTTGGAAATCGAAGCCCAATCAGAACCCGATTTATCTGAATTAGAAACTGATGAAACAGGGTTGATCGAGGCTGTCTTATCTCCCCATTCACCATTAGCAGGAAAAGCAGTTCGCGAGCTTAATTTTCGAGCCAAGTATGGTTTGACGATCCTTGCTATCTGGCGGGGAGGAAGAGCTTACCGCTCCCACTTACGTGATATGAAATTAAAATTCGGTGACGCCTTGCTTCTATTTGGATCCCGCCGCCGGCTTCATATGTTTGGGTCTGAACCTGATTTTCTAGCCTTAAGCGAAGACGCCCTACCAGCTCCCCGGTTAAAGAAAGCGCCCATCGCTCTCCTTATAATGGCCCTGGTTCTAATCCCGGTCATCCTCAACTGGCTGCCAATTGCTATATCCGCAGTTGCCGGTGTTTCGTTAATGATTTTAACCGGGTGCCTCCAAATGGATGAAGCCTACAGGCTGATCGATTGGAGAGCTGTTTTTCTGATTGCCGGCATGCTTCCCCTTGGCATTGCTTTAGATCACTCCGGGGCTGCGCAATTGATAGGCGACGGCATGATTTCAATAATTGGCAGCGCAGGTCCACTTGCTGTGGCAGCTGGTTTGTTTCTACTCGCTTCACTTGGATCTCAAGTAATGCCCAACCCTGCCGTAGCTGTTTTGCTTGCGCCAATCGCGCTCAGCACAGCTGCTGATTTAGGCATCTCTCCCTATCCATTGATGATGACTGTAGCGGTATCATCCTCGGCTGCCTTCCTCAGTCCCGTGGGGCATCCAGCTAATTTATTAGTGATGGGTCCTGGCGGCTACCGTTTTTCTGATTATTTTAAAGTTGGTCTGCCGTTAACAATAATAGTCATGGTTGTTTTACTGCTCGAGCTTCCTCTGCTCTGGCCCTTTTAACAATACCGTTTATCTGTCAGGAGCAAAACTATGGAAGAACTATTAGGGTTATTTATTGGAATAGGTCTCAGCGCCACTTGCGGATTCCGGGTTTTTGTTCCACTGTTTGGAATGAGCATTGCCCACCACGCAGGCGCACTTTCTTTTTCAAGCGGATTCGATTGGATCGGCTCCTGGCCGGCTACAATTGCTTTTGGAATTGCAATGGTAATTGAAATCGCCGCCTATTATATCCCCTGGGTGGACAACCTGCTGGACACAATTGCCACACCCGCTGCCGTTGTCGCCGGTACGATCGTCACAGCCTCTATGGTTGGAGATGTCTCCCCCTTCTTGCGCTGGTCATTAGCCATTATCGCTGGCGGTGGAATTGCTGCGATTGTTCAAGGCTCCAGCGTCCTGGTCCGCGGCGCTTCAACAGTTTCTACCGCGGGACTGGCTAACCCGGTTGTTTCTACCGGGGAACTGGGAGCTTCCATCCTGGGTACTCTTATCTCAATTATTCTCCCCACTTTTGCTGTAATTCTGGTTGTTGTTCTGCTCGCTTTTTTACTTCGCAGATTTATAAAACCAAGCTCTTCGATTTCATAACTATCCATACAACTACCTAGGTTTTCAATGAGAAGAAAAGAAAAAGAAATAACCAGTCGTGGCGAAATGGATCAAATTATCCACAACTCTTTGATCTGTCATCTGTCGTGTTCCCTCAACGATCATCCTTATGTTGTGCCGCTCTCTTTTGGTTATGATGGAAATGCGGTTTATTTTCACACCGCCCGGGAAGGCAAAAAGAATGATATTCTATCTGCAAATCCTCGTGTTTGCCTGGGGTTTGAACACGAAATTCAAATTCAGCCTGACCCCGACCTTGCCTGCCGCTGGTCTTTTCACTACCAGAGCGTGATAGCCACCGGGATTGCGGAAGTAGTTACCAATCCCAAGGACCGACTTTATGGGATCAAACAAATCATGCTTCACTTCTCAGATAAGGATTGGGAAATCTCGGAGAAAGAACTCTCCCGGGTTACAATCTGGCAGGTAATCTTGACTGAAATAACAGGAAAGATATCCCCAGCTAACAAAAGTTAATATTCACAATTTTTCTCCACGGCTGTTCTCTTGAAATCCTCTTTACGCATCCTGCTAGTTCTGGCAGACCAGCTGCCGTACCCCTTTGGGTGATATTCTATTCCGGTATAATAAATAAAGTAAAATGAATATTTACTACCTCTTAGAGGAGAAGCATTCCCTTGAAAATCGCTTTCACAGCAGATAACCACCTCACT
>Ga0255372_10002_pt1 | contig 66247 bp, 57 predicted proteins | sample ANMaggSeSYBR01E8_FD_182092 | JGI IMG/M metagenome (GOLD analysis project Ga0255372, IMG submission 182092) | Sediment cell enrichment communities from methane seep in Santa Monica Basin, California, United Staets - ANME aggregate JGI... | ecosystem: Environmental > Aquatic > Marine > Cold seeps >...
TGATCAAGAGCTGCCCTGAGACTATCTGACTGGATGGATGAGGGAGTGACAGACAGAGAGTCTACGGCAGATAAAGTCCAATGAATAGCTTCTTGATAGTCATTTAGTTTATGTTCGTAATACATCGCCAACTCAATATGAGCTTGAAGCACATCATGAGACGCAATTGTTTCCCAAAGCGGTACTGCCTGCAAAAAATCGCCTTCTTTTTTATACAAAGATGCGAGTTTTGACATGGCTGTAATGTGTAAATTATCTGGTAGATCAATATTATTTACAGCGTGAAACAAAACGGATTGTGCAGACTGGGTACGGCCATGCTGGGAAAGATAAACTCCAATTGAAACTAGGTCATCAAATGATTGGTATTCCGCAGTAAGGGGAAATGAAAGACGGTTTGTAATGTAATTCAAGAGGGTTATAAGGGAAATTACGTCTACCTCGTTATGATAAAAAACTGAGGAAAGAGGCGTTGGGTCGCCATTTTGAAGATAATCAAAATAATGCGAAGCAACTTTCCATCCAGGGACATCAAGCGAGGACCTTGTTACTCCGAGCAAATGATGTTCAATATCTCCCAGGGAGCAAGAAGAAAGGTGGGATTTCCAGAGCCGGCGAGCAATGTGAAGAAGATCTATGTGGAAAACATCAGCAAATGGAGGCGGCCATCCGTGGAATTTGTACCTGGTTTTCAGCCTGGGTAAATCAAAGGATTTACCGTTATAGGAAATTATCACTTTTGCGGACGAGCAAAAATCTTCCAGAGCGGCTAGCTGCGCAAGCTCATTTGCAGGGTCATGGAGAAAGAATTGCGCAAAATTAAAACCTTCATTTGTAAATTTTGCTGCCCCGATCAAGAAAACGTAGGCACCGGCGCCTCCTGATAAACCAGTGGTTTCTGTATCGATAAATAGAAACTGGTCAAATGGAATCGATGAGATCCCTGAAAGAGATGGAATTTCGTCAAAAATTTCAAGGTTTAAAACCTGAAAAAGCCTTAGGTCGCCATGAATAAAGTCCGGGGGGAAGGTTTTTCTGATAACAAAACAGTCACCTTTGGATGTGCTTTCCCAGCAGCCGTCTAATTCAACTGTAAGGCTAAGCGTGGGATCGGACTTGACAGGAGCGCTGATTTTATCGGCGCCAATTTGAACGCCCAAAGACTTTAACTTTTCAGTTAGTGAAGTCATGGTGCAATTTTACTATAGGGATAAGAGAAAATTTACTTCTGAAGCAAAGCCGTCTTCATTCTTTCCAGTCCGGTGTAAAGTCTTTCTTTTGGACAGCCAAAATTGAGTCTAACAAAGGAGCTGTATTTCTCGCCAAACCAGAGGCCTTCGTTTAGAGCCACGCGGGCCTGATCGATAAAAAACTTAGAAGGATTTTCAAGTCCTGTCTCTTTGCAATCAAGCCAACCCAGATAGGTGCTTTCGGGTTTGCTCATTTGCACGCCTGGAAGCTCGGCTTGAACAAAATCAAACAGCAGGTTGCGATTAGCCTCCAAGTAGGATAAAAGCTCATCAAGCCAATCCGCTCCGTTTTCGAAGGCTGCGCGCAAAGCAATTTCTCCTAGAAGATTTACCCCACCCACAGACCTATTCATAGTTTGGACAAATTGATCTCTAAGTAAGGGATTGGTAATTACAGCGGCTGATGTTTTCAGGCCAGCGATATTGAAAGTTTTACTAGCTGACAGCAAAGTTATTGTAATAGCGGAAATATCTTTGGAAAGCGAAGCGATGGGGATGTGTTTCGTTTCTGTGAAGACCAGATCGCTGTGAATTTCATCTGAGCAAATTATTACATTGTGCTTGAGGCAAGCTCCGGCCATGCCTTTAAGTTCCAATTTTGAGAAGGTTCTACCTGTGGGATTTTGTGGATTGCATAACATGAAAATCCTGGTTTCAGGGGTTAAAGAAGATTGGAAATAATCTTTGTTAACTTTATAAGAACCATTAGAGTTTTGCGATAAAGGGGAGATTATTAAATTTGTGTTTGAGTTATTAGCTACATGGAAAAAAGGGTGGTAAGCGGGGGTTTGAATCAATAAGGAATCCCCGGGATTTGAATAAGCTTTTGCAGTGACGTTAAATCCTTGGACGACGCCAGGGATGAGAATAATATCATCGGTATTTATCTTCCAGTCGTGACGTTTGAGGAGCCATTGCTGAATTGCCTGCTTGGTTGTATCCTGAATTATTGAGTAACCGAATATTCCGTGATTGATCCTCTCTTGGAGAGAGGAAACTACTGCAGGAGGCGAGAGAAAGTCAGTATCTGCAACCCAGAGAGGCAAAATATCATCCTCGTACAAATTCCATTTGATACTATCGGATTCGCGCCTGTTAATTAGCTGATCAAAATTATATTTCATAATAAGTATTCTTTTTTGGCATGTTTATAATAATAACGATAAGATGATATTTCGTGAAGAAGAAGATTAAATTTATAGTCAATTGCAGCGAATCCTGGAAGGGGAGAGCCTCCGCCTGAAATAATTTGATTAGATTTCAGATGGGAAAGATCATGATCTCCATGTTCATGGAGCCAGGTTATACCCAGTTCGATAAGCGCTGGAGTTTGCCCAATGCTTTGGGCAAAGAGAACAGGATCGTATGGTTTTCCGGTATCTCTTAGATGTTTAAGAAGCCCCAATATGGCTTGCAAAACTGATCTGTTGGTTTGGGGCATTGGATCTTCCGCAAAGAGAAAGACTGATTTGGGAGAAACAGAATCTAAAACATTTTTCAGGACTGAGGGGCTCGGTGGGGTTGTCCAGATAATTAGAGTTGGAGATTTAACGAGATCTTCCCTCGGTAGGCAATTTATACCTGATGGAGTATTGCATTCCGCCCAGATAATTGATGATGGATTTTCGATTACCAGTCGACCTAATTCAGTAAGAGGATCGGTTTGTTTTCGGAAATCAAGTATTTTGATTTCCTTTGAATCCTTAAGGAGAATTGGAGTGTCTTTAGAATTACGAAAGTGCTGGAGGGTTAACTGGGGCTGGGATTTGCGATTGTAATTTGAAAGAACTAATGAGTAAGCAATATCGAAAACACTTTCAGGAAGATCAATGCCGACGCTGTTCCACCACAGGACATCTTGCTTGGTTCCGGCACTGTCTTCTAAGGTTAATTTCCTGTGATTCCGGTCTTTGCCAATGATTTTGTCAGTTATGAGTTTAACTCCGCGAGAAGCAAACAATAATTTGGGATTACCTGAGCCAAAGGGAGAAAGCCGGTGGAAATCATTAATAAAATCAATGGATATTGATTGAAAAGGAAGCAATGTGTCAATTTGTACTTGTGGAGAAGGGAGAGATTCGCCAACGATACCCTTGAAATTATGAGCAATTGTTCTTCGAAATTCTGACACTCTATCGGAATGGAGTTTGACGCCTGCAGCCATGGGATGTCCACCGTGGTTAATTAGAATGTCGCTGGCGCTAGCGATCAGGTCTGAAATTGGCACACCGGGTATAGAGCGCGCGGAACCGCGGGCGTTGTCTCCTTCTTCAGTAAGCATGATTACAGGTTTATGGAAACGATCAACCAGGCGGCTGGCAACAATGCCTATCACTCCAGGATTCCAGTTTGGAGGGCCCAGAAGTACGAGAATTGGATAATCCTCAACGAGGTCAGGATTGGTTTCTACTTTAGCAATAGCATCTTGAAAGATAACTTCTGTAAGCTCACGTCTTTTGAGATTGAGATTTTCAAGTTCTGCAGCCAGGTTTGCTGCATGAGATTGGTCGTTGGTGGTGAAAAAATCAACACATGAGTTTGCGTCAGCAAGACGGCCGAGAGCATTCAACCGGGGACCGATGACGAAACCGATTTGATCTTCACTTATAGAAGCTCCATCCAGCTTTGCGTTAATGTAGAGCTGCCGTAACCCCAATCTGGATGTATTGCGAAGGATTGGTAAGCCGCGCTGGAGAAGATAACGAGTATCACCGTAAAGAGGGGCAACATCAGCGACTATACCAAGAGCGACAAGATCTAATAGATGGTCAACATTTTTGCCGTAAAGATTATAAAGGTGCTCGATAAGCTTAAACGCTACTCCAACTCCTGGAAGGGTTGATAAAGGATGTTCAGAAGGAAGCATATTAGGATTGATTATTGCATATGCATTTGGTAGAACCTGGGGAAGTTGGTGGTGGTCAGTGATTATGACGTCGATGCCTTGGTTTCGAGCATGCTCAATTGGTTCAAAAGCGTCAATGCCTGTGTCACAGGTCAAGATTAATGAAGGTCGGAAAATTTCAATTTGAGAAGATAAAGAAGAAGTAGACATGCCATGCGATTCTCTTGCGCGATTAGGGATGTAGTGGTGAACATCCCCCCCCAAATCGCGGAGAGCAGACACAAGAAGAGAAGTAGATGTTTGTCCATCAACATCAAAATCTCCCCAAACCAGGATTATTTCATCTAGGGAGAGGGCAGATTCGAGACGTTCCGCGGCAAGTTTTAGACCTGGCAGTTGGGCAGCTGGAGTGGGTTGGTAAAAATCAGGGTCAAGAAACCCTTGGGCTGATTTAGTTGAGGTTAATCCACGGCGGAACAAGGCCTGGGAGACGACCGAGGAATAACCCAATGAAGACTGAAAGCTAGAAGGAATATCAAGTAATTCAGGGAAAACCCACGTAATTGTAGAATTGCGCATAGGCATTATGTCATACATTTTTAATTAATATTCTATTTCACTAACCTGGTCTATATCAAATTGAACATACTTTAGATCCTCGTGTTCAATTGATGGTGATTTTTCAAATGATCCTGCTGAAGTGCCTCGATTGCAAAGGGATCTAAAAACACAATATTGACAAACAGCGTTATCGTCAGTTAATTGAAATTCGACATCTTCGGAAATATAGGTATTAATTTTACCTATAATTTGTTCTAAATCAATCTTGACTTCAGCGTTCTTGTCTTTTGAATAGGGGAAGATTTCTTTGTGTTCTGAAGCTAGTGGATACCAATAATGCATCTCAATACAAGCAGGAGATATGGGAGTTTCAGGAAATAAATCATTTCCTGTCTGACTAAAAATGTAGGGATACAAATGAGTTTGAAGCTTTTTGTCTAATGTTGAGCGGGAAGGTTTCTTTGAGGCAGTTTTCCAATCGATTATTAAATATTTCTCTGAATTGATTTCAACTACAAGATCGTATTTCGCAATAAGTTTGTGAGTGAGGAGCGAAATACTAAGCAGGGGTTCAGGGAAAAAACGATATTTGAGCAACGATTTACCATACGGTAAGAATTTATCCCACATAGCCTGCAAATCAGGGTCGGATAAAGAATTTTCAATCAAAACAGGATCAATTCCTGAAAAGAATTGCTGGCAAATCAAATGGAATCTATTGCCAAGCAATGTTGATATTTCAAATTTGCCAATGGGTTCTGAATAAGCTGCGGGCAGAGATAAGCCTTCAATAACTTTTAATTGGAAACGACGCGGACAATCCAAAAAGTCCTGCAAGTTGCTCTGATTTAGCTGTAAGGATTGATTAGGTTTTGACATGCGTTATCCTGGAACTGAAGAAGATGGATCTGGTTTATTTTTGAGATAGTCAGATAAAGCTTGAAAAGGCACAGAGGGAGTAGTTTTTCCCGATCGTCCATTATTCCAGGTAATAACCAACTCCTCTCTTGCTCTAGTAATCGATACGTAAAACAATCTTAAGCGTTCTCGAGCATAATCCAATCTTGATTGTTTCGTCCCTTCGCTTTCAATATATTTAGCAGAAGATTCGTCTACTAAAGAAGTTAGTTGTGCCAACGCTTCGGCTGGCAAATTCAAATGATCGCGGATAAACCAACGTTCAGATATAAAAATATCATCAGGGAGATTTGAAGGAAAATTGTAATTATTTGCTGATATTAAATAAACCCTGTCCCATTCAAGCCCCTTGGATTTATGAGCTGTAGTTATGACTACTTTTCCTTTATGATCATCGGGATTAAATTGGTTCTCCTCGCTGATCGAGAAGAAGCGTCTTTCATTTCTGGCCAAAGACTTGAGTTCATCCAGTAACGCTGGTAATTCCCAGTCGGGATGTTGAGTGGCAAGCTGTTTTTGAAAAGCAGCTATTTTATGAGAAATAGAAAGCTCTTCTGAAGTATGAAAAAGGTCTCCTGAAAGGGTAAGGATAAGCTGATCAATGGGAAGAAGAGCTGCCTTGTGCCATTTGATAATGATATCCTTGAAATCAAATAGGGTTGAAAGCAAATCAGGATCTCCGGAATCTAATGTAGCCATCCAATCCTCAGAGGGACTTGGAGAAAGGAAAAGCTCAGGTTTTTGTATTGTATTTAATAATTCTGAAACAGATTCAACCTTGGACCAAGCATCCGATTTAGATTGCAAGTCCCTTTTCCAAACCCGATAAACAGCAGATAACTTCTTGGAAGAACTTGGATCAATCAAATAGGACAGGATAATTACCAGGGATCCGGTAGTTTTTCTGGTAGAGAGGGTAGTATTTAAATACTCAACGGGCTCAATTTTATGTTTATTCCTCAAATATGAAGCAATTTTTTTACCCCTATCATTCCGGGGAGAAAGAACTGCGACTGTCTGCTGGGGATGATTTTTCAACCAGGAGGAAACGGAATCTGCAATTACCTGGATTTCTTTTTCGGGTGTAAGCTCCTTATCAAAGAAGTGAATCTGACCTGACTGATACTTGGGATTTGGCTGCAGATCATCAGGTGGCGTTGGAACAATTTTGTTAGGATAAAGAGCATCGCAGATCAGAGATTGGGGGTGGTATTTGTTTGTCCAATCAACGAGGTAGTTTGCAAGGTCAATGATTGCTTCAGTACTTCGACCTGAATTAGGGAGAACGTGATTCTGGTCAGAAATCTCAATAAATTTCAGAAGCAATTTTGGATCTGCGGTTGTGAAAGATTCATAGATAGCCTGATTCGGATCACCAACCCGAACCCAATTTTGAGAATCTTTGGGGCCGGCAAGCAAAGATAATATTCTTTGCTGCATTAAGCTGCTGTCTTGGGCTTCGTCCTCAAGGATAAACGGCCAATTCGACTGGAGACGATTAAGCAGCGACAAATCTAATTTCAGAATATTATAGGCATGATTAATGAGATCGTCAAAATCAACAGCACCTCTGTATTCGAGATTTCGCTGGTAAACTTTGTAAATTTCTAAACCCATTTCAGCTAAATGCAAATTATTATTTTTGGATTTAATTTGGAGAAGTAAAGAATCGGGCGACAGTTGATGATTCTTGGCTGTGCGAATAAATTGATTTGCTATTTGCAATAATAAATCAGGGATTTGTTTTTTATATAATGACGTTTTTTTCTTTTCGTTGAGGTCGGGAATCAGATACGGATCTATTCCACCGGGATATTTCCTCAACCAATCATAAACCGCGTCAACTCTTATTCGATCCGCTTCCCTTTCGTCAATTATCTGAAATTTAGAATCAAGGCCAACAAGATCTGGTCGTTCTTTAACGATATCGTGGGCAAGTCCATGAAGGGTACGAACTCGATATCCCAGAGAAGGAAGGAGACCCATGTCCTGCAAAAATGAACTAATTCTAAGAGAAAAATTGTCAACAGCTGAGTTGACCAGAGTAACAATAAGGACTTCCTGGTCGGCGGACAATAAACCACTATTGATTAATTCAGCCGCGAGTAAGGACAATGTCCAGGTTTTACCACTGCCGGGTACAGCTGAGACACCCATAGTCCCACCGCGATAAGCGAGAATTTTCTTTTGAGCAGGGCGAGGAGAATAGTGATTAGTCATCTGTCATGCCTGATCTTGCTCAGACGAGCGAATTAAATTTTGGATCTTGTTGAGGGATTTAATCAACAATCCTTTTTGTTCAAACCCGCGTTCATCTGTATTAGTCAAACAAAAAAATATACCTTTTCTGCAGCGGCGGATAAGGCCAGATGATAATCGATTTAGGCTTTCATGATTAAGGGCATATTCTTCAGTATCTCTCCAGGGCAGTCCGATTTCCCAATCTCTGTTGAGGACATGAGGGTTGGTAAGGGGCTGAAAAATTCTTTCGTACCATCCGCGGGATCCGACGTCTAGCCAAAATTGGTAATCAGCGGGTGTGTTGCTGAGCAAAAAAGTATACGCGGGAGTTAGATACACTGATTTTTTAGGTCTATGAGACCAGGATCTGGGGTGCTGGTTTGCAAGTACGCCGGCTTTAACCATGCGGTAATATTCAGATCCAAGTTGAAGGTTGGAAAAGCCAAGGACTTCTCCTGCTGAAAGACGGAATTTACGGATTGAATCAATAGTTTGTTCAGAAATTTGACCCTTATCAAAATCATTATGAAAACCATATCCAGGTTGAGATAAAAGCTCACCAAATATTCTGATCTGAAAGTGATCTAGAGGTTGAGGAGGTTGGTTACTGTAATCACGCAGCCAGTTTACAAGAGATTGGTAGCGGTTGCCGGCAGAAAAGGTGATGCGCTCCTGAAGCCCAGAGGGAAAATTTTCAAAATCAGCTAAACGGCCTTCTTTGCTGAATGTTTGAAAGCAATGTTTTGCTAATAAGTAAGATCTCGTAAGATCAAAGTTTTCCATAAATTGCATAAAAGCAAAGGCAAGTTCATGTATTGTGGGTTGAATTTCCCAATCGGGATGCGCCAATGCAGAGAGAGTAAGCAAGCAGTGCGCAACTGGTTCATCACGCAGTGCGCGGGAAGGTCGATGAGAAGTTGATTCTATCTGTTGTTTAGCCAGTTCTGATGATAACAAAAATCTCAATGAATCGCTAAGGAAAGGAGCCAGAACAACAATTTCATCCGGGGAAGTGCCGTCTTCTATGAGTTCCTTGATCTTGCTTGCAACCCAGGTTACCATCTGGGGATAGTAAGGATGGAAGTTTACTGAGACCGCATCTGCGAGTTCCGGTTCCAAATTTTCAATTATAAGTGGTTTAGATTCCAGGGAGGAAGACAAGAAAGAGTTGAATTGAGATAGAGACGGAGACATAGTATAAGATTGAGTAAATTCTATTTTGTTGGTGCAGAAATCTGCCAGTTTCATTCCTCCGGAAGGAGATGCTCCTAGAAAATTCCTGTAACCGGCAGAGAGGTCGTAGATTATCAAAGAAGAGTCAAGGGAGGGCAGCATATCCTTGATGAAATCGTGAGCAACAGGAACGTCTTCTTCTACATTGTCATAGATCAAGTGTTTGAACTGTTTTTTGAAATGCTCTTTTATCTTCTGGTGGGGGATAAGATAATTGACGTACAGTTCTATCTGTAAGGAATAATCCAATAAATTGTGTTGATAGCAATACTCCCTGAAAAGCGCTGCAGCATTTTGTGCGTCTTGGAAAATGCCTAGCTGGGCCGGATCTCCAATCCATGATGATTGAAGACGTTCTGAGATTTCAGTATGCGGAAATCCGTGAATAGCTGCTTTGTTGAGGTTATCTAAAATTTGACTAAAAAGACGATTTCGCTGGATGGTAACGGATGAAAAATAGCCCCCATCAACAACCAGCGGAGTGATTAATTGGGACATGAAGTACAAGGTAGATTCGAGGGTGAGGAAAGTTGGGAGCTTATCTGGATCAAATAGCCCTGTTTCGGATGATATCAGCGGCCAATAAAGTTCGATAGTCCTCCGTGCAAGCCCACCGAAAGTGGCTATAACAGGTAAACTGCCTCCTTGAAACGCGATAGAGTTGATGGAGTCCTGGTATAGCGAAGAAAGAGTTCTTTGCGGAAAAAGTAGCAATATCTTGTTCCCCGGAATACCGTTTTCAACCAGGAAGTTCAAACGCGCTACTCCCGCGGTGGATTTTCCTGTACCGGCAGGACCGGAGAGAAATAATGAACTACCAGGGTCTGATTCAATTATCTTGATTTGATTTCTAGATAAATTCATAATCTATTCTAAAGCAGAACCTGGGTATTTGGAGATCTCAGTATTGAACAAGTCCAGATTGCAGGCAGACAATTTTAATGAAAGAACCATAAAATTCTTCAGTTCACGAATTTCCAAAGCGAGACCCTGTTTGCCGTGTGTTGATGGATCGCTGTTTGCTTGGCTATTGATATAAAGAATTCCAAGAGTTAAATCAAGTAGAAACTCAAAGGACTCTTGATTGAACCACGTAATTCCTTCGTGGTCATGAATTTCTAAAAAAGCTAGGATATCCTGGTTAGAAAACCAGATTGATGTTATATCGCTGGGAGATAAGGCAATATTAGTTAAACGGGATGAGAGAGAAGTAATTATTTTTGTATAAGGTTGAGTTGAAGAGAGACGAAAAATGTCCAGGAGCAATGATCGGGGAATAAGTTCAATAAGTTCAGAAAAGATTACCCAGAACAGGAGAGTATACAGGACATGGTTGCCCTCATTATTCTTAATGACTTTGTATTCATAACAATTGTTAAGCGCTGTTAGTTTTGAAGAAATCAGTTCTTGATAATCTGTTGGGAAGTCACTTGCTTCTGGGTGAAGCCGGGCGAGAATAGAAGCGAAAGAGGACAGGCTTTGCGAAAAACGATCTTCTAAATCAAGCGGATCTTCGCCACTCCGTTCATTGTTTTGAGTGACAGAAGACGAAATGGTTGGTAAATACCCTGATATACAAATTGAAACCAGTTCGTCCAGTGCCTTTAGAAGAGGCGAAAGTCTGGTTTCAAGAAGCTTTTCCTGGAGATCAGGGGAACCATTACCTTGAAGAGATGAGTTAAGGAGAGAGAAATCGCCACTCGGGTCAGCAACTTCCTTAAAATCAATGAAAACTTGATATTGATATGCGCCTAAATCAATCCTTAACCCATTTTTGCGGAAGTCAGCAGATGAGCGGATATACTCCAAGCCAGAGATGTGCTCACGAAACAAAATAAAGCTAGCATCTGAATTTAGTAATCCTAAGCTTTCCGACAACGATCTGGATTCGCCATTAATTTCCGTTGAGCGGGAAATAACTCCGTGAGTTGAGGACCACTTATTGTGATAGAGAATCAATGCCGATTCTCCACGTGCTTGGTTGGAGTGAGCAAAAACATCCTGATTTACTGTGCCGTTATCTAATACGAAATCGTACAAAACAAAATTTTCCGCTTCTGCAAACAAGTACCTTTTGTGGAGTAGAGGAAAAACTTCATGGCGGTGGCGGTCAATAAGGTTTTGATTGGGCTGCTCGTTGTAATACGCTCGTTGGTACTCCATGCCATATTTTTCTGAATAGCCTTCAATTTGACCGTGGCCAAACATAGGCAAGCCGGGGAGAGTAGCCATCATAATGCATACACCAAAATATTTCCCATCTGATCCAAATTGTGAAATAGCGGTATCTTCATCCGGATTGCTCATGAAATTTACATAACGCTTTAGAATTTCAGGATCAAATTCTAAAGTCTTTTTGATGAGATTTCTATAATCAGCATTGTCTTCGTTGCGGAACATATGCATAAATGCGCTGTTGTATACCCTGTGCATGCCCAGCGTCCTGACAAAATATCCCTCCATCATCCAGAAAGCTTCGGCTAGCAAAAGAGTACCAGGTGCTTCGGACGCAACCCGATCTACCACTTCACGCCAGAATTCATCAGTCATGATTTGATCAAATTGAGATTTAGTCAATCCGAAGTCTGTTCTTGTAGGGATGGCGCCGCCTGTTCCAGGTTCAGGAAACCATAACCTTTGGAAATGTTTTTTTGCAAGGGTCATCGCAGCGTCAAAACGAATAATTGGAAAATTGCGAGCTACATGCAGGACGGTCTGAATAACAGCTTCACGCACTTCCTGCTGAAGGAAATCCAGTTGAGCTGTGTCGTTCCAGGGAAGAGAAGTCCCGTCATTGCCGTGGTAAATATACATTGAACTACCATCGAGGTTATCGACTCTTTTGAAAACAATGGAAGCGTCGCTCTTATCAAAATAATGATCTTCAAGGAAAATACCTACTTGAGCATCGTCGGATAAGTCGGGACCATTAAAGGAATAAGAAGGAAAAGGAGGCTGATCCAGACCTAAAAAACGCTCAGGATGCTCTATTACCCATTTTGACGAGATACCCATATGGTTTGGAACCATATCAGCTGCGAGGCGAATATTGAAAGATTGAGCGCGGGAGGATAAATTATTAAAAGCGGATTCACCTCCAAGAGTATCAGCAATCGAGTAATCGAAAATAGAGTACGCCGAAGGAACAGCGTCAGGGTTGCCGCACATCTGCTTGATTTTTTGAGAGGCAGGGCTTCGTTGCCAAATACCAATTAACCACAACCCCGTGATTCCCCATTGGGATAAAGTTTCCAGTTCCTGATCTGGAATTTGGTCAAGACGGTGAATTTCACTGTGGTACTTTTTAGAGAGCTGGTCCATCCAGACAAAAGTGTTTTTTGCTAGAAGGATCACATTTGGCATCCAGTCAAGATCTTTGCTGAAGTGGACTGTGTCTGAATCAGTAATATAGGAAGCAAGCGTAAAATTAAACTGGCTTCCGGTTTTGTCAGGTCCAATCCAGGAAGGTTTATGTTCTTCATTAATTCGATCAAGGGCACGGAGGAGATCGTTTAATATATCCTCTCCAAGAAGCGTGCTCCAATTCTGGCGTATATAGTCAAGTTGATCATGAATGGAATTGGGGTGCGCAGTAGAGGGGGCTCTGAGTAAATCTAAAAGGGATGCATCGCCAATGGTATGTCCTGATTGACTAGAGAAAGAGTCTTCGATAACAGACAAGAAAGGCCTGTAAAGTGGAGCTGTTCGAAATTCAGGAGAGGTAAAAACACCATCGTTTTCCCTGATCGCAGGGTTAGCATCAGCCAGGAAGGTCAATAATATTGATTTATACAAGGAATGACGCTTAGAAGCGTTCTTTGAAGGTGCTAGTAAGTAATCAGAAGCAGCAGATTGGTCCAGATATACACTGGAAGTGGGAAAAGAATCCAAAAAGGAAGTGACAATTTCGTCACAACCGGTGGAACTTAGACGAGACACAAGTATCTTGTCTAAGTCGGAAAGAGAGGAGGGAGAATAATCTTGCAGATAGGACTCGATTATTTTGAGGAAAACTTTTCCGATCAGGCCAACGGCGGAAACCTCACTTGCAGAAAAAGGGGAAGGCGAATCCTGGAATTTAGAAACAAAAATCCTGGAATTAATAATCGAGGGATAATTAAAACCAGGAGATAAATTTAGCCGAGAGAGAACATGCGAGGTTAGGGGATGAGATATGTGTTCCCGTGCGGGCAATTGAATAGGCATGAGTTAATTACTATGAATTTTTAATCGTTTGCAGGCCAATTTGATAAACAATAGATAATAAATATTAAATTGCGTGTAGGCAATAACCCTCTTTTACTTATAATTCCAAATTCCTTAATGCAAAATCCTTCATTTCCGAAACCTCTTTTAGCTTTTTCATCGTTATATCTTCAAATATATTAGATTGAACAACCTTTATAAAATTTCCCTTTATCAATTCTAGCAGGGCAAGAAATGAAATCACTACATCCAGGCGAGTAAAGTCATTACCCAACAAATCACGGAAGGTCAATTCTTCAGTATCCTTAAATCGTTCAGAAATTTGAGTAATTTTATCTTTTATTGTGATTTTCGGTCTTTCTACTATGACACTTATAGATTTCTTGTCAATTTCTTTCTGGAATATATTGGTTGCCAGCTCAAAAAGATCGCTAATGCCAAAGCCATCAAGATCCAGTTGATCTTTAACTTCCAATTGGGGGGAGGAGAGACGAATAAAGGTCTGATAACCGTGGTCTTTCCGATCTGCCAGCAGATCAGCTATTTCCTTATATCGTTTATAAGCAATTAACTGGCGTGCTAATTCATTCCCGATATCAATTTCTTCTTCTCTGCCTGAAGTCTGTGTAGGAAGCAGTGCTTCAGATTTAATTTGAATAAGTTTTGCTGCAATAACTAAAAACGCTGAGATTTCATCTGGGGGCATATCCTGCAATTTCTCTAAATGTTTCAGGTACTGATCTGTCACTTGAGCAAGAGAAAGTGTAGTGATATCTAACTCTGCGCCTTCAATTAATTGAAGCAATAAATCAAGAGGTCCTTGATAAACGGGTGTGTTAATCTTGTAGGTATTTACCTGATCGGTAGAGAATTTCAAGTCCATAACAACCATTATACTCGACATCCTCAAATGAAGGTTTGTTTACGGGACAATAGTCAATCCGTGACAACCCGTTGATTAGAAAATTGTTAATTATGCGGATAAACTATGACATAATGGGTTCTATGTGATAAAAATAGGTAAAGTTTAAAAATATCAATCTCAGTTATTTTTCTGATAGCTGGGAATTACAGGAGTGAATATGTTTGACGAACCGATAAATGTAACTGATGAAGCTTTTGAGAAAACTATTGTAGAATCAGACCTGCCAGTTATAGTCGATTTTTGGGCTCCCTGGTGCGGTCCCTGTAAAATGGTTGCACCAACTCTGGAAAAGATAGCTAAAGAATATACAGGAAAGGTAATCGTTGCCAAAGTTAACACCGACGATCATTCAGAATGGGCAAACAAATTTGGTGTTCAGGGGATTCCCACCATGCTATTTATGTCTGAGGGAAAAGTCGTTCATCAACAGGTAGGTGCCTTACCCGAACCCATGCTGCGAACAATTTTAGATCAGTTTTTAGAAGTAATTAATGAAGCGGAATAGTTAGGATAACTCTTCAATAAAAAACTCCCTTTCGGGAGTTTTTATTTTAAGTTGGGTTTTCTCATCCATCAATTGGTAAAACTATCTCAAAAGTATTGCCATCATCCCTGACACTCAGTTTGATATTTCCCCCTAAAAATTGAGCCGTCCTTCTGGCTACCGCTAAACCCAGCCCCATACCCTCGTAACGCCGGGTTAAATAATTCTCCAATTGTCTAAAATCCTCAAAAATAACTTCTCTTTTTGTTTCCGGAATAGGTATTGTCCAATCGTGGACGGTAATTGACAAGTGATCATCCTGGATTTTTCCCACTACAACCACCTTACCATCATCCATCGAGAATTTTGCGGCATTAGATAGCAAATTCCTGAATAAAATGATCAAGCTTTCCCCATCATACTGCAGCTCCCTCACATCATCCGGAAAATCCACAACGAGATTAATATTTTTCTTTTGAAGATTAGGCTTTAACAAATCATAAGTCTGCAAAAAGGCATCCCCAACAGGGATTGGATCTAAAAACGTAATCTCTTTCCCCAACTGAAGCCGCGTAAAATCAGTTAACTCTTGAACAATCCGCATTAAGTTACTTGTGTTTTCTTCTACAAGTGCAAAATATTCTTTTGCTTTAATTGGGTTTTCTTCCAACTCTTCCATCCCCAGGGCCAGATAACCGGCCAACAAATTCATAGGAGTTCTGAGTTCATGGCTCACGAGTGCGATAAATGTGTTTTTTAATTCATCCAGTTCCCTGATCTTGTCGGATACTTCCTGGATTTCAGAGTCAACTGTTGAGTTAATTTCTTTTTCTTTGTTTTCCATACTCTTTTGTGGTTTTACTGCTTTACTGTAAGGAATCCAACACTATATTTAAGACTTGCTGCGGGTTTAATTCATCAGTCTGGATAAATAAATCAGCATGGTTCCGGGCATGTTCCAATCGAGCCACTTGCTTTTCAAAAATTTCCCTTTTCCAGGAAGTTCCTGTCCGCCTTATAGAGATTTCAAATGAAACATCAAGATAAATCAGGAAATCCGGATTGCTCAATTGCTTCCACATGTCGCTCACATAAGAATGCTCTTGAGCTATATGCCGGACATGATAGTTCTTCGACCTTAGAGCATCCACCAGAGTGGATTTGCCCGATGCACAAGGACCTACAACGCCAATAATTGATTTGTCAGGGGTCATTTTCCCAGCGAGTTGATTGGCAGTTGAACCGACATACGGCGTATCATATCATTACCGTCTGGTGTTACTCTTAAAACTATAATACTGATATCGTCACGTGGTCGCCCCCGATCAAGCTTAAGGGCATGATTGATTAAGGAATCTGCGATTTTGCTTGGAGAAGGATTTTCGTCTTCCAATTCTACTTTTACACAGGTGGTGACATCCATAGAATCACCAAAATATGAACCAGCATGTACAAGGCCATCTGTGAAAGCCACAACAGTTATTCCCGCTTCTAGAGGAATTTCAGAAATACTGGGTCTGGTATCCCGTCTCAATCCCACTACATCAGATTCTTCCGAGAGCAGTTTAATCTTGTTCCCATAAGCAATAACCAGGGGAGCAGGGTTATTCCGGGTAATCACAAGAGTTCCAGTTTGTAAGTCAGCAGAAAGAATATTCAATGTGGCAGAAACCCGTCCTCCACGTTCAGTAAAAAGTGCATCAGATGCTGCTCTGGCTGCTGCGCCATCCCGAATCCCATCGGCCAGGAGCTGGATCACTTTTCTCACTACAAGACTTGAAACCCATTTGGCGCCTTTGCCCGAACTCTGCCCGTCTGCTAAAACAACCGACATTCCGCCATTAGGTCTTTCAATTACTTCAGCAGTATCACCGCTCGAAGAGGTGGCGTATTTTTTTATCTTTGAAATCGCGATTTGGACTTCCATGATTAAATTTTACTTTATCATTCAATAATTGAAAAGACATGATTCCCAGCTTAAGCTTCGTTCTCACGGTTGAGATCCAAGGCAGGGCTATCCTTAAAGAAAACCTGCTGCTTCTAGATATATTGCTGAATCAAGGGAAGAAATATGCTGGCAAGGCTTAAGAAAATCAAGAAACCTATGATATCTGTAATCGCAGTAACCACCACTGATGAAGCAAGAGCCGGATCCTGACCAACAAATTCAAGTAGCAACGGCGCAAGTGTCCCCACTATACTTGCTACAAGCATATTTCCACATAACGCAAGACCCAGAACAAGGCCAAGGTAAGGATTTGATTGCCAGAAACCGACACCTATCCCGACAATTATACCAATCACAGATCCCAATATTAAACCTACTGCAATCTGGCGGATTAATATCGGCCAGACTCTTTTAGGCTCTACCTTACCAAGCGCCAAGGACCGGACAATCATGGCGACGTTCTGGCTGGCGGCATTCCCACCCTGAGCCGCAACAACAGATTGGAAAAAAGCCAACACTGCCACTTTAACAAAAAGATCTCCAAAATTGCTAATCACCCAGGATCCAATCAAAGCTGTAACCGTGTTTAAAAGCAGCCAGGGTAAACGGCCTTTTAGCTGTTGGAATATTTTACTTTCCGGTTCCAGGGCAGAATCTGAAACGCTTGCCAGTCGATAAATGTCCTCTGTTGTCTCTTCGGCCAGCACATCCAGGATATCATCATGAGAAATTACACCCACCAGGTGCCCTTTTTTATTTAATACCGGCAGGGCAGACAAGTCATAGTGTTTCATCACTCTGGCTGCTTCTTCCTGGTCCTCCATCGCCTGGACATTAACAACATGAATATTCATTATTTCTTTAATTTCCTGATCCGGCTCCGCACAAATCAGCTCTCTTAATCCCGTTACACCCAGTAATTGTTTTTCATCATCAACTACAAAAAGATAATACGGGATATCTGTTTCCAACCCAGATGATCTTAAGTACTGAATGGCAGTTTCTGCAGTATCACCAGGATCAAGTACCAAGAAATCAGTTGTCATTCTGCCGCCAGCTGTTTCGTCATCGTAAAGAAGCAGGGGCAGAACCTCTTCCGGTTCCTCCATTAAAGATATTGTCTTTTGTACTTCCTGCCCGGATAGATCTCCCAACAGATCAGCCGCCTCATCCGGATCCATATCATCAATAATATCTGCCAGGAAGGGCAGGGGTAAATTCCTGGCTGCAGTCAAGGTTTGCTGATCATCCAATTCATCGAAGATATCCGCAATTTCAGGGATTTCCAATTTTTGGATTAACTCTTTCTGTTTGTCCGGTTTTAGTTCATTAAATACCTTCGCCTGGTCCGCCGGATGTAACGACCGAATGAGTTCTATAGCAACGTTATAGTCTCCCTTCTCCAGGGATTCTTCGAGGGTCAGCAAAACTGCTGGATCGGTATGTTCGTATTTGTTCATTGTTTCAGTTCCCTCATTATGTTAAAACCTGGCAGAACTATATCTATAGAATCTGCCAGGTAAACACACATATTTTCGCAGATACTTAAGCTAATTTGACAAGAGTATTACCTCTATGCCTTGATCTCTGAGCCATGAGAAAGAGGACTCAATTTCTGCTGTTTTCCCAGAAATCTGGATATCCATCCATCCCTGTTCTGCTGTGACGTTCGCTCGTAGTATATTCACAGTAAAAGAATACTGCCGCAATAAACGATTGATAATCGGCTCATCATGTAAATTTGGAGGAAAGACCAAGCGGACTGATTGACTGCTCATATTGCCTCCTATCTCCTGAATTTACATTTTAACATGAAAAACAGATTCTCTACCCCTATGAAATAACAAAAAGAATCGACTTCAAGAGAAGATTATTTAACTGATTAATCTAGTTGGATTCACTTGCCAGTTGCCCGCAACCTGCTTGTATATCAATCCCCCGGCGTAAACGGATGGTACAGGAAATGTCCGAATCAGTCAGAATTTTCTTGAATTTAAGCGCTTTTTCCTCTTCTGCTGGTTTCCCGCCATAATGAGAGACAGGATTCAGCTGAATTATATTGACATGAGCCAACATATCACCTACCAGATTGGACAATTTCCGAGCCTGTTCCTCGGTGTCGTTCACCCCATCAATCAACGCCCATTCAAATGTAATCCGGCGGTTAGTTTTTTGAATGTACTGGCGGCAAACTGCTATCAACTCAGTGAGTGGATACTTGCGATTTATCGGTACAATTGATGATCGCAGCAGGTCATCAGCGGCATGTAAAGAGATCGCCAAATTGATCTGTGTATTATCTTTCATGAACCGTCTTATTTCAGGAATAAGTCCAACGGTTGAAATAGTAAAACGTCTTGTGCCCATTCCAAATCCCCTGGGGTCATTCAAGATTCTCACAGCTTTCATGACTGGTTGGTAGTTATGAAACGGTTCTCCCATGCCCATGAATACTACATTTGTCAGTCTTTTCCCGTTTTGGCCAAGGTCTGCAGCTGCTTTTACGACCTGCTCAATAATCTCTCCCGGGGATAAATTCCGGACAAAACCCATATTTCCCGTTGCACAAAATTTACAACCCATGCCGCATCCAACCTGGCTGGATATACATACTGTATTTCGATCTGTGTACCCCATGAGCACAGTTTCAATTGCAGCATTGTCTTCTAAACGGTAAAGGATTTTCCGTGTAGATCCATCATTGGATTGCAGGTCTTTTTCAGGGTTCAATACCCCGAAAATATATTTCTGGTCTAATTTTTTCCGCAAAGAAAGAGAAAGAGTAGTAAATTCTTCGGGATTGTTCCAGAATTTCTGGAATATTCCTTGCCAGATTTGTTGTGTCCGATATGCCGGTTCATCCCAGCTCCGGATAACTTTACTCAGTTCTTCATAATCCAGGTCAAACAGATTAGATCTCATGGGCGATCACTTTTTCAATAATCTCCAGGGCATTATCAGCTATCAAATCAGGTGGGGGTTTCCAAGCTTCAGCGGTGGATCTATCAGTTATTCCAGAGAGAACCAGACCAGATCGCATTCCTATATTTTGTGCACCGGCAATATCGGTATCCAGCCTGTCACCAATCATTATAGCTTCAGTGGGCAAACAATCTGCTCGCTGTAAAGCCAGATTATATAGGTATGCTTTTGGCTTTCCAATTATTTCCGCTGAAGTTCCGGATGCAGTTTCTATTGCTTTTATGATAACGCCGGCGCCCGGTGCAATCCCCTCAGGGGTAGGTATTGTGATGTCTGGATTAGTTCCAAGAAAAGGTACACCTTGAAGAATCAACCTCGCTGCTTGTTTAATATTTTCATACGTTAACCCCCGATCCAATCCAGCTGCAACTGCTAGAATATTTTCATCACGGGGATTCTCAACGTGAAAAAATTTCTGGTTCTGGAGCGCTTCCATGAGCCCCTGTTCTCCGACAACATAAACTGAACCACCAGCCGGATATTTCAGTGCCAGATAATCAGCCGTGGCTTCAGCGCTGGTAATCATCTGTTTCTTATTAAGTCTAACTCCATACTTTTCCAATTGCCTCAGATGGTAATCCACCGTACGGGTAGAATTGTTGGTGATACAGAAAACAGACAGGTTATGTGCATTTATGCAGGCAAATAGCTTAGAAATATCTAAAATTGGATCAGGACCTCGCCAGAGGACGCCATCCATATCCAGCAGAACTATTTTTACAGCGGGGCAGTCTTCTATAAGCACAGGATATCCATTTAGGGATATAAAAAAGCCCGGTTTGATAGAAAACCGGGCTTTGAGTTTTACTTCTTATTCCAACGAAGCTTCTTCTTTATCGCCTTTCTTATCTTCTTTTTCTGCTGATAATGTTGAATCTTTGCTCGGTTCAAGCACTTTGTCTACAAGACCATACTCCACAGCGTCCTGGGCAGTTAACCAATAATCGCGCTCAGTATCAGTTTTAATTTTCTCTTCTGATTGGCCGGTATGATTAGCCAAAATTTCGTTGAGTTTTTTCCTTAATCTCATGATTTCGTTGGCCTGGATCTCAATATCTGTGGCCTGACCCTGGACTCCGCCAAGAGGTTGGTGCAGATGGATAGTCGCATGGGGCAGGGCAAAGCGCTGCCCTGTTGTTCCAGCGGTCAACAGGACTGTGCCAAAAGAAGCAGTCACGCCAACTGCTACAGTATCGATCGGATTGGCTATCATCTGCATGGTGTCATAAATAGCTAATCCCGCGTAAATCTGACCTCCAGGAGAATTGATGTACAACTTGATGGGTGCTTCTGAATCCTCGTTGCTTAGATATAGTAATTGGGCAACGATCAAATTTGCAGTCTGGTCTGTGATTTGGGTTCCAACAAAAACAATTCTATTTTTTAGCAACAGCGAATATATATCGTACGCTCTTTCCATCTGGCCAGATTTTTCAATCACCATCGGAATAAGCGCCTGGGGTTCTACCGTATGCATAATGCCTCCTTTAAATTCAGGCACGACCACTAATCCTGCTCTTCTTTTTCATTTTCTTTTTCAGTATCTAGTTCTGCTTCTTCTTCACCTGTAACTTCCTTGCTGGGTTTTTCTAAGGGCGTTTCCACAATTTCTTCATCCGTGGAATCAACCGATCCATTTTCTTCTTCTATTTCTTCTTCTTCCGGTTTCAGAAACACAGAAATATCTTCACCTTTAGCAACCGCTATCAGGAAATCCAGGGTTTTTCTAGTAACAACCTGCGAACTGATTCTATTCAACAGGGCAACTGATTCTCCACTGTTCATATATTCTGTACGGCCAGATTCGTCATCGCCAAAATGATTATTCAGGACTGACTGAAATTCTCCGGTTATTTCTTCAGGATTAATATCCAAGTCTTCTGCTTCTGAGATCTTCCCAATCAACAAACCTTGAATGATCCGCTTTTCCGCATTGGGTTTTATTTGCTCCCGAAGCCCCTCTTCTTCCATATCTTGAATGCCAAGGTACATCTCTAAATCCATTCCCTGGGATTTTAATCTGGCTTCCAATTCATGAACTTCTCCTTCAATTTCACTATCAAGCATTTGAGGGGGGAATTTCACCTCAGCATCCTCCAAGATAGTCTCTAGAATCTGGTTGATATAGGTATTTTCTTCTTCTACTTCCCGCTGTGTGTTTAATTCTTCCTGAATTTGGTCTTTAAGTTCTGTTACGGTCTCCAGTTCGCTGATCGTTTTTACAAACTCGTCATCCAGCTCAGGAAGAACACGTTCGCGAATTCCTTCTACCGAGACCTTATAGAGAACTTCTTTTCCCCTGTAATCCTCGTCGACCGTTTCTTCATCCGGGAATTCGTGGATCAACTCCAGAGAATCATCTGCTGAAACACCCAGCAGTTGACGCGAGAAACCCGGGAAAGGCCATTCCTTGGAGTCATCTTCGTCTTTTGTTTTTATCATTACCGGCAAGGGTTGTTTCTTCAGCAGGAAATTGTCTTCATCTTCAGATTCGCTATCAGTTGGATAACAATCCAATGAAGTATCTACCAGATTGCCTTCTTCAGCCGGGTGCTCTACAGTTTCCACTGACGCCTGTTGAGAGAGCATCCGCTCAATCACTTCATCCACATCATCGCTTGAAACATCACTCTGTTCATATACTATCCGAATCTCCCTGTAATCTCCCAGGGTAACTTCAGGCTGAAGCGGGATATTAAAGATGAAAGTTGGAGGTTCAAGGCTCTTTATCTCTTTTACCTGCCCGGGGCCATACGGCTCCTGTTCAACTTCATCCAGGATTTTTGGATAAATTTCATCCAAAAAATGCTCGAGAGCTTGATCGATTATTGCTCCCTCGCCAAAGTGATTTACTATCAGTTGATAAGGCGCTTTACCTGGGCGATATCCAGGAATCTTTTTTCCTTTTGCAAGCTCTTTTGCCGCCAGGTATTTTGCTTTTTCAAAAGTCTCCTGTTCTGCTTCAACAATAACTTCCAGCTGATGTTCTTCTAGATAACTCTGTTCAATTTTCAATTTAATCCTCGCCTCTTATTGTGGCATTAGAAAAGAGCCATAATCCACCAGGCCCTTCATCTGCGCCTTGTCTGCTAATATGGGGAAGGTGGGGGTCGAACCCACACGCCTCTAAAGGCACATGATCCTAAGTCATGCCTGTCTGCCAATTCCAGCACTTCCCCAATATAGTTGGTGCGAAAAAAATTATAAGCCAGAGGTCCCCAGGCGTCAATAAATCTACTATAATAGTTTTGTTAATCAAATCTCCGGAGGAGCTTCCCCGGACAATACAACTTTATCAGTATCATGGAGAAAAATAATGTTTGATCACTTTAATATTCTTGCCCCGATATATGAACGTGTGATAAAAGCAAAACTTCCTGAAAGATTGGTGGAACTTGTTGATATCAACTCAACCGGAAGAATGCTGGATGCAGGTGGGGGGACCGGAAGAGTCTCCCAATTCTTTTCTGATCGGGTAGATCAAATTGTTATCGCTGATTCATCTTTTCAAATGCTTGCTAAATCCAAATCCAAGAAAGGTTTATACCCGGTAAATTCGAATTCTGAAATCCTGCCATTTCCGAATGAATCTTTTGATCGGATCATTATGGTTGACGCCTTGCATCATGTATATGATCAATCCAAAACAGCCCAGGAATTATGGAGAGTGATTAAACCGGGCGGCAAAATCGTGATAGAAGAACCTGACATTCACAACCGATCAGTGAAACTGATTGCCCTGGCAGAAAAACTGGCCTTTATGCGCAGCCATTTTCTTGATGGGCATGAAATCAAGGGCTTATTCTCCTCCTTTCCTGCTGATATAGAAATTTACAAAGAAGAACATTTTGTTTGGGTAATCGTTGATAAAAAGCAGGGGGAAAACTGATTCTCCCCAGTAAGTGTTTCGTATAGTATTAATGAAGAAATTCGTTTTTACCCCTAAATATCGGGATTATTTTGCAAATCAATAGTAAGAGGGGAGTGAAGAATATTTCTAAAAGATTATTCGCTTCCTTGCGTTAAATCCAAGTCCCTCAAATTAGGGTTCCAGCAGTGAACATTATCGCTGAGGAAAGCTCTTTTCCCAGAAAAAGCATCCAACGTTATGAACCAAAACGATTTAACCCGACAGGGAAGGAGCCATCCATTCCGGCATTCTTCTGGACGTTTTTCATATTACTAAAGGCATATTAAAAGATTGATTATCAACGCCCAAATACTGATAAAGCAGATCCAAGACCCAGGGCACCAAATCCCAGCAAACTGGTGATGATGGCACTGATGATAAAAACAACCACCCAGCCCAGAACCACAGTTACCAGGGTTTCAGTGGTATCCAGATCAAGAGCTTCCTGTACGCCGAAAAAGCCTGCTACAAGGGCCCAGATACTTCCCCCTAAACTTAGGATTCCTCCCAAACAAGGGATAAAGACCAACAAACTGAGAATCCTGGGACCACTGGCGTATCCAAGCACACGCAGCAATTCTCCTGGCTCTGCTTCTCCTTTAAACATATTGGTTCCAATGAAATGGGTCACATATGCCCAGATAAAGTAATTAGCAATACCAACTGCAGTGCTGACAATCAGCGCCAGGATAGCGGCACCGATTTCTCCACCAAACAGCCTTCCAACAAAGGTTCCAACGCCGGCAGCAATGGACACGATAATTACCACTAACAAAGCTTCCTGGTTAAGATTGGTATCTGCCTCGGCTTCTTTATAAAATTCCTTATCCAACAAAGCTGCTCTCATCACTCTATTAACCAAAACGTTCATTATTCCTCCAGGGCGAGATAACTAGTTCTTTTAGTTTACTTAGGGCCGGGGGCAAGTGCAATCAAACAGATTTGTTTTACTCCAAAATTTGCCAATTTCTTATCTCTGCTGTTTTTCGTAGTCTTCGGTCCGGGAAAACGGCTATGGGCCGACGAGCTTGCTCAAGCAGGGGAATATCTGCAAAAGTATCTCCAAGAGCAATCTCTATCGTATTTGAACCAATTATATTTTTCACCTTTTCAAGTTTTTTTTCTCTTGTGGTCAAGGTTTCTTCCAGGGAGATTCTCTTTTCAGTAAGAAATATCTTGGTTCCGATAGCGGTTATCCTCTCTTCCCCGATTTTTTTCGCGAACTCCAGTACAGCCGGTTCAAACGCAGCACTTACGAGGATTATTTCTGCTCCCTGGTTGTGAAACTCCTTAAGCAGGGAAACAGGTCTCTCCCGTCGTTTTGGCCATAATTCACTTTCAACGACATAAGACATAATTGAATTAACCAACTCCTCATCTGGAGATTGGATCAGGTCCAATACTTTGCGCATTGTTCTATCAGCCCAGATATCAAGTTCTTTCAACCCGGCCTTTACTTGCAAGTAAGAAAATAAAACCCTGTATTTAAACAGCCTAGGGCGGAGCCAGGGCTGATTATTTTCAGCCCAATTTGCAATCGCCAATATTGGAGATCCAGTTGTTAGTGTGCCATTGAGGTCTGATGCAACAATCATTTTTCCCTTGTTGTTTCGTATAGTATTATCCCTTGTTATCCCTCATACTAAAAGAGCAGGGGGATTGTTTGGATTAGAGAGCAATCAAAATTTCCGGGTGAACCAGCTGTCAATCTGGGGCAAATATCTTATCAATCTTAACCATCCACTCACTAATGGGAATTCCCTGGGGGCATTTTTCCTCACATTCTCCGCAAGCCACACATAAATTTGCCCGATTTTTAACTGGTACCCAATTGCTGTAATCAGCCTTTGCATACTCGTGTTTATCATACATTATGCTGTCATTATATATATTGAGTATACGAGGGATATCAACACCTTCCGGGCAGGGAACACAATATCCACATCTTGTGCATGGAATTAATGCTAAATTTTCATACTCTTTCCGAACTCTGGAAACAGTGTTCAACTCTGCTTCTAATAAACTTTGTATTCCTGATTTATTTGCGCTGGCAACATTTTCAACTACATGCTGCATCTCACTCATTCCACTAAGAACTATCGAAACTTCGGGCTGATTCCACAGCCACTGCAAAGCCCAATCTGCAGGAGTTCTCAGGGTTTCGGATTGTTCCCATACATCCTGTACTTGTTGAGGGGGATCAATCAGGCGCCCGCCGCGTATGGGCTCCATAACAACTACTGCCAAACCATTTTCAGCCGCATAATCCAGCCCTTTTTTACCTGCCTGGTAATCCACATCCATATAGTTATATTGAATCTGGCAGAACTCCCAGCTGTCATAAGCATCGATGATAGTCTTAAAGACTGAATATTCATCGTGAAATGAAAAGCCCAGATGCGAAATTCTGCCATCCTCCAGTGCTTTTTCAGCCCAAGGAAGAACGTCTAGCTCCTCCATCTTCTGCCAATTTTTACCATTCAATGCATGCAAAAGGTAAAAATCAATTTGCTCCGTTTTCAATCGATCCAGCTGCTCATTTAGAAAATAATCAAAATCCTCTTTTTTCTCAACTTTCCAACAAGGAAGCTTGGTGGCGAGCTTAACTTTATCCCGGTACGCTCCCTGAAGCGTTCTCCCCACAAAACCTTCACTTTGTCCGCTGTGATATAGATACGCTGTGTCAATGTAATTTACACCGTGATCGATGGCATAATAAAGCATTTCTGCAGCAGGTTTTTCATCAATCCGCCCTGAGTCTCCCTCAATAACAGGAAAACGCATACATCCGAACCCTAAAGCGGAAACTTTCGTAGCCATACTACCAAATTGACGGTATTCCATGTTCTTTTAGCTCCTAGTCTTCAAAAATTTCGAAATATCCCTTATCTAATTCATCATCACTTAAATGTGCATACCGCTGTGTAATTTGAATATTCTTGTGACGGGCAAGTTTTTGAGCAAGCTTAATGTTCCCTCCCGATCCCTGAAGAATTTCAGTAACAAAATAATGCCGGAATGAGTGGGGAGTGATAGTTCCGGCAGCATCATCGCCCAAAGCCTCCCTGACCCTTTGATTAATGATATTCCGGCCTGTTGTCGTGCTGATTGGCTCAATCCTTTTACCAGCGCCCAGATCATGCCGGGCAAATATAGGCAGAGAGGTAAGCGCTTTGCCAAAGGCTCCATCATTCTCTGCCCTGGTATTCAGGTAATCTCTAAGAGCGTTCATTGCCCTGGTGGAAAACCGGACAATGGCTTCCTGATTTCCTTTTCCGATGATAACAGCTTTCCCTTCCTGCCAATCGACATCTCCACGCCTCAAATTACAGGCTTCATGCACTCGAAGACCAGTATCCGCCAGGGTAAGGATGAATGCCCGATCTCTAAGCAGCTGCAAACGCTGCCTTTTGCTTTCTGAGGGTATTTGTACCATTGATTGCGCATAGTTTAATACAATTTTGATATCTTCCTTCGGAAACTGGGGGAGACGCTGTCCAACCCGCCGTGATCTCCGTTTAATTAACATCCTCATCCGGGGAAGATTGATAACTGCTAAATTATCTGCTGCTAAAAATTCATAAAATCCAGTAGCAGCAGTCAGGTAAAGCTGCTCTGTATTGGGTGAGTAGGATTTTAGATCCGCAGCAAAATCAGCTATAAAATCTTCATTTAGAGAAGATACTTTAATTTCTGCTGGATCATTACCTTTTCTTATCCAGGAGGCTAAGAATGATTGCATCGCATTTGTATAAGTACGGGCAGTATTTGAGCTGCGCGACAATCGCACGCTGTCAAGGTATTTATTTATTGCATCCAGAACAGTAAATGTGTTAGAAGGGGTCAAAAGGTCATCTCCTCGGGTAAATCCTTATGCTTGCGATAATAGTACTTATCACAAGCATAAGGATTTTAACAGTATTTTGATACCAGGTCAAGCCCCTGCTCTAAAGCATTTGCTATGAAATACATTCCAGCCCATGATCATAAAGTTTGCGATCACAATCCCCGCCTTTTCATCATCCATTCAATAATATCGACTATCAAACCCAATAATTATTGAACAAGTAGAACATATGTGCTATACTGGCTAAATGAGTGACATCGAACGATTAGAGCTTCTGACCCGGCAAATGCATTTAGAACCTGCGGAGGACTACTGCTATACATGTCCCTTACCTTCTCAAGGTAAAGAGGCAATTGCTGTCAAAACGGCTTTAATGCCAAACGGTCATGGCATTCGTCTTTTAAAGACCTTGCTCAGCTCCTATTGTGAAAAAAACTGTGTTTACTGCCCTTTCCGTTCCGGCCGTGACTTTCCCCGGGCATCCTTTACTCCAGATGATTTCGCACAATTATTCCACTCCCTGTACCAATCTGGCTATGTAGAAGGTATTTTCCTTAGTTCCAGTGTGTTTCATGGCGCTGTGAAGACTCAGGACCTTTTGCTTGATACAGCTGCAATTCTTCGTAAACGATACCAATTCCGCGGTTATTTACATCTTAAAATCATGCCTGGAGCCGAAAAAGAGCAGATACAGCAAGCTATGCTGCTGGCAGATCGACTTTCCGTGAATTTAGAGGCTCCTACCTCTGATACATTAGCAATTCTGGCTCCACAGAAAGATTTCCATTCAGATTTACTGAACCAGCTGCGATGGATTCAGGAAATCAGGATAGAGAAGCCGCCTGATCATGCCTGGAAGGGATCCTGGCCGTCCTCTGCTACCCAGTTTGTTGTTGGCGCTGCAGGTGAAACAGATTTGGATCTGCTGTCAGCTACAGAAAACCTCTATCAGCAGACCAAGATTTCCCGCGCCTACTATTCAAGCTTTAGCCCCATAGAGGATACCCCCCTGGAAAATCTTTCGCCTTCCCCTCCTAGACGGGAATTCCGCTTATATCAAGCTTCCTTTCTCCTTCGTGATTACGGTTTTTCTGTGGAAGACCTTGTCTACAATGAATCTGGTACTCTTTCCCAGGAAATTGATCCAAAGTTAGCCTGGGCTGAACAAAATCTGCTTCATCAACCGCTGGAAATTAATACGGCATCACGATCCAAGCTACTTCGTATTCCCGGCATTGGCCCCACTCGTGCTGATAGAATCATCTCCCTTCGTCGTGCGGACCCAATAAAATCCTTCAGTAAATTACGTAAATTGAATTTGATTACCCCGAAAACTTCACCTTATATATTAATCAATGGAAAATCCCCCACCCTTCAGCTCAACCTCTTTTAACCGTCTGTCCTCCTTCGCTCTCTGAGTACCTGTATAACATTGAAGATGGCGGATTATCCCCATAACAATAAGAACCCGAGTGCAAATCCTCAGGTTCTTTATTTAATTACCGCAATTCGTTATAAACGCAAGTACTTATTCTGGGAACTCTTCCAAATCAATTCCAGCCATAAATTCGTCCAGGAGGAGTTTAATGCTTCCGGGTTCTTTTTCCAGCCACACAAATCCCTTCCAATCTGGGATATACAATGTATCTTTGGGTATACGGGTAAATTGAATAGCATTTTCTTCCATTTTGGCTGCCAGGCATAGAAATTGACTGATCTCCGCCAGATGCATATCTGTCAGCACATTGCCTTTATAAAGACCTATTAGCTCAGGAATTTTTGGAATCACAGAAATGCTGAAAATTTGCTCAAATAGGGCTTTCAATACAATCTCATGGCGGTCAACCCGATCATAAACATTCAGGGGATTTCGGTATCGGGCATATGACAAGGCGTCCTTTCCTGAAAAAAAATATCCTCCGGCAAGAAGTGCGGGTTTATTGCTATTATGGGACGAATATATTGGAGAAGGATTGTAGATCTTTAACCCGCCTACAGCATCAATCACGTCGCGGAATACTCGCATATTGATCACAATATAGTGATCAATATCAATTCCCCAATTCTGCTGAAAAGTGGCCATCATTAATCCCGCGCCATATCCCGGACCGTCGTAAAAATCCATGCTTTCGGTGCCGTAAAAATAGGCTTGAGTAAGTTTTCCATGCGTTCTATCAGCTTCTTCCACATCGGGTATCTCCACCCACAGATCTCGGGGAAATCCCATCACTGAAACTACCTGGTTCTGAAAATCCACCCGGAATAGCATTGTTGTATCTGCTAAACCTTTAAAGTAGCCCACGCCCCGGGTATCAGTGCCAATCACAAGAATGGTCATAACCTCATCAGGCCCATTGCATATCCCATTCTGAGGTTCTGCGGCTTGCACAGTTTTGACATTAACAAGTGGCGAAAGCAAGCTGATGACAATTAGGCTAATTATTATTCTTTTCTTATTCATAATCAGTTCCCAGGATCACTCAGAAAGCGCTGTCTCAATAAATTCCAGCAGCAGGATCAGTGGATCAGGAGCCCGTAAGGGCTGCAGCAGTTCGAAACCGTGATAATCAACATATCCATAATCCACTAATACGGCCTCAGGAACCGCAGAACATGTCTCTACTGATGCATCATCTCTTAATCCATACAAGCAGTAGACAGGAATAGATGGGTCATTCTGCAGCAATTCAAGGGCGACATTTTCAAAAGGCACTAACAATAATGAACCCGGTGATAAGGCAAATGCTCCCCGGCATTCACCCAATCCGCTTTGATTTAGCCAAACACATCCATTGACTGCTCCATCTGCTCCGATTGATGCTCCGGCTGTCATGATTTGATTGCTGTCCACTCCTGTTAACCCGGCAGCTGTTGTCATTGCTGCCTGAATATCCAGCAGCCACTCTGCAGGTAGGTAACTTAGACATCCGCCAGTACATTCGCGAAGGGTAAAAGTAAATACACCCATAGAAATACCTGAGGTGTTTTCAGGATACCAGTCGGAAGATTTCCAGGAATTATTGTAATCCGGCGCTCGAACCAATTCGGATCTATTTTGAAGCCATAAAGCTATCTCGGTCCACTCCTCCTGGTCTCCCCTAGCCCAGTGCATCAATACCGTCAGGGGTGCCGGGTTTGAGTCTGCAGGAAAATAAACTCCCGAAAGCACCTGTCCATCTTCTGCATAAAATTCTATCTCCAGGGGTGAAGGGTCCAATATCACGATAGGCGTTTTGGTTGATGTGCTTGTCATTGTTGGAGAGATAGCTGCTGTAGGCTCTGGAGTTTCAGTGACTGTTGCAGGAGGCGCTGGCGGCGTTTCACTCATTTCAGGTTGATCTGTAACCTGATTATTTACCAAACTGCAGGAGACTATAAAACAACTAAATATTAGAATGTATGTTTTTAATAATCTTCGGGCCATTAAAACCTCTGTTTATCTTTATCCCAAAAGGTAACTATTTTCCAAATTATACTCTCCTTGCCATAGTTATTCCTTTCCCCTGACTATCATTTCCGATAGGGGTAATAATAAATAATTGGACAATCTTTCCAAACGGGAGTATAATTTTTTCGATCAGCTTACGAAAGCCGTAGCTGATATTATTTTGCCAGATTCATCTATCTACTATTAGGAACATGAGGTAGTCCCAAATATATGAAAAGCAATCAACGTTGGATTATTCCAATCCTCATACTTCTTGCCATATCCATTTATATCAACCTCCCAAATCACCCTGGAATTCACATTGGCGATTTTCACAAAGAGATAGAAACTCATTTAGGGTTAGATCTAGTAGGCGGGGTGCAAGCATTACTCGAGGCTGATTTACCCGATGATGTTGTGATCTCCCAGGAAAATATGCAAACAGCCCGGGGGATAATTGAAGACCGGGTTAATGGATTGGGAGTCAGTGAAGCCGTTGTGCAAATCGCTGGAGACCGCCGTATCCTGGTTGAGCTGCCGGGAGAACAGGATCCTGAACAAGCATTAGCAACTGTAAAAGAAACTGCTCTCCTGGAATTTGTTGATTTTGGGGATCTTTCAGTACAGGAAGCATCCCTCCTGTACAATGCCAAAATACAAACAGATTATCAAACTTCAACTGATAATGCAGACCTCTCCACTTCCAGTCCTGACAATCCAGTGTTTCACACTGTGATTACCGGCGCATCTATCAAACAGGTAGGTGTCACAACGGACGGGATCGGCAATCCCCGGGTCATTTTTGAATTGACCCCGGAAGGATCCATAATATTCAGCGAATTTACTTCTGCCAACATTGGAAGTATGTTGGCGATTGTATTGGACAAAGAAGTGATTTCCACGCCCAGGATAGATGATGCAATTACTGGCGGTCAAGGATCAATCAGCGGTAATTTTACAATTGATAGCGCTAATGAGTTAGCAATTCAACTGAGATACGGGTCCCTGCCCATCCCATTAAAAGTGGTTCAGACACAAACAATCGGACCAACACTGGGAGAAGATTCACTTAATAGAAGTCTGGTCGCGGGGATCATTGGCATGGCTGTTGTGATGGTATTTATGGCTCTTTATTACCGCCTTCCGGGGCTCATCGCCGATCTTGCCTTGTTGATGTATGCCCTGATAACTTTTGCTATCTACCGTTGGATACCAATAACCCTGACTCTACCCGGCATCGCAGGATTTATTCTCACTTTTGGGGTTGCGGTTGATGCAAACGTGTTAATTTTCGAAAGGATGAAAGAGGAATTACGCAAAGGTCGAACAATCCAACAAGCGATATCCCTCGGTTGGGAACGAGCCTGGCCCTCCATCCGTGATTCAAATTTATCAACATTAATAACTTCAGCGATCCTGTTCTGGTTCGGCAGCTCTTTCGGTGCCAGCATCGTAAAAGGATTTTCGCTGACATTGGCAATCGGTGTTCTAGTCAGCTTGTTTACAGCTGTTACTGCAACACGGACTTTCCTGCACCTTATGCTGGATAATATCAAAGCTGCGGATCGACCAGAGTGGTTTGGAGTGTAATAAGGAATCCATGTTAAATATTGTAAAACACCGTTATCTATATTTTTTAATTTCCCTGATCGCAATCCTGCCCGGCATCGCAGCGGTGCTGGTTTGGGGTTTGCCAACCGGAATTGACTTCACGGGTGGGAGTTTGCTCGAAATCAAGTTTGAAAGCGCCCTACCCTCTTCGGAGAAAGTTCACGAAATCTTAACCGAGTTTGGCTTTCCCGATGCCAAGGTTCAAACAGCTGGCGATGATAAGCTAATCATCAGAACAAAAGCAATGAGTGAGGGTGCTGAAGTATTAATCTTAGCAGAAATTGAATCCCGCTTTAATACAGATGTTGTACTTGACAAATTCGAGAGTGTTGGACCCTCAATCGGGAAAGAGGTTGCTCAGCGAGCCGCCGGCGCAGTAGGTCTAGCCGCCCTGGGAATTCTGGCATATATTACTTACGCCTTCAGAGGAGTAAATCATGCCTTCCGCTATGGAGTAGCTGCCATTATAGCTATGCTCCACGATGTGATCCTGGTACTAGGAATTGAATCCATTCTGGGTCATTACCTGGGCTGGGAAGCAGATGCTTTATTCTTGACAGCGCTGCTCACTGTGATTGGATTTTCAGTCCACGATTCCATTGTCGTTTTTGACCGTATCCGTGAGAATGAACGTCTCCACCGCCAGTTGGATTATGAAACACTTGTCAATCACTCTATCGTCCAGACGTTGGATCGTTCAATTAACACTCAATTAACTGTGATGCTTACCCTGCTTGCCCTGGTGCTATTTGGAGGCAGTACAATCCGCCATTTTGTTGTAATCCTGCTAATTGGAGTCTTCTCCGGGACTTATTCATCTATCTTTAATGCAGCGCCTATCCTGGTGGTATGGGAAAATAAAGAGTGGAGGTCTTGGTTCAAAAGGACTCCGGCCTAAGCTTTCTACGGTTCCTAAAATAAAAAATCCTTGCCCGATAATAATCAGGCAAGGATTTTTTATATCAATTAATTATTTGCTTATTTTTGCATATCCAGGTAAGGGGGTTGTTCAAAATTTTCATCATCGTTAAAGTTAATATCAATTGTCGCGCCACCGCTTACTTCTACGTTATTCCCGATCAATTGCGTATTGAATGTTGGATTGGTTCCAGAAGTTCCAGAGAAAAATAAATCGCCGTCAGGTGCGTATACAGTACCCAGGTAAAAGGATGTACTGTTTCCTGTTATGCTAATCGTGTTTGAATTGCCGTTGGCCAGGTGGAATAAAATTCCTGGCACCGCGGGAAAAGGATCCGGACTTTCTTCCGGAGCTCTAAGATCAACCGGGGAGACATTTCCGTTGATTGTTACTCCACCAGTTAAGAGGTAAAATGTAACACCGTCCCCTTGAATTTCTCCTCCGTTCATATTAATGCCTTGAGAGTCAGTTATACAATACAACCCTGGATTCAAAGTTAAAGCACCGCCAGTCCAGCTAATTTTATTATAAATCCCGGGGTCAAGGGTTGCATCGCCGCTGTTTGGTACTGTCCTGTTTGGGAGCCCGGAGCAATCTGGTTCAGCTATAATTGTGGAGTGGTCTGGTAAAGTGCCAGGAATATATACAGGTGCCGGGTTTATGTTGGTTAATGTACCCGTAGAAGAACCCGCAAAACCCACGCCCCCATAATTGACTGTGACATTGAAGCTTGTTCCATTCCCGGTTAAACAACCGTTAGACCATACACCACCGCCAGTAACGGTAGTATTACTGGAGCCCGAGAAAATAACTCCGTTACTGTTTCCTGAGCAAGCGTTTTTATTAAGAGCAATGATAGCTTTTCCGAATGCCAGCGGGGCTGGAGGGTAAACCCGGGTAACTGCTTCAACCTCATTCCTCAACGGACCGTCATAAATCAATTGAGCAAAGTTAGTGGATGTATCCCTGGTGATTTTGGTAGTGACATCAAAATATTTATCCCTATAGCTGCCCATATCAACAATAGCACAGTTTACACTAACCCCGTGCTTGTCGCTTAGATCATTATCAATAACATAATCGTTAACCGCTGCTCGATTAATAGCCTCGATTTCAGCTGCCGCTTCGGTAAATAACGTCCCGCTAGTTCCACAAATAAAGGCATTGTAATTAACATTATTGGCCCGCATATAATATGCTGCCGCACTTCCTCCTGCCAGCGAAGCTGAATCGGCTGCATTTTGGGCATCTCTTCGGTCAGACAATAACATGCCGCCATCAAGTGCCAAGGCAGCAAAACCTAATAAGACAACCAGAACAACTGCCAAAAATGCCAGTACCTGCCCCTCTTCTCCTCGATGCTTCATTATTTTAGTTGTGTTCTTCATAGATCACTATTCCCTGGACTACTTACTATTAATTTAGGGACAGATTGGAGACAAAATTGAGTCTTCCACATGTGTAGAAAGATGAACGTCTTGGGAACCAATGATTGCACCCAAGAATGGCATGGTAACGGGTAGTGAGTAATCAACTGTAACCCGAACTCCATTTCCCGGACCAGCACATGCAGATCCTACAATATCCACCTGGACATTCATAACATTAACATCTATAGGAACTTCCGAGGGATTGGATGGGTCAACGTAGGCAGCTACCACCCGGTCAGCCACTGCGAGTGAAAAAGCATTTATGTCATCTTTTGGAGCAATTTATCCAAAAACTGCTCCTTCCTGGGCTGCATCACGGATAATGATGTACGCAAAAAGTGCCCGCCCGAGATCGAACACACCAGCTAGCAATGAGAGCAAAAACACCAAAACAAGAGCAAATTCTACTAAGCTCTGTCCTTTTTCTGACTTTTTAATCCTAGGGGTCGATTTATTTTTTTTCATATTTATGGTTTATTATAAGTTTCGATTAAATTACAAGTTGTGCCATCGACTGCATTTTGGAAATTTCCTACCAATATATGGTCTCCAGAACCAGTTGAACCGTCAAAAAAGAATGTAACATCTGTGGTATCTAAGCCGGAAAAGCCTTCCCAGGAAAAATAAGAAAGCGAGGGAGGTTTCTGACTACCACTGTATACCGTCAATCCTGAAAACTGGATCTCCAATAGGCGGGGCTGATTGGGGATATTTGCTGGCCAGGTGATCGATCCACCATTAAAGATTAATTCCTCCCCTTCATTGGTAATTGACCAGGCTAGATAGTCTGTTCCTACCGTCAGCAAATGAGTGCCCACATCGCAAAGTGGGATTTCATCATCTTCAATATCCACGGTAAACTGCACCGCAGTACCCAGGGTGGCATTTGTCGGCGCTCCCAGATAAATAATGATATTTTCGTCTGGGTCGTAAATTGAGTCATCGATGAATGAGATCAATATAGAGCCGCCGCTATTCCCTGCCGGTATAACCAAGGTGGAAGTGGAAATTGAATAATCAGCACCCTCAGAAGCAGAACCGGAAAGCGCCAGAGGGATGCTGATATCATGAACTGATGTCAAACTTAGGTTAACTGAGATAGAAATCGCTCCCCCGGTTTCTATACCATTCATATGTGATCCGTAGAAGTTAACCTCCGGAGGGGAGTCATTATCCACGATCTGGATTGTATGGACATTTGGCGAACTTTTAATGCCTTCAACGACATTTCCCATCGTTATAATAACTTGCTCGTCATTTTCATCTAAGCCATCTTCATTTATCTGAACCTGGATGCTTCCCTGAGTGTAGCCTACAGGTATCACCAGCGGACTGGCGGAAACCAGGTAATCATCCCCTGCCGAGGCATCCCCCGAGATGGTGTAGGGGACGATGACATCCTCACTCCAGGCATTGCTCATCTGGACTAAAATATCAAAGACCCGATCTCCTTCCACAATGCTCTGACTGGATGATTCATAGTATACAGATGGTACTGGAGACGATTCAGTGATTATTATTGTCTGCGCTCCGGGAGATCCGACAACAGCATTACTTGGGGTTTGAAGGGTGATTATCAAGGTTTCATCTTCTTCCCATCCGTCTCCTTCCAGAATGCTCATATTAATCTCCACCGTTTTTGTACCTGGCGGGAAGATCAATGGAGAAGAATTGTGAATCACATAATCTGCAGGAATTGTCGTTCCAGAAATTGTGTATGGTATAGAAATTGTTTTGGCTGATTCTTCAGTCAATGTCAGGCTTGTAGTAAATGTACCAATTTCTTCAGATACTACCTGCCCCGAAGTGAAAAAAGCGACTTCCGGAGGATCATCATCATCAACAATGATCATCGTATGAATTGGAATAGCTCCCAGAAGAGCGTTTGTCGGCGAACCAAGGCCGAGAACCGCCGTCTCATCATCTTCATCAATCAAGTCATTATGAATCATTACGGTCAACAAACTGGTCAATGAACCAGATCCAATAACTACCGTATTAGGGGTGGTCTGATAATCACCGGCTGCTCCCCAGGTGGCTGTCCCAGCGCTAACAATCGGAACGGTGACATCCTGCGAACTACCCTTTGACAGCTCAATCATTATCGCAGTTGTTGTAGTTGATTCGGATTTTATACTGCTAACGGTTGTGAAGGTGACATAAGGTGGGTCAAGAATTGTCACCATGTGAATATTCTGCGGTCCCTTGGTAGCATTGGTTGGAGGATCAATCCCGATAAATAATGATTCTTCGCCCTCAACAATGGTGTCGTTGATCAAGGTGATGAATATTGGAACTGTTTTTCCCCCGGGGCTTATCGTTACCGGGCTGGCCGTGATCAAATAATCAACACCTTTAACGGCTGTGCCCGTCACTGAGAATGGAATAGTTACCAGGTCTGCAGCAATTTGATTCAACTCTAAAACAACAGAAATGATTCCTTTTGTTTCTTCTGCAGTTTGAGCAGTTGTCTTAAAGTTGACATCGGTAATCGCGCCGGATAAGGAACCTGCGCCAGTGCCGCTTTCACCAAGTTTAATTTTTCTGAGAATAGTCCTGCTGGAGCTAGATGAAATTGGAATCGAATTAAAATTTCCAAATGGAGTAAGTGGAGAAACGGATGTATTCACCGTTACAGAAATCGAATCTGTTACTCCTACTTCCTGTCCGGGTGGACAAGAAGTAGAATATACCCCATATTCGTTGCTGTATTGGATGATGATATCTCCGTCATCAATTCCAGCAAACTTTCCTATTCTCTTGGCAGCTTCTCGGATTCCCTGGCAATCCTCAAATTGAGGTATACCCCCTCCGATATCCTGAATAGCAGCCCCGTATCTGGCAGCTTCTCTTGAGGCTGCAATTGCCGCAGAGTGGGTAAACATAAATCTGCCAAATTCAATAATTCCAAATAATACCAATAAAAGCAAAGGGAATACAATAGCAAATTCCACCATCCCCTGCCCTTTATTGGCAAGTCTATTTAAGTTGTTTTTCACTGGTGAGCCTCTAATCAATAAGTTCTAAATAATATAAAATAAATTATTCTATTTAGAGTTTAAGTGATATTAACCTTATCGCAAGAGGACCTTACAAGATTGGAGGAACTTCGTAAATACACACCAAAATACCTAACAAAAATGTTAGGTATTAACACAATTCACCCTTAATTTATTAAATTAGACGGGAAATAAATAACAGCACTACAGCACTCAATACCAGAAAGGGACCGTAAGGCAGTGCCTGATATGCCTGATATTTTTTTCTTAGGACCTGCAATACCAGGTACCCTCCACTTACGACCCCCCCTATGAGGATAGCCAAAATGATCCCTGCAATTATGCCTGGCCAACCAAGCAGTAAACCTATCACACCAGCTAGATTTACGTCTCCAAAACCCAGGGCAATTTCTTCTATTTCCTCACCTCGGGATTTTGATAAAACCTTCACAAATAATTCCCCCAGATAGTATAAAATCAGCATTAAACCAAAACCTGCTCCACCACCCAATATTGTGTTAAAAAATCCATGATTCACGGTGCCAAATATAAATCCTAATCCAGCGCCAGTTATACTGACTGGATGCAGAATTAAACGATGCTCCAGGTCAATCACAATCACCACACAAAAATAAACCAACCATAATATGGCTCCAAAATTACCCAAACTCTCCAAAGGGAATTGAGCCAGTAACCCGGTGAATACCGGTACCAGAATCAAGACTATTATATGCCGTAGAGATGGTTTAGTTCCACAGTGCTTGCAGGAAGTCAGCAGGAAATAAAATTTCCAGGAAAGTTGTTCTCCACAGCGATTGCATTTTGGTGTAGTAATTTTTCTCTCGCTTGGCAAAATATCAGCCAGGAAATTTACCAGACAAGCTCCAATCCATCCCCAAATCATATTAATCAGAAAAGTTATCATGCTCGTATTATAATTTATTCAACAAGAAATACCGTAAACTGGAAATCTCTATGAAACAACCGCTCATCGCTCTCCTTACAGACTTTGGCACTTCGGACCCCTATGTGGGTATTATGAAAGGGATCCTTGCCAGTATCTCTCCAGAAACAAGGGTCATTGATCTTACCAATCACATCCCGCCGGGAGATATTCAGCGAGGTGCGTTCGCACTCTGGCAATCTTCCCTCGATCTTCCTTCTGGAACAATATTTTTAGCTGTTGTTGATCCTGGAGTTGGCACTGAAAGAAAGGCTATCTGCCTGGATTGTGCTGGACAGCGGTTCATCGGTCCTGACAATGGTTTATTTAGTTTCCTTCTCTATGGGAAAGAGTATCATGCCTGGGAACTATCGAACCCGGCCTACCAATTATCCACACCGGGCTCCACTTTTCACGGCAGAGATATATTTGCGCCAGCAGCCGCTCACGCGGCGAATGGAATACCGGGAGAAAAATTCGGAAATCCTGTAAAATCCATCAAGCGCTTGGCAGAACCCAGACTAGAACTAAATGGAAAATCTCTCTCTGGCGAAGTGCTCTCCTCAGATAGATTTGGAAACCTGTTCACGTCACTGGGCCGTTTTCATTCTAATGATTCCAGGCATTTGATTCTCAGGTCATGGACAAACCAAACTAATTGTAAAACCAAGGATCGTTCTTGTGTTGAGATCCTCGTGAAAGATAAAACTTTACCTCTGGTAAAAACGTTTTCAGCTATTCCAGAAGGGAGCTGCGCCGGTCTTATTGGCAGCACAGGATTACTGGAAATCGTCTGCAACCTGGGTTCCGCAAAAAACATCCTGGGTTTAAAAAGAGGTGATCCTATACTCCTCCGTTGGTGAAAACCAGGAAAACAGTTACGCTTAACACGAGTTATGGTACAAATAAGGTTTGTTGCTCATTATCAAATTTAGTAAATATGTGGATGGATGTAAAAAGGAAAACTCATGGATAAATTTATCATCCAAGGTGGAATACCACTTAAAGGTCAAGTCACTCCTTCTGGAAATAAAAATGCCGCTCTACCCTTGCTGGCAGCGTGCATTCTCACTGAAGAACCCGTAGTGCTCCACAACGTTCCGGAGATCAATGACGTAAAGACAATGCGTGATTTGCTAAAAAGCATCGGCGTTAAAGTTACTTATCTGGGGAACCATTCCTGGGAGTTGCATGCAAAGGATATAGAATGCACCAACCTCGATCCAGAACTTTGTAGAAAAATAAGGGCTTCTATCTTACTCGCGGGTCCCGTAACAGCCAGGACCGGGCAATTAAAATTACCTCCTCCAGGTGGTGATGTCATCGGGCGCCGACGTCTCGACACTCACATCCTGGCTCTAAAAGCCCTGGGTATAAAAACCATCTATGACAAGGAACAAAAATTATTCCAGTTCACTGCTGGGAAAATGAAAGGCGCAGATATACTTTTAGACGAGGCGAGCGTTACCGCAACTGAAAACGCAGTAATGGCAGCTGTAACCGCTGAAGGCAAAACTATCATTCGCAATGCTGCCTCAGAACCACACGTTCAGGATTTATGCCTATTTCTTAACTCTTTGGGAGCAAAAATCAGCCATATTGGATCCAACACCTTGCTCATCGATGGCATAAAAAAGTTAGGAAGTGGCGAATTTACCGTCGGTCCGGATTACATGGAAGTCATTAGCTATGTTGGTGCAGCCGTTGTGACCGGCGGTGAAATTACAATCCGCAACGCCGGTCCTGAATACTTATTTATGATCGAACAGGTTTTTCAGAGGCTTGGTGTTGAATGGGCTATTCAAGGAAAGGATATCTTTGTTCCTGCCAATCAATCCCAAATAATCAAACCTGATTTCAGAGGAGCGATCCCTGAAATCAGCGTCATGCCTTGGCCGGCATTTCCCTCTGATTTGATGAGTGTAGCAATCGTGGTGGCCACCCAATCCAGCGGAAATATCCTCTTTCATGACTGGATGTATGAAGGCCGAATGTACTTCACGGATAAGCTAACCGGCATGGGAGCACAAATTGTTCTCTGCGACCCTCACCGCTGTATCGTAAACGGTCCTTCGGAACTGTTCTCAGGTAATGTTGACAGTCCCGATATCAGAGCAGGACTAGCATTAGTCCTGGCAGCTCTGGCTGCAAATGGAGAATCAGTAATCCGCAATGTCGGCCAAATTGACCGCGGTTATGAACGTATAGATGAAAAGCTCCTCTCTTTGGGAGCTAACATCACCAGGGAAAGCTAAACCATGCCGCTTTATGATGAAATATTGGAGCAACCGGAAGTCCTCTCAGGATTGCTCAATTCCCAACAGAAAAACATCGAAGAAATAGTAAAGTCCGTTGGTAAACCAAAGGGCATATTTATCGCTGCCCGGGGAACTTCTGACAACGCCGCCAGGTATGCAAAATACGTTTGGGGCTCTTACAATCAAATCCCAGTTGCCCTGGCTGCTCCCTCATTATTCAGTATTTACAACAAACCACCCAACTTGTCAGGCATGTTGGTGGTCGGAATCAGCCAATCAGGTGAATCCCCAGATTTGTTGTCAGTTATTAAAGAAGCTAATCGCCAGGGCTGCGCGACATTGGCGATTACCAATCATAAAGACTCCCCTCTTGCAAAGCAGTCCTCTTATTTGATAGACATTCAAGCTGGTTTGGAGCTTTCAGTAGCTGCAACGAAATCCTACTCTGCCCAATTGGGGGCAATTGCAATGCTTTCTGCTGCCTGGAATAATCACGATGATCAATGGAATGAGATTAGGGGGATTCCTGAGCTAATGAGCCAGGCTCTCGAAGCTGAATCGCAAATAAAAAACTTTGCTCCCCGGTACAGGTATATGGACCAATGTGTCGTGCTCGGCAGAGGGTATAACTATGCTACAGCTTATGAATGGTCTCTGAAATTAAAAGAACTCACTTATGTTGTTGCCCAACCCTATTCATCGGCTGATTTCCAGCATGGACCTATCGCTTTGGTTTCGAATGGTTTCCCGGTTTTTGCCATCGCGCCCCAGGGTGTGATATTTGCTGATATGGCCAATCTCCTCAAGCGATTAAAACAAGAGCACCAGGCTGATTTGTTCCTGATTTCCGACAATCAGGCTGTCCTTGAATTAGCAGATTGCCCTCTATTACTACCTGGAGGAATTCCCGAATGGCTGACACCAATTATTGGAATTCTTCCAGCTCAATTGTTCAGCTACCATCTGACACTTGTCAAGCGTATCGATCCGGATGCCCCTCGCGGATTAACCAAAATTACCAGGACCAATTAATCACTCAAATGTACCTTCAAATCTCTTTAGGCTACACCAGGTAAGGTTGCCCATACCCATGCAGAATCTCAGTGATCAGATCTCTACTATCCAGAGCTCGCCCACTCTCTCTCTGAATGAAAAGGCCCGCCAGCTGCGCGAAAAAGGTGCCGATATAATAAACTTGGGAATCGGCGAACCTCTGAACGATTTCCCCGAAAGTGCACTATTGTCTGCGCGGGAAAAATTAGAGACTCGCCAGCTAAAGTATGGTCCCACAGGAGGTCAAAAATCCCTAAAAATTGCCATCCAGGGCTATACGAAAAAGCACTACGGGCGAACCCCAACTTTGAACAATATTACAGTGACTGTTGGTGCCAAACAAGCCCTATTCAATTTGCTGTATGTCCTGCTCAATCCCGGAGAGGAAGTTATCCTCTTGACTCCCTACTGGGTCAGTTACCCAGAAATGGTTAAACTCGCTCGCGGCAAACCAGTATTTATTCCAACCAATGAACTTTTTATTCCTGAAATCGATGTTATTCTGGCCGCAGTGACAGCAAAAACCAAGGCAATTCTCCTCAACACTCCCAATAACCCCACAGGCGCGGTTTATTCTCCGGAGCTGATTGCTGCCCTTGTGGATTATTGTGAAACCAATAATATATTCCTGATTATGGATGATATTTACCACCAGCTTATATTTGGTCCCACCCAATGGGTTCCAGGTTATGTGTTTACCTCTAAACCAATCAATAAATCTCATTTGATCATAATCAACGGTATATCCAAAACCTATGGAATGACTGGATTTCGGATTGGATGGGCGATTGCGTCTGAATCAATTATCGAAGCCATGGAAAAAGTACAGGGCCATACTACTTCTGGTGCTTCTGTTCTGCTCCAGGAAGCAGCCCTGGGGGCACTAAAGGATGGCGAGCAGACCATCTCTGATCTTAAGACATTCATCAAGACCAACAAGGATATTATGACAGGGGAATTAAAGAAGATCAAAGGTATAAATTTAGCTGATCCTGGCGGCACCTTTTATTGTTTCCCTGATTTCCGGGCATTCAATTCAGATTCGCAGCAGCTAGCTGCCCTTCTACTGGAAAAAGCATATGTCGCCACAGTCCCAGGGATTGCTTTTGGGCAAGAAGGTTTTCTGCGGTTGAGTTATACCTGTTCAACAGAACAAACGGCTGAGAGCGCGGCAAGAATCCGCTGGGCAATTGATCCGGAAGCTCCCCGGGAAATCATGATTGGGGATAAATCTTGTATATGTGATTGGGAGAGAAAAAAAGAAGTATGACTAAAAATCAAAATACTCCATTTGAAGACCAGGCCGAAGATCGCAAGAGTGATTTCGGGCTTGATTATCTCGACTTATTCGGATATAGAAAATCTTACTGGAATTTAACGACCGATGGTTATTACCAGGAAGCCCTTTTTAGGGGAGAAGGAATTCAAACCCCGCAGGGAGCGCTCATTGTCCGTTCGGGCGAACGGACCGCCCGGTCTGCAAATGATAAATTTATTGTTAAGGAAGACAGCTCTGCTGGAGATATCTCCTGGGGCGAATACAATACTCCCTTTAACGAGGCTGATTTCGACCGCATTTTTGACAAGATGCGGCAATTCCTGGTTGGAAAAGACATCTTCATCCAGGACGGCATAGCTGGAGCAAGTCCTCAGCACCAGATTCCGGTCAGGGTTATTTCAACCTGGGCCTGGTTGGGATTATTTACAAAGAACATGTTTATCTCACCGGATGAACCCCAAGAGTGGAAAACCCATCAACCAGAATTTACTGTCATTTCCTTACCTGATTTCTCTGGAGATCCCGCTGAGGATCCTCTTAACAGTCCTACCTTAATTTTGTTAAACTTCAAAAAGAAGCTTGTTCTAATTGGCAATTCCGGGTACGGCGGCGAAGTAAAAAAATCCATCTTCACTGCATTAAATTACTATCTGCCAAAGAAAAAAGTTCTTACCATGCACTGCTCGGCAAATGTTGGTCCCCGTGGTGACTCTGCATTATTCTTTGGCTTATCAGGAACAGGAAAAACCACCCTTTCCGCCGATCCAAAGAGAAAGCTAATCGGAGATGACGAACATGGCTGGGACGATGAGGGCATTTTTAACTTTGAGGATGGATCCTATGCCAAAGTGATTGATCTGTCCCAAAAAGCTGAACCGGATATTTATGCCTGCACCCAAACCTACGGCACAATCCTTGAAAATGTGATCATGGATCCAGATACCGGTGATTTGGATCTTTATGACGATTCGATTACCAAAAATACCCGGGCATCCTATCCTCTCAAGTACATTCCTTATTCCTTGCCATCCAAACGGGGGAACCACCCTGAGAATATTGTTTTTCTGACTTTTGACGCTAATGGGGTTATGCCCCCAATAGCCAGGTTATCCCACAATCAGGCTTTGTACCATTTCATCTCCGGATATACTTCCAAGGTGGGTGGAACAGAAGCGGGAGTAGGCGAAGCACCCGAACTCACTTTCAGCGCCTGTTTCGGTGCGCCGTTTATGGTTTTTCATCCGGCTTACTATGCAGATTTGCTAAAGAAGAACCTGGTGAAATACAGTGTAAAAACCTGGTTGCTAAATACAGGATTGGTTGGAGGACCATCTGGAATCGGAAAACGGATCAGTATTAACCATACCCGGGCTTTGTTATCAGCAGTATTGAATGGCGATCTGGATCAGGTATTGTATCAAGTTGATCCCTGGTTTGGATTTGGGATTCCCCAAAGCTGCCCCCATGTTCCCGATGAGATATTAAACCCGTCTGTAATGTGGACTGATAAAAAAGCCTATGCTAGAAGTATCAACCAACTCGTTGAGCAGTTCAATACCAATATTCTGAAATACAAAGACTCAACTCCGGAAGAGGTGCTGCTTGCCGGGCCTACCCATCAGCCAGAGATGGAACAAGAATAATCACCCACTAACTTATATTCCCTCAAAATTAGGACATTGGCGGATCTAATTCGGGATAAAACCTTCTACAATATAAGGTTTATATTTAGTTAGATGTCTGACGGGCAGTCGACCCTGAATAAAAACTCCCTCGTATCGATTCTCAATCTGGTCCACCTGTCCCTCTTCATGGAACAACGAAATCAACCCTCCCATATTGTAGGGAATCTCAACCTGAACTGTTTCATATGATTCATACAATTTGTTTTTTATAGTTTGAAGCAGTTCCAATATCCCGTCCCCTCTTAGTGCAGAAATTGCGACTGCATTCGGAAAAGAATCCAGCGCATGCTGAGCTCCTTCCGGATCACTCAACCGGTCAATTTTATTCAGCACCGGTATGCTGGGGATATCTTGAGCCTCGATAATTTCCAAGGTATTGTGGACTGCTTCTGCCTGTGACATGGCATGCGGGTGGGTCACATCAACAACATGTAAAAGCAAATCTGCTTCTGCGATTTCCTCCAAAGTTGCCCGGAAAGCTGCCACCAGTGTTGTGGGCAGCTTCTGGATAAATCCAACCGTATCAGTGACTAGAATTTGTTGACCATCCGCCAATTCCACCTGCCTGGTAGTGGGATCAAGGGTAGCAAATAATTTATTTGCCACGTACACATCAGCGCCAGAAATCTGGTTTAACAAGGTGGATTTCCCAGCGTTGGTATACCCTACAAGGGAGACTATCGGAATATTGGATTCCTTTCTCCTCGTCCTGTGACGCTGCCTGTGCGCCCGTACTTTCTCTAGTTCTTCTTTTATATGGCTTATTCGGCGCCGAATATCCCGCCTATCAACCTCCAACTGGGTTTCTCCAGGTCCCCTGAGCCCAACACCGGCAGTTCCTCCCGTTCTCCCACCGCCTCCACCTGCCTGTCTTACCAGGTGAGTCCAGGCCCTGGTCAACCTCGGAAGGCGATATTCATACTGAGCAAGCTCGACCTGCAGAGAGCCCTCACTTGTATTAGCATGCTGCGCAAAAATATCCAGGATCAATGCTGTCCTATCAATAATCCGAGTATCCTGCCGCAATAATTCCTCAAGTTCCCGTTGATGCCGGGGTGATAGTTCATCATCAAATAAAATCACATCGGCCATCAGTTCATCTGCGATGGATTTCACCTCTTTCACCTTCCCGGTTCCAATGAAAGTTTTCGGGTTGGGACGACTCATTTTTTGAGTAACTTCACCAACCACTTCAAATCCAGCTGTATCCGCCAATCGACGAAGCTCAGCCAGTGAATTTTCCAAGGACAGTACCTTCTTGTCGTTAAATATTTCTACGCCAACTAACAAAGCCCGATCTACTTTTAACCCTTTCGGTTGTTTACCCTGATTCATAAAACTCTCTTTTTATATTTATCTATTTAAAAATTACTCTAATGACAAAATCCAGGCCAATAAAGTATCACCAACAATTTGCAAGCTCTCAACGGATACCTTGTCCGCAGTGTCAGCGGTTGTGTGCCAATAAGGGTAATCCAGATCAATTATATCCACCGCTGGGATTCCCGCTTCGATAAACGGAGTGTGATCATCCAGCACTGAAAACTTATATTCTGATAAAAACACCTCATCGTATCCCAGTAATCTTGCCTTTTCCCAGATCTGCTCAATTAAATCATCATTTGAATTATATTCCTTATAAATTTTCAAATCAGCATCTCCGACCATGTCCACAATAATCGCAGCTTCCGGCGGAATTTCCAATTGTTTAACGAAAGCACGGGACCCTAGAATCCAATCCCAATCTCCTATACCTCCATTATCTTCTGCATCAAAAAACACTATCTGAACCGGCATAAGTAAATCATCAGGAAGAATTCTTGCCATTTCAAGCAAGATAGCTACACCTGATCCCCCATCGTTAGCGCCCGGCACTGGAGAATTTCTCAGCCCAGGATCCGGATCAAGATCAGCAAAAATCCTGGTGTCATAGTGTGCTCCAAGTAGAATGTATTGACCATCCTCCCCCCTGCTGGCAATTAAATTTGTTATAGTTTTTCCTTTTATCTCATGGACCTGCAACTCTACGTCCCATCCATATTGTGTTAATTCTTCGTTCAGCCACTTTAGAATCTTGTCTTGTCCTGGCGTACCAGGAATTCGGGGACCGAAAGATACCTGGTATTCGACATCACTGTATGCCCTCTCACCATTAAAACCAGGAATTTCTTTTTCTATCTCATTATATTCACTGCATCCAGCGGAAAAAATAACTGTAAAAAGTATAATTAAACATGTTAAAAGAAATAATTTGAGGAAAATTGATCTGTTATCCATATTGCCTACACGCAATTTACTGGTGTTTTGAGTGCCAAATACTCTCTTAGATATCTTAACTTAATTTTACCACTCAGCTTCCAGCTCCGCTCTCCTCCCTAATATTTTTCATTTGAGATACTCCGGTACAAATATTGCTACTAGTTTGGCATACATCTTGCAACATTTGAGATATAACGCTATACTTTAGGAGGAGAACATTATGTTCCAAATTCAAAATCAAGTGCTGCGACCGCAAGTTACCGCTCACCTCGCCCAAACCATGTCCCTGCTCCAAATGCCAGCGACGGAAATCCGGCAGAAAATTCGGACTGAATTGGCGAATAATCCGGCTTTAGAAATCGTTGAAGACCGGCGCTGCCCCAGCTGTGGACGAATAATATCAACACCAGGGCCTTGCCCAGTTTGCAGTCAATCATATGATAACAAGCTGGATGAACCAATTGTCTTCATTTCGTCTCCGGAAGATTTCCCTGGTTCCTATACTAATAAAGGTGGACAGCGAGGATCAAATGAAGTTTCTTATGATAATCTTGCTCCCCAGGTTGAGGATTTACCCTCCTTTGTTCTCCGCCAGATAGCCCCTGAAATCCGGGAAGACGAGAGACTCATTGCGGCTCATATTCTCAACAACCTGGACGAAGATGGATTGTTGTCTGTTCCCCTGGAGGAAATCAGCCAGTATTACCATGTTCCGCTCTCCAGGGTAACCCGGGTAGCAGATATCATCAAACATGCCGAGCCGGCAGGTGTAGGCGCCTCCTCTCCAACTGAAGCATTATTAATTCAATTGAGTTTATTGAAAGAAGATACCAATGTGCCTCGGCTGGCCGAAGAAGCAATTCAAAAAGGCATGAAGGATCTCAGCAAGCACAGCTACAGAAAACTGGCGAAAGAGCTGAATACCTCTTATGAACATGCCCAGGAAATTGCTGAGTTTATCCGGGCAAACCTCAATCCTTATCCAGGTCGGGCATTCTGGGGAGATTTTCGCCAACCCAGCAAACCTCAAACCCAGGCCTACCATCAACCGGACATTATCCTTAAGGAGGTTGAAAATTCGCCCCAGCGGAGATTAATCGTTGAAATAATCAGCCCTTACCGGGGAACCCTGCGCATCAATCCTCTATTCCGGCAAGCACAAAAACAAGCCCCGGATGAAAAAAGCGAGGCCTGGGCAAAAGACATAGAAAATGCCGGGCTGCTTATCAAATGCCTCCAGCAGCGCAATCACACCATGGAACAGTTGATGACCAAGCTTGTTACAGAACAGCGGAGTTATATTCTCAGCGGCGACCCAGCATCAATGCAGCCTCAAACTCAAGCTGAAATGTCAGTGCACCTGGGAGTTCACGAGTCCACTATATCCCGGGCAGTCTCCGACAAATCTGTTCAACTCCCCAACAGAAAAATCATTCCCCTCAAACGGTTTTTTGACCGCAGCTTACCCGTTAGAACCACTCTCCTCCGTTTAGTCGAGAACGAGGATACCCCTCTAACTGACACTGAACTTGTCGAGGAATTATCCCTAGCCGGGTATAATATTGCACGGAGAACAGTCGCTAAATATCGGGCAATGGAAGGCATATTATCGTCCCGCCTACGCCAGAAAGTTTAAAGGTCTATGGTATCGTTGATTTCTAACCCTTCAAGATCTTCAGATGAGATAGAATTGATCTCCGATGAGATAAGCCACCTGCTGGATATCTCTCCTGATCCTTCTATCCTGGTATCCAATCCTGCTCTTGAAATATTGGCAGTAAATGCCTCGATGTCGGAACTGACGGGCTATACACGAAAAGAATTATTATCTCTCCACCTTGAGACCTTGCTTCCAAAATTACTATCCATCATCCAGGATCCAGCTCTCAATCTTGAACTACACAGTATCCAGGGACGGGAGCTTGACCTCATCACTCGCCGGAAACTAAAAATCACCACCTCAGTCCGGGCAAACACCTTGGGCAAATCCAAACGTTTCACAATTTTCCGGCTGAACATACTTGGAAATTCAAGCAGGCGCAATATTTCCGCAGCCCTGGAATCTTCCCAGTTTGATGGCATACTGGCCTTGTCCCAAGTCTTTTATCAAACTGACCTGGATCAAGCGCTGGATATCATTATTCAGGTTGGCAAGAATATGCTCTCTGCAGAATCTTTGGGTATATACAAAATTGACTCAAATCATCCTCAGTTGAAAGCTGTTATTCTGGACAATCCATCTAATTTTTTACCCCCAACTATCTCCACTGCAGATTTTTTCTCTCATTACAAGGACAGTCAATTTTCACCTCCTTATAAACCACCGCTCTCTCCTCTGATGGAACGAGCGGCTCAGATGGGCTCCTCCTTCGTAATTTCATCACCACTGGATGATGAAAATTCAATTAGCGGCCTGATAGTCGCCATGGGGCCAAGTGATTCATATCCTCCCGAGAGACAAGCCTCTCTGGCAGCGATGAAATTGCTGGTAGCAGCTACTGAAGGTGTTTTTAACAACTTCATTCTCAATTCAAACCTTAGTGACAGTTTAACTAAGACAGCTCTCAAAAAAGCCATCGGGGATACAATCAACAAATATACACCTGAAGGGATCCTCTATTTAAATCCGGAGCTTCTGATTGAACAGGTAAACCCCTCAGCGGAGCAAATTCTTGGTTATGCTGAACAGGAAGTCATTAACCGCCATATTGATGATGTCGTTATTGGCACGGACCGATTAACTCCTGCACTCCAGGAGGCTTTAGCCAATATACCCACCCACGACTTGGGACAACTTAAAATTCATCATCGGGATGGCAGTGAATTTCCGGCGCTAATTAAAACTTTTCCTGTGACAAAACCGGATACCGATGAAATTCAGGGTATTTTGATTTTTGTCCAGGATATCAGCAAGGAAGAAAAAGTCCGCATTCAAACCCAGCAGCTTGAACGCCGGGCACTGGTAGGCCAAATGAACGCGATATTTGCGCATGAGATACGAAACCCCATTAACAACATCTCCTCAGGTGTTCAGCTGCTGGAGAAAATTCTCCCGGAAGACTTCCAACAACGCGATGTTCTTAAAGGAATAAATGATGATTGTGACCGACTCACTCACATTGTGGATACGGTGCTCACTTTTTCTAAATCCCAGAGTTATCATAAAAACCCAATAGACCTTCCAGGCCTGATCGGTCAGATTCTAAACCGCTGGGTACCGCGCATGAAAAGAACTTCAGTCACCCACGTTCTTAAAGTCGAACCCGATCTCCCTTATGTTCTTGGGGATGAACGGGCTCTAGGCCAGGTATTCAATAACCTGGTCAGTAATGCAGTAAGAGCAATGGAAGAAACTGACGGCGGTGTTTTATCTGTTAGATTAAAGTCTATCCAAAAAATCACAGGAGCGACGGGAATACAGATTGATGTCCTCGATACCGGTCCGGGTATTCCCCTGGAAGCCCAGGATCATATATTTGAACCATTTTTCACTACAAAGTCAGATGGAACAGGGCTCGGCTTATCCATCACCAAACAGATTATTACCATGCATGAAGGAACAATCACATTAGTCCCCCTCCCGGAAGGTACCTCTTTTCAAATTATTCTTCCCGGAGCCAATGAGGAGGAACTCAAGGAATGACCGCAACCATCTTGCTTGTAGATGATGAAAAAAATGCCAGGAATAATATCGGCAGTTATTTGGAATCTGAGGGGTATGAAGTTCTTCTGGCGGCAGATTTGAAAACCGCCCGAAAACATCTCGCAGCCCAGGAAGCGGATATTGTCCTTCTGGACGTTCAGCTTCCAGACGGCTATGGCCCGGATTTATTGGCAGAGACATCCCAGTTAGCCAGTCGTCCGCCGATCATTATGATCACTGCCCATGGAAAAATTGACATGGCTGTTGAAGCTATGAAAAACGGCGCCCATGATTTCATCCAAAAACCCATCAAATTTGAACGGCTTGAACAATCCATTAAACGGGCTCAGGATATCGTGGAGATGAGGGAAGAATTAAATCATTACCGGAAAACCCAGCGCGATTCGCTGGATTCGATTGTGATCAATTCCGATATCATGCGCGATGTTTTTGCCCAGGCTCAACGGGCAGCCAAAAGATCAACATCAATATTGATAGCCGGAGAAACAGGCACAGGAAAAGAAGTCTTGGCCCGCGCAATCCACCGAATGGGTCCACGTAGTGACAAGTCATTTATTGATATCAACTGCGCTGCAGTCCAGAATACAATGCTGGAATCTGAGCTGTTCGGATATGAAGCCGGCGCGTTCACAGGGGCGCAAAAAAGGAAACGCGGATTATTAGAAGTAGCCGATGAAGGAATATTATTCCTGGACGAAATATCCTCCATGTCTTCCGATATGCAGGCCAAAGTACTACGGGCATTGGAAGAGCGGACTTTCCGGCGAGTTGGCAGCACAACCTCAATCCAGGTAGATGTCCAAATTTTAGCTGCATCCAATAGAGACCTCCCCTCGTTGATTGAGACAGGAGCATTCCGGGAAGATTTATATTATCGGTTAAAGGTGATAAATCTGGAAATCCCTCCCTTAAGGGAACATCCAGAAGATATCCCGGGGCTATCAGGTCACTTCATTAAAACAAATAATCCAAAAATGGGTCTAAATATAGAGAATATGACACCGGCCGCGCTGGCCTTGCTAAAAAAATACCAATGGCCGGGTAATATTCGGGAACTACGAAACGTCATAGAAAGAGCAATGATCTTCTGTGACGAGGCGACCATTGACGTTCAGCATCTACCTGCTGAACTAAAAACCTAGACAATAACATTCTGGAGATAACCGTATCAACGTGGATTTTTATGAGTAGACGTCTTTTAACTGCCATCCTTTCCGGATTATTTCTGGCTTTGATCCCTTCCACTACCCTTGCTGAAGGAAATGAAGACAGATCCATACCCCTTTGCCCACCAGACATCTTCTACTATTCCACCCAGGATTGCATGCCGCTAGGCCCCACAGCTTATCTTCTGGACATGGCTGAGATAGGAATAACATTCCCGGAAACTCCCCTCCCGATCCAGGACCCAGACCCATCCCTGGCAGATTTGGAATATAAATACGCTTATGTGCTTCCTGACAGAACGCCAGCGCCAATATTCCGCACATTAAATGATGCTGTCAACAACAATAAGGGAAATATCATCCGCCGGATTACTCCGGGTTTTAATTATGTTTCCATTTCTCAAACTGCATACAGCCAGGGGAAATACTATCACTACACAGATGTGGGCTGGATGTCTGGATCAGACCTGGCACTCACCGACGTTCCCTTTTTTCAAGGCATGGAATTTACAGAAACCCCAAAACAAGATTTTGGTTGGATTCTATCTATGTTTGCAGCCGGTGGAAAAGCTGAAACCAAACGGACCCCCGGTTATGACACTGTTGACTATACCGGCCGAGATCTGGATCATCAGCAATTAGTGCAGATTTATGACGTACAAACTGTCGGGAAATGGGACTGGTATATGGTTGGTCCAGATGAGTGGGTAATCCAGACCGCTGTCGCAAAAGTTTCACCTCGTTCGGAGCCTCCTGAAGGAATGACCTGGAACCGGTGGATTGAAATCAACCTTTATGAGCAAACTATAACTGTATACGAGAACCGAGAATTGGTATTTTCATCCCTGATTGCCAGCGGGATTGGTCCCTACTATACCTATCCAGGAATTTTTACAATCGAGGAAAAAGAAGCTCTAACCCGGATGCGTTGGTTGACTGACCCGGATGATGCCTACAATCTTGAGAATGTTCCCTGGACCATGTACTTTGATGAGAGCCGAGCTTTTCATGGTGCCTATTGGCGGGCAAATCTGGGATACCCGCAATCGCATGGGTGTGTAAATATGTCAGTCGGTGATTCTCACTGGCTGTTTAATTGGGCCAGCATCGGGGATCATGTTTATGTTTACGATCCATCCGGAAAAACACCTCTTTCTGAATCAGATCGCTAGCTGAGAGCAAATCCGTAAACTCCGGTTTTCAGGAAAATGAAGAAATACAAAAGCGAGGAAAATTCCTCGCTTTTGTCATTATATTTGATCGAATAGGATAGTAAATATTTCAAATTAAAATAAATTTACATCTCAAATTTTATCAGGGAATATTACTGATAATGTTGCTGTAAGCATTAGCTATCCCAGTACCAAAGATTGATACGACTACTACCAATACTATCGATACGAAAACAAGAATCAGGGCATATTCAACCAATCCCTGACCGGATTCTGAAAACATCTCAAACCTCCTCTTTACGCTAAACGAATGACAAAACCCTTGAGGTAAATCCCTTCCGGGAAACTCAAGTTGGCTGAGTGGTCTGCACTTTGTCCCATATGTACTTGTATTCTAGCATTAATTTCTGCATCCTGTGCAGCACCTGACAAAATTCTAAGGAAGAAGTCCTGGCTGATTCCACCGGAACAAGAAAATGTGGCTAGCATTCCTCCTGGTTTCAGTAATTTAAATGCTAATAAATTGATGTCCTTATAGCCCCGGGCAGCTTTATCCGCGAAAGAAGCCGTGGGTGCAAACTTGGGTGGATCAAGAACGATGACATCAAATTTCCTGGCTTGGTCCCGGAATTTTCGCAGTACCTGAAAGACATCTCCCTGGAGAAGATCTATCTTTCCACCTTCCAGCTTGTTTTCTGCGGCATTCTTTTCAGCCAGGTCCAATGCCTTCCTGGACTCGTCCACCAGGGTAACTGATTCAGCCCCATTCTTAAGCGCATGTACTGAAAATCCACCTGAATAACAAAAACAATCCAGTACGGATTTCCCTTTGCACATCCTCCCCACCAGATCCCTATTTTCGCGTTGATCAAGATAAAAGCCAGTTTTGTGGCCATTACGGATATCAATCCAGAACTCCAGGTCTTGCTCCTTGATTTTCAACAGGGGATCTGGATCCGGCCCAAACAACGTTCCACTCTGCAGAGGCAGCCCTTCCAACTTCCTTACCTTAACATCGGATCGTTCATAAATTGTTGCGGCGCCGGTTAAATCTCTCAGAATTTCAACAATCTCGTCTTTCCAATATTCGCTGCCGGCGCAGAGAAACTGCACAACCAGAGTTTCCGCATACTTATCGACAATCAATCCCGGTAGCCCATCCGATTCCGCAAATACCAGCCGCTTCATCTGGGAGTTCAATCCTATCAGGTCTCGATATTCCAAACTGCGTTTAATCTTGGCGTTTAAGAAATCCCGGGAGATAAGTTCTTCAGGAATCCAGCTCCAAATTCTCGCTCTGATTTGTGATGACGGGCTGTAGGATCCCCAGGCTAAAAAAGACCCTCCTTTATCAAGAATCTGTATTGTTTCCCCGGATAAAGGATCTCCTTCCACTCGATCCACTGCGCCGGAAAAAATCCAGGGATGCCGGTGAAGAATTGGTTTTTCCCGCCCCTTTTTTAAATACATCCGTTTATTTTCTGCCAGTTTTAGTCCTTTTTTTTAATTGTTAAAATCCTTGATCATCGCTCTGAACTCGTCCTCAATGATAATTTTAATTCCCAGTTCTTGCGCTTTATCGTGCTTTGATCCCGGATCATCTCCAACCAGAATGTAGTCTGTATTAGCGCTGACTGATCCAGTCACTTTGCCGCCTGATGCCTGAATAATCTCTTTAATTTCTCCCCTGGTGTAACTTTTTAATTTTCCAGTGAGGACAAAAACCAGCCCGGCTAACTTCAAGTCCTTAAGGCTTACTTTGGTTTTAGTCTCAACAGAAGGCCAAACTCCATTTTCCTTTAATTTCCGAAGAACTTGCTGGTTAGTTGGACGGTTGAACCAATCAATGATTGCCTGAGCTATATTCGGTCCAATTCCCGGGATATTTTCCAACTCTTCCAAAGAAGCCTGGTTAAGTGCATCCAAGTTCCTGTAATTCCTGGCTAATATTCCTGAGACTACCTCCCCTACTCCCCTGATCCCCAGCGCAGTGATCAATCTATCCAGGAGCTGGTTTTTTGATTGGGTAATTGCCTCCAAAAGGTTGTCTGCTTTTTTCTCGGCAAACCCTTCTAACTTCAATAGATCAGCCTTCTGCAGACTGTATAAATCCCCTACACTGGTTATCAGGCCTTCATTGGCCAGTTGTTCAACAATCTTAATCCCCAAACCAACAATATCCATAGCCGTCCTGGAGACAAAGTGTTCAATATTCCTGATCAACTGCGCTTCGCAGCTGGAATTAACACAATACCAGGCGACTTCCCCTTCAATGTGCTCAACTGGTTCTTGGCATACTGGGCAAATTTCAGGAGGTGAATAAACCCTTTCCGCTCCTGTCCGGATGTCCTTCACTGGTCCCATAATATACGGAATTACTTCTCCCGCCCGCTTCACCATTACCCGATCACCTTTCCGAATATCCTTATCGCTGATGAAATCAAAGTTGTGAAGCGTAGCTTGTTTTACAGTCACACCTCCAATTTCCACTGGCTCAAGAACTGCATAAGGTGTCAACACACCAGTTCTACCGACATTTACTCTGATATCCTCAAGTGTAGTATTTACAACCTGGGCAGGAAATTTAAAGGCAATTGCCCCTCTGGGCGCTTTTCCTACCACTCCCAGATTATCAGCTAAATCCAGATCATTGATCTTAATAACCACACCATCAATCTCATAGTCCAGTTTCCGACGTCGGTCTTCCCAGTCCTCCAGGGAATTGATCACAGCATCCAGATCAGGGCAAAAATCGAAATCCGGAGTTGGAAAACCCAGCTGCTCCAGGTAAGAAAGGGTTTCTTTTTGCGTCCTTGGCAAAGTATCGGAACTGGTTACAATTTGATACACAAGTAGAGTCAGCGGACGTTTTGCAGTTAATGAAGAATCCAACTGGCGCAATGATCCTGCCGCTATATTTCGTGGATTTACATATGTTCTTTCCCCTGCTTCTTCGAGGTATTTGTTCAATTTATCAAAGTCAGATATCCGGATAAACGCCTCCCCTCTGACTACAAGGTTTTGCGGAGGCACCGTGCTTTCCGGATCTGGCGGAATTCGAAGCGGCAGCGTTCGGATCGTTCTTAGATTCTCCGTAATTTCCTCGCCAATTACACTATTTCCCCTGGTTGCACCCCTGGTAAACAAACCGTTTTCATAATGCAGCACAACTGTTAATCCATCCAGCTTCGGCTCCATCATAAATTCAGCGCCTGCCGCACTTTCATCCAGCCGGGATATCCGTTCCTGCCAGGCTCTCAACTCATCCGCTGAAAAGGCATTGTCGAGACTCAAAATCGGCGCCGGGTGCTCCAGTCGGGTGAATGCTTCAGAAGGGGGAGTACCAGCCCGTTGTGTTGGAGAATCGGGAGTTTTTAATGCAGGATATTTTTCCTCTAGCTCCAAAAGTTCTCTGTAATAATTGTCATATTCGTTATCACTGATTACCGGATTATTAAGAATATAATAGCGATAATTATGTGATCTTAGCAGCTGCTGGAGCTCTATCAAACGTTGTTGGTGGGGGTTGTATTCCATAAATCCCATTATAGCTTATATCCGTCGTGGAATAATCCCCTTGCCATTGTTGGAATAGCTGGAATTTAATTCCTGCCCAGTGAGGATATTGGTATAATGCTTACGGATAATGAAAGAATTATCCAACTTAAAACTATCAGTAAGTTACCAAATTATTTCTTATACTTAATAAAATGATTTCCCAAAATCTATTTTATGAGGAGCGATCATGTCTGCTGGAAAACTAATCGGCTATATCTTTGCAGCTATTGCGATTTTTTTTGGTGTGATTTTTATCTGGGGTGCTTTTGGCTCAGAAGGGCAACCATCCTGGATTATCGTCGGCACCATAAGTGTGCTGATAGGGTTTGGAATTATTTGGTTTGCTGGGAGAAAACAGACAACCGGAGATGAAGAAGTAACAGTCAAAATAGATCTATCCGGAGATGTTAATCTGGATTCACTCACCTGTAAGTCCTGTGGAAGTCCGTTAAGTCCTGAGCATATATCCATGGTCGCTGGCGCCCCTGTGGTTTCCTGTCCATCGTGTGGAACAACATATCAACTTACTGAAGAGCCAAAATGGTAACCAGGAAGAGGCTATCCATGAAAAAAACTGCTTTATTTCTCCTGCTGCTTATTGTTCTGCTGATTCCCAGCTCTGCACTTGCGCAGAGTTATTACTTCAGACTGGACATAGAAACTGTCCATGTCTTTTGGGAAGCTGACGGTACGCTGGATTTGATATATGAATTCTTTTTTATTAATCAGCCAGAGGGACATACTATCGAGTACGTGGACGTAGGTTTGCCTAACAACCAATATTCTGATAGCAACATTTCAGCCGACATAAACGGCCAATCGCTTTCCTACATTTCCAGTTCCGGGTACGAAGGCAGCGGAACAGGTGTTGCCGTGGGGTTAGGCTCCAATTCGATACCTCCTAGCGGGCAGGGTGTGGTCAGGGTTTTTATAAACGATATCGAAGATGTTTTGTTTCCTGACACTGGATCCGATGATTATGCAAGCGCAGTTTTTATGCCATCCTACTTTGGATCCCAGTACGTCGCAGGAACTACAGATATCACAGTCATATTTCACCTGCCCCCTGGTGTAAAACCTGAAGAACCCCGCTGGCATTCTTCGCCCAATGGATTCTCATCCTCCCCTATTGCCGGGCAGGATTCTCTGGGACGGATCACCTATACCTGGAGGAATACAAGTGGCGATGCCTCTGCTCGCTATAAATTTGGCGCATCTTTTCCGTCGTCATATGTGCCGGCATCTGCAGTATCCAAGCCAAGTCTCTGGCAGCAATTAGGTATTCCGGCAGAAGCTGTTACCGGAATTGTATGCGTAAGTGGATTCGCCTTGTTTATGGTGTTGGTCATTGTCGTTTCTGTTTCCAGCAGCAAGAAACGGAAAATGAAATACCTCCCACCAAAAATCCGTATTGAGGGACACGGCATTAAACGCGGTCTAACCGCAATTGAAGCTGCTATTCTCCTGGAACGTCCTGCTGACAAAATTTTCACCATGATCTTGTTTTCACTACTTCAGAAGGACGCAGCCCAGGTTATCAGCCAGGATCCTTTGAAGTTGGAATTCAGCGATCCTTTACCAGGAAATCTCAGAAAATATGAAACTCAATTTATCGAAGCGTTTCAGAAAGATACAGATCGGATTCGAAAAACCGAACTGCAAGATTTAATGATCAGCCTGATTAAGAGCGTCGGTAAAAAGATGGAAGGATTCAGCCACAAGGAATCTGTCCGCTACTACGAAGATATTATCAAACGAGCCTGGAAACAGGTAGAAGATGCCGACACCCCTGAGGTAAAAAGCGAGAAATACAACGCTCACATGGGGTGGACCATGCTTGACGGAGACTTCGAAGACAAAACCCAGGATGTTTTCCGCAGAGGCCCTGTCTTTGTCCCATTATGGTGGGGTAGATATGATCCCTCCTACAGAACAACTCAAACTGCTGGGCCAAGTGCCAGAACAAGCAGCCCAAGCCGTTCCGGCGGCGCTTTACCCAATCTGCCAGGAGGTGATTTTGCCGCTTCGATGGCTACCGGGATCTCTAATTTTTCAAGCGACGTGGTTGGCAATATCACAGATTTCACCAGCAGGATCACCCAGAAAACAAACCCGGTTCCCAAGCCCACCAGTTCCAGTGGGAAAAGCTGGAGCAGCGGCAGCGGAGGAAGCTCCTGTGCCTGTGCCTGTGCTTGTGCAGGATGCGCCTGTGCCTGTGCGGGTGGCGGTCGCTAAAAACCATGTTTACAAAAATATTTCAGGGAAAGCCGCGAAATATGCGGGGAGTAATGCCTGCTGAAACACGCTGCGCAATCCCTCCCGGGCTTCATCATTTCAGAAAAGAAACTCCTGAAACCAAAACGCGTCTTCATCTCAGAATTGATCCTGATGGCTGCGGAACGTTGGTTATTAATGCTAACTCGATCCTTCACCTCAACCCTACCGCGGCTTACATTGCTTATTTTCATCTTGAGGGGCGGTCTGAAGAGGAAATCAGGATTGAGTTTGACCGGATTTTCGATATCCCACCTGATACCGCAGCTCAGGATATTGAGCTAATCACCAGGGACCTGGAAGCCTTTATTAACGCCAATGGCAAACCGGTAAATACCTTTTCCGGGGTGGAAATAAATGCCCCCTACAGCCTTCATCCCTCTGCCCCCTACAGGATGGATTTAGCGATCACATATCGCTGCAACAACGACTGTCCCCACTGTTATAACGCCCGGCTGAGATCCTACCCGGAACTAAGTACCGATGACTGGAAAAAGATTATCGATCGTTTGTGGGATTTGAGCATTCCTCATTTAATTTTCACGGGCGGGGAACCAACGCTAAGAAATGACCTTCCTGAATTGATAGCATATGCGGAAAGCAAAGGGCAAATCACGGGACTAAATACAAATGGCAGGAAACTGTCTGATCCATCTTATGTGGGCCAGCTTGTGGAAGCAGGATTAGATCACATCCAGATAACATTTGAATCGCACAATCCGGCCGTTCACGACAAAATGGTGAACCTCAAGGGAGCCTGGCAGCAGACCATCAGTGGTGTAAAGAACGCTTTAAACAGCTCCTTGTTTGTGATGACCAATACAACCATGCTGAAACATAATCAAGATAGTATGGGAGAAACCCTGGATTTTCTAGCAGAACTGGGAGTACCGACTATTGGATTAAACGCATTGATCTATTCTGGAAGGGGCAAAGATGTAGGAACCGGCTTATCAGAAGAAGAACTCAAGCCGCTTTTAGTCCTCGCTCAAGAAAAAATCCAGTTAACCGGGCAGAAATTAATCTGGTACACACCTACTCTCTACTGCCATCTAAACCCGCTGGAAATGAACCTGGGCATTAAAGGCTGTACTGCGGCACTTTATAATATGTGCGTCGAGCCGGACGGTGGAGTTATTCCCTGCCAATCCTATTACAACCAATTGGGTAATATCCTAAACGATTCCTGGAAGTCGATCTGGGAACATGATCTCGCAATAGAATTGAGGGAGCGGCATTATGTCCCCGAGGAATGTAATACATGCAGCCTACTGGAAGAATGTGGGGCGGGGTGCCCACTGGCTTATGCCGAACACCCCCGGACCGTTTATCCCTTGATACCTTCGCCCTCATAATTATTCTAAAACCAATGGAACAATAAATCGCTATGGCAAATTTAATAACTTTATCCCGTTATCCTCTCTTATTTTTGTATCTTGCCTTGATGTACTATGGTGGCGAGACTGCGCACCTGTGGAATGTCCCGCTAATCATCCTGATCTTTTCCCTTGATACTTTGGACGGCTGGGTCGCCCGCAAACGCGATGAGACATCTTTGTTAGGGAGCGTGTTCGACATTGCTACTGACCGCACTCTGGAATATGTACTCTGGGTTGTTTATGCTCACCTGGGTTTAATATCTGTTCTCGTCCCCATTATTGTTCTAATCAGGGGAACTTCGGTAGATGCAATCCGTTCAATTGGCATGAAAGAAGGCGTCAGTGCTTTTGAACAACTTCAATCACCAGTCAATCGCTTTCTGGTCAAATCCCGTTTCATGCGTGCGCTGTATGGCACAGTAAAAGCTGCCGCTGCTGGCTTTCTTACCTTATCTTTCGCGCTGCCCTCCACAGGCTCTGGTTGGACCCTCTTGATTTATCAAGTGGCAATGGCCCTTACCTGGATCAGTGTCATTGTTTGTGTTCTCCGGGGAGTGCCGGTTTTAAGTGAAGGAATTAAATCAATCAATTCAGAACAATCTGAATCAATTTAGACAGGTGTTTTTCCTGATTTAGTTAACCACTATGGCCCTTCAAGGAATTCTCAACAGCAAATTCTCAGTACGGGTATCGATAATGATCGGCCGGTACCTCTCCCCGAAGGTTGGGTACAGAGTCACCAAATCGATTGCCACCCTGGTATCCAGATTTGAGAACGCGGATATAACCAGATCAATCCGCGCCAATCAATTTATAGTCAATGGTGAGACCAATTCTCACCAGGAACTTGTCAATAAAACAAAAGAAGTCCTCGATCATGCAGGTAAATGCTACTATGATCTGAATCACTTCTTCAATAAACCTGAAAAGCTGGAATCCATGGTTCCATTTTCGGAACCAATGAGGGATTTCATCAAGATTTGCCAACAGGATCAGGGATACATGGTAATCGCACCCCATCTCAGCAATTTTGATCTGGTGGTGTGCGAATTGGTTCAACACGGATTTAAAGGAAAAGTACTGTCCTATCCCAACCCCGGAACCGGCTATCAGCTCCAGAATAAGATCAGGGCATCCTTCGGGATGGATATCGCGCCTTTGGGCGATTCCAAGTTTGAAGCTGAAATCGTCACCTTTCTGAAGAATGGCGGCGTCGCTGCAACGGGTGTGGACCGTCCCGTCCCGGGAAGAAAAAAGAAACATTATGTAAACTTCTTCGGCAAGCCCAGCCCACTCCCTGTTGGATACATCACAACCGCGCTTGCAGCGGACGTACCGGTGATTCCTGTCGCTGCCTATATGCTTCCCTCTGGCCAGTATGGTTTTATGACTTCAGGACCAATCACTCTAAAAAGGTACAAAAACAAGCTGGATGAAATCATTTTAAATACAGAAATGGTATTGGAAAAAATTGAAGGCTTCATCCGGAAAGTTCCTGAACAGTGGTTAATGTTTTATCCGGTATGGCCAGATTTACAGGATGAAAGAAAATGATCTATCAACTTCTTGGTTTTGGATTGCTTTTGATCGGCTGCGCCCATCTATTCGCTGGTGTAAAAACAAGGGAAACCCAAATCGTCCGCAAGGTGCAAGGTTTATTTAAGAATAAGCCCTGGCTTACTATTTTCCAGGAAATCTGGTTCTTTGGACGGACACCATTCGCCGTTGTTTCTTTGCTATTATTAATCAGCCTAAAATTAAAAATGGGGACAATTGCTTTAACGGTTTTCCTGGTTACCGTCGGTATAGAAAATATTCTAAAAAATTTCTTTAAACGTCCCAGACCTTTTATCGCTCATCTGGATATTGAGATGCTCCAACCCAAAAGCCCTGTTGACCCATCCTTTCCCAGTGGAGATACTTTGCGGATTTGGTACCTTGCTCTGATCCTTCCGGTGGCTGCTGGCAACAGTGGTCTTTTCTTAACCGCTTTCTTGCTTCTGGCAACACTTGTAACGTTGGGAAGGATGATCCTGGGAGTTCATTACCTTACGGATACTATTACAGGATTAGGGTTGGGCATGCTGGGGGCGGGAACAACGCTCTGGCTGTGGCACTTTTTACAACTTTTATAACCTGGAAATTTGTCTTACCTTTAACCTAAAAGGAGTTTGGGATGGATTTTGAACAATTAATTCAAAAGCGATATAGCTGCCGCCACTACTCACCAGAGCTGGTGGACAGTCAGCATTTAGAAAAGGTGCTGAACGCAGCCCGATTGGCGCCAACGGCAGCTAATAAACAGCCCTTTCAAATCATCATTATTAAAACCGAAAACAAAATAGAAGATTTGCTGAAAATATACAACCGGGATTGGTTTGTACAAGCGCCACTTATCTTAGCCGTCTGCAGCATTCCTGATAAAGGATGGATTCGCCACAAATATGACAATGCGAATTATTCGACTGTGGATGCAGCCATAGTAGTGGATCATATTACCCTGCAGGCCGCAGATCTTGGTTTAGGTACCTGCTGGATTGGCGCATTTAATCCCCCACTGGCCAGAGAGTTTCTCAAGCTGCCGGATCATGTAGAACCGATTGCATTTACACCGCTTGGATATCCATTGGACAAACCCAAGGATAAAACCAGAAAACCGCTGTCTGATCTTATCCGCCATGATACATGGTGATATAACTATTAAAAGAAACAGCACACCGCAGGGACAATTATTCCCTGAATGGAGCAGGATATGAATAGTATTTTCAGCAGCATTACTCAGCTGTTTAAGCCGGCTAAACCAATCCAGGCCGGTGTTTACCATTTTCAATCTCCAACGACTGCCAAAAATCAATACCGGCTTCACCTGAGAGTAGCCGCTGATGGGGAAGGTCTGCTGATTATTAATGCTTCCACTATTCTTCACCTGAATCAATCTGCAACTGAATATGCTTACCACTTCGTTAAAGAAACTCCTCCCGAAGAAGTAGTGAGGTTGATGACCAATCGCTACGAAATTAACCGGAATGATGCCCGTTCGGATTTTATTGATCTGAAACAAAAAATACGCACATTACTGGAAACCCCTGACCTCGATCCGGTTAGTTTTCTGGATATTTCCCGGGAGGATCCATATGCTGGCGCTGCAGCCGCTCCCTACCGGTTAGACTGCGCGATAACCTATCAACTTCCAGAAAAAAGCCATCCGGATTTTGCCCCGGTTAAAAGGGTTGATCGGGAATTATCCACTGAAGAATGGGAAAAAATCATCAACCGATCCTGGCGAGCCGGTATTCCTCACCTGATATTCACTGGAGGTGAACCAACTATTCGTGAAGATCTGATTGATTTGATTATCTGTGCTGAAAATAATGGACAGGTCACTGGACTGCTGACAGATGGATACAAACTTATTAACGATAAGTTTAGAAATGAACTGCTGCAAAGTGGACTTGATCATCTTTTATTTGTGCTTTCACCTACGGACATAGCATCATGGGGTGCCCTGAGATCTGTTCTTGATGAGGATATTCACACCACGGTTCACATTACAATCAAATCAGAAATCACAGCCAATCTACCTCAAATCCTGGCGAAATTAAAGGAATTTGGAGCAAATGCAATATCTATCTCAGTCAGTGCGCCATCCGACCCGAAGCTCACTCAGGCTCTATCAAATGCTCAAACTTTGATCGCTGAGTCAGGGATACCATTGAAATGGGATATTCCAGTCCCGTATTCGGAGCATAACCCCATTTCGATAGAACTGGAAACCAATCAGGAATTGCCCTCAGGTACCGGCAAAGCCTGGTTCTATGTTGAGCCGGATGGAGATGTTCTTCCCGCTCAGGGAATTAATCAGGTCCTCGGTAATCTTCTGGATGATGATTGGGAAGGAATCTGGCATCAAAGTCCGAAAGAATGAAACCAGAGGAAATATGCCCTTATCAATCCAAGATCGGCAAAATCGTTTCCTGATACAAGCGCAATGGACTAGAGCATTGCGCTTGTATTTTTTTGATTTACTTAACATTCAGCAGATGGGGAAAATCCTCGATATGGGCTGTGGAACAGGAGCACTTCTCCCAGATCTTCAGTCACTCTCCCCGGCAGATATCTTCGGATCGGATATTCTCGAAGAGCACCTGCTGGTTGCCCGGCAGGCCTGCCCGGATTGTCATTTTAACAGCGCTGATGTCCATCATCTTCCCTACCCAGACAATGTTTATGATCTGGTACTGTCCCATTATTTTCTAATGTGGGTAGAAAATCCAACAAAAGCGTTGGAAGAAATGATCCGGATAACCAAACCCGGAGGACACATTGTCGCTTTTGCTGAGCCAGATTATGGAGGAAGAATAGACTTTCCACCCGAATTTAATGATATGAAGGATTATCAAATCTCCGGGTTACTGAAAGCTGGAGCCGACCCCAGAATGGGGAGAAAATTGCAGAGCTTATTCCTGAAATCAGGACTAGCTGATATTCAAACCGGTGTCTATGAAGGCAAATGGGAACAAAAACCCTCCCAGGAAGAAGTCGAGTCAGAATGGCAGGTACTTATGGAAGATTTGGCAGGATTTCTTTCCCCTGCCGAACTGAGTGCACTGAAAATAGCTGAGCTGGCAGCCTGGGAGAATGGATCCCGGTTAATTTACGTGCCCACCTTCTATTCCTGGGGCAAGGTTCCGGGATAACTAATAACCGCTAGCAAATTTCTGTTTTTCCATCTACCTGTTCTTGTTTACAGACCCGTACTGTCCCAAAAATCAACCCTCTACAGATTTGTCATTCCGCCTGTCCTGCGACCAAAGGAAGTACTGACACAGAGCGGAAGCATATCGAAGGGAGGAACTAGGAATTCATCAAGAGCTCAAATAACCAATCATCAAGTCCTGCAAATTCTGGTCACTTTTGAAGCCTGATCTCAGCATGGATCCTTCGCAGGCCTGTCCTGAGTGTAGCGCAGCGAAATCGAAGGGCTCAGGATTACAAACGGGGGGGGCATATATCTTGTCGAAGGGTTCAGGCTGACAAAAGGATGGATCGCGAATAGATCAATGAGCTGTGATAATTACCTTTGAAACAGCCCCGTTTATTAAAGAGTATAATACTCCCAATATTTATACCCTGAGCTAAGATAAAGAATTAACTCAAAGGACAATTATGAGCAACCCCTTAACCTCTAGATTCGAAACAGCTCTTGGTTTTGCTTTTCAACTTCATAAAAACCAATATAGGAAAAGGTCTCATATTCCATATTTCGCTCACCTCCTGGCGGTGACTGCAATCGTGATTGAAAATGGCGGATCTGAAAATCAGGCAATTGCCGCTTTGCTGCACGATGCAGTTGAAGACCAGGGCGGCTATGAGACTCTTCAGAAAATCGAAGAACAGTTTGGCAGTGAAGTCGCTGAGATTGTTGAGGGATGTACAGATGCCTTCACAGATCCAAAACCAGAGTGGAAAGGAAGGAAAACAGCTTATCTTACAAAACTTAAACAATCCCCAGATTCCATCCTGTTGGTGTCCCTGGCAGATAAGGTCCATAATGCCCATTCCATCTTACGCGATTTACAATCAAATGAGAAAAATATTTGGGACAAATTTAAGGGCGGGAAAGCTGGAACTTTGTGGTACTACCAATCCCTGGTGAAGATATTTAACACCAGCCCATACCCCTATCTGACCTCGGAATTAAGCCAGGTAGTCACCAAGATCATAATACTATCCGAATAATTGGAGAACATCAGACTATGCCTAAAAAATTGACTCTTGTTGAATATCAATCACTTGCAAATAGATCTGCCCGCTGGGAATT
>Ga0255372_10003_pt1 | contig 61590 bp, 51 predicted proteins | sample ANMaggSeSYBR01E8_FD_182092 | JGI IMG/M metagenome (GOLD analysis project Ga0255372, IMG submission 182092) | Sediment cell enrichment communities from methane seep in Santa Monica Basin, California, United Staets - ANME aggregate JGI... | ecosystem: Environmental > Aquatic > Marine > Cold seeps >...
GAATATGGTCGGTATCTCTCGAGAACAAGCAATCGTGCTAAACGATCAACTCAGCGCCGGTACACCCCTCAAGAAAGCCCTGGCACTGATCAACAGTTCAGCTAAGCTGGCGCCTGGAAAGGCCACTTCAAAGAGATCCTCGTCTGCCAAGGACGCGGCCGGCATATCCAAAGACCAGCTCATTACTGCCCTTGTTGGAGTCTTTCCCAGGATCAAGGAAAAACAAGCAAGGACTCTATATGATTACTCAGTGGTGAATGGCATTCAGGATCCCGAGATCATTTGGGCTTCTGCGCTATATGTGAACAGGGGCGGAAACATCAACAGAGCTGTAGAGCTGTCAAAACAAGCCTTTGGAATGCGACAAACTAAAAGCCTTGTTGCCCAAGAAGTAAAGCTGGTGAAAAAGGCTGCACTAGTTTTGAAAGGAATGAAAAAAGAAAACAAGGAATTGAGACAGTACTTGCAAATTATAATTAACCAGTAAGCCAGGTTGATTTGATTTGTTATCCAGCGGACAACTAATATGAACAAATTGACAATTACCAATGACGTTATAATTACCTTCAACACTATTTGTTACGCTGTACTGGAGATCCAATGACTCGTATCTCTGTGCACGAACACCTGATGGTGATGACCGAAGAAAAAACCCAGCCCTGGTTATTAGAGCTGGGACAGATGCTGCGGGACCTGGGGGATACCGATAGCGCACTGGCAGCATCTCTGGCCTACGATCTATCAAGAAACCCCACTATAGCCCAAGGCCTAAGAGAACTCATCCACGGATATCTAATCATCAAAGATGAGTTGAATAAAGACGCCCTTACATCTATTCAATCCCATACCGTAAAAAATGCTATAAAGAATATCAGCACCAATTTAGATCAACTTTCAAATTCATCATTTGTAGAATCTTCAAGTAAAGGAGAAGGTAATGGTTAATAAAAGACTGCTTATCATAGGGGCTGTTGTTGCGTTGATTTTTGGAGGGGCGATCTTTGCTCTTTCCTTCATGACCGGGACCGAACCACCAGTTGAGATACTCGCAGCAAGACAAGACATCTCAGAAGGAACACTGGTTGGGGACATTCCTGACGATGCTTTTGCCAGGATACCTCTCACCGGCGATGAGATCTTACTGAGTTCTTATCTAACCGAAACTGTCTGGCAGCAGATCAGGCTGGCCGGCGGGATTGTGATCAGTGACATCTACCAATACGAGGCCGTCCCCCTGTCTGTAATTGCCTCTAATGCCAACCCAAAAGTTGTGGATATTCCTCGACTTGGTTTGACAGATCCCAGCCTGGTTGTGGTTTCGCTGAAAAACGTCAGCGTACCTAACGGGATCAAAGCTGGAGATTATATTGACCTGATTGTGGCTGTTGAAAGTGCCCAGGAACAGGTCTTCTCACTGGTCCAAACCCAGAACTTTGATACGCTGACAGAAGCTGCAGCAGAGATAGAGGAAACAGCGGACACAGCAATCTCCCCTACCTCAACTCCCGTACCCACCCCAACACCCGAACCAACACCGGTGGTCGAACCGGATTATCCGCTGGCCAAGGTTATTGTGATGTCAGCCAGGGTGGCTGATGTGCAAAGGGACCGGACAGTAAGCGCTTCTGGTGACCGCCTGGTACTGGGCGAAGTGACTGGGATTGATGTTGTGATCCCGCGCGTGGCTCAGGAATTTGTTTTGATGGCAGATACTGCCGGCAACCTGGCAGCTTCCATGCTTTCACCAATGGTGGACGCAGAGACCGATGGCGGACCAACCCTGGGTGCTCATTTTGAAGACTTGCTGGATCTGTTTGCGGCCGATCGCAACGCTCTGGAAGAATCTGAATAAATATTATTGGAAATTTCCGTTTTCCGTTGCGTAGGTAAACACAGAAAGGATGAAACTATATGGATGAAACAAAATCAACAATCGAGGGATTAACATACGAAGGCATCATCGTTGCCCGCGCCAACACCATTGAGCAAATAGCAGCTCCTTTCAGGCGAGGGAAAGATTCTCCTATCATTGCCACCCTGACTGTCAGCTCGTTTGATGTAGACCAACTGGCAAATATCCTTCCTTCGACAGGTGCGTCCTTTTTAATGGTTGATTTTCACCTTGAAGGCGTGAACATTGAAAACGTTTTCAAGATCCGGGAACTGGCTGACTACCCAGTGTGTTTGATCGGTTTGGTAGAAGCTGACTCTAACAAGGAATCTGTTCTGGAAGAAGCAGGACTGGACAAGCTTTATAACATCCCCTTAACTCCTGCCATCGTTCATAAGATGAAGCGGGAATTGCCAGGCGCTGTCCATCATACCCAGAGTACATGGGGGAAAGGTGCCTGGAACATTGCGCCTGATCATATCAGGAAGGCTGCTAAGCAGGCCGGCGGCGCTCCCTGGGAACGACACAAGATCGGTGTCTGGTCTCCCAAAGGAGGGGTCGGTAAAACCTTTCTAGCCACTGAACTCGGTGTGGCCTTGTCCGGAATTGGTGGAAGAAGCTGTGTGCTTGTGGATGCCAATATGAATGGAGGCCACGTCAAGCTTCGCCTTGGTTTTGATAATCTTGACAAGCAGCGCAGTATTGTTAATGCGGCCAATATTTACCGCCTGGAAGGCGGACATAGCTCAAACGAAGCTATCAAAAAAGCGCTGTCGGATGAAATGTTCCTCAAAGTGGGGGGTCATGGAAACCTGGATCTGTTGCCCGGCGTTGACAGCATGATCGAAGCCCAGCACGATGCCCTGGCCACAGAAGCAGGTTATCAGTTTGCCCAGGATATGATGGACCATCTCCGGCGCCACTATGAGTTTGTGATCGTGGACCTGGGATCTAGCACTAACGTGGGTGTTCACCGCGGCGTGTTGATCAAACTTGACACAGTACTGATCATTGCCGAGCCCGGTCTGACCAGTATCAATGACTCAAGAACAGGCGCTAATTTGCTGGAGCAGATCGGTATCCCAAGAGATGATATTAAGCTCGTGATCAATAAATGGCTTCCTGATGTTGGACTGAGCCTGAAAGCTGCCAGCACAAGTGCCAACCTTTCGGTTGCTGGATTGATTCCTTTTGATTCATCCGGGAATGTGACCCGGGCTGAAAACGAGGGCATCTCCTTTGTAGCCAAACATGCCGGCACCACCAAGGTGCCAGCTCAAACCCAGAAGACGCTGGATGGCATTATCGATGTTGCCTCCCGCTTCTATCCACCCATCGGATTTGCATGGAACCAGCGCAAATCTCAAGATCAGAAAAAAGGACTCTTCAAAGGTTGGAAGAAAAATGACTGAGTCGGAAGACAAGAATAAAGACAAGAAACCGGATCAAATAAAATTTGAAACCATGACCTTCGATGGGGATCGACCTGCTGATATCCAGGGAGTCAATGCGTTTGATATCGCCCTGGAAGAAATGCGCTCAAAGCTCACTGAAAGGTTTTCTGCTCATGACCTACAGCAGGGTGGAGATGATGTTCGGGAAGAGGCTAGAAAAATAGCGACAGATGTCCACAAGAATTACGTAGGGCGGGCTGTAAAAGAGAGCCTGCCTCGTCTGGAATACTCCAGAGACGATTTTGTAAGCCAGGTCATTTCTTATACCTTTGGCCTGGGACCGATAGATCACCTGCTTGAAGACGAGACCATTGAGGATATTGCTATCAACGGTCCTAACGAGGTCATGATATATCGGGATCAATGGGAGAGAACAGATATCAGTTTCCCCAACAAATCATCCCTTCTCAATGTTCTGAACACCGCCCTGGCAAAGGCGGACAGGACAGTAAACAGGATCAAACCGATCGTGGATGCGGCCATTGATTACAACCGTTACAGCGTGGTGGTGCAGCCGATCGCTAATCCGGATCCTACTGCAGTAATACGGATCCCACGCCATGCCGGCATCGACCTGGAAGACTTGGTCAAACCCTGGTATGTGGACAAAAAGGCGATAAGAGAAGAAAGGGAGAAGTCTGGCCACAAGACCAATATCATCAAGGGAGACATAGAAGATTCTCCCATGCCCGATTACCCGGACCTGGATCTTTCTAACATCCTGAATAAGGATCTGGCTTCCTATCTTCACACCGCAGTGCTGGCCGGCCTTTCTATTGCTGTTATTGGCCCTACGGGTGTTGGCAAGACTGCCTTGATCACAGCGCTCGGCCGCTGCTTGCCGGTTGATTACCGGGTGTTGATCATTGAGGATACACCCGAGATTCGTCTTTATCCTAATTCTAAGTTCCCTAATAATGTGCTCAAGCTGCAGACCCGTCCCCCATCATTGGAGGATGTTCCTGAAATCACCCAGGCAGATCTGGTCAAGTTAGCCCTGCGCCAGCGCCCCGATGCCCTGACATTATCAGAGGCCAGGGGGAAAGAGATCTTTGACCTGCTCAATGCTCTTTACACCGGGCACAGCAACGGCCTGACCACCTTCCATGCTTACGGCCTGCACGAGATGTACAGCCGGCTTTCCATGATGATCTCCCAAAGCGAAAGGGGCCGGCACCTGCGAATGAGACATGTAGCCCAGATTATTTCCACTGCCCTGGATATCGTGGTGGTGTTGGAAAAAGAAGGGGACACGCGCCGTGTGCGTGCTGTGGGCGAGATGTCCGGTAAAGTAAAAATGGTCGGGGGAGATCCCGAACCAGAAATTGATCTTATATTTGAATATTCAGGGGGACGCTCACCAAAACTAAACGGGCCTTTGAAGGACTCAGTCCATGCTACGCGATTTGCGAATGCTGAGATCCCGGAACGGATCTACAAAGCCCGTTAGTTTAACCGATGTGGGTAACCCAGTCGGTTAAGGAGAAGGAAATTTTATGAGCTCACAAACATTAACCTACATCCTGCTTTCATCAGGGCTGGCCATTGGTATCTTTATAACCTTTATGGCCTATGCCAATGTGAAGGCACGTCAAACAGGGGTCCAACGGCTGAAGAGTTTGGGGGAAGCTGATGAAGAATCCGGCTCGGTAGTCCCCCACCCCCACATGAACATAAGGACGTTTGCCGATTCTTGGCAAGCTGGTGGATTGGGCCGTGCTCTTAAACAAGCAGATCTTCCGATAAAGCGGTCTGCTTTTGTGCGGGTCGGCCTCTTGGGCGCTGCAGGAGGGTTTGCGCTTTCCTATGCCTTGCTTGGTGGGATCCTGACTTCTTTCTTTGCAGCCCTGGTAGTTTTCATGTTATATGTTCGCTGGTTGTTTATGAGGCGCGACAAGCTGTCTGTAGAATATGAAGAAGGATTGGCTGACGCCGCAGCTTCGATGGCAGTAGGCGCACAACTCAGCGGCGGAACAGCACACGGGGCCATATCCAACGCCGCTCTATATGCGCCTGATATGGTTGCCGAAGATCTAGAACTGGTTGCAAGGCGTTTGGTCCAGGGGGATAGTCTTGATAAGGCTTTCTTCCCTATCCAGCAGCGCCGGCAATCTCCTATGCTGAATATATTGGTCAGTACGCTGGTAGGCTGGGAACGCTATGGCGCCGATCGGCCTCTGGGAGAGGTTCTGGAACCGATGACGGAAACGATCCGGGAGAATGCGGCCACCAGAAAGAAGGTCACCGCGGAGCTAACAGGAGTAAGGTTCCAAATGGGGATCCTAGCAGTGGCACCATTTGTGCTGGCTGCATTAATGAGGTTCACTTCCCTGGACTATGCTCGCTTTTACTCCAGCTTCTGGGGAGAGATCACCATGATGGGCTCCTTCTTCCTTTCTTTTACAGGGGTTGTGATTGGAGAACGAATACTCAACCAAGTAAATCAAGTTATGGACCTGGGAGGAGAAGAATAATATGGCATTCTTAGGAACTACTACCCTGGTTATCTTATCCGCCCTGTTTGGTTTGGGTATATTCTTGATCTTCGCGGCGTTCGCCGTTCCCAGCGTGATGGGCAACCGGGTGATCGAAGAAGATGGCGGAATCCGCATCGGTAATATCGCCGAGGCCCAGGTGTTATCTGCCATGGCGGCTGATATGGGAAGAGCCATCCAAAGGGAAAAAGGGGACCTCCATGGGCTGCTTAGAAAATCAGGCTTTCTTTATGAAACACCCGAAGAATATTATGCCCGCCGGATCTATTCGTCGGTGCTGTATGCAATCCTCGCAGGCGTGGGGGGCTATTTTTTGGACCTTGGATACCTTGTCACCGCGGGACTGGTAACCGGCGGCCTTTTATATGGGTTCGCTTTGCCGGCCAGGTCTATCCAGAAAGCCATCATGAGACGGCGAGAACGGATCCAGGACGAAATGGGATTTGGTTTAGAGCAGTTGGTCAACTTGCTCAATACTGGAACAAGCCTGAGTGACGCACTTTCCCAGATGAGAGATTTTGGTCTGTTTGGAAAGATCTGCGATACAGTGTCTTCGGGTTTGCAGACCAGCAAACCGATCGACAAGATCATTGATGATGTGTTGGATTCCGTGCCGGCGCCGGGACAGCTCAAAGAATTCCTGGGGCTCATCAAACAGAGCCAGGTTGGTGGCGAGGTCCAGGTAAACGCCATGAAGACTATGGCTCGAATGCTTCGCCAAAGACTGTCCAACCGGATCATGGAAATCGGCGGGCAAGCCAAAGTCAAAGCGGTTCTGGTCAACACCCTGATCATTGTGCTAGCTTCCCTGATCATTGTCGGTGTCCCGGGCCTGGCTCTTTTCATGAGTATTGGTTTCTTCTAAAAGCGCATAGGACTTAAGGGGAGGATTATATGGGTACAAGATTAAGGGTTCTTATCATTGTAGTGATTGTTGCAACAGGCCTGAGCGGGGCTGTTGCTGTTGGTCAAGCTCAGGAAAGCACCGACTCTTCTGTCATTGGTCCCTACACTGAGATAATACTTCCCCTGGAAGATCTGCCAGCCCTGAATGAGAACCTGGCCTTTCACCCCATTATTGATCAATACGAGAGCGGCGCTACACTGCAGATTATGTACGTCCTGGAAGACCCCAGGGAAGTTCCTTTGGCTCGCTACGCCTACTACACAGAGGATAGGGGCGTCATAGCTCCCAACGATCTGCCGTCAACGATAGATCGCCCTGAATACACTCAGGAGATGGAGGAGATCCTTTCCCAAAACCCCAAGACTATCAACGTCTATGTCCGGGTAATGGCTCCTGCAGATCAAAGCGTGCCGGATCCGCTTTTTGGGGATCTGAAAAGGCTTGACAGCGAGGGCAAGGGATTCATTCGTCCTTATAACCCCAACAGGCCAGCTCTGGTTGTGTGCTTTCCCGGTTCTGGTAAACCGCTCAACTGTGCTGTGCCGGAATATATCAACAGCCCAGAACCCTATCTGCTTCCCCCTGATATAAACGGCGGGAATGCTGTTGGTTCCGATGGGCTCTATGATCCAAATGCTTTTGCCCCACCGCTACCCCGGTATGACAACCAGGATACTATGCTTGCGCCGGGAGAAATTCGGGAAGGATGGATCAGCTGTATGGCACCAGATATGCCTGTTGAAAACATCCTAATAGAGGCTCTTTACAGCTACACGCCAGAGCCACTATCGACACCAACGCCAGGTCCCTCCCCTACTCCCTATGACGATAGCGACTGTGCAATCGTTGACAGTTTTGATGATCCGGTTTGTTCAACGGGTGTGTGTTGTCAACTTAGCGCAAACGCTACATTAGAAGCTATGATTGACGCTACATCAACTGCGTGGGCCAGCGAAAATGACGGAGAAGTCAATTGGGAGGCATACGAGCCTAGTATGGAAGTAGGCCGGGCGCCGGCCTGGTCATATACCAGAACTGCTCCTATTCCGGAAAATGGAATTAGACTAGAAGACACATCCATGGTTTTTATAAACGAGGCAGGGGATCAGAAAACAGCTTTCGGAAAGGTATTAATCAAGACAGCCAACATTGTCCAAATAGAGCGGCAAAATTTCGATGACTTTGTTTTTGTGGCAGAAGTCAGCGTTGAACCTGATGGCCTGTCCGAGGAGGATCTACAGGGCTATGCTCTATACCGTATTTATGCCGACGTAGAGGTCTACGAGCAGGCCAATTCATCAACTATTATTTTTGGTATTGAAGGGATTCAAAATAGCGTGGGCTCACCTTACGAGAGCTTCATGGGGACAAACTTCAATTATCGTTCCTGGGACGGAACCCTCCATTTAGAAGAGGGAAAACAGCCCTTTGCCCATATGTTCATGCATAAACCAGACTCTCCTTTTACGGGATATGTTTTCGGTGATTTGAAACCCGAATACCATTACAGTCCACTATCTCAATACGATTTAGCGTGGAGCGGACCAATACCTACCACGCTGTGGTTTAACATTGACTCCAGCGCCCCCGCTACTGCCGAGACAGATGACTCAAAAGCGAGAGATCTAACCAGGTATGCTGCCAAGGGAGTAAATATCCACAACACAAGCCTTGTATCAAGCACAACCATGTGTGATGTGGTTGAGTGTCTGGATGTACAGGATCCCAAGGATGACGATCACGAGGTGAGAACTGTGCCCCTGATGTGCCCGGGGGAATGGGCAAATGATTTTGTGATAGATGGACTAAATATTGAAGATGTAGATTATATAGGCGAGCCTGAAGGGATGGGAAAACGCCCAGCCACCATTAGGGCATATCTGCAGTCCAGGGAAGATCCCCCGAAAACATGGGTTTATGAAGGAAAAATACTTGGCGGGCTCAGTCCTTGGTGGTCAATCAAGAATTTCCGCAACAGCGCCAGAACGGTAGACTTACTCACGGGTATTTATTTAGATTCAGATCCAAGAATAATGCCTTATTACTTCAGGGATGCAGATGCCTATTATCTTCCAGTAAACGATTCTTCACAAGTTGGGGGGTGGATAATTGGGAAAGCCTCAGATAAACTGCTTATTTTTGATGTTATTCAAAAAGACGATAGTACAAATACAAACAATGCCCTTTTATTTCTTGAAGAGGGGCCGGCCTGGTCTTCCTTTTGTTCACGACCTTTATTGCCCGGCATAATATCAAGTGACATTTATGCACCTTCTCTTACGGGAAGCTCTTTTGAAATCTATTCATATAACCACGCCATGGTTGAAATGATACCTGGAATGACATACCCGGTTTCTGAACCTAGAATAACTGGGGGCATGGTGCAACTTGGAGAAACAGGCCCCACCATCAATGACCAGGTGATATTGGCAACTGATATAAAGATAATTCCTGGTAGACCTGGCAAGCCAATAGTCTATGTGCCATCAGAGGATTCGTTTTACCCGGCCGTAAAAAGGGAAACAACTAATAACTCTGTGTTCTTTAATCGAGTAGGAGCTGAGCTTATTCCGCCCGATTCTTCTCTCGTAATGGTTAGGCTTGAAAAAGTTTCGCCATTTGGCCCCTTGGCTTGTGAAACGAAGCCCGAAGATATTCAGCTCTCATATCCTGGGTATTACCCAATTACAACTGTGCCTGAAAACTTGTTGAAATTTTATATGGCTTTTCTATCGTATGGTTGTTCCGATGATGATTTTAATGAAAAGTGGCTTGTGTTCAAGTTCCCATCTCTTACCCTTGATCAAAACAAACTCGTCTTCTCAATTAAAGGAGAGGACAACTGGGTTTTTTGGAATTTGGGCGAGAAATAGCGCTGTTTTTTGGTCATTTTAGCGAACATTTGTTCTGGTTTTGTGTAATCATTTTGTAGATGGTTTTGTATCATTTTATAAACAGTTACAGACATATTTATGCTACATTAGAATTAGTAAGTTTTAGTTCGAGGAAATATCCTCAAGGAGATCAAAATGGAAAAGAAATTCTTCTCAGGAACAATTGTAGATGGCAACTCCGGTCAGGACGGGCTGGAATATGTGGCCTTGGCTGCAATCATTCTGGTTGTATTAGTTCTCGTGGGTCGTTTGATCGCCCAAAAACTCCAGGAAGGCGGAGCGGCCGCAACTGATTGGTAAATCAAACAATATCGCTTACGGGGCAAATATGATGAAACATAAAAGAAGCGAAAAAGGGCAAACAGCTTTGGAGTTTATGCTAATAGCTCCAATGCTGTTTGGTGCGATATTCTTGATCTTGGGAGTTGCACTTGGCTGGTTTACTCACGCCATGGGCAGTGCCCTGGCTTTAGAGGGCGCAGCCCGTGAAGCAATAGCGCCTGGTACAGGATTCGCGCTCGTGGAAGAAAGCAGAGTCCCGGGGCAGATCCAGGCCGGCTATACAAACTCTATCACTAACAACTTCGGTGGTAGGACCGGAAGAGTCTTTTCTATCCAGGGCTACTTCCACCTTCCGTTAAGTCCGCTTGGTTTTAACATGGACTCCGATATATCCTCGGGAGCCATTGTTCCCCAGTGGGAATTCATCCCGTAAAATGAAGGGGCAATCAATGAAAAACAAGAAGAGCGAGAAAGGGCAAGCGGGGCTAGAGTTTGTTATTGTGATACCTGTTTTGATGTTCGCTCTCATGCTTATTTCAGTTGTTGGAAATCAGCTATACCAAAAACTTACAGCACAATCTGTAACCTATTCACATTGTGTTTGGGAGATAGTCGACATTAATGTATTTCCAGGAGGGGACAGCGCCGGCTATGCGGTTTTCGATAACACAAAGAAAACCTGGAACACTGAGGGCCTGTGGGAAGATTTTTTCTGGCAAGATTACATAACACCGGAAGATTTATTCGTTAAGAAGTGTGTAGGTTCTGTCACATATGGCGAATGGAGCGAAGTTGGTAGCCGCTGGTTTTCTGGTTACGATCCTGATGTATTAGTGGAGTCCAAGCTCGCGATATCACGCACGATGTACCAAAATCGTGAGCCAAGGTTTCTCAATAACATTTTGATATGGACAACCGAATAATGTCACCAAGAGAAAAAGAGAGCGGCCAAGCAAGCCTTGTATTTATAGCCAGCCTAATAATAATTATGGCGGCCCTAGCACTGCTCGTTGATGGCGGCCGATACTTAGTTATGAGAAACAGGGGAAGAATGATGGCTGATGCTTCGGCTTTGTCGGGTGCCGGAATGTTAGATGTAGAAAAGGCTCAGGAGGGAGATTTTGTTTTGCATAGTGATCTGGCATTCGAGCAGGCTCACTTAATATTCAACGATAATATGGCAGACATACCTGAATGGTCTGATTATCAGATAACTCAAGTTCGTGTTAGTGGAAATGAGATTTGGGTCACAATTACAGGAACATCGGCTCCTGTCTTTGGAAGTAATTTTGGTCTAAATTATTCCGCCACGATTGTATCGTCAGCTAGAGCTGCATCCGGGATATCCGGCGAAAGGTGAGAGTATGAAAAAACATTACCGCTTATCGTTCATTATTGGATTATTGATAATACTTTGTGGATTCATGGCGTCCCCGGGAAGGGCAGAAAAGAATGCCGGCTCGGGAATTCATATTATGAACACAATAAAAAATAATCCTTGCGGGAACTTCTATTACAATCTCGGTGGTACTCACTCAGTCCCCTTTATAACTTGTGATGGGCATAGAGGCGGGGACGCCAGTATTCAAGTGCTAATTCGTGGTTGGGATATTGAACCAGAATATCCTATTGCCAATGTCCCATTCAGTGTTGGTATAGGGATCGATAAAAGTTCAGCCTTTGTAAATATCCCCTCAAAAGCCACCGTCATTTACCCCAACCAGATAAAATTCAATGGATATAAAACACAAATCTATTTAGAACCAGTGAAGGTAAATGGGGTTTTCAATGGTTCATTTCTCAGTAACCCTTCGTTTACTTTTAACAACTGGTATGCAGATAAACTTGAAATTGACCAGACACTGGTAAATAATACCGAGATCTATTCAGTTACAGACCTGCCTGGAGTTTACAGAAAATATTACAAGGACGGAAGTGTTACTGTTTATTTGGGCATGAGCGCCCTTACGTCTTCTTACCACGCAGATAATCCATCCACCTACAAAGGTGAACCTGCCTACCGATTAGGAGTAATTTCATACTACCTAGTCAAAGCTTCTGTCTCCTGGGACTCGTACCAGGAGTGGGAGATTGTTGATACACGAACCGAAACTGTTTGCAGTCCTGGACGGAACGCCGAAGGGCTCTATGATTGTGTTCTAAACCCTGGTGGTCATTACTTGAGCGGACATTACACAACAAAAACGGTCAATATCTGGGACTGGGAAGAAGATCCTGAGCCTGGTTATGATGGAGGTCTAGTACCAATTTCGGTTATTGAAACCAATAAGGTCCGCTGGCCAGATGGAACTATTCACGATCATATCCCGATCCTGGTCTATCAATCTCAACCGTTGCTACAGAAACCCTAAGGATGAATTAGGTGAAACGAATCCCGGCATTTACTCTAACGGTTTTTATAGCCCTACTGGCTGCGTCCCCCGTGCTTGCTGACGGAGGCGTAGATGCTCTGTTTGAACAGAGCGCCAGCATGGCCAGGGTGATCACTACTGGGATCTCGATCGCTTTTGGCGCTGGTTTCCTGGTCAATCTATCCCGGGCTCAGCTTGCTCGAGGCACCGGTGATAGCCTGGGATATTCCCGCGCTCTGCAGCAGGGAATTGGAATGGTCATCCTATTAGCGTTATCCGCAAATATTGAACTGATTTCTGCCGGCCTGTACGCCATCGGATCCGGAATTGACGTGGATCCAGCCTCTTCAGAGGTACTAACGGGTGTTTGGGAACAGCTGGCAAAATTCTTTACCTCATCAATCCTTGGCGGCGTTGGTGTTTTTACAACCGTATCTGCCATAGGTTCAGGAATGGCCGGGCATATCTCTTCTATAATTGGGTCCCCTGCCGGCATTTCCAGTACAATCTCCAACGGTGTTGTCATTATTGGTGGAGGATTATTAACCCTGATGTCTGTGTTGGTCGCCAACAGTATCGTCGCAACCGTGTTCTAGTTACAGGAGTAGGCTATGCGAAATAGAAAATACTTACTAATAGTTCTAACTGTCGTTTTGTTGGCGACACTCTCCCTTCCAACCCTTGCGTTCGCTCAGGGAAATGGAGACGGGGGAGACACGGGTGAAGCCCTGTCAGTCCTTGAAAACACATTCAAGAGCCTGGGCGTGCTGGCCATCAAGTTCATGTACACATTGAGCTTCATTATCGTTGTAGTTGGCGGAGTGAAAAACGGTTTCGCCATCAACATGGCCCAGCAGATCGGTGTTGCAGGCATGGCCTCGCGTCATACCTGGAACTTCGTAATGGGTATAGTAATGTTCGTGCTGTTCTTGGCGACATTACCGATCCTCAACCTGGTGATAGACAACGTGACCCATTTGGTCCCAAAAAACATTAACATCTTCACGCCCGGCTGGTGACCAAAAAAATCACAACCCGTGAAAACTATGAATAGAAAAGTTTTGATCATCTCTGCAGCCTCGCTGTTGCTGCTAGTGGGCCTTTCGACAATCTTTGTCTCGAGTGCTTACGCAGGTCCAGGCGAGGACCCGGGCACTCCTCCCCCTCCGCAGCCTAATCAAACCCCTGAACCAACAGGAGATGATAGCGGCGACCCGGGAGACAATAAGAAGAACGTCAGCGTCATAACGCAGATCTTCAAGGTGATGTTCGATTCGTCCACCATGAAAGACGCGATCGTAAATTCTATTGATTCTATTTTTGATGATGCCGTGGGCAATATCACTGCGTCATCGTCTCCTTTCTATAAAATGGGCAGCGAGATCTCAGATATAGTTTTCGAGACCGATAAGCTTAGAGAGGTCAGAAAAACATCCTGGTTACAGCTGAGAAAAGTTGCCTTCGCCCTGCTGCCCCTCACAGCCGCATTGACAATTTGGGCCTCAATGAAAGATGGCCTTTATTCTGTTACCGGTTATGCAAATACTTTTGAGGCAGTTGCTGAATTCTTTGTTTCCATAGCAATTGCTTTGGCTTCTTTCTGGTTGATGGAACAGGCGATTAGTTTGATCAAGATCCTTACGCTGGCCATCGCAGAATCTCTCCAGGTCGACATCACGGGAAGCGTTTATGCCGGCATGTTGATCAAGCCTGCTATTGCGTGGGCGTCCAACCCTATTATGTCCATGATCTTGAATATCCTCTCCTTTGCCCTGGTCCTCACATATATGGCCTCGGTGACAATTGCCTTCTTGGCGCGAGAGGTAGTGCTGATCATGACTGTTGCCCTAGCTCCTGTAATGATCATCATGGGATCTGTCAGGCCGCTCAGCTGGCTCAGGGGATTATGGTCCAAGGCATTTATTGTTTTCCTTCTCCTGCTCCCGATCAATGTACTGACTATGGGCGTTGCCTTGAAATTGTGGGTATCGGCCCTCAGCCTCGCTTCTGGTCCCTTGGCTTCCATCCTGCAACTCGCAATTTTGGCTGGAACACTGAGTGTTTTGATCGCCGTCAATGGGATGTTAGGAAAACTGGTTTACGGCGCCGCAATTGAGGTGGCCCAGAAGGTCGGTAAAACATTAACCTCGGTTGCTTCAATGGCAGCAGGACTCGCGGTTGGAGCAGTAGGATTAGGTGCTCTGGGAGGATCTGCATTAGGCGGAGGAGCTGCTGGTTTAACCCCTGCCCTTGGCAGTGGTGGTGGTGGTGCCGGCATGGCATTAAGCAATGCGTCTGCTAGTGGAGTTGTCACCAGCACAAGTAACTTGACTTCAACAATCGGCCGCGCTCTGGGCGGATCCAGAAGCGCTGCTATTAGCTCACTTGGAAGAGGAATGACAATTGGGGCCGCAGTGAAAGACCGCCAAACGAACAACGCCCCCGCCCTGCCCTCGCCTAAGCTAGGCATATCAGAAAATGGTGTGCCGGGTCAAGCGGCAGGTACGGCTGATGTCATGGGTCAAATTGACTCACCTCAAAAAGCTGCAGCTATTGGAAGTGATCAAGCGACCCTGGCCAACAGAGTAACATTGGGTGCTGAAACGTCTTCAGCCACCCTTGAGGCCGTTGAAGGTGCCGGTCTTTCTGCTGGTGATTACCTAAGGGACACAAATTATCTCAACCCGGGCAGGCCAAATATAGAAACGGCAGGGCGTGATTTCATCCGTTCCGAAGCGGGTTCGTTTGCCTTGGGGGCAAGGAGCTCTTATACCCAGACAGCACTTCCTAACTCCACCCCAAATACATCGGGGCTTCATTCCCTCGATTATCAAGCCGCTCAGCGCATTGTACAAAGCGAACAGCGATACGGCAGCAGCTACTTCAATGAAATCTCCGCATCGAAAATGCAGAATGTAGCCCAGGCAGTTCACGCCAGGCGATTGTCTGGCACGCGCTCCTACGACGCCATAGTTAATAGCGCCCGCAAAGAATCCAATATCGTCGATTGGATAAATAACTCTAAAGGATTGATCTCATGAACTATCCTGTTCCCCCATCATTTGACCTTGAAGAAACCAGTTTCGTCTCCTTTGTTGGTGTCGGGATGAGAGAGGTCATCATTGTGGGAAGCGGCATCCTGCTAGGTATTATGGCCGGCGTTGCCCTGCCCGCAGGTTGGCCAGTGAAGATCGCTGCCGGAACAATGCTGGCCGGGTTTGGTTTTTGGTTAGCGATCGGAAGAGAGCCTGGAACTAACCGAAAGTTTGAGGAAGTATTTATAGATTTTATTCGCTTCAGGAGAAGGCCCAAAGTCCATCAGCGAAATTACATCGAAACACCAGAAGAGGATGATCCCTTTGCCTCTCTTGATATATTTGAACCTGGTTATAAACAGGCAGATGAACACACACAACAACGCAGGAAGGTCGCGGATCTGGCCTGGGACGTAAGCCGGCTTCCAGAAATGGACCAGCTTGCCAAAGCGACTGGTTGGTTCAAGATTAGATCCATGCCATTGACTGGCGCAACATTGCTCAATATTTTAGGCCTGGCACTCCTGGCTGGTTTATTGGCCTGGGTGTGGCTGGGCGGACTAAAAACATTGCTGTCGGTATTCTCGGGATTCTAGTTTATGAAAAGATTATTTGGTGGTAGGCAGCAAGAAGATATCAGTGCTCCAGGAGGGAAGAAATTTTCCCAGCCTGAATCCGACACTCTTGGATTGGTTCCTGTACTTGAGGTTCTTCCGGACATGCTGATCACCACACACGGAAAATATGTGAAGATGTATGAGTTTCCCGCAGTTCCCGCGGAAGCTGACGGCCAGCATATCGATCAGATTCAGACCAGGTATGCAAACGTCCTTGCCAGCCTGCCGCCAAGATCCAAATTTCAACTCACTATCATCCCAGAACCCATCGATCCTACTCCGGATCTGGAGCATTTTTTTGATATTCAACAGTTCTGGTCCAGCGAATCAGCCACACTGGCCGAGGGTACCGCTCATCTTAACCACGAGACAATTGAGGAATCGGCCAGAAGTTTTATGGCATTGATCACCAACTGGTACACCAACGTCAATCCCATCACCTGGAGAATGCTGATCACCCTGTCCTATATGCCCCCTTATCAAAAGAAGAGCGGTTTGTTTAATCTGGGAGGTGGAGAGGAAGCCCGGGTGAATGAACTTGTGAACAATGCCGGCACTGCCAGGGATTACTTTGATCAACAAGGCGGACTCCTGCTGCAGGCATTTGAGAACCAGGGCCTAGAGTTGATACCACTTGATGGTCCTGAGATGGCCCAGGCTGTTTGGCGCGTGCTCCACCCCACCACAACAGGATCCCAGGAAAGAAGCGCAAGCGCAGCTCTCCAGAATGTAATTGATAAAACAGGAAGCCAGAACAGATCCTATTCAGTTCCGGAATCTGCTGAATTTTCAGAATCCCGACCTATGAACCAAGTGGCTGAAATTCTGGCGCCTGACAACGTCCGCGAGGATCCAAATTCGATCTATGTGGATGGCATCTACTTGAAAGGATATTCTGTTTATGACTACAACCCGGGCAGCATGATACACCTGCAGCAGCTGACTAGTTTCCCGGGTGGTTTCCTTGGTTCATTATTTGTATACGTCGAAGATCCAGCTTTGATTGCCAACAAGCTTCGCAGTAAAGAGACATCACTCAAAGGAAAATCTCACCTTCGCCAAACCAAAGGGTTTATTTCTAGCTTTGGTTCAGATCAAGAGGCCGGCGCAGTTGAAACAACCCGGGCCAAAATGGAAATGGGCCTTGAGAACCCGATATCAATCCGCTTCTTTATTATTGTTGCTGCGGCTGACCCGGAAGAATTAAAAAAACGGTCACTGAATATGGAAAATATTCTGACCACGCTGGGCGCCAAGTTCTTTGCCACAACACATAATCAGCTGCACACCTGGCAAACCGCCCTACCCCTGGCTCATATCGCAACCCAGCAGAAGAAACGAAATATGACTCCCGGATCCCTGCAGACCTTCTTCTGGCCACCCAAGAGCCGGCTCTTTGAACCAAGTGGGCGCTATATGGGCGTGGACTTGAACAGCGGCACTCCTCTTTATTATGACCCCCTTGGCCGTGGAAAAGACAGGTCCCCCGCCCTGCTGGCAATCGGGAAAATGGGCGGAGGGAAAAGTGTTTGGTTGCGGGCCAATATGCTCATTGGCCTAATGCGCGGCAACACTGTCTTTGCTGTTGACCTGGAAGGCGAGATGGAGGATTTTGTCGAGGCCTACGGCGGCCGCTATGTCAACGTTGGCGCTAGTTCGGGAGATCGCATCAATGTGCTGGATGTTCCCTTGGGGGATGAGCAGCCCTTGATTGCCGGCATTGAACAGTTAGTGGCGTTCACCTCAACTGTACTGCAAAGAAAGATCGAACACGGACTTGAGTGGAATTCCCTGGCCGATGCTTACGAAGCAGCGGTCAAAGACCGGATCGGCAGTCTCAACCCTGATGACTGGTCACCACAAAAAGCGCCGGTGTTATCTGATATTGCTGACATCTTGGAGCATATGGGAGATACTGGTCAGTCCCTGGCCGCTGGTCTAAAGCCATACGCCAGTGGAGTCTATTCCCAGTTCTTCAACACTCCCTCTACCCTGGACGTGTCCAACGAACGGCTGGTTGTATTTGGTCTGGGGGATATCCATACCTCATCAGCTGCAGATATCAGAAAGCGCGCCTATCTCTGGCAGGTAATGAGTATTATCTGGTCCGAAACAGTCAGCCGGCACCGTAAAAATCCTGACAATATTACAGATGTTTTCCTGGACGAGGTCTGGGCCCTGCTCCAGGCACCTGGCGGTGGTGAAGCGATCGAAAATATGGCCCGGCGGTACCGCAAACGGAATGGCATTCTCTGGATGGCAACCCAGGAAGTGGATGAGTTCCTACACTCTGAAGTTGGCCGCCGGATCCTGAAAATTGTAGGCACAACGATCATGATGTCGCAAACAGAGTATGCTGCCGATGACCTTCAAAAGTTGCTGCACTTCTCTGATTACATCAGGAACTTGTTGGTGGAAATGCCAACGGGCAAGTCTGTTATTAAATTACCGGTGGGCTTGAAGGTTGTCAGGACTTTTATACCTGAGGACATACAAGGGGTTTTATAAGTTTTTGAAAAGGGAGGAGCAAATGAAAATCATTGGTGATGGAGTTTATGATATATCTAGGGGACAGAAAAAGATAACGGAGCTGCAGAACAACTTTGTCAATAAGTGGGAAGGAACCCTAAATTACATCAAGGAAACCAAAGAAGCGAACCTTGACTCCGTATACGAGAACTCGTGGGACTTATGGACCAAAGAAAATGCTCAAAAAGAGGAGGCCCGGAATAACAAAATCAAAAAAAACAGAACAACCCAAGTAGCGATTGGCATGTTTTCCGTTGCCTTCCTCGCAGGATCATTTCTAACTATTCTAATTACGTTGGCATATTTTCCCATAATCTCGATGTTTGTTTTCCCTCTTTATGGTATTAGCCTAAGCTTGATCCCACTAGCTATTGCGGCAATACTTATTGTATACGCAAAAAATCGGTCATTAATTGAACGCGGTCCCGAGATGACCATTTTGCCAGAAAGAGCGCTGTCTAGGTTTTCGCCATCGTCCTGGATGGATCTAGAATCTGAATGGTGGTCGGAGTTAGCAATTTTCCGCAGGGGAATACCTCGTACTTATGGTTCTGAAGGAGAAGACCTTCTGCTCAATAGTCTTCTGTTGAATCCCCCTTCTGATCAATATTATTACATTCCCAACCTGTTACTAGAAAACAATCTAGATGCAGACGCTGTATTAGTTGGACCAACTGGAATCTGGATATTGGAAAGCAAATATATCAGCGGAAAGATTCGTTATAGGGACGGTATTTGGACCAGGGAAAAAAGTTACTTTGAGCCTGGTGGATTTCAAAAAACAAAATATGATGAGTTTGCTGATATTGAAGACCAATGGAAAAGGGAAAGAAGTATTGTCTGGGGTATTGTTAAAAAGCAATTGCCTCATATTGCACCCCTTGATGCGCTATATATCCAGGGAGGGCTGGTCTTCACTAATAAGAAATGCGACATTGAATTTGGAATGGAGGGTAGTGTTGAGTTCGGAAAAATCGATTACTGGGTAGAAGATATTGATTATGGAGGCTTGAGCCATACTGATCGTAACCGATCCAGGCTTCAGCCTGATCAAGTTTTAGAAATTGTTGACGCGCTCTTGAATCATTCCAAATCTATCGACCCAAAGCAAACAATATCAGCTGTTGATATCGCACTTAGTGTAAATGAGTACCAGGAAGAAGTCGCTACGGATCTGTATGATATGCATACACACTTAATTAGGACTACCGAGGACGTAACCAGGATCAGGACAGATAAATACTTTGGGCTTGACCGGGTGCAAAACCAAGTTCAAGATTTAATATTTGAGCTATTAGAAAATGGATAGAACGTGTTTAGGAGTGGGAAATAACTCATCATTTGTGTGATGGGTCTTTATAGGTAGGAATAAGGGAGGAATGATGGAAACCAAAACAGCCAGCAAGATAAAGTTGTTTTTGGTACAGAGCCAGGAACCTAATCGCGAATTATATGCCGGCTCAATAAATACACTGACCGGTAAACCTCAAGTGAAAAAGGAATTAGCCAGGCTCGATCAGGAAGCACAAGAGCTAATAAACCAGATCCTCGAAATAGTAGAAGACGGATAAAGAATGTTCAAGGGTGGAAAACTTCTTATAGGTTGCGTGATGGGTGTTATCGGTATCATTTTTAGCTTTACCGTCGTCTTTGCTGTTGTAACAGAATTCACTCGTCACCAAATGCCGTTCGGAAAAGACAAGGTTGCCGATTGGATGCTGGGTACTCCCCAGCCAGTAGCGCGCGAATTCCAGGATAATGGGTACGTCAATGCCGGCATAGGCGTGGGTTGGAAAGACTACATTCATCCGGTTGACACATCCCCGCCCAGCGGTATTCCCTTCAGTTTTACTCCAAGTCTGAACTGCCTCTTCCAGGATCCAAACTATCGAAGACATACCGGAGTGGACTTCCCTGAAGACCAGGGCACTCCTGTAATTGCTACTATGTCCGGATTGGTTGTCTGGTCTGGAAAGAACGGCCCATGGGGGAACCTGGTGGTGGTAGAGAATTCCGGCTATCAAACCTGGTACGCCCATTTCGATTCAATCAATGTCTACAAAGGTGAGGTTGTCTCCCAGGGGGACTTGATAGGAAATATAGGAACTACCGGAAACTCAACTGGATATCACCTCCACTACGGTATCAAGAAGAAACAAAGGGAAGGAGCTGTCTGGTTGAATCCCCTGGGTTTCTTTGATGGAGCGGATTACAACAAGGTGCCTTGCAACTAACAGGAAGAGAAATCTATGAATCAACAACCGCTTTTTACTTGTAGCTGCAGAAATCAATACACTTTAGACGAAGCCACAATGCTCGGGATGAAATGCCCAGCCTGCGGAAGTAATCTGCGTCGTATGGATTCCATCTGGGCTGTTACTGAGATCGCTGATCTTCCTTCCAGTCATGTCATTTCCCGGAATGGGCAAGAGAAAAAGGTCGCGATTATCACCCTGCCCTCCAAGAACGAAAATGACGTCGAGAGCGTGTCTGACCTGATCAGGTCTCTTCCTATGCCGATCAGCCTGGAGATCTTTGCCCGGGGCAACCGGCGCTATTTCTTGATACGCGGCCGAAAAGAAAATCTGGAGTTTGCAGCAGAACGCCTGGAATCTGTCTATCCAAAATTACAGGTAACCATTACCGATACCGATCCGGTCCAGAACTGTTTTACAGAAATATCTGGATCCCCGATCGGCGGTTGGGCTAAACTCAATAAACCAGGCTGGCTGCCAATCAAGACCTGGGAATCTTTCTTGAAAGGAGGAGATCCAGTAATAAGGTTGATGTCTTCTTTTTCTGGTTTGTCTGAAAACGAGGCTGTTTGGATGCAGTTGTTTCTGGCCAAAGAAGGATCCCCGGAGTGGGAACAGAAGGTCCAAAAAAGATTGAAGGTGGAATCGCAGCGGGGCTATATGGTGGATGAAAGCTCTTCCATGGTCAGCTCGCCAATTGAAGTAAGACAAACCGAGGCTTTGAATTTTCGAGCTGTTGGTATATTCACGGTCGCAGCCCTGGGGTTTGGTCTGTCTTTGATGTTATTCATTTCTGGTTTCAAGATTTGGGCGGGCGCCGCAGCTCTTCTCGTGATTGCCGGCACTATCTTCTTTTTAGAGCTCATGAACCGTTTGGGGCAGGACGAGTGGGACCAGACTGATCTTAGCCTGGTACGGGAAAAAATGATCAACAGTCAAAGATTGGTCAAGTCATCATTGCGGTTCATGGCTATTTCAGAACAACCAGAGCGCAGTCTATCTTTGCTGCGCAGGATCGGGTCCACCCTGCATCAATACAGTGTCAGCGGTGGCAACTCATTTTCAACCACAGATCCAAGCACAATAGAACAGCATCCTATCTGGCCAGAAACAGTTCTCACCCAAGAAGAGGCCCCGGTGCTGTGGATTAGTCCGCTCGAAATTGCCGGGCTGTGGCATCCTCCCCTTTTTGATCACCGGGCCAATATGGACGCGGTCAAGGTCAACGCCATTGCCCTGCGTGCCCCTTCTCCAGATGATGTCCAGGGCCTTTACCCAATTGGAGATACTCGTCTTCCGGGAGGAAAAGAGTTCGAGGTATTTCTAAATGCCAAAGCCATGCGCCGCGGGATCACCATGGTTGGAAAGCCCGGGATGGGTAAATCGATCCTGATGGAACATATCGTCAAAATCTCTGCTGAAGAAGATCCAGAACAACCAGCTATTGTGGTTGTGGATCCACACGGAGATCTCGCTGAAAGATTATTAGGTGTGCTCTCGCCTGAGGTTGTCAGGGACCGTGTTTATTATCTTGATGTGGCTGCCAATGATTACATCATGACCTATAACCCGCTTGATCCTCACCAAGAAGGACTCGACGCTCAGGCCATTACCCAGATCTTCATGGATATTGGGCAGGCTCTGTTTGGGAAATATTGGGGTCCCAGGATGCAGATCCCATATAAGAGAACCATCCTAACTGTGGCGATGGCTAATAAAAAACGCGGACCCGGGAATATGTTTGGCCCCAATATCATCACCCCGTTCCTGATGGGAGATAAAGAACTTTGGTCTGAGTTTATCAAGCAAGAAATTGGCGATGATGAGGAGATGGTTGAGGTCCTCAACATGTACTACCAGGGCCAGCTGGCTCATATCAACCGACATCTCAAGCAGCAGGTTGTAATGCCGGTCCTTTCTAAATCAGACCGTTTTGCAGAAGAACCGGCTAACAGTTTATACAATGCTCCCAAGTCAGATCTCGATTTATGGGAAGTCATCAGGAACCGCAAGATCCTGATAATCAATACTCGCTCAGGTATTATCGGTGAAGACATGTCCGCCTTTACCGGCGCCCTCTTCATCAACGCTGTGGTCAAGATCGTCATGCACCAGATCGCGAACAGGGTTAAAGAGCGGATACCTATAACTTTTGTGGTTGATGAAATGCAAACGATTGCTGGTGTGCAGTGGGACACGATACTGGGCCAAATGAGAAAGCACGGATTCAACCTGGTGATCGGCACCCAATCATTGGCAAGTATTCGTGAGAATCTGGGCGACAATATGCCTGGCATTATCCTGGGTGGATCTCATACATTGTTCACTTTCCGTATTAATGGAGAAGATGCGGAAAAGCTGTCTGAAGAAGAATTCCGCACCGAAGATGGCGGCGTGGATCCTACTACATTAACCCAGCTGCCCCCTTATCATGTGTGGACTTCTATGGTTGGGGAAAAAGGAGATAAAATTCCTCCCTTCTCCATGCGCATAAAACCACCCATTGAGGTTTCTGAAGATCAGATCCAGGAAGCGCTTCGTGCCCGGGCTAATTACAGCACGCCATTCAAGGTTGCTTCAGCTGCAGGAAGGAGGTCTTTGACCTATATCCGGGATAGTTTTGGTCGTGTAATAAGCGAAGGCTCCGGAAGCTCTGCTCCGCCTTCTGCGGAAATTAGAGATAGGGCAAGCCGAAGCGGGAATAAATCTATTCAATCCTTTTTAAATGATTTACCAGATCCAGTTGGCGAAGTTGAAGACACTGATGACCCCGAACAAAAGAAGTTCAGGAATCTTGAAGGGGACGCGGAAATGCTGTTTTCGGAAGACGATTTCTCATGAGTGACGAAAATGCGTTAGTTACGTACTTATTTGATAATCCCTGGACCAGCGGCCCTGTGTTGGAAAACATATTTGGACCACGCTTTGAAAAGCTGGCCAAAACAAAAGAGTCCAGATGCGTACAGATCCCGAACCTGGGCACCTGCTGGGGCGTGAAACAAGAGAAGCTATCATCTGTTCCAGGTGTTCGCCGAAGAGAACAAGCTAAAAACCACCTCATCAACAATTTCGACAAGGACACATTGTGGACTTCCGGGTCTCCTGGGCCTTGGGGCTCTGACCTTCTGGCAAGAGTGGGGGACAAAAGAAAATTCTGGATGCGGGTCTGGGTAGACAACGAAGGTCCAGAAGTAGGAGCCCTTCCATTTCTTCATCCCGTGCCGGCTCGATTTGCTCCTAACCTCGTTGACCTAATATTGACAAAATCCATTACGAGAGCTGAATTAATCAAACGGCAGCTCGAGGCTCGTTGGACCAAGGGTATTAAACTTGCGTTTATTTACTACAGTGACGAAGAGAGTTACTTGAAATTTGAAAATAGCCGCTCGCTTAATGGGGGAGTCTCTGGTGAGCCCATCTTGACTGAAGGCGAGGTTACAGCAGACATAGCTAAAAACCGCTGGAAAAGACTCAAAGACATAAGGCATGATCAGCTCGTTGGAAAACAATTCTTGAGCATGACCGGGGGTGATTTTGCGTTGCTCAAATATGCCGGGGACAATCCTCTATACTCTATTGATGATCTGTCATTGCTGGTATGCTCTACAGTTACTGGCAATGGATCCACTTCACAACAGTCTAAAGCAAAAGACAGGTTCAGGTTCTTGAAAGAACAGGGTCTTGTTGAGCGGGCAGCTCCTCCAATACTGGGGGTCAAGGTGTCTGCGCTTGGTCTGGAAGTATTAGCTAAATACTGGGGAGTAGATCAGGAAAGTATGCGCAGGTTCCATGCCTGGCCGCAAAAACATTCAGAAAAGACAGGGGTAATCTATTCTGAACGGGCGCTAACACACATCAAGGACCACACCTGCATGATCCAGCAGTTTGTTTTTGGCCTTGTGGACAATGCCTGGCGTTTACAAGAAGAACACGGTGGTGTGGACGTATATTTAGAAACCATCATTGGCAAGCGGATCTATTTCAAGGACCTGGCTACCGGAACCTATGACTGGGTTATCCCTGACGCAGCAATTGATATCGCCTTCTGGCGTAAAACTTGGAGAGATGGTTATGTCCACGATCCAAAAATTGTCTTTTCAGAAGCAAGTTTATTAGTTGAAATGGACCGGGCTACAAATCCTATCACCCGTATCCCAGAGCGTATCAAGAAGTACGGAATGATCTGGCGCAGCCTGTCTGGCAATCCAGTTCAGATCTGGGTCATTGACGGCTCACCCTGGCGGGAAAAAGAGATCCTCAAAATGCTTGAAGGTGCCGGCGTCAACGGCTGGACCGTTTTGCTTGAGCGCCTGGTTCTGGAAAAGGGGGATCCGTGGTGGAACAGTCTTTCACACAAAGAGGGAACCCTGGGTTACAACAAACACGGAGGAATGTCGCCGCTGCGGAAGATCTGGAGAAGGGTGGGGGATTATGAGATGCACCATCTGATGGACCATGCGCCCTGGGAAAGGGAGATGTCTCAATCAAAGCCACCCGTAAAGGTGCTCAGGGGGTATTAGAGCAAATGTATAACCCGGGTTATACATTTGCTAGTTATCAAAGCTGAAAAGAAATCGCTCCTGCCTAGGATTATACTTATACTATAAAAATCAGTGGGAGGTGTGCATGATCAGATCTTGCAGAGAGTACCTGGTAAATGTAACGCCTATTATCCTTACATTAGAAGAAAGGGGTATGACGGAAAAAGAAATTATAGCCTGGTTTGAAGAAAACAATCCTGACAGCAGTATTAACGCAGCGCTGTACTACATAGCCATGAAAAGAGGATTCGTAAATCCAATGACTGTACCCCTCGATGAGCTAAATATGGAAGATTATGAATAATTAGAAATTCTTTCTAACTGACTAATCAAGAAACAAAAAACCCCCATCGTGATGGGGGTTTTTCTAAATGTATAACCCGGGTTATACATTTGTGACCATTCATTATTGAGCTCGTAATCGCAGCTTCTGAGCCAGCTTCTCCAGAACGTCTGCGCCTGCCAGGATTTCCTTCTTTTCCATCCCAAGTGCGAGCTCCGTTGCAACCTGTTCTATGTCTTTAGCTGTTGAGATTTCTTTAGATATCTTCCAAAAAGCCTTCAATCGACTGGCCGCCTTTATAGCTGGAGAATCCGTTTTGGTCTTCTTTTTAACAGCGCTTCCTAGTCTCTTGATTTCAGGAACTGACAGGTTGTCCTTTCCCGCCAGAGAGATCATTTTTGTCCATTTAGTCTCAGGTAGAGACATTATCTCTCTCAAGGCTCTTTCTGACAGTTCGTACTGGTCGGCAAGGTGTTGCAGTTCTTCAGGAAGCTTTAGTAGGTATGTATGATACATCATATACTGACGTTCCATGCCCATAATCTCGCCAATCTCTTCCCACATACCCCTGGGCTTATACTTGCTCCCAATTAGAGCCTCTATATCAAGGGCGGCGCGATAATACTCAAAATCAGTAGGGGGGTTAGGAGAATTACGATCAAGTTCTGGAGGAAGATCTCCGATATGTTCCAGGATAAGTCCGGCGATAGCCCGGGCTTTTCCTATGGCCGAAAGGGGCTTGGCTGATTCATTCTCTACAATTTGCCTCGCCAGGGAAAGCTCATCCGGTCCAATCTCCTGTACCTCTAACTGAGGTTCCCCTTGATTGTTTGACACCGAGGAAAGCGCAAGACTCCAGAATCTTCTTTCCCCAGTGGACAATAACAGTTTATATATTCCGGGCTTGGGCTCTGTCCATGCGCCAGTAGCCGGCTCGATCTGATTCAATTCTCCAATGCTTTTCCCCATCTCTAGCAACCCATTGACCTGAGTGGCTATGCCTGTGTCGCTCTTTGAAAGTTCCAGCCACTGACCGGCCGTTTTCTTCCAGTCTGATTTACCGGCGAAGAAATTATCTCGTATTCCGTCCTGAACAGGAAGTATTGGTCGGGGCTGATAGCGATCAAGAACGATCTGACTCAGGGGCACAGAAGTAATCCGGCCGGCTGATCGGCGCCCTGCGGTAATTGTCTTCTTTGGTTGGGCACGAGTTCGTTCTGCAGCAGCTTTGGTTGCCCGTGAAAATGCTTCTTTTTTATCAAGTTTTTCTTTTGCCATAGGTTTATCTCCGTTCCAGTTGGAATGGACTAGGATTTATCAATTCTCTTTTTTACTTCTTCGGCTACTTTGGCATATTCCTGGGTGGCAAGGTTTGAAGAGGCAACAGCTTCGGAATCCCGCGGAGGCTTGTAGCTAAAAATATCCTTCCCTTGGGATTGGGCTGTGTGTACGTCACCACGAAACGCAATCGGTGGAAGAAGCATGTCTCCATACTCTCCTTCTGATAAAAATTGAAACCAGCTCCTTTCTTCGCTTTGTCTTAAATTACATTTTGTCAGAACAATACCTGCCAGCTGCAGCTCAGGATTAAAGCGAGGATGGTCTCGGATCTCGTAAATTTTTGAAAGCGTTTGTGCTAGGGCTTCCATGCTAAAGGCCTGCAGATCTATCGGGACTACAACGTGAGTTGCGGCCACGAGGGCGTTATCAGTCATGACCGATAGGTCGGGTGGCGTGTCAATCACAATATATTTATAGATAGATTCAAGAGGCTGAAGAAGATCTGAAAGTCGGAATGGTCCAGTTGTGTCTGAGGTGAGGAAGTGCTCGGCTTCTTCCATTCCCTGGAAATCGGAGGGCACATAATAAAGATTGTTGCTCTGGTTATTATCTGGCAGGCGAGAATTTTGAGCAATGGCAGAAATGGGCAGGGGGGTCCTTCCCGTCAAGCATTGGCTTAGTGTTGTAAGCTCATTTTTGATTTCTTCGCTGTCGTCTCCGAAGACACCGCCAGCCAGGGTCTTGCTGGAGTGGTGTTGCTTGTCCATGTCTATCAGAAGAATTCGCCCTGGATCCTGCGGATTCTGAAATGATTCCATTAACGAAAAAGCGGCTGCTAAGTTGATCGCCAGGGTGGATTTCCCTACGCCTCCTTTTTGACAAGCTATGGCCAGAATTTTCATGTTTGGTTGTCCTTTGTGAGTTTTCTTCTATTTATTTTGCTGGTAATTCCTGCATTGACTTTAATGTAATAATATATTTTCGTTGAAATATCGATCAACTATATTCTAATTGATTTTATGAGAAAGAAAATAATATTTTCCGGAATATTTTTTCAGATTAGTTTCTGCCTGGTTGGAGATCATCTGCAAAATGATTTAGATCAGAAATTATTGTTTTTTTGCTATAAAATACGGCATTTTCAAAAATTGGTCCATTTAAGCAAAAATGGACTTAATATATCGTTTTATGTACGTTGGTATGCACTAGAATGCATTAAAAAGGGCCCAGGAGCAATATTATTTCTTTTTGCAGGTTCAGGCAGCCTATGCGTTGCTAATCCCCCAGGTGTGTGTTATTATGGGAGCTATACCAGTATCTGTGGCTGAAGTTACGGTTTGTTCTCTAGTTGAATTATAAGCGATTTCCACGTGTTTTATAAGTGATTCTGAGAATATTTATGATACATTTGAATCAATCAGAATAACAGGGCGTGATTGATTTGCTTAGCTAGTTAAGCTCCAGTCGCGCAGATCACTACAACAGAATAGGGGCCTCTTCCGAGGACAGTTGCTTTAAAGAAAAACTCCCCAACGGTTTGGCGACCACGGGGGGAGGTTTCGTGAAGGCAATTTGTATTACACAAAAATTATACACTTTTTTTTGTGCATGTCAAGTTGTATCGCGCGAGCTTTCCCCAAAACGGAAATGTCGTGCGGTTTTTATTTAATAATTGATCAATGATTGATAACGGACAAAACAACCTCAACGAAAAAGTGAGCGCCGACCAGGTCTGGCTGTCTCTCCTGGAGGATCTAAAACAGACCCCTCTTGAGATCCCAGAAACCTGGACGAAAGAAACCAAAGCTCATTGGGACAGCGAAGAGCTGAGCCTGGTTGTCACCGTCCCCCACGACACAAATAAAGTCTGGTTGAACCGAAGATTCCTTCCCCTGGCGAAAATTTATTTTGGACAGCAGCACGACCAAAAACATCTGGTTGTTCAAAGAAAGGGAAGGGTAGGGCAAGACGATCTTTTGGTCCGCGTTCAGCGCAGCGTGTATGACCAGATTGTTGATCCCAATAAAATTGTCCCCGTCCAGATCTACATGTTCCAACACTGGTTGCCTGTCCTGGGGGCGGCTCCCTTCTGGGTAACGGCCGCTATGAGGCAGGTTTCTTTCGTTGCCATCGCTGAAGACGACAGTGTGCTGAAGCCGATCTCTTCCCGGGTGCTTGCAAAATGGGCGCCGCTGAAACATGTCCAACTTTCTGAATGGCTGAATAAAAAAGGTTTTTCCAGCTGGTTCTACAAAAAAGTAAAAGACGGCTACGAGGATGTGCCTCCGGAATATAACGTTTGGAGCCAGATCCCGCTGGCCCCCCATCACCTGGTTTGGATCGAAAACCTTATCAAACAATTCAAGGATGAAGAATCTGCGGCTTCGATCTTGGAGTCGTTACTGGACCGGACCGGCGAGATCAGAAGAGTCAAGCCTGGAGATGTTGAACTTCCTTCTTCAATTTCTGAAAAGCGTAGAACTGTTCTTGATCTTGTGTCTGAATACTTCCCGGGGAATATATCCAAGAACATCTCCGAGTTGGAAAATCAACTCGTCCATCAAATAACCAGGCCCAACCTGTCCGTGACCATCCCTCACTATTTCTACAAAAAGTATATGGACGAGCTGAGCCCAAATGAGACTGCGCTGATCTGGTATTTACGCTCTTTGTATAGAGAAGACGAAAGCGCAGAAGTCCATTTTTCTGGCTACCGTTCTTTGGAAACTGCGCTGGGCTGCGGGAACAGAACACCCCAGAGATTGATTGCAAAATGCATGCTTTCTTCAGAAGAGGGGGAGGGAAATTCATGGGAAACTCAATACTCTCCTGAATTATCGCTTAGCAACTGGCTTTCTGCGGAGTTCACCAATGAATACAAAAAAGGGTCCCCAAGAGAATATTCTATCAAAATCAGGGCCACAGAACCGATCCATAATGATGATATGGTTTACTATAACCGCCTAATAAAAGGTCATCTCGAGACTTCCCTGGATACAAAAAACGACAACGAGGAGGGTGCGCAAACCCGAACAGGGGGTACGCATAACCAAACAGGGGATGCGCAAAAAGACCAGGAAACCAAAAAAGGATCCGAATCTGAGGGTGCGCAAATCCGAACAGGAGATGCGCAAAAGCAAACGTGGGACACGCGTATCCAAACGGGAGAGGAGCAAACCCAAACAGGTAACCCACGCATTTCCGAACACTATAATAACTCTAATACTAATAAATCTTTAAATGAATATTTTAATAATTCTTTAATACCACCACTACCTAGTATCGATGATCCTGACTTATCCACAGATACTACGGTGGTGGGAGTAAAGGAAATTAATTTAGATAAACTTCTAGGTTTTGGAAGTTACAAACACAACGAAAAGAAAAAACTGGTTGAGTTGATTGAAAAGAACCAGGAAATGTTTTTAGCCTGGATTATCCGTAATCATATTACTGCAGCAAAATTCCCGGTCCGACTGGCCGTGAAAAATGTCCAGGAAGGAAATACAACAGAAGATCAATACCTGGAATTGGCAAAGTTAGGGTGGGAGATCACCGCGCAGCTGGCTAGTGTAAGTGAAAATGATCTGAGTATGTGGGAGCTGGGATTGGATGACGATTACGAAGATCAGGAAGAATTGATCCAGGTTTATAAGAAGTTGTCAAAGCCGGCCAGGAAAGAATTATCGAAGCAGAGAGAGACAGGGTATTATCAGTTATATATAAATGCAAGAGGAGAGAAAGAAAAAGGAGTGTAATATTATTTTATAATGAAAACAAGTCGATATCAGGAACTGGGTACTGGGTATTACCCAGTATTGATATATTCGGGGAAATAATTTATGTGTACAAATAATTAAATGGCTTAATTATTTAAGGATATATTTTATGGTCACATATCGTTTCAACTCCCTGGAAGATTTCTTAATATCAAGGACACTTACTATTGATGGGCAGCTTGATGATGGTTGGGGCGCAATATTCCCCGCAAAAGGTAGGGAGATAGAAGCAACTGTATTGTTTGCTGATATTTCACGTTTTTCAGCACGAACCTTGAATTTATCCCCGGCAGAAACCTTAATATTTGTAAACAACTTCTTTGCTTGGATAACAGCTGAGGCATTGAGAGAAAGTTTTGGCATTGTCGATAAATATATTGGGGATGAAATGATGATTGTTTTTTCGAAGGAATTTGGCTCAGATGATCCATTCACTGAGGCTGTGCAATCTGCCAGATGGATAAGTGAAAATGATGCATTAAGTTTTATGCCCCATATAGGAATTGCGAGTGGGAAAGTCATAGTTGGATATGTTGGTACTCCAATAAAATATAATTGTTCGGTTTTTGGAGCGCCTGTAGCATTGGCAGCGCGTTGCGCATCGGTAAAACCATATCTTCAGGAAGAACAAATTGCCTCAAGTAGCATAGTTTTCCCAGAAAAAGAATGGAAGAATCGTGATTTTGATGAAGTGTTTCCACCAAAAACGATTAATGATTCTAATGGAAACAAACATGAATATCTACAAAGTTGGGAAATGGTGGCTGCTAGAAAGGTGGATTTAAAGAATATCGGAGAATTTGAGATTCAAGAAATTTTCAAACGAACAATGCATGTGCCTCATTTATCAGCTGAGGAAAGAGCTAAATTATCATTACAGAGCATTCGTGAAAGTGGACGTTACTGGCCATTGTCACATGATGAATAAAACTCGAAAAGCCAGCTAATCACGTTTGCACGCAGACCGGGCTGCCGCTTGAGGGTAAACAGCGCGAAAAAACACGAAAGGGCACGAGCAAAGTTTGTTCAGGATTGATGTCGCCCGGCTAGTGAATCAAACGTTAGATCGCCTAATGGACGAAGTCATTTGTACTACTAACCTTAAATGCCGGTAAACACCTTATTTTTTGAAATTGGAAGAAAATAATGCCAGAACCCATCGACTATTTTGAGGGCAAGCGTTCAGACCGGATATATGTTACTCGATCATTTGAAGTTGACATACCTTTTGAAGGAGGATCTGGCAGAGACGCCAGATACATATCAAGAGTTATTGATCCAAATGAGCTTCATGAATTCGTTCAGATAAAAGACCAGGTGATTATCCGAGTAACGAAGGGTAAAAGACAGGAAATAAAAGCTTTCTTTTACGAGGACAATCGCCAAATCAAACACCTGACAATTCAAAGGTATTCAAGGATCTCGGGGAAGCCACACAAGGATACCCACTTCACTTTTTCCGGGTCAGAAATTAACCAAATAATCCAGTTACTGAAAACCGCAAGACATATCACTCTTGAAGATTCATCAAAAGAGACTCTGGATGATGAGATACTGGACGACCTGTTCATAAGCGGAGAGGATAAACGAAAGTTCCTCTTGAATAACATTGAGCTTATAAGCGAAATTGTCGAATTAAATGTAACGAATCGTGACATAACTGCACTTGCTTATCGAAGAGAGCAATTGAAGATATTTGATCATTTGTTGAACGATACAGCCTATATAGAGAGTCGCGGAGCAGAACTAGGAATAAGAGGAAAAGAGGCTGTTTGGCAAAGGTTTTTCGAGGATAACCCCTGGATCTTTGGTTATGGTCTTAATTATGTTTTTATGTCCGAGCTCAATGATCAAAAGCTTGAGCAGATAACTTCGGGGGCATATTTGTCAACTCCAGGCAAGAGAATCGACGCACTAATGAAAACTCGAGGCCTCATTAGTTCCCTCTGTTTCGTCGAGATCAAAACAAATGAGACAAAACTTATTGATGAAAAAAAACCTTATCGCTCAGGTTCCTGGAGAGTTTCAAATGAACTTACAGGAAGCATTGCTCAAATACAACGGACAATGCAATTAGCCCTTGATTCGATACATTCCAAACATGAATCTACATCCAAGCATGGGGATCCAACTGGCGAGATTGTATTCCTTTACCAGCCGAAAGCCTTTGTTGTGATTGGAAGCCTTGAGCAATTTACAACAGACTTTGGAATAAATGAAGAGAAATACTGCTCCTTCGAATTATTCAGGCGCAATTTGAGAAATCCAGAAATTATCACTTTCGATGAGCTATTCTCAAGAGCGCAGTTCATTATTGAACATTCAAATTACGAAGACCAAATTGTGACCGATGGAAGTAATCAAACATTTGAAGAGGATATTCCTTTCTAGTAATTGTTCATATATTGAGACACTCTAATAACAGGGCCTCGGCTTTTTGGTCACGCTGTTGAGCTCTCCCGACAGGTCTATTTCTCAGAAGGATATGTGTTTATGGAATTTCAATCTCCCAACAGGAAAGCATTTGTATTACGTATTGCTCCAAGCGGTAAAGACATAGTTCACTTAGCTCTGGAGGAAAATGATTTGATAATTGGATGGGCAGAAGCACAGGGATTGCTTGATGAAAACTTAAGTCGTGAAGCCTTCAGAAAAATAATTCATGATCAATTCTATTCGGATGATAAAAATTATCGGCGTTCGGGAAGGACAACAAGTTATCTATGGCTGTTTATCAGGGAAATGAGACCAGGCGACATCGTTATAGTTCCCCGGGGATCTCAATTCTATGTAGGCGTAATAAGAGGTCATGCCAGATATGAATTGGAGAAAGTTTCGAGCGATACAGCATATAGGCGTAGTGTTGATTGGCTAAATTCGAAGAAACCAATCAAACGCAAATTAGCGCGTGCAGCGTTACAGTCACGCATGAAGTATCAAGGTACATGTGTGGGGGCAACAGATTTACTTAATGAAATAGAGAGTGCTCTTATAGAAAAAACAACTTTTGAACAGGACTTGCATGAGTCACTGGTAGAAAGAACAATTCGGGAGATACGCACAGGGAAAATGGATGGTGCCAGCTTTGAGCAATTTGTTGCATCGCTATTGGAAAAGCTCGGCGGGTATGATGTTAGAGTAATTGCTCATTCAAAAGATAAAGGGGCGGATATTCTTGCACATTTTCGTGTTGCGGGCATGTTGCAACTAACCATCGCCGTTCAAGCAAAACACTATAAGCCGAAACCCCCCGTAACCAAAGAAGTGGTTGAAATATTATTGCAAGGGATGGAAGCAGAGAACGCCGATATAGGAATGGTTGTTACCTCCGGCACAATTTCACCAGAAGCTTATAATTATGCTCAAGAACTATACGAAAAAAACGGCACAAAAATTGAGTTGATTGATGGCGAGCAACTTGGAGCATTAATTCTTGAGTATGGGGTCAGCCGGGCTTAATTCAAAAAGCCTAACCCTCGCCGTGCCCCGACCTGGCTACGCCCGTGCGGAGGGGAGAATCGGCTTCTCAAAACAAACAGTGTTTTTGGCTAAGGTGCCCGATGCCTGATAGCAGGGGATAAAAAATTCTCATTGAGACAATCTTGGTGAAAGTTTGAGAAATACTAATATTGATCTAATGTGCAATAACTAGACATATGTCATGACATATGCTATACTGTGAGCAGACGGAGGTGGCAGATGGCGACCGTGATGATTGTAGACCCGAAAGAGATGAAAGAAGCACGCAATATCCTGGGCTTCACACAGATCCAGGCCGGCGTTGCGCTTGGCAATGTGCGGCCAGAGACCGTAAGCAGGTGGGAGCGAGCATCCAGGAACGATCGGCCAAACATGCGGGGGATCCACGTGGAAACTACAAGGCAGCTCACAGAAACAGCTGATCTCCTGGTTGACCTGTACCCAGACAAAGAAGGCCGAATGAAGTTCCTTCATACTCCTCAGCGGGAGCTGGGCGGCAAGTCCCCCTATGACGCAATTATGCAAGAGCCGCCTTATGGGTTGAGGGACGTGGTCCGACTTCTTGGCCGAATGGCGGAAGGGATCCCTACTTAATAAATGGCCAGTCTTTTCAATGCATGGAGAAAGGCTCTTTCAGAATATAAGCCCCGCAAAATTCGCGGGGCTGTTTGGTACCGGGCAGTGGTGCCGTCCCGGAAGCGGACGATATTGGCCATGGATGGAGCACTGATCTATGGTGGCCGCTATAATAACGCCGGGGAATTTGGGGCCCTGTACCTGTCTAAAACCAAGAAGGGTTGCGCAGCAGAGGTCACACGACGGCCGGCACACCCAACCAAATATGTCGTTGGTAAGATCAAGGTCACACGGGGAAAGGTATGTGCCCTAACGGATCCGGAGCTGCTGAAAAAACTAAAGATCACCAAGACAAGGCTAACAGCAGATGACTGGGATGAAACCCAGGCTTTAGGTGAACTGGTCCGGGAAGCCGGCTACGAGGGAATGGTCGGTCCTTCAGCTGCCGGCGATTTCAACAACCTGGTTATTTTTGTGGACCGGCTGGCCGGCACGTCAAGAGTAGAGCTTGAGGAAGTGAAACCACTACCTCTTCCATAACTGTTAGATAGTTCCCTGTTATTTCTATCCCTTTTTGCCCGATTCTCCCATTATTTTTTGGTAGCATTTTGTAGGTGATTTGGTCCCGTTTTGTAAACAGTTACGGACATATTTATGCTACATTGGATGCAAGAGAACAGCAAATTCAAAGAATTTGCATTACTGGTTTCTTTTACTGGTAGTACTGCCGGCTTAGATTTACGGACTCTGGCCGCAAAGGAATGGCGACCTCCGATGCGGCCAGCCGGCAACTTTTACCAAAATCCATGAAAAACTTGTAGTTTTGGTCCAAATACGCTAAAATACATAAAATACATACAATTTGTAATACTAAGAAGGGCCAAAGCATTGGAGTTTTAATGGATATCAAGAAATTTCAGCTGGTGACAAGAACTGAGCTTCTCCGGGATTCGGGGAAAGTCTTTGATAAGCTGCTGAGGGGCAGGGCGGCACTGATTGAAAAACACCGCAAGCCCCAGGCGGTCCTTTTAGATATCTATGATTTTTACGGGCTCAGGGCGGCTGCCGCTTTTGAGGTCAACAAATTTGATCTCACACCAGGGGATCTTGACCAAGTAATTGAAAACAGCGAGGATGAAGCAGAGGCTTACCTGCAAGTAATAGGGCATTACCTGGCGGAAGAAATAGGCCTGTCCCGGGCAGCCGATCTTTTAGACGTCCCACAGGAAGAGCTCAGCGCCCGTTTCCAAAGACTTGAGATCCCAATCAGAGTAGGGGAGGGAGATGGATAAATTGATCAGGGTATCGGCCGGCGGACAAATGATCGCTGACCAAGTGGTCTATGCCGACACCTCTCAACTCAAGAATAAGGGGGTGCTGGGCAGGTCTTCGCTTGGAACCAACGAAGGGGTCCTCTTGGTTATGCCTTGCCGATCGGGGTTATCCCTACTGCATTCCATTCATATGTTCGGCGTGCCGTTTGATATGGCTGTGGCATGGCTAGACAAGAATGGCCAGATCCTTCACTTGAAGCTGGCCAAACCAGGCCGGATTTATTTTCCCCCGGGTTTTTTCACAGACACAGAGTATATACTCGAACTGCATCCGGACCATTTACCCTTATTACAAAAATCTACCAAAATTCAATGGGAGGAACCACGTGGTTGAAAGATCTTCCATTGCTATAGAGACCGTTTTGGATTGGGCTTATTGTGAAGCCAAAGTTTGGTGGCAGACCGTTGGCCGGTCCATAGAAGAGAAAGCAGAAAGCTTGATCAGCCCGCGAACGGGATCCATCCTACTTCAGGAAGCGATCCAGGGCATTCTGAAATTGGGATATCAGAGCCACCACAAAGGTAATGACTTTGAGTTTCCTGTTCTCCTGGGAACTCTCTGGAAAGTGCGGCTGGGTAAATGGGGGCTGAACCACCTGAGGGAAAAAATGGCCGCCTACTCTGTCCTCTATGAAGACCTTATGATCCGCTTCGGAGAATCGGGAGACATCCGGAAAATGGGGGGTTCGCTTTATGACAATCCTACCTGGTCACACCGTTGGAGAGATCTAGCTTTATCGAATGGGCTCACAGATCTCCGCAAAGAGATCGATGCAGAGCAGCACAAAGCCGGTCTGGGCAAGATCAAGAAAGACAATAACACAGACATCTGGAAAGAACCCATCGGCCTGGCCGATGCTTTTGCCCGATCCAATTGGATTGTGGAAAATAACGTCTTTGAACAGGAATCAATTGAAGGGGTCGGCGAAGAGGTCTATGTAACCCTGCCGCATATTTCAGTAGGTGTAACCCCGGACCTGATCCGTACTTCGGGAGAGGATCTGGTTTACGAAAAACACTATTATGGAATCAGGCCTCCCAGGATGAAAGACTTACTGGGAGACTACACAATCAAAGCCCTTTTTAGCGCAAAACAAGAAGACAGCGATAAGGAAGCGAGCTCAGTTTTTGTTCGCCACCTGATGTCAGGAAAAATGATCCATATGAAGCCCCGTAGGGCAGCAGGGATCAACGAGATCGAAGCGATGTCCAGTGCGGTCCAACGGCGGATGAACTCGATGGATTTTTCAGGCCCCAGGATGGTCAATGGATGGGACGCTTGCGGTAATTGCGACTATAAGCTGTTATGTTTCGATGGAGAAGGGATCATGCAGCGCTACAATCTCCCCCTATCAGGAAGAATTTCCCTGGCAGACGACTTGATCGCTGAAATGGGACAGCAGTTAAAAGGGTACACCGAAGAACAGAAAGAAATTGGGATAACTTTTGCACGGGTGTTTCTTCCCTTTGTTGCCCAAAACCCCGGAATGACCAAAGATCAGATAGACTGGCTGATAACAGGTATATAAATGAAGAGTACAAAACAGAGAGGGGAATACTTCAGGACCAGGATCTCGGGATTAGCTGTTGTTATCTTTTCCTTATCAGTGAGTATCTGGCATTTGATCGATTCCCTGTTGATAAAACAAGTCTTCAACATGATAGATCTCTTCTCTATCTTGTTTACGTTGCTAACCGCTATGGTTGGAGGAGTCATCCTTTATACTGCCTATCAAAAAGAGCTCATAGCTGAACTGGGTTTATGGCTGGATGATTTTGGACAAAAAGTCAGGAAAGCGAGCTGGCCTCTGGAAAGAGAAATGCTTGAAATTGTTGGGGAACGCCTGGTAGGACTTTACCCGGAAGGAACTAAGTGGATCCTTTATACACTTTTACCTGGCTATATGCTCAAAGACAGACCAAAGGGAATGCGAAAAGGACGCTACTGGCGTGTCTCTGCAAAAGACTCGATAGAGCTTGAGGAAAAGATCGATGGATATATCCGGGACCAACTGACAGAAGCGCCGGCCAGGGACATAGACCACGGGTATGAACTGATCCGGGACCCGGATGGGGAGACGGCGGTATTTCTGGCAAGCAGCCAGGGAATCGCTGCGGGCTTGGCTGTTGATGTTCCTCTGGAAAAAAGATGGAGGGGAGGCCAGTGGTTAAAGAGACAAAAATTAACTTTCGTCCGTAAGGCATTTGATCAATTGGCCCAACACCTGGCTTCTCTGCGGATGGATTGGAATGAATTTCAAAAGACAATCGACGATGAAGAACTGGGCATGATTGTCCGGATGCTTTCTCATGAGATTGCAGGAACACTGACCCTCCTTGTGGGGATGGAGGATCTAAAAGAGAGAGAAGAAAAAGCGCTGGCCAGGACAGTGCATCTAGTCAGGCAGCTGCAGGAAGTTCCTTCTCTGCGAACCGGATTCTTTTCCGTAGAGCCCGAATCAACCAACCTCCGCCAGATGGTAAACGAAGTGGTTCGAGGAGTACAAACTGTCTGGAAAGATAAAGAGTTTGTTGTGAACTGGAGCGCCAGAGAAGACCTGGAAGTTGTTGGAGACAAAAATCTATACTCGGTGTTGCAGAATACCGTATTTAATGCGCTGAGTTTTGCAGAAAGCAAAGTCAACATTGAGGTAGAACCAGGAATAAGAAAAGATCACGTCATAGTGAAAGTGACCGATGATGGACCAGGCGTCCCGGTTGACAAGAGGGAATGGATCTTCGAGCCGCTTGTGGCAGAAGGAACCGATTATCGACCCCGCGGGAAGGGAGTAGGGTTGTTTATTGCCAGGCGAATTGCCCGGGAGGTCAGCGGAGATGTATATTTAGGACAGCCCGAGGAAGGCAAGGAACGATCCAATCAGTTTGTGATTCAGCTTTTGGTTGCCAACCCATAGTAGGGAGAAGAAAAGAATGGCATTAAATATGAACAGCGTTGTCCTGGCAGAAGACGATCCGGAAATCAGCTCAATGGTGAAGGATTATTTTGAGCAAGTCTACGGCTTGTCTGTAACCACCACGGACAAGGTTGACGAGATCATACCCCTGGTGCTGAAAACCAAGGCGTCAGTGCTGATCATGGATCTGGAGCTGAAAGACGGAGACGCCTCACAGGTTGTTAGCGACGTAGCAGGCATTGATGGGTTGGTCGTTATTATTTTAACCGGAACATGGAAGGGGAGAGAAGAAAACAAACTGCTCAAAGATGGGGCTCAGGTGGTGATGAGAAAACCCCAGAAACCATCTACTATTTGGCAGCAAGTTTTGAACCTTAGAGGTGTAGCGCAGAAGAAAGAAGACGCGCCCCCAAAGATCTTCTTTAAATCCAAAAAGGGATATTACGATCTCCAAGAGGGGCTGATTATTAAAGAAGGAGGCCAGTGGATATATTTAACTGACCAAAGAAGAGATATCATGGAAATCCTGGTAGATCGTATGGTGCAGGATAATAAAAAGAGCAACACTTTGGGTGAGGGAGCGTGGGTAATCCGGGGTGATCTGATCACGAACGAAAACCTGGGAAAAGAACGAGTAATACCTGAGGATGTCTGGAGAGCTTTGAGATACAACATCAATAAAATCATTAAAACACTGGAGGAGATTCTACAGATAGCCGAGGGCATAAAGCCGATTGAGAAAAGTAAAGCAGGGAGAGATAAATCCTTCTACAGACTTAACCCGGAAGTGTTTCAACTCGCGAACCCAGAAGACGCAAAGGGAGAAGGGTAGTGCCTAAACCCAAGAAGGCCTCCCAGCTGCCGGTTTCCGTTCCTCATCCGCTCAATCTACATGAAGCGGCTGAAAGCGTGGCCGGCTATATAGGAAGGGGAGATACCTCCATATTTGACCCTGTCCAAACAGGATTTCCAGTCCTGGACCAGCTGCTGGGCGGAAGTGAAGATATGCAGGGAGGACTATACCCTGAGGATCTGTGGCTGCTGGCTGGAGCCCAGGGCATAGGGAAAACCTCGCTGGCTTTACAAATGGCCCATAACATGGGCAGCCAGGGAGTTCTGGCTCTATTTGTTTGCTACGAACACACTCCCATAACCTTGTGGGAAAGACTGATCTGCCAGGCTTCTGGATCCATCAACAAGAAAGGGCAGGGGGGTAAAGAAGAAGACCTGGTTGGTATTTCGGATCTGCGCAAAATATATAGGAGTATGATCGAAGACTATGAAGGGCAGGAACTCAGCCAGGAAAAATTGATCGATGAGCTGCTCTCGCATTTGCCGGCGCCGAAAAAGCTCTGGGCCCAGTTCACAAAATCAGCTGCGCACGTCTGGCTTATTAAAGGAGATCTCCTTTATACATCACCGGCAGCGATTGAGGCCTATGTCAAAATGGCAAAGGAAGAAGGCCACCGACGGATTGTACTATTTGTGGATTATGTTCAGCGGATCCCGGTGCCACCACAACATGGCCGACTCCTGGAAACCATGGAGAGAATTGAATTTGCTCTTCGTGCACTAAAGGGGATTGCCATGACGCACATGATTCCCGTGGTTGGGGTGAGCGCTGCAGACGCGGAAGGCCTCCGGGGAGGGCGGATCCACCTGGAGAACATGTGGGGAAACGCCTCGATGCAGTATGAACCCGATGGGGCGCTGGTACTTAATAAGGACCACTCTGAAAATGGGGTAGAGCAGATCAGGCTTGCGATCGAGAAATCCCGCAGGGGAGAAAGTGAAATCGAATTACGCTATCCTTTTCGTGGAAGTGTGTACAGTTTCGGAAGCCCTGGGGTTCGCATCCCAGATGGAGAGAGTTGGCAGAACGAGAGAGCATCCCTAAAACCAAAAGAAATAAAGGAGGCATTCCCGGATTTAGCGGAGATAGAAAAAACAATATGAGCCTAGTATACGTGATCAGAAAGAAAGACAGCCAGCAGCCGGTATCGGACTATCTTCTATTAGAAGAAGCTCTTTACCACTGGGAAGCTATGGGATACGAACACCCAGCGCATTATATTGAGGTGTTTGAAGGGCCTGAAATGCCGTTGCCCGATAAACCGATAGAGGCCATGTACCTTTTTATAGCGGACGATGATTCCACGGATGAATACACGGAGTCTCTTGAGAATTTTCATATAACAAGGTTTATGTAAAAGGAGACCGCCCTGATTTCACAAGCACTTGATCTAGGGATTAAGATAATCATCAGCGGGCTGCTGATCTATGCCGCGGTGGTGGATCTTCAGAAGCGGGAGGTTCCTTACGTGGCCGGAATTGGGATCCTGTTATATGGCGCCTTTGCGCTTTTCTGGGAGCATCACTGGTTATTAGGAGCATTCTACCTGGTGGCAGTAATGGGGAGCAGGGGAGGGTTATGGGGACTCGTCGCTGCAGGAATAGCGCTGACAACGCTGGCTGTCCCGGGACTGATGACAGAAGCATACCCGTTCATACTGGCGATATTTTTCATTATTATGATGTTTAGGTTTGGCGTTTTTGGGCAGGGAGATGCTGTACTGGCTTTTGGTCTACTAGCCATTGCTTATAAAGATGGGTTATGGATGCCCCTGGCGCTACTGGCAACTGGCCTACTGGGAATTATTCCACTTATTTGGAAACGAACCCCGAAGGAAATCCTGGAAAGGACCAAGTTGATATTGAGTAACTTTGGAAAGATTGAAGAAGACGAAGAAGCCGTGAAATTTCCATGGGCGGTAGCTGGTGGTGTTATTGGACTGATCTACTTGTGGTTAGTCCGGGGAGCTATGTTGTGATCAAGAAAGAAAAATTACATATATATCTATTTGTGGCTGGCGGCATTCTTGCTGTTATAGTAATTCTTTCAACTCTCATGTCATCTTGCTCGTGCAGCAATCTGATCAATAACGAGAACGGGATTATTAAAGGAACGCAGTCTTCTGGAGAGGAGTATGCCGAGTCTGTTGGGATTGAGGCCTTCGACCTATCCTTGTATGAAGAAAGCAGCGAAGAATATTATGCAGCTCTTGGTCAGATGGAAGAAGACTGGTTTCCAAGAACCGCTGTTGTGATACCGAAAGGACCAGAAGGGGGAGATTTTCCAAACGCACCGGTACCGATCTATGATGCTTTTCCCGGTCAGCAAGCAGAAACAGAAGAAGGTGATACTTATGAGATTACCAGGACCTGGATCGGGGATATCGCAGTAGGAACTGAGGTTATACTGGAGGGAGTAGTAGAGCAGGGGGAATGGTGTTTTGTGACCGGAGAAACGATCGGGGGTTGGAGCTCGTCTGGGTGGGTTTGGTGTTATAGGTTATTTATTGCGGAATAATTCGGGTTGTTGAGGCCGGGGCAGGGAGGAAAATATGGATTATGGCATATGTATGACTATTGTCCTCATTATTGGGGCCGCTATTTTTGTGGGAATCTCTAACGCATTCAAGTTAACAAGGACCGGCATAAATAAAGGATCCAAGAAACGGTCGTTTCAAAAGTCTGTTGGTGATTCGAAACCAGGTAAATTAGCCATGCTTCTATATCATAAATATGAGGGAGAGAGGCTTAGGGACCTCACCACGGATTTTGTTATATATGGAGGCGTTGATAAGTTGAATGAATTTATTCAAGCTGTGGAACCAGACGAGGCCGCATCGACTTTTAAAGTTATTCTGAATTCGAACAATATCAAAATGCAAAGATTAGGAATCCGGGGCATTTTTACTTTATGTTTCAACGCTCGGAGAACCTGGAATAAGGAACAAACTCAATTCCTATCCATAAGACAAGGCAATCCTACAGAGATAGAATTTCAAGAAATGTTTGAAGAATATGATAAATTGCGATTAAGCATAGCCGGAGCTATAGCGGACCCATTATACAAAATAGGTGCCATTAATCCACTACTTGATTTGTTTTATGCAAAGGATACCGACAAAGACGTGAGAAAAGACGCTGCAAAAACACTATTACAAGTAGCCAAGCTTTGTCCAATTGAAGGAAAGCCAGGATTTATTTATATTTACAAGATATTTTTGAAAAGCACCTTCAGTTATTGGGATGCCCTAAGCATCGATTATGTTGTTGATCTAATGAAAATTGCAGAGCAAAGGAGAAAAGAATTATCTGAAGAAACCATAGGCGCAATTTTTAAGTGGACTAGACAATTACATGAACAATTACATAACAGGACGGTGGATAATAAAGGAATGGCAGCGAAATTGTACAAGGAAATTGAAGTTCAAGAACAAAGATATGAGTATTCGAAAGCGAAGAAACAATACGAGAAGAGGATGAAGATTGGAACACAAGAAAGAGTTGATGATGGAAAGACACTTTGGGATGCAGTAATACGAATTCAGCTTGAGTGGATAAGAGAAAGCCTCCCTAAGTTAGCAAGAAAGAAAAAGCAATATCTTCAAAAAGGCGATTATGGAGAATTATCTTTTAATTCACGAGCCTGGGACAGCGAGCTGCATTATTTTATAGTTTCGGTGTTATTAAACAAACCAGAGTATGCCCCAAGGGAAGCACGTAGTTTTGATAGTCAAGATGGTAAACTTGAGTACTTTTTTGTCGATAATAAGACGGACCCAACTATTAGCCTTATCTATGATAAATATTTCCACAAAGAGGGTCCTCCCAAGACGCCACATGAGTACGGGTTTAATATTACTCTGACCCCGGAACAACAAGAGCATTACACTGGGAGAGAATTGGAAAATATTTTGCGCAACTATTTATTAACAATTACTGATGGCGAAATGCACCAGCGCACTTACACGAATGCGATTATTTCAATCATTGAGAATGAAATAGAAAAATTCGAAAGTAACAGTACGTAACTAATCATGGGGAATATACAAAGGAAGAAGACTGGTTTCCTAGAGCCGCAGTGATTATACAGAAAAGCCTTGAGGGAGGAGATTATCCCAAAGCGCCGGTACCGACCTATGATGCTTTTCCTGGACAGCAAGCAGATACAGAAGACGGCGAACCCTATGAGATCACCGGGACTTGGATTGGGGATATCGCCGTGGGAACAGAGGTTATTTTGGAAGGGGTAGTAGAGCAGGGGGAATGGTGTTTTGTAACCGGGGAGATGATAGGGGGTTGGAGTTCATTAGGTTGGGTGTGGTGCTACCGGTTATTTATAGCACTATAATCTATGCTATAACGTATAGGCTTTAAACCATGATTTGAATAATAATTAGCCCCATAGTCCGTTATTCATCCAAAAACAGGGCTTTCCCATAGGTAAAAAAATTATGACTTCACAAGAATACCTTAATTACATAGTTGGTCTAATTGATTCCAAGCAATGGGAAAAATTACAAAAAGAAGAGCAAGATAGTGATAATGCCGTTGGCGCACTTATTGTATTACTTGATCACGATAAATATCGCAGCGTTGCGATACGTAGATTGGGCGAACTTGGAGACTTAAGGGCGATAAACCCACTTATCAAATTACTATCCTTTCCCGATATCAGTATAACCTGGAATGCAGTAGACGCCTTGGATAAAATCGGTTTCCATCCAAGAAATGTTGATGAAGCAGTGGTATATCTAATTTCTTCAGGTAAATATGATCAAATAAAAACCTTGGGGAAAAAAGCAGTAGATCCGTTGCTAAGGTTATTATTAGACGGGAAGTCCGAGAGACTACAAACAGTCATTAACGTTCTAGGTGATATTGGCGACAAGAAAGCGGTCACACCCCTGTTAAAAATTTTGGAAGATAAAGAAAAATGGTTTTATCTCCGTCAACATGCAGCAATGTCGTTGGGGCAAATAGGCGACGAGAGGGCAGTAGAGCCGATAATTGAATTTATTGAATCTTTGGACTTGGAATCTAATGATGGACACAATGCCTTGCCAGGTTTGCTGTTTGCTTTGGGAAGTTTTGGAGCCTCGGCAATACCATACTTAAGAAAATGCCTTGATAAAAAAGGATATGTTTTTCGAGGTGGAGCAGCCAAGGCTCTAAAAGAAGCTAACTGGGAGGGAGAAACGCCAGAAGAGAAAGTTAATATTTTAATAGAATTATACGAATGGGATGAAATTGTAAAATTGGGGGCCTCAGCCGTAGAACCGCTGATTAATGCTTATAAGCGTAAAAAATATGCATCGTTAGGGTTAAAAGATATAGTGCTTGCATTGGGCAAGATTGGCGATCCAAGAGCAGTTAAGTTTCTAATAAACGCGCTTGGCAGTCTTTTGAAAAACGGATATATTGTTTACGAATCAGGATATGAGGACCGCGCGATAGGGGGCTTAGTAACAGCCATTGGCGTTGCTTTATCACAGCTTGGTGAGGACGCAGTAGGTGATTTGTTGGGGTTGTTGGACGACGAGATCTTGGGCAAGGAAGCCACTAGGGTTTTGGGGAAAATTGGGGATCCAAGAGCGGTTATGCCATTAATCGAAATAGTCCAAAACGAAAATAGATATGACACTGACAATCAACGGATTGCCATTTTGGCATTGGGGGATATTGGGGATCAGCGAGCGGTTGTGCCCATTTTAGAAAATGCAAGAAGAGATAGTGCAAAAGACCTGAGGGTATCTGTGCGAGCCCTGGGTAAAATTGGAGATCCGGGAGCCGTAGATTTTCTTGTCGAGCAATTAGGCTCGGAAGAGGATTGTGTAAAAGACGAATCTGCTCAAGCCCTGGCAGCTATTGGAGATCCCAAGGCGATCGAACCATTAGTCAGGAATATTCCTGGCCCGGGGGCATTTTTCTACAATGAAGAGAGTCCACTGAATCCTTACGATTATGCACTAGAGTCATATGGAAATAGCGCTTATAACAAGACCATTAAAAGTTTTGGAGAACAGGCAATAAACCTACTGGTCCGTTACCTAACAGACGATGATCCAGATAGAAGATATCGATGCGCTTATCTGCTAGAATTTTTGAACTGGGAACCCAGAAAAGAAGAGGAAAAATTTAATTATAGCTACGCATTGGGAAGGTGGGATGAACTAAAAATATTTGGAAAGCGAGCAGTTGATCCCTTAATAACAGCTTTGCTTGAAAAGTTAAAAACGGAAGGACCCTTCTACATCTTTTCGATAGAGTATGCATTAAGAGACATTAAAGAACATGCTCTATACCCTGTAATCAATTTACTATCAAATAGTGATGCTGAAGCTAGAGCATCGGCAGCTCGAATTCTAGGTGAAATGGAGGACGAAAAAGCAATTGAGCCACTTATTATAGCCTTATCAGACGAGGACCAAGGCGTTCGCGAGGAAGCAAAAAGGGGGATAAAAAAGATTGGCGGGCCGGTTGCGGAATCTTTACTAGAAGCCTTCTACGATTCTAACAAAGAGGAGAAGTAGCTTTTCGATAATCAAGTCTAACTAGTTAATCAGGATCGCCCCCTTTCTTACAAGGAAGAAGATGAGCAAAGCAACAGAATTCAAAGCAGATTTAATCCAGCGATATTGGAAGTATCTGGAAATCCAGTTTCCCGGTGGACAAGAAATTTTTGAACGTCCGTATGCCCCAGATGGACGTCCGCCCGTTTTTATCCGAAGCGAAGCACGCAAGAACATCATCATTAAGCCCTCTGCAAGCGAGCAGGATAAGAAAAAATTATTTGAACTTATTCCTAAAGGTGAATGGCACAAATGGAATGGGAGCATGAACAGTTCACAAGCGGTAGCGCAGAGCGTTTTGGGAAATTTATTTATACACAAAGTGATGCATTACTTGTATGAACTACAGGACGACGCGGGAACACCATTGTTTGGTAAAGCACAAAAGGAACTAGATAATTTCAAGATGGAGCATAAAATTGACTACCTTGGTGAACCAAGGCCTACAAGCCTTGATGGTTTTCTTCCCGGAGAGTATCAAATTGCAATTGAGTGTAAATTTACTGAGACAGAATTCGGAACTTGTTCACGGACATCTTTGAAGACGGATGATGAAAACTATAAAAGGGATCATTGCGATGGCACATATTCAATTCAGCGGGAAAGAAAAGAAAGATGCTCGTTAACTGAAAAACATATTCTTTATTGGTGTTACGTACCAACTTTGTTCAGTTGGCGAAGGGACAGTGATTTAAGTCCATGCCCACTGAACCGAAATTATCAATTAGTTCGGAATGTTTTAGCGGCGGGAGTAAAACCTGATGGGCAAGTATCTACATCTTTCGGGCATGTTGTATTAATTTATGACAATAGAAATCCTGCATTTCAGAATGGAGGAGATGGAACGTTGGCATACAATGAAACTCGAGAAGCACTGCGAGTGCCAACGATGATAAGAAAATGTAGCTGGCAGCGCATTGTCCAACACCTTCGTAGCAAAAGGGTCTTACCTTGGCTGACAGACGAACTTGCTTTGAAATATGGGTTCTGAAAACGATTCCACCCCCTTTTGTGCGATCGACCATTCATCTCCAGGGAAGCTTGAAGCATTAGTTGCGTTTCGTATAGGCACTATAGTATAACAAGAGAAGTTAGGTGCCCAGCTGTTCGATTGATTTCTCTTTCACGCCCAAACATAAAATCAATCAAACAGCCTTACAGTAATGTAGTGCACAAGTCAACAGGAGAGTGAATTTAGGGAGAGTACAATAGTCCTATATAGTTAAGATAAGATAATAAGTATGAGCAAATTTATATGATCGAAAACAAGAAATACAAACTTTCATTTACGGCAGCAAGCCTTTCAATTAGCGAATCTATAAAGATCGCTGAAGTGTATTTGGGACGTAATGATTGGAAAGAAACCAAAAAAATTGTAGAGGAAAACAATCTACTCCAATCCCGGACAAGAAGCAGAACAATAAGAGTCTATCGGGAGTTAGCCCAAAGATTACAACTACTATCAAATGAGCAATTGGAACTTTTAGTTGAGGGTAATACCCAAGAGCAGAAATATTTACTTTGGTTTGCTGTTTGTAAAAGATACAGACTAATTCAGGAATTCGCTATTGAGGTGGTGCGCGAGAAGTTTCTAAGCATGAACTACGAACTCAATGAATTAGATTATGACGCATTCTTCAATAGAAAAGCAGACTGGCACGAAGAGCTTGACCAGATTACGGAATTAACAAAAAATAAATTGAAACAAGTTATTTTTAGAATGCTCCGTGAAGTAGGGATAACTTCAGAAGATAATCTAATTGTTCATGCCGTGCTATCGAACAGGCTAATTCAAGCAATAAGACATGATGCTCCAGTAAGCTATCAAATTTTCCCAAGTCAAGCGGCGGATTTTCAAGGATAAACACACATGATTGACTTAGCCGAAAGGCCTATTTCCGAACGCTACGAACACTTAGTAAACACCATAGAAAGCGATCGATTCTTAAAGATGCAAGGGCTTAATAACGAAGTACCATTTTTCATCTGCCCGTTTAAACCGCAAGAATTTAATGAAATGATTAAGCTTTATGTTCAACTTGTGAACACCTTGAAGAATAGAGGCATCGATGTTTTAAAGATTAATCTATATGATCTTGCTATTGAAATTCTAAGAGAGCGGGGGATTTGGGATCAAGTTATTCAAACAGAGCAAACAATGTCAAAAAACGAGTTGAAGGAATTGCTTCAAGGCGTGCTTGATCCCGAGAAGCATCTTATAAAAGCTATTTCCAACAAAATGGTAGAGAAAGAATTTGATGTCATGTTTATTACAGGAGTGGGTGAAGTGTTTCCGTATATCCGGTCGCATGCCGTTTTGAACAATTTACAGAGCAAGGCAAAGGATAAACCTACCGTAATGTTTTTTCCAGGCGAATATAAGCAATCTATAGAGGAGGGAGCGTCTTTAAATTTGTTCAATCGCCTCCTTGATGATAGTTACTACCGAGCGTTCAATATCTATAAACATTTTTAGGCACGGGGAAGACATTATGAAACTGCACGAAATCTTTGCTAAACCAATTGACCGTACTATTGAGGGAGTAATCAAAGCAGACGACCGCGACCAATTGATATTAGAGGTCGAAGAGTACGTTATCACAAATGAGATTTCCAAGAGCCTAGATAAATTGTTTAGCGCTTATAACGACTATCAAGGCGCTAATGGAGTATGGATCTCGGGCTTCTTTGGATCAGGGAAATCACATTTGCTGAAAATGCTGGCGCTATTGCTTGAAAACCAGATGGTCGACGGAAAATCAGCGCTAGAATATTTTGAGCCGAAGGTTCAAGATGCCGTGCTTAAGGGGGATATGAAGAAAGCTGTTTCTTTCCCCTCAAAAAGTATCCTATTTAACATTGACCAAAAAGCCGACACGATCAGTAAAACAGAATTTGATGCTGTCCTGGCAGTTTTCGTGAAGGTTTTCAACGAAATGCAAGGATTTTACGGCAAGCAAGGATATATTGCCCGCTTTGAGCAACAGCTAAATGGACGCGAGTTATTTAATGATTTCAAAGAAACATTTAAAGATATTGCAGGTATTGACTGGGAGAAAGGCCGAGAGCAAATCCAACTCGAAAAACTGAATGTTGCGAAAGCGTATGCCAAAATAACCGGTACGTCTGTAGAAACACACAAAAATATCATTGACGCTTATCGAGAGGATTATAAACTTTCAATTGAAGACTTTGCCGGGCAGGTCAACGAGTATATCCAAAAACAAGAATCTGGTTTTCGATTAAATTTCTTCGTTGATGAGGTTGGCCAGTACATTGCAGAAAATGTTAAGTTGATGACAAACCTACAAACCATCGCTGAAAGCTTGGCTACACAATGCGATGGACAGTCTTGGCTTTTTGTTACAGCCCAAGAAGATATGAATACTGTACTTGGTGAAATGGGCAAACAACAAACAAACGACTTTTCCAAAATTCAAGCCAGGTTCAAAACCAGGATGAAGCTTACCAGCCAGAATGTGGACGAAGTTATTCAAAAACGACTCCTTAAAAAGAATTCGCAAGGCGAGACGCTTGCCGGAAAGTTATACAAAGACAAGAAGAATAACTTTGGCACATTATTTGATTTCTCCGACGGAGCCACCACATATCGTAATTTCAAGGATGAGCAGCACTTTATTGACAGTTATCCATTTATCCCTTACCAGTTTTCACTCTTCCAGACATCTGTTGAAACACTTTCCCAGCACAATGCATTTGAAGGCAAACACAGTTCTGTAGGTGAGCGATCCATGCTGGGAGTATTTCAAGAGGTGGCGATTCAGATCACAGAGAAAGACGTCGGAGAATTAGCAACATTTGATTTTATGTTCGCGGGAATCGGGGCGTCACTGAAATCTCAAATTCAGAGGTCGGTATTAAATGCTGAAAAGCAACTCGAGAATGAATTTGCTAAAAGAGTGCTTAAGGCTTTGTTCTTGGTGAAGTACATCAAAGGCTTCAACGCCACCCCGCGCAATCTACGGGTCTTGCTCCAGGATAACTTTGACCAGGACATTCCTAAACTGCGCAGGGAAATCGAGGAAGCGCTAAACTTACTTGAAAAAGAAACATATATTCAGCGCAATGGAGAAGTATACGAATATCTTACGGATGAAGAGAAAGATATTGAAGAGGAGATCAAGACCACAGAGATAGATTCTGGCGAAGTAGCAAAATCCCTAGAAGATATTTTGTTTACTGAGGTCATTCGTGATCGTAAAATACGATATGATGTCACCGGCCAGGACTATCCATTTACTAAAAAACTAGACGACCGCAACCTTGGTAGAGAACAAGAACTTAGTATTCATTTTGTGACTCCATTCAGTGAGAATATAGATAACTTAAAAGTACTCCAAGCAAATTCTCTTGGAAGGCCAGAGTTGATGATCGTCCTACCTCCCAGTGTGAGGTTTATGCAGGACTTGCTTCTCTTTAAAAAGACGGAAAAGTATATCAAGATCAACCGTACCACAGCTCAGCAAGAAACAGTCTTATTAATCTTGAATAACAAGGGTTTCCAAAACACCGAACGATTTAAAGATATTCAAATCGAAGCCAGGGACTTGATCAGCAAGGCTAGAATCTTCGTTTCAGGCGAAGAAGTCGAAGTATCCGGTGAAGATCCAAAATCTAGAATTGTAAAAGGCTTTAATGAATTAGTTGTAAGAACCTACCCAAACCTTAGAATGCTCAAGGGTGTATCGTACAGCGAGAACGACATCAAGAAACACCTGGATTTCAGCAAATCAGCGATGATGGATAGCGAATTGACAGAATCAGAGCAAGAGGTTTTTGGATTTGTCCAAAGCAACAAGACTGTTGGCACCCGAACAACCATGAAAGGCTTAGAGGAAAAGTTCAGCAAGAAACCATATGGCTGGTATCTTGGGGCTGTTCAATGCATTGTTGCGATCCTGGTGGGTAGAGGAAAAATTGAAGCCAAGGCTGACGCTAACATTCTTGAAGATGATGAGCTTGAGCGGGCACTGAAGAATACACATGGGTTTGGGAACATCATCCTTGAACCCCAGGCTATTTATACGTCATCACAAATTCGGCGCCTGAAAGATTTTTTCAGCAACTTCTTTGATCGACCGGCTAGTAATAATGAAGCCAAAGCTCTTGGAAGCGAAACCCGCGACGCTTTTCGAGACTTTATTGGAGAGCTGAAAGAGCTTTATGCACAAAAGAGCCAATATCCTTTCCTTTCAGCAATGGAAAGTCTAGTTGAGAGTATCACTGATCTGATCGGGAAAGATTACACTTATTTCCTAGAAGAGATACCGAATATTAAAGATGACTTATTGGATATAAAAGAAGATGTACTTGATCCCATTCGGCAATTCATGAGTGGTAGCAATAAAGGCATCTATGATGAGGCCAGCCGATTTGTACAGGACCAGGCTGCCAACTTTGATGCGGTGGTCAATGGAAAGCCCGAAGAACTAAGAACGATCCTAGCTGATTCGGATTGCTACAAGGGCAACCAAATGAAAGATGCCAAGAAGCTGGTTGACGAACTTAAGAAAGAGGTTGAAAAGCAGCTAAAGACTGCAAAAGAGACCGCTTTGAAAGAAGCCGAATCAAGGCACGAGCTCATTCTTACAATGCCAGATTACGGCAAGTTGAAAAAGGGTGAGAAAAATGAGATTGACCAAGCATTTGAGGGCTTTGAAAACCAGATCAAAGAGCAAATGTTGATCGCGGTGGTTCGAGACAGGGCCAGCCGATTTATAACTGAAGAATATAACCGGTTACTAACACAAATCTCAGCCTGGACAAACGAAGGCGATGAAGAAAAAATTGAATATGTTTCTCAGCGAGATCTGGGAGTTAAGTTTCAGAAACCCTACCTCGAAGATGAAAAAGACGTGGATAGTTATCTGGAAACCTTAAAGAAGGCAATGTTGAAAGCAATCAAAGCCAATAAACGGATCCGGTTTTAAGCGGAAGAAGAAGTGAGATAACGTATGGATACAGGCGCATTGAAGAAATTTGCCCAGGTTGCTCGGCGGCAGTTATTAGACCAAGTTGCTGCTAGAATGGAGCAGGTCTTACAGACTGATAGCGTCGAGATTCGGGAAAAAGAAAAAACCGTCAATGTTCTACGGGAGCAGATAAAACAGTCTTCCAAAGAAGCCGTTGTCGATCAGGTGGCTTATACCTGGTTCAACCGGTTTTGTGCACTACGATACATGGATGTCAACAACTTCACCCATATTGGCATTGTTTCTCCCCAAGAAGGCTTCACTCAACCTGAGATCTTACAGGAAGCCAAACAGGGCGTGATCGATGATTCCATTAAAGTCGACAAGAAAATAGTGGTCGGTTTGCTCAACGGGCAGCTCCCCTCATCCAGCCCGCAGCAGGAAGCTTATCGCCTATTATTAGTGGGGGCTTGTAATGCTTACCACTCTCAGATGCCGTTCCTGTTCCCCCAGATCGATGACTATACCGAATTACTGATGCCCGATGACCTACTATCGGAGAACTCGGTTCTTCAAGGCACGAGAGAGACACTTACTAAGGATGCCTGCCGGGACGTTGAGGTGATCGGCTGGTTGTACCAATTTTATATCTCCGAACGCAAGGATGAAGTTTTCGCATCGAAGAAAACGATTGAACCAGAAGACATTCCAGCGGTAACGCAATTATTTACCCCACACTATATAGTTCGCTATCTGGTGGAGAACTCGCTCGGGAGATTGTGGATGCTCAATCACCCCGGTTCTAATTTAGTCAAGCAGATGGATTATTATGTACAACTGGATGAGCCAGGGACCGACTACTTGAAGATCCAATCTCCCGAAGAGATCAAGGTATGTGATCCTGCCTGTGGTTCAGGGCATATGCTAACGTATGCATTTGAACTTCTGTATGCAATCTATGAAGAACAAGGTTATGACGCGGTACAAATTCCTACGCTAATTCTCCAACACAACCTATATGGGATTGAGATTGACCAGCGCGCCGGACATATGGCGGCGTTTGCATTGATGATGAAAGGAAGGGAAAAGGACCGCCGTTTCTTCAGTAGAGAAATCACGCCTAATATCTGTGTATTGGAAAGCATAAACTTTGCACCAAACGAGATTGAAACTTACAAGAAAGCTATCGGATCTGATCTCTTCACACAAGATTTATGGTTCCTGACTCGCCAGTTTGAAAATGCTAATAATTTCGGTTCATTAATTTGTCCACAGGTACAAAGCCCTGCACAGATCTTATCTGGTCTAGAAGAGCTAGACGTGTTCAAAGATTTGTTCTTGATGGAAACAAATAGCAAGGTTAAATTAGTGCTCAAATTCTCTCAATATCTCTCGTCTCGTTACCATATTGTCATAACCAACCCGCCTTATTTGAACCCAAGTAACACTAAGCTGAAAAGCTTTGCAAAGGATCAATATCCTGACACAAAATCTGATCTAGGCGTTATGTTTATTGAGCGCATTTTTGATATGGTCAAAACTAATGGATTCTCGGGAATGATTACCTTACAAAGCTGGATGTTCCTGTCCTCCTTTAATAAATTTAGGAGAAAATTATTAACAAAAGAAACAATCCTAACTATGGCACATTTGGGCACCAGAGGATTTGACAGCATTGGAGGTGAGGTTGTATCAACTACTGCTTTTATAATGTCAAATACATATGAACCAAACCTACAAGGCAAATACTTACGGCTAGTTGAGGGAAAAAACGAGATCGAGAAGCAACGAATATTATTAGACCTCCTTAAGTATAAAGAAAAATCTTCAACAAAGAATTACTTCTCAACAACAAGCAATAGTTTTCAAAAAATTCCCGGAGATCCTATTGCTTATTGGCTAAACACCCCTTTTATTAACGCAATTTCTTCAGGAACTCCTCTTGGAGAAATTGTTCCTATAAAAAGCGGTATGTCAACAACGGACAACAATCGCTTTTTAAGATTATGGCCGGAAGTCTCATTGACAAATACCGGGTTTTTACTTTCTAGTCTGAAGCAAGCGAAAGATTCTCAAAAAAAATGGTTTCCATTCAAAAAAGGCGGGAGCTTTCGAAGATGGTATGGAAACAACGACTATCTATTAAATTGGTATAACAACGGGGAAGAAATCAAGCACGCCGTAGTTAATAATCCAAGCGATCCAAACACCAAACACTGGTCTCGAAGGATTTTTGGCGTAGATTATTTCTTCAAACACGGAATCACCTGGACAAAGATAGCCTCCTCAAAGTTTTCTTGTCGAATTCATTACGACGGCTACATTTTCAGCGATGCAAGTAATGGTGCGTTTCCAAAGGATGACATTCCATTCTATTTGGCCCTATTAAACTCAAAAGTAGTTTTTGAGCTATTGATAATCTTAGCACCTACTCTAAATATCAAAGCGGGAGACATTTCAAAAATTCCCCTAATACCAATTAGCTCAAAAAAAGAAATTGTCGATATAGCAAATCAATTATGTGATATATCTGAACAAGATTGGAATTCCTACGAAACATCATGGAATTTCCAGCAACACCCCTTGCTTGGAAAGATCTTATCACGCTGTAAATTAGAGAACACGTATCAAACACTTAGATCTAATTGGTTTTCAAATATCACGAAGACGAAAGAACTTGAAGAAGCAAACAATCAAATATTTATTGATGTCTATGGTCTAGAGAGCGAAATCAATCCAATCGTGCCCATTGAAGAAATTACTCTTACATGTAACCCTAATTATCGTTATGCTGGAGATAAAACAGAAACAGAATTTGAAACAATTCTTCTTGCTGATACCATGAAGGAATTCATCAGCTATGCGGTGGGCTGCATGTTGGGGCGCTACTCCTTGGATAAGGAAGGCTTGATCCTGGCAAGTGCCGGTGAGACACTAAACGATTACACGCGCAAGGTGCCGGAGTCAACCTTCAAGCCAGATGCAGATAATGTCATCCCCGTCCTGGAAGGTGAATGGTTTGTGGATGATATTGCTGAACGGTTCAAGGACTTCTTGAAGGTAACTTTTGGCGAAGAGAATTTTGAAGAGAACCTGGCTTTCCTGGAGCAGGCGATTGGACGTGATATTCGGGGATACTTCATCAAGGATTTCTATAAAGAACATATCAAGATGTACAAGAAACGCCCGATCTACTGGCTTTTCTCCAGCCCCAAGGGCAGCTTCAATGCTCTTGTCTATATGCACCGCTATAACAAGCACACCGTTTCGGTGATCCTGAACGATTACCTGGTGCAGTACCGCACCAAGTTGAGTGCCCGCAAAGCCATGTTGGAAAATCGCAGCATCAGCGCCAGCGCTAGCCAGGGAGAGAAGACCAAAGCGCTCAAAGAGATCGATAAGATCAATAGCATACTGGCCGAACTTCGAGAATACGAAGATGAAATCCTCTACCCTCTCGCCACCCAACAGATTGAGATCGATCTGGACGATGGCGTGAAGATTAACTACAACAAATTTGGCAAAGCCCTGAAGAAAGTTTCAGGATTGAGCGACTAACATGAATTTAGAACAAGTTACCCAGGCCATTACCCGGTTATATAGAGATCACAGGATCGTATTCTGGTACGACGCCAACAAAGAACTACGCCAGGAATACGATTCTCTTGATATTGCCGGTGTTGAAAAGATCGAAATCAATAACAACGAATATAGGATTAAATATCGTGTTCTGCGAGAAGAGGCGGAACAAAAATTCCTGCTCTATTACGAAGGTCCTCAGGCGGATGATTTAGACAACTGGCTGCTTGATGTGCAGTTAGCAAACGCCACTTTCAGTGCAGACAAAGTATCGATGTGGGTAGTTGAGCTTGGGTTGCGTCCCGAGTTTATTCCCCTTGTTCAAGAGCATGCTGAGTTTTTCAATGCCAAATCTCGCCGAGACGCATTGAAAGCACGCCTCAATAAAGAAGATAGTCATCCCGCGGTTCGAACAAAAATGTTGTCTGTATGTGTCAACTCCGATACAGAAGCCCGGTTGGAAAACGTTCTTGAAGCGCTGTTGGCTGAATTAGCAGACGACCGTGATGAAAAGATAAATCAGATCAAACGCTTCAATCTGGAGGGTTTTCTTTGGGAAAGAACGCAATCGCTTTTCGCTTATAGCTCAGAGAACCCTAGTGTCAAAGATTTTGTGATCGAATTATTTAAGTCTTGTTATGCCCTGGCAATAGAGGATAATGCAGGGCTGGCTCAAGATGCCCTGGTATTCCTGAAGCGGTGGAAGGACAGCCGACGCCACCACAGTGCTTTCGAGACACTTTCAGATCAGTGTGCGGAAATTCTAGGCATAGAGCAAGATCTCCAAAACCGCGATCTAAGGCAGTTAATTGATATTGACTATTTTGGCTTGATTGACAAGAAGGTTCTTGACGAACTCGCCAAGCAGGTAGTAAACAAAACTCTGTCAGCTGGTGAATGTGCCAACTTAATCTGGCGCAGACGAACAACACATTGGTTTGAACGATACGCCAATATTTATGAGGCAATTTATTTCGGATCACAATTTGTTGCAGAATTAGACAAAGCTGACCTCCGCATGCAATCGATGGCAGATGGAATCAATAAGTATCAAACCACCTGGTTCATATTGGACCAACACTATCGCAAATTCATCTTTTATTTTCGAGCTTCTAAGCAACCTACCTTTTTGCAAGAGCTGTTTGAGCTTGTGGAAAACCTGTATTCAAACAATTACTTATTATCAGTTAATGACAACTGGCAGCATGTTGTAGACGACATAACCACTTGGGATGCCTCCCCGGTAATTAACCAGCGGGAATTTTATTCCCGCCATGTAAATCAGTATGTGAAGAACAAGAATAAAGTAGCCGTTCTGATCTCTGACGCACTGCGATTTGAAATCGCTGAAGAACTCACAAGAGTTATTGAAAAAGAAGACCGCTATACAGCTGATCTCACTCCACTCCTTTCAATGCTTCCGAGCTACACACAGCTTGGCATGGCCGCCTTGCTTCCTCAAGAGCAGATTACTATTGAAGAAAACGGAACCGTTCATGTAGATGGACATAACACCGCCGGAAGAGATAACCGGGCAAAGATTTTGAATAATGCAGTAGAAGACGGAGCTACCGCAATTCGTTCAGAAGATTTCTTGGCCATGGACCGAGAAGAAAGCCGGGCATTGTTCCGTGATCATTCGGTTGTATATATCTACCACAATCAAATTGATGCTGCAGGGGATGCTCTAAAAACTGAAGAGAGAGTATTTGATGCAGCCCAGGACGCTATCCAAGAGATCGTTGATATTCTGAAGAAATTAACCAACGCAAATTACACATACATTCTTGTCACAGCTGATCATGGGTTTATTTACCAACATAAACCTATCGATGAGAGCGAGTTTGCCAGCGTGGATATTCAAGGCGATGTAATCCATACCCGCAACCGCCGCTTTGTAATAGGAAGCGGCCTGAAAAAATCTACAAGCGCTAAGTTCTTCAATGCTGCCGACCTCGGCTTGGTTGGAGATTATGAGATAGCCATCCCCAAATCTATAAACCGGCTACGATTAAAAGGCTCTGGAAGCCGCTACGTACACGGCGGTGCTTCGCTACAAGAAGTAGTGGTACCGCTGATTTCAGTTCACAAGAAACGCACTAGCGATGTGGAGATCGTTGACGTAGATATTATTACCAGCTCATCTAATATCATTACCTCTGGACAAATTTCTGTCGCCTTCTACCAAACCGAACCAGTTTCCGCAAAGTTACAGCCCAGAAAACTCCGGGCGGGTATCTACACCCAAGAGGGCGATTTAATTTCGAACCCAGAGGAGTTAAACTTTGATTTCACCTCTGAAAATCCCAGAGAAAGAGAAGTAAGGGTTCGGTTTATTCTTAGCAGGAAAGCGGATGATGTAAATAATCAAACTGTTTACCTCAAGCTTGAAGAACCTGTAATTGGGACTTCCCACTATAAAGAATATAAAGCACTGCCTTATCAACTCCGTCGGTCTTTCACCACAGACTTTGACTTTTAAGAGGATTCATTAATGAACGCACTTGATAAAAAAATAACTACCCAGTTTGCCGGAATGGTAGTCCGTAAAGATCTTGTAAAGATGGTTAAAGGCAATGCCATTGTCCCTTCTTATGTGCTGGAGTATCTTCTAGGTCAATACTGCGCTACATCTGAAGAAGACAGCATTGCATCCGGAATAGAGACCGTGCGTGAGATCCTCCGGGAGCACTATGTGCACCGCAATGAAGCAAACCTGGTGAAATCAAAAATCCGCGAGAGGGGACGCCTGAAAGTGATTGATAAGATCACAGTAAAATTAAACGACAAGCGGGATGCCTACGAAGCAACTTTCTCCAACTTAAAAATTGGCGGCGTATTGATTGATGCCGACACAGTTAAAAACAACCAGAAACTACTTGTTGGTGGTGTATGGTGCCTAGCTGATCTGGAGTACCAACCACCTGGTGATCCAAATATCGTCCCCTGGATTCTGGAAAAATTGAAACCGATCCAGATCTCCCACTTCGATTATGATCTCTATCTAGAAATTCGCCAGCAATTTTCCACAGAAGAATGGATGGATCTGTTAATGCAAAGCATGGGACTTAATCCAGCCGCATTCGATTGGCGTAAAAAAATGATTCAGCTCACCCGTTTAATCCCATTCTGCGAACGTAACTATAATCTGATCGAGATGGGACCTAAGGGAACTGGAAAATCTCATATTTACTCCGAATTTTCTCCCCACGGCATTCTGATCTCGGGTGGCGAGGTAACTGTGCCCAAGCTCTTTGTTAATAATCACACCAAAGAGATCGGACTGGTCGGTTACTGGGATGTAGTCGCCTTTGATGAATTCACAGGAAAAAAACGAAGAGACCAGGCACTGGTAGATATCCTCAAGAACTACATGGCCAATAAATCTTTTTCCCGTGGGATTGATACCATCGGGGCAGAGGCATCGATTGCTTTTGTGGGCAACACTAGGCGCGATGTACCATATATGTTAAAACATACTGATTTGTTTGATCCGGTTCCAGAACATTACCATGATTCTGCCTTTTTAGATCGCTTGCATTATTATGTTCCAGGCTGGGAAGTGGAAATTATCCGGGATGAAATGTTCTCTGATGGGTATGGATTCGTTTTGGATTATCTTGCTGAGATCTTGCACCATATGCGAGTGCATGATTACACTCATAAATATACTGATAACTTCGAGTTATTAGGCGGACTTTCGACCAGGGACGAAACCAGCATTAATAAAACTTTCTCGGGAATGATGAAAGTCTTGTTCCCAAACGGAGATGCTCCGGCAGAAGAGATGAAAAAGATCCTTGATTATGCCATTGAAGGCCGGAAAAGGGTCAAGGATCAGCTGTTGCGAATTGACACCACTTTTGACCCGGTTGAATTTGGATACAAGGACAAGAACACTGGTGAAATTTGTCATATCAAAACAAAAGAAGAGCAGGAGTTTCCTGAACATTATTTTCGGACAGCTAAAGCCGCGACCGGGGCTGTAGATAAAAGAAAAGCCCCACCTTCGTCTTCTGAAAAAGCCAGTCTTGAAGATCGGTCGGATTATTTTGTCGGGGAAAAAGGTGACTTGAAGCTAATAAAACGGGGCATAATTGTTAAGCCCGATGAAAAACACCTGACATTTAAGGAAGATCAGAAGGGAGTTAGTTTTGAAAGTCTGTTTGGTCCCTACCTGAAAGGAGCCTCGAGGATCATCGTTCAGGATGCCTTTATTAGAGCTTTTTACCAAACCCGTAATTTTATGGAGTTTATTGAAACGGCGCTGGATTACAAACACGAAGGTGGAATTTCAGTTCACTTGATTACATCCAAGGACACTGATCGGGAGAGCAGCAACCAGCTTGATTACCTGGAAGAAATTCAGGCCAATACAAAAACAGCTGGGGTTGTTTTCACTTGGGAGCTCCAGCCCGCTAGCGTCATCCATGCCAGGTATGTGGTCGTGGATACCGGTTGGAAGATCTCTCTGGACCGCGGACTGGACATCTTCCAGCGATATGAAATGAATGATGCTTTTACTTTGACCAACCGACGGCAAGATCAACGCCCTGTAAAAGCTTTTGAGGTCACCTACATCCAATTAAAGGATGATGAGCTATTTGCTTATTGGGGAGAAAACGTTTCGGAAAACGAAAAGGGTTCAAAAGTAGTTATGGAACTTATCCGGGGACTAGAAAACAAGACTCTGGAGTTCAAGAGTACCCTTCAATGGGATGTTCATCAAAAGAAACTTAATAAAGATCTCCGCCATGAAGTTATGAAGACAATCGCTGCGTTTCTGAACACCCATGGGGGAATTCTATTAATTGGAGTGGACGACGATGGCGAGATCCTCGGGTTGAATAACGACCTAAGTGTTTCAGGAAAAACACTCGACCGCTACAGTCAATTACTATCAACACTAATTGCTGATCATTTGGGCGCGGGATTTAGCCGACTTGTTGATTTCCGATTCGAGGAGGTGGAAGCAAATACTGTCTGTGTTGTCGAGGTGGAACAAGCCCCTAAGGCCGTTTTCCTAGAATGGAAAAATGATAAAGAGTTCCATATAAGAGCAGGAAATACAACAAAATTATTAGACACCCAAGAAGCACATGAACATATCGAGATGCATTGGGGAAAATAATATATCAAGTAGCAAATAGGAAAACAGAGATTGGAGAGGTATATGAAGCCAACCTACAAACTTCGGCTAGGCAATACATACTACACAAAAGGATTTTTCAACATGGGGGTTGATGTCGAGCGGTTTCTTACCTATGACGAGGGACCAATAAACATTCTTGTTGGAGAAGAACAAAAACAAATTTCAGGACGAATAACAAGAAAAGCCAACCAGAATGGCACTCCCCGAATATTTGGAGGGGCAGAATTAAAAGAATGGTTTCAGAGTAATTATCGAAAAGGGCAGCAAATAGAAGTTGAGATTCTGGAGCCAGACCAGATCTGGATCAGGTAAGTTCAGATGCTACGCTTATTTGAAAATTACGTGCAGCTTGACAGTTGGTCCCATTTCTCCAGCAAAAAGGTAATGCGTGGAACTACGAACAATAGAAGAGCTTGATCTTCAAAACGAAGAAGCCAAAAGGTATGTTGATATTCTTGTTGAGAGAATAAATGACAAGGATAATGCGGTTGCTGTTTTTATTGGTTCTGGGCTCTCGGTAGATGCTGGATATCCCAGTTTACAAGATATGCTTCGCGAAATGGGCACTGAAGCAGGCCTTGAGTA
>Ga0255372_10004_pt1 | contig 60990 bp, 56 predicted proteins | sample ANMaggSeSYBR01E8_FD_182092 | JGI IMG/M metagenome (GOLD analysis project Ga0255372, IMG submission 182092) | Sediment cell enrichment communities from methane seep in Santa Monica Basin, California, United Staets - ANME aggregate JGI... | ecosystem: Environmental > Aquatic > Marine > Cold seeps >...
GAAAGGTGTTCCAGGTGTCATTGTCGCAATAGTTGACGACCAGGATGTAGTTTGGCAAGAGGCTTTTGGCATCTCGGTTATAGAAGAGAATAAAGCTGCCTCGATAGACGATGTTTATAAAACAGGTTCAATAGCAAAAGTTTTTACTGCTTTGGCAATAATGGAGCTTTACGAAGAAGGCAGAATTGACCTTGATGACCCCGTGGAGAAATATTTGCCCGACTTCCATCTACGGACTCGTTTTTCCAGCCCTGCTCCTATCACTATTCGTAGTTTGCTTTCCCACAGAAGTGGTTTCCCAAGAGATGATATTTACGTCATTGATGAGCTCGGTGTAAGAATTCCATCGGCGAATCTCCAGGATAAGATTGAATCAATTAATGGTGATTATGCTGTTTATCCAGTAGGAACTCGGGTCAAGTACTCCGATATTGGAGTAGCAGCCCTTGGGAGAATAATCGAGATTGTAACGGGTGTAGACTATGTAACTTGTATGCAAAAGAATATCCTACAACCAATCGGAATGCACAATAGCGCTTTCTTTTCCAATGAGCGGATAAACGAAAATTTGGCAGTGGGATACAATGTTTTCGACGGGAAAGCATATCCTGTCGAGCAATTTGACATTTGTGATCTGCCTGCGGGCAACATGTATTCCACGATAAGTGATATGAGCGAGTTCGTGAAATACATATTCAAGGTTTTGGATTCTGAATCACCTGCCGGTTCCGATGAATCAGAGATTATTAGCAGCGAAACCCTGAAGAAAATGTTCGTAGATTATTATCCTCATGATTCTGATAATTCGCTTGGATTGACCTGGTGGTTGGGGATGGGGCTTTCAACCCCGGAATTAATTATTCATCATGCCGGAGATAATCAAGGGTTTCGATCAATCATAGCTTTGCTGCCATATGAAAAACTGGGCTTTGTAATAATGGCAAACGGCAGTTCATTTGATAGCCAGTCTCGCTTTGTAATAACTCAACAGGTATTAGAATTACTTATTGAAACAAAGTATGGAGTCACGCCTGTTGATGAACCAGATATCTTCATTGAGGTAAATGACAATGTTCTTGGTGAATATGTTGGCAACTATAGCTTTCAGGGACAACCAAGTAAGGTTTTATTGGAAAACGGACAACTGTACCTGCACCTTGACGACGCCGTTATTGAATTAAAACCGTTAAGCGAAACCCTTTTCAAGGTGATGGATGCTCCAGTCACAACAACCATCGAATTTCAAGATGATGTTGCTATCGTAAAACAATTAAACTTTTACTTTACAGTATGTCAGAAACTTGAAGCACCAGAAGAAGTGCCGGAATTCTGGAAGGCTTTTTTGGGTGAATACACTTTTGAATCAACCATAGTGAATGAAATCATTGGTGCGGGAGAAATCAAACTAATTGAAAATAACATTCCGTTTTTGGAAGTATCAGGTGACATAATTCAATTAAGGCAGATTATTATGCCAATTAATGAAAACGAAATCATGATAATTGGGGGTGATTATGATGGAGAAACCATGTATTTTGATACGGACCAAAAGCATCTGAGATTTGGTGGGTTTATGTTAAAACGGAAATAGGGGAGAAGGGCGGGCTAACCCAACATGAACCAGACTCGCCTTCGGCTCCGGGTAAGCGGCGCGCAAAATGCAAACTTTGGCTATAATCAGATTGTGTTGGATTGCAAATCCGGCGAGCAGGTTATGTCATCGTTAGGCCACAAAAAAGGATATTAGTTATGGGTGTAAATTGTTTTCTTACTCCATTTCAACCTGATAAGTGGGAAACTGAAAAAAGTGATTTAGTGATTGATCCTTCAGAGCTAGAGAATGCACTCATAGAAAAGTGGCCAGACACTACAATATATCCCGAAGATGATCGCACATCAGAACTGCTTCTTTGGAATTTCAACCATAAAGGTCATGGAGGACTCATAAATTTAATGGGGGATGGCCAAATCGTTAGTTTTATGATTGATGTTTACCTATTTGATTTTATTCAATGGTACCGTTCATACATCCCTGATAAATACCCAATCTTCTTTTCATGTGATTGCTATGATGAATCATATTTCTTACAGATCAATGAGAGTACAAAGGAATCAGATTTGGAGCAGCACGTATCCAGGTAAAGGTAGACCAATTAAAATTGGATGTGTTGTGGCCTAACCCCCGCTCCACCCGACAGCCGGTTAAGTCGGGCGCCTGGGAAAGGCGATGGGGTTAAAACAAGACCCGGCTGCGGGTGAGCTCATCCGTTAGCCGTCTTAACATATTTTTACTTTTTAGAATATGTGGGGCATTAGATGAACATGATTAAAAGTTATTTTCAGACCAAGGCTTGGTTATTTTGGATAATTCTCTTGAGTTCATGCCTTCCGGCTTTGCCTACAATTGCCGTGACACAAACCACGCTGCCAACAAACACTCCATCGCCATTTTATACACTTACTCCATCCTCAAAGCTCACGACCACCCCCGCTGCAACGAATATTCCTAGCTTGTCTCCTCCACCAACCATGAGAGATGACGAGAAGATCTATCTTGATCCCGAGGGATGGTTTTCCATTTATGTCCCTTTGGACTGGGGAGAAAATGGATCTCCGGGCTCTTTTTCGGGAAAAGATGGCTTTGTAGAGATTGGCTATTTGCCGGACATGATGTATATGAACAGTGATTTTGAGGTATGTACGTGGTTGGCCAATATCGATACGAAAGACACATATTCTGTTTCCTTCGCTAGTACAAATTACCGGCTAAGCGCACACACCAAAAGCTGTCAACTGACATTTCTTCCGGGAGTATACCCCGCTGCCGTCCTGGAAGTCATTGAAAATCCTTCAGCGGACTTTCAGCAGCGTTTTTTGTACATAAAAGCGGATGTAGAGCATTTCGATCGCATCGCCTCTACCCTTGTCTGGTTACGACCCGTAGATTACGACGACGAGCCGGCTTTTCATCTTGCATCCTTGCAGCCTGAAGACATATATTTCTGGAAAAATACAGCGCCGATACCTGCTGGAATTACGGTAACAGAATACGAACTTCCAGCAGAGGTGCAAAAGGAAACCCTGTGGGAAGCGTTTCTAGACTCTGTTCCATCCGAGGCTCGTCTAGAACCGCGCAGAGCGGACCCATCAACCCCTCCCTACGGCCCCAACTCACAAGCATACGTCAACGAAATGCTCGAACCCTTTGGGTACGAACTACGATCAGGTATCGAAACGTATCACAATCACTATGATTTGTACCTGGATGGCGAGTTGGTTCTCAAAAACATCTCTAGATTACCCGCTGTTCAAATTTTTTCCACGCCAACGGGTGAGTTGCTGGTTTTTCTCGCTCACGCTGTCAAAGATCCTGATAAGCATATTTATGACCAAGATAACGCGGTAATCTATTTGGTCCAAAATGAAATCATCAACATCTGGCAAGAAGGGCCACTCAAAGGGACAGACCCCGGACGACCGCCTATATGGGTTGCCGGAGACCTGCTGGTGGTGGGGGTGGGCGATCAAACGGTTCTAGAGGTGCGAAACAGCCAGCGTGATCTGCTGTTCTCTTTCGCGACATCCTTCGGAGCCAGTCTTCCTCTTCGGAAATTCCAATCATGGGACGACCACTGGATCATGGACATGAACCATTTTCTAATCCAGGATGGAGAGATCCTTAATGAGAAATATGGATTGGAAGATGCTTTCTTTTGGCGCCTGATTAACGGCAAGCCCTTCTACTTCTTTCGTAAGGGATCGCGAGTCGGTATTTCCTATGATGGACAATTTCTCTCGCTTCAGTATGACAGTATTCCATACGATTGGGGTTGAGGTCCTTTCCCAGCGAATCCCCGTGTGGGTGAAAATGGAATAAGTTTCTTTGGAAGAAGGGATGGCCTCTGGTACTATGTGATTCTGGAGTCTAATGAACTTGACGGCTAACCCGCGCTCCACCCGACAGCCGGTTAATGTGGATGCCTGGGATGTAGGATCATTAAAACAAGACCAGCTGCAGGTGAGCTAATCCGTTAGGTTGCTGCATTGTCGTTATTGTGACTCAAAGCATTGTTAACCAATAAGCTATTTTTTTTCGAAGAAAATCACAAAAGATGCGGGAATTAATATGAAATCTTCAATCCTTGCCTTACTGAAGCAACATGCGTTCATCGTTTTCGTCGTATTGGCAGTTTTGATCAGTTGGCTCCCCTGGTACACTACAGGAACCGGTTTTCTTGTCTTTGGTCCGTCCATTGCTGGGGTCATCGTTATAATCATGACCAGCGGAAAAGATGGGTTACGCGATATGGGACAACGCGCCCTGCGCTGGCGCGTGGGTTTTCGCTGGTGGGCAGTCGCCCTATTTTTCACAGGTCTTATCTTGCTTTTTTCCATCGCTATCAACGCTCTTCTAGGTTACGGGTTTCCGAGTTTCGCGTTCTTGAGACAAGAATGGTATCTGATGCCATTGGTCTTCCTCATCACCATAATTGGAGGTCCACTGGGAGAAGAATTTGGCTGGCGCGGATTCGCATTGCCAAACTTGCAACGCAAGTGGGGGCCAATTGTTGCTAGTATCATTATCGGCATTGTGTGGGCATTGTGGCATCTTCCCCTCTTTTTTCAACCAGAATCCATACACGCGCAGATAGGTTTAGAGTTGTTGCCTGTCTATGTGGTCGGAGAGATTACTCTTTCAATCGTTATTACTTGGGTATACAACAAAACGGGGAGTAGCCTACTGGTTGGCGGAATCATTTTGCACAACGCTGATAATTTCTGGGCAACCGCCCTTCTCACCAATGATACCGTGACCACTGTTCAGAGCGGAGTACAATCTCAACTTGATATGCAGCTTTATATTCTATCTACTGTTGTAGGTGTGTTTGTGGTGCTTATTCTCGCTGTTGCGACTAAATGGCAACTTGGTTTTTCAGAAGAAGGCAAGGCAAAAGTAGCCTGATTGAGATGAGACTCTGCAAGGCAAGGAGCAGCCCAACCCCGCGTAGAGCTGACCCGCCTTTGGCGGTTGGTAGGCGGCGCGTTTTGGGTAAAGATTGGCTTTGGTTTACAATAGTTTTGGGGCAAATCCGGCGGGCAGCTCACGCCAACGTTAGTTTGATGCCTGTTTCTCCCCTAATTAAATCTATAGTGCTTGACGCTTAGCGCATTGCACTATATAATACACCCATGATCAGGTCGTTTAAAGACAAAGAAACAGAAAATGTATTCTCCCGGCTCCATTCTCGCAAGCTACCTCAATCTATCCAGCAAACGGCCTATCGAAAACTGAGAATGATCAACAACTCCATTGATCTTGAGGACCTTCGACTCCCGCCTGCCAATCGATTAGAAAAGCTCAAGGGAAATAGAGAAGGACAGCACAGTATCAGGATCAATAAACAGTGGAGGATCTGCTTTGAATGGGCTGATGGGGATGCTTATAACGTTGAGATCGCTGATTATCACTAATAGGCAAGGTATGTTATGACGGAAAAAAAGCTAAAACCTGTACATCCTGGGGAAGTATTGCACGAAGAATTTCTAAAGCCAATGGATCTTAGTCAAAATCGGCTTGCGATCAACATTGGTGTTGATGCCAGACGCATCAATGAAATTGTGTTGGGCAAGCGCCGTGTCACAGCTGACACCTCATTAAGACTTTCTCGTTTTTTTGGTAATTCGGCTCAGTTCTGGATGGGGTTGCAGAGCGATTATGATCTGGATGTTGCGGAAGATGAATTGGGAGATCGCCTGGAGCGTGAGGTCCGGTCATATTCTGTCGCCTAGATTAGTCCAAACTAACCCCCGCTCAACCTGACAGCCGGTTAAGGTGGACGGCCAGTGTTATAGGATCGTCAAAACAAGACCCGGCTGCAGGTAAGCTAATCCGTTATGTACTATTTACAAATTGATAAAACTTATTTTTCATAGGCAAATATAGAATGAGTATTTTTTACAGACTGATTGAAATTCTTGTTTTAATAGTATTGCCTTTATTGGTACTTTTCTTAAGAAGCAATTGGTCGAGAAAAGAAATCAATATCAATGTTACGATACTTCCAATCCTTTGGTATATTTTTTATGCTCCCATTCACGAATTCAGTCATATGCTCGGTTGTTTTTTTGTTGGAGCTGAAATTACAGATTACCGATTATTTGCTCACTTTTGGGAAGGCGACTTTGGATTTGCTTTTGTTGATGTTAAAGGTGGATATGATATAAATTATGATTCTCTGATAATTCTAATTTTTCCTTATATACTCGATTTATTCTCAATTTTGATTGGTTATTACATATTGAGTAAATATCAAATAAAAAATTCCTTTTTACTTGGTCTTACATTTTTAATGTTTTGTTTGCGTCCACTTTATGATATTTTTGATAATTACATTGGAATATTTTACAATCATTCAGATTTAGTTCTTACAAGTGAAATTATTGGAAAGTTTATCACGTATAGTTATGGAATTATAACTACTGGAATTGGATTAGTTATAGTTTTAGTCTTACTTAAAAAGTATAATCATTATCCAAATATAGAAAAAGAAATAGTAGTCTAAGTTTAATAAATTATTCGTACATAACCCCCGCTCCACCCGACTCTTCGACTATGTTTATCCTGAGCGAACCCCGAGCACTTCGCTAAGCTTGTCCTGAGCGAAGCAAGGCGAAGGCGAAGGGCTCTGCATAAACTCCGCCGAGGGGGGAGTCGAAGGGCTCTGAGCGGGTGCCCTAAAGGATGCTTCGCAAAGCTCATCCGTTATACAGCGCGGAAGATAACAATGGAAATTAGTTTAATCGAGACAAACGGATATGCATTAGATGCAAAAGTGGAAATTAAGGGTCAGGTTTTTATTGTCATGGACGACATTAGCTATCCTGGCGAAAATCATACTTTGGGACCCGTTCGTAATGTTGAGATCGGATATCTCACTGTAGATCCATATGCTTGGAACGCGACGTTTTCAGGCAATCCAGATCATTTGAAAACGCTATCACATTCTGATAACTGGAATTATCTGGGCTATGGCCAAATTTTGACGATTAATCCAGTATTGATTGATTTTGGTATTTTTACCTTGGAATATGATGACCTGAAAACAAACGATGAGCGATGTGTGGGGGAGTATGTAGTCGTAAAGATAGATAGGCTATCAATAAGTAAGTGTGCTGTATAACCATTCGCTGGAGTGAACCCGGGAAGCGTGCGAGTTAGCGCAAGACTTGATGTATTATCGAAGTTGAAAGCGGGCCGTTCAGCTCAAAACCGTTATGATTATAAAAAATGATGGATAATAATAAACCTGAAGATGTGGTTCAAGAAAGCTACAATAAAATTGCCGGTGTTTATCACAAACAGCGTAACAAGTTCAGGAACGACGATATTTTGAGTTCGTTTGCCATCAATGGCTTCTAGTGCGGACCGTAAGATGACATCGCTTTCTCTAGTGTAGATATCAATGGCAGTGAAGGCAAAAACCTCTCCAAAAAGCACTGTATCCATCTGCAACACCTCTCTGGGAGCTCGTGCAGCGGGTACAGGACCCCTTTTCTGGTTCTTCTGCCACTTTGAGTGTAATTGATATTTTTCTGAGAGAACCTTGCAGATTGTCGTCACGCTCACCTGCGTGCCATACTCTTTTTGCAGGAAGTATTGGATCTTCTGCCCACAACATTGATGGTGCTTTTTCCGCAAGGCCCAGATACGACGTTTCAAGATCGGGTCAATTTTCCGCTTCTGACGATCACCTTTCTTGGCTTTTTGGTATTCCTCCAGGAAAGCTTCCAGGCTGCCGTGCCTGTCTATGGCTTGTGACCAGCGAATAATCGTTCGCCGAGACACATCGAGGTGTTTGGCTATATGGCTTCTATTTATACCTTCTTCCAATAACTCATGGGCTAGGATAATCTTTGTCATTTGTCTCATCTCCATAGTTTCTCATAGAGTGTGACATTTTAAACTATATAATCCGCCCGCTTGACAATCCCCTCCGCCCATGTTACATTACTTCATAATTACATAAAAAAAGATAGTGAAGAGGAATAGTAAGCTTCAAAACGATGGTTCAGAGAGTAAGGGCAGAGTGAAATCCTTACCCAGACGCTGAAGCTGAATGGCCCTCGGAATTGCCAAGGCAAACCGCTGCATAGCAGCCCAGTAGCCTGAGCCGGAGATACACCGTTATCAGAGTATAGTAGTTGACGTAAATGAGCTCCCCCAACGCTCAGTTTACAAGACTATCCAATAAGTGAGGCTGGCTCCGAAGGGTACCCTGTCGTGTGTTTCATCGACGGGTTTTTGTTTTAACCCCTACTTCCGGCCTAACCAAGGTGGCACCGCGAAAGCCTTCTCTCGTCCTTGATACGAGAGAAGGCTTTTTTTATCACCCCAACATAAATGAAGGACTACCTATCAAGGAGGTAAAAATGGATCCAAAAACCTGATCAACTCACCCTTACCGCCTACTGTTTTGTTGTTTTATTTCTGCGTTTACCAAAAAGGAGTTAATCATGGAATCCTATCAAGATGGAAATTACGGCGAGTTCGGCGGGGTTTATCTCCCTGAAGGCCTAGCTTCAATCGTGGCGGACCTGGCAGCGAAATACAGTGAATTAAAAGCCGACCCGACCTTTCAAAACCAACTTAGGACTCTTTACCGCGAGTACGCCAACAGGCCTAGCTTGTTGTATGATGCCGCCCGGTTGAGCGAGGAAGTGGGGGGGCCAAAAATTTACCTCAAACGGGAGGACCTCAACCACACCGGGGCCCACAAAATTAACAACGTCATCGGTCAGGGCCTGGTGGCTAAAGCATTGGGAAAAACCAAACTGATCGCCGAAACCGGCGCGGGGCAGCACGGCACGGCCACCGCGACCATCGCAGCCTACTTGGGAATAGCATGTGAGATCTATATGGGGGCCAGGGATATCCAAGCGCAAAAACCCAATGTTTACCGCATGAAAGCCCTGGGCGCCAAGGTGGTCCAGGTCACCCAGGGGCAGGGAACCTTAAAAGATGCCGTAGATGCCGCTTTGGGCAAATATGCACAAGAAGTGGATCAGGCCTACTATCTGCTGGGATCCGCGGTCGGACCGCACCCCTACCCGACCATGGTGCGCGATTTTCAAAAGGTCATTGGCGAGGAGATAAAACAGCAAGTCCAGGAAAAAGAGGGTCGACTGCCCACCGCGGTGGTGGCCTGTGTGGGTGGGGGTAGCAACGCTCTGGGTGCTTTCACGGCATTTATCCCGGACGAGGAGGTGGAGATCGTTGCCGTGGAACCGGCTGGCAAAGGCAAATTAAGCGGTAAACACGGGCTGGCTCTCGGGACCGGAGTGCCGGATGTAATTCACGGCTTTAAGACTCTGGTGCTGAACGATGAAAAAGGGGAGATAAAAGAATCCTACAGCGCAGCCTCGGGGTTGGACTACCCCGGCGTCAGCCCGATCTTAAGCATGTACAAAGAATCAGGCCGGCTGACACTCGGTGAAGTGACTGACCGGGAAGCGGTTGACGCCCTGATCCGGCTCTCCCGCCTGGAGGGCATCATCCCCGCCCTGGAATCCGCCCACGCGATCGCCTACCTGTTTCAGAATCCGGGCAAATATCAAGCCGGGGATCTGGTAGTGGTTAATCTGTCCGGCCGGGGCGATAAGGATGTAGAAAATGTGTTTGATAATCTTGGGGTAGAGGTTTAATTCACAGAGTTTTATGAATAATTAAGGAGATGGGGGTAGGCTGACTAAGCTACCCCTTTTACGTTCTTATTTCTCTCTGCTAAATTCCTCTCTCGACGGATTGACTATGGAGCAGTGGCCTTTTAAGCCCTGGGTTGGGGTACCCCGGGGGCATTTCATTCAAGTCCCTCCGGGTGCGCCGAAGATTGGGCGGTTTTCTGGCTGGTCTGGAGATTTCAGGTTCCACTTGAAGTCAGGGAGATTGGGGATTGCGATCCAGCCAATCCAGCACCCCCAGGCCCGCGCTGTATCCGCTCGCGAAACAGGCGGTCAGCAGGTATCCTCCTGTCGGGGCCTCCCAATCCAGCATTTCTCCTGCGCAGAAGATGCCCGGTAGAGCGCCCAGCATAAGGTGTTCATCAAGTGATTCGAAGGTGACGCCGCCTGCACTGCTAATCGCTTCTTCCAGAGGACGGGGCGCAATGAGCGGGATGGGTAGAGACTTAATGGCGCAGGATAACCGTTCTGGGTCAGAGAAATCTTCTCTGTTGACAAACTCCCACAGCAAACCAGATTTTACACCGCTGATATTCAGTGTCCTTTTCAGATGTTTCGAAAACGAATGAGAGCCGCGTGGTCGGGATAGTTTTTCGGTTACTTCTCCCTGCGTCCAATCAGGTGTCAAATCGAGTTTTATGATCGCACGCCCGGCTAATTCTATTTCATCTCGCAATTGCGCTGAGATCGCGTAGATCAGGCTGCCCTCTACTCCCTTTTCTGTGATGATAAATTCGCCCAATTTTCTTTGACCCTTGAAGGTGATGGCAGCCGATTTTACAGGTTTCCCTGCATACTTATCCCGGAAATAGGACGTCCATTGGACGTCGAATCCGCAGTTAGCGGGTTTTAGCGGAGCGATTTCGACGTTGTATGCTGCCAATAATGGAATCCAACGGCCATCACTCCCCAGCTCGGGTCTGCTACCCCCTCCCAGGGCAAGGATGACTGCATCTGCTTTGACGTTTTTTTTTCCATCAGGGGTTTCAAAGAGCAGAGCATGATCTTGTCCCCATCCCACCCATCTGTGGCGTGGATAGATTTGCAGGCCGCTTGTCTGTAATTTTTCCAGCCATGCATTCAGGAGGGGTGCAGCGTTCATCTCTTTGGGGAAGACACGCCCCGATGATCCGATATAGGTCTCAACACCAAGCGCACGCGCCCATTGACGGAGCTCGTTAGGGCCGAAGGCATCCAGTAAGGGTTCGATTTGGGGACGGCGCACACCATAACGGGAAAGAAAATCTTCGCGTGGTTCGGAGTGGGTCAGGTTAAGTCCGCCCTTTCCGGCAACCAGGAATTTTCGTCCCGGAGAAGGTTTCGCTTCGTAAAGAGAGACTTGCACGCCGCTTTGTAACAAAACCTCCGCTGCCATCAAACCAGCTGGACCACCACCAATGATTATCACTTGAGGAGACATAATATTTTTCCTCGCTGCTAAGGATGAGGATCCCGCAACGTTTGAAGGGTGACGGTATCCACCGACGAAAATTGGGCAGGGGGTATCCGGCCAAAACATTTTCATCTCCGCAAGGTTGGAAATACTGTCTTTCAAAGAATTATATCCGGAATACAATTTTGTTTTAAATGGCCAACTATGCCGGGGAGTTCCAGGAAGATTAGCTTGAGATAAAAGTAGTTATCTGAATCAATGTGGGATAATTACACAGCCATTATCCATCATTTGAAAGATAATTAACGTTAGGTGGTGAAATAAGAGGTGATACCCATGGATACAAATGAGAATAAAAAACGCCCGTTCCCTCTAACACTCATTGCTATATATGTTATCTTTCAAGCATTGCCTAAAATAACTGGCACTTTAATAATACTATCTCCGTCATTAAAGGAAACGAATCCTGAGCTTTATGCTCAAATTCAGTCCTTGTCACCTTTTCTGAATTATTCCCCTATTGTCCTTGGTATATTATTGATAATCTCAATGATTTTATTATTCCTCCTCAAGAAAAGTTCACTGATTGTTTATGCTATCTATTTTGTACTCGATTTGATTACTAGTATTAGTAAAACCTTATCTCCAAATTGGATTGATATGTTTGGAACAAAAGGCTTAACTTCTTTGTTTGTTTCAATTGCTATCAGTGCTATTGTGTTTGGATATATGATTTGGTTAGGGAAAAAAGAAATCTTGAACTAATGACACCACCTAACCCGCGCTCCGCTCTGAGCGGGTGCCCTCACCAGGGTGCTTCGCAACCCTTCGTATTCACTCAGGATGCTACGCGAAGCTCATCAGTTATGATGCTTCTTAAATTCTTATCACATCCTTAAATTGCCACAAGGAGAGAATATGCTTCAACGATTGTCAAAAAATCAGAATTGGGCAAGAATTACTCCTGTTCTTGGTGTAGCTTCTTCGATTTGGTTGTTTTGTTTCTTTAAACCAACAGAAGTGCTTTTCTGGGCATATATAAATATTCCTCTATATTTATTCCATCAAACTGAGGAACATTTCTGGCCAGGCGGATTTAAATACTTTATTAATCAAGTTATTAACGATCTGCCAGAAGGCGAGGAAAATCTAACTGACATGGATATTTTCTGGATAAATATCTTATTGGTATGGGTGGCTTTCATTGTCTTTGGATTATTAGCACGCGTCAATATTGGTTTTGGTCTGCTGATTATTGTTTTCAGTATCATAAATTGTTTGACACACATTATTCAAGGTGCAAGGCTTAAGAAATGGAATCCAGGGCTGGTCATGGCGAGTCTACAATTTGTAGTTTCAATCTTTGCTGCGTACTTCGTAACTGTAAATGGGCTGACCAATCCTGCAATTTGGTGGATAGCCACAGTTGTATTTTCAGGGCTTATTCATGGAATGTTGTTTAGACTGGTATTGAAACAATAAATTCACGCACCCTAACCACCACTCCACCTGACCGCCGGTATTTTACTAGTAACCCGCTATCACCCCTTTTTATTGGTTTCAGTTCTATAATCAATACCAGAAACACTTGGCTGCAGGTGCCCTTTACCCAAAGGGTAGGCCTGTCCTGAGCGGACTCCGAGTGTAACCGAGGAGGAAGGCGAAGTGCTCAGGATACTTTCTCATTGCCTAACCTGATAACAATATGTATCCTATACTTGAATTTGATCCAAACCGTAAATCCTTTATCGAACCTTCAGATGTAGTTGATCCTCTGGATGTTTCGGAATACTGTGTGATTTGTTTCTTCAGTGACGTCATTCAGAAGGTTGCGGATGAATTCAATGCCAAAATCTTGACCCAAAATCGTTGGGAAGATGGGCCCCATCCACTATACGAGATTGAATATTCAGGAAAACGATTGGCTTTTTTCCATCCAGGTGTAGGGGCACCTATCTCTGCCAATCTTCTCGAAGAGGTTATTGCTTTCGGTTGTCGAAAATTCATTGCTGTTGGGGGGTGCGGAGTATTGGAGAAGGATCTAGAGGTAGGGAGGCTGATCATTGTAAATTCAGCCGTTCGGGATGAAGGTGTTTCCTATCATTATCTACCTCCCGCCCGAGAAATTGTGGCCCAAGCTGAAGTGATCCCGATTATAGAAAAGATTCTAAATGAAAAACATATCCCTTATCTGCTGGGAAAGACCTGGACAATCGATGCTCCTTACCGGGAGACAAAAAAGAAGATCAAATCCAGACGTGGAGAAGGTTGTATTTCCGTTGAGATGGAGTCTGCCGGGCTGATGGCTGTAGCTGAATTCAGGAATGTAGCATTTGGACAGATCCTTTATGCAGGCGATGACCTAAGTGGAGAAACTTGGGATAACCGGAAATGGCAATCAAAGGCTGATATTCGATATCAACTTTTCTGGCTTGCAGCAGATGCTTGTTTGAACCTTTAGCATCTTCACCCCCGCTGCCCTCCGACACCTGACAGCCAAGGGCAGACCGAGGACGGCACAGGGTAAGTTCATCTGTTATGCCACTAAAACTAAAGGAACAGCAAATTGAATAATATTATGTATTTCCTAATACTCTTGGTTGGATTAATTGCTATGATAGGCGATTTTGTAGTGCCGCTCATTTTGGGGAGAAAATATCCAAACCATAATATTTTTCAGGATGTGATTAGCGAATTAGGCACAAAAGGAAGTCCAGTTAGAAAACAATTATCAGCATGGCTGATTATTCTAGGTATCTTATTCACTTGTTTTGGAATAGGACAAGGGCTGCAATTTCGAGGTCAAACCTGGGCACACTGGATGTATTTATGGGGAATATTTGTGTTCGGTATTGGAGCCGGGGTTATTGCCGGGATATTTCCTGAAGATACAAAAGGCGCAGAAGAGACAATTTCAGGTAAAATCCATGGAATATTTTCAGGGTTAGGGTTCATGTTCTTAATCATGAATCCACTGTGGGCTTTATGGATTGATGAATTAAATGGACTGAAAGGTCTCAACACGATACTATTTATATTGGGAGTTATAACGTTTGGTTTATTCGCAGGATCTGAGAAAAAAGAAGCTGGCATATTAGGAATGAGCGGACTCTGGCAACGGTTGAATATGTTCGTAATTTATAGTGCAATCTTGATAAATTTTATTGTAACAAAACCATCCTAACCCCCGCTCCACCTGACAACAAGGGGCGGACCGGTGACCGAAGACGGAAGACCAGAGAAAACAATCTGGCGGCGGGTGCCCTTTACCCGAAGAGTAATCCTGTCCTGCGATCAAAGGAAGTGCTGACGCACAGCGGCAGTGTATCGAAGGGCCCATCCGAGTGACTGCAAGACATTGTTAAAAAACAGATATGCTTTCAGGAGGCGCAAAATGAGATCCCCCAGGCTTATTATGCTAGGCGCTCTGATCCTTATCCTGATTTGTGGCTGCTCGCCATCGGTACCTGCTAATACTCCTACTCTGGTAATTTCTTCACCCGTTGGGGCCAAATCACCAACCACAACGCCTGAACCGCCTGCCCCTGAAATCGCACTAGTACGCATCCGCCTGGCGACAACCTCAGACTGGACCACCCTAAGCCTGGTTGCCGGAGCTACTTGGCTCGAGCATGATTTGATTTCAGCGAGTGATGAGGTAACCACCGCCGAAATATATGACAACCAATTTGTCCTGGGACAGCCGATCAACCGCGCAGAGGACAGCGGCAGTGTGGAAATGATCACTGAAACACTCTTCTCTCTCTTGGATAGCGGGAGACCATTGGTTTTTCTGATCGAACGGGGTCACATCGGATCCACTACGTTGGATCTCTCCCTCTTTGTGGAAGATGAGTGGGTTGTTGTTAAAACTATCAACTGGGGGGATATAGCAGGAGATGGGACGAATGAATTCAGGGTCGAAATCCCTCCCGAACAGCTATTCGGCGAGATTGATTTTGCCTCTGCCCCCAACTGGCAAATGACTGATATTGAACCTGTAGATCCTGTGACCGGGATGCCGCAAGGAACGGATGGCTTCGCCTGGTGGAATGACACCATATTTTATGAGATTTATGTCCGTTCGTTCTCTGACAGCGATGGTGATGGAATCGGCGACCTCAATGGCATCACCCAGAAACTGGACTATCTTAATGATGGGGATCCGGCTACAACCACTGATTTAGGCATCACAGGTATCTGGCTGATGCCAATCTACTCTTCTCCCACGGTCCATGGTTATAATGTGACGGACTTTAAAGGAGTCAATCCCCAGTATGGTACGCTAGATGATCTCAAGAATTTGATCGATGCAGCCCATCAGCGCGGCATCCGGATTATCCTCGATTTCATGGTTGGGCAATCCTCAAACCAGCATCCCTGGTTCATTAATGCCCGAAATCCTGCTTCTCCCTATCGCGACTGGTACATCTGGGAAGATGATAATCCCGGTTACGCCGGATCCTGGGGCCAGCCGGTATGGTTCGAACATAAAGGCAGTTATTTTTACTCCACCTATTCAGAGTACAGTCCCGACCTGAACCTAAACAACCCTGAAGTTAACCAGGAAATCCGGGAAGCAATCCGGTTCTGGTTGGAGGATGTCGGCGTGGATGGTTTCAGGTTGGATTCTGCCAAGCATGTGATCGAAGAGGGAGAAATCCAGGCAAATTCAGCAGCGACCCATGCCTGGTGGAAGGATTTCAGGCCTTTTTACAAGGAGATCAACCCTCAGGCAGTTACCGTGGGTGAAATCTGGGAGCACACCTCGATCAATGCGGAATATCTCCAGGGTGATGAGTTTGACCTTTCCTTTGAATTCTCACTGGCTTATGAAATTGTCAAAGCTATCAACGAGGAGGATGCAGATCTAGCCAGCGAACAGGTCGAGCTCTCCTACAGTTCTATACCTCCCCTCCAATTTTCCACTTTCCTGACCAATCACGATCAGGACCGCCTCATGGATCAACTGGGTTATTCAACCGAAAAAAACAAGGTAGCAGCTTCACTATTGCTAACCGCCCCGGGAGTTCCGTTCCTGTACTATGGAGAGGAAGTCGGTCTGCAAGGCGAGGGTCTGGGGAATACCCGGCGCCCAATGCAGTGGTCCGGGGACCAGTTCGCGGGATTCACGACTGGAACTCCCTGGCAACCGCTCGGATTCGATTGGGAATACTTCAATGCTGCCAATCAGATTGATGATCCAACTTCCATGCTGTCGCATTACCGGTCCCTGATCCAGGCTCGCAATCAGCACGTCGCTCTGCGTGTGGGCGACTTGAGCGTGGTGATCACCAACAACGATGCCCTGTACAGCATCTTACGCATCAGCCAGGAAGAGACGGTATTGGTCCTGATTAACCTGACCGGGGAACCAGTGATGGATTATCGGCTAACTATGGAAGACAGCAGTCTGGCAGAAGGGAACTACACACCTGTAGCCATTCTAGGGAAAGGTGAATTCGCGCCCTTGTTAGCAAATTCCAGCGGCGGTTTTTTCCAATACGTTCCTATTCCCGAAGTTCCACCCTACGCGACGTTCATCCTTCAAATTCAGCGAGACGTCCCTGAGTAGCTAATGCACAGCGGCAGCGTATCGAAGGGTTCATCCACCAGGGCTAGAGAATGAAAATGAAAAACCTGAAACTAGTCGATCCTATACCTGATCTTGAAGCGGATTTCTGTGAGATGGCAGCAGAATGGCGAGAGGCGGGAGAGAACAAGTTCAAAGATTGCTTCAGCGACTTCGCTCTTTATGTGAAATCCCTGGCAAAACAAAAGGAGGCGAAGGAACTACTTCCAAACAGGGTCCCCGGCAGCACATATTGGCTCGTAACTGATGACTTGCGAATTGTGGGAACAAGTCGCCTTCGACACTGGCTTGTGCCTCATCTAGAAAAGGAAGGTGGACATATCGGCTACGACATTCGTCCTTCCGAGCGAAAGAAAGGATATGGGACTGCAATTCTGTCCCTCACTCTCGCCAAGGCCCGGGGGCTAGGCTTGAAGGAAGTCATTGTGACCTGCGATAGTGACAACGTGGGGTCCCTGCTGATCACTGAGAAAAATGGGGGTCAGCACATCAGCACGGCAGTATCCGACCACACTGGAAAACAAGTGAATCGTTATAAAATTGTATTGTAACCAAGCAATGATTTGAAAATTGAACTTCAGGAGAATGATTACAAAGGATCATGAATAAATCTAATAATCGGTTTTTAACAAGAGTTGGCATCTTACTATTTTTGATTGCATTGCAATTGCTTTATTTTCCAATAAATCAAAACGTTCAAGGGGGAATCACTACCTATGTACCAATTGATGCTCATATTAAATTATCTCCCATCTGGGCGATCCCCTATTTATTAAGCATTTTGTGGTGGGTAGGAGCCATAATTTGGGCAACCTTTAAAATGGAATACAAGCGATATGTTCATTTTGCTTTTTGTCTGTCATTAACAATAATAATAAGTTATGCTGTTTATCTCCTGTTCCCAACCTATGTGGACCGCCCAAAAATTGTTGATCAAGATTTCCTGAGTCAATTGGTGATATTTATTTACGGCAATGACAGGCCTTATAATGCACTTCCCAGCGGGCACACTTATACAACTTTGATAATTTCAATTTTTTGGTATTATTGGTTACCCAAACAAAGATATTTGTGGATAGCAATAGCAATCCTTGTAATCCTGTCCACTCTATTTACAAAACAACACGCAATATTAGATTTGATTGCTGCCTCAATTTTGGCATTCACCTGTTATAAAATAACAGGATATTTAGTTAAGAAAAGGCCTAACACCACTTCCCTCCAGTAAAACCTTCAACAGGCTTGTCAAGGAGCTTTGCGAAGCCCTTACTTTTGATGTTCAAATATAGTCAGGTATAATGAACTTACCACTAAATTAATAACCATACAAAAAACGGTAGAAAAAAAGAATAGCAATGGAGGTGGATGTATAAAATATTGTGCGATTCAAAAAGAAGAAATATTTTTACTTAAAAAAAATAAGGAGTAGTTGGCATGGATATCCTATTAATTGTATTTTTTGTTGTAGTGTTTTTCGGTTTAGGAATCAAGATAATCAGACCGGTAGAAGTAGGTATTATAGAATTTCTTGGAAGGTATTCAAGAACTGCTACTGCGGGTTTTAACTGGATTATACCTGTGCTGTTTAAAATGTATCGAATCAACATAACAGAACGACGGGTAGACATTGATCCTCAATCGATTATCACCAAAGATAAATTAAATGCCGTAGTTGATGGAGTTGTTTATTACAAGGTGGCTGAGGCCCAAAAAGCTATTTATAACGTAAACAACTTCCAGGCATCTGTGCCGTCTCTGGCTAAAACAACTTTAAGAGCAGTGATAGGAAAAATGACCCTGACAGAGGCTAACGAGAACAGAGATAAAATTAATGTGGATTTGGAAGTAATATTATCCAAAGAAGTTGCCTTATGGGGAATTGAGGTCGTAAGAGTTGAGCTGCAGCGTATCGAACCTCCAGCAGATGTTCAAGATGCAATGAACCAGGTTGTAAAAGCAGAAAATGAAAAAATAGCAGCGCTTGATTTAGCAACCGCAATCGAAACTCAAGCAGATGGAGAAAGACGGGCAGAAATCAAAAAAGCTGAAGGTATTGCTGCCGCGATTAGATTAAAAGCAGACGCAGATGGAGATGCAATAAAGATCGTAAATGAGGCTGCTGAAAAACACTTTATCGGAAATGCGCAGCTGCTTAAAAAGCTGGAAACCGTTAGTGAAGCATTTAAAGATAACACCAAGATAATTGTTCCCGCAGACAGTGATTTAGTTAATGTTATTGGTGATTTAGCAGGAATTCCTGTTCCTCTGAAGAAGAAATAAAAGAACTAGGTAACAAATCGATTAACAGGGAATTTTACGCGCCGCTTGCTCCTCGCTGTGCGTAAAATTCCGCTGAACTCGAAGGCGGCATTAAAGGAAGAATTTAACTATGTCAATTATGAGATTATGGCAAGGAAAAGTTGCCCTTGAAAAAGCAGATGCGTATGAGAAATTCATGATTGCCAAAGCCGCACCGGATTATAGCTCTGTTGATGGTTTACAAAAGTTATACTTTCAACGAAAAAACGAAGAAGCTATAGCGCATTTCCTTCTGGTAACTATCTGGGATTCACTGGAAGCTATCAAGAATTTTGCTGGTGACAACCCTGAAATTGCCAAATACTATCCAGAGGATGATAATTTCCTTCTGGAAAAAGAAAAACATGTATCAATGTATCAAGTGTTTTACGAAAAGTAATATGAACCCCGCGTTAATCGGAATCGCCTTCTGCTCTGGGAAATGCCGCGAAAACTCTAGAAATTCGCTCTGGGGGAATGAGATGGTTCTGCAAGAACCGGTTATGTAACCGTTAGGCGCTCAAAGGAAACTATGAAAACAATTGTTTTGGCAGCACTTGGTGAATGTGTCCATGTTGCTGGGATAGTGCGTTTTTTACGATTGGCTGAATCGGTTGGTTGGCGGACTGTGTTTCTTGGTCCAGCTGTACCAATTGAGCAGGTGCTAGAGGCAGCCCACCGTGAGAAAGCTGATCTTGTAGGTGTTTCTTATCGGTTGACACCAGAATCAGGTGAACGTCTGTTGGCTGAATTTGCAGAAGAGGCAGACGATCTGCGCTCTGCCGGCGTACAGTTCGTTTTTGGCGGTACGCCACCACTCGCTGATCGCGCACGTAAGCTAGGTTTCTTCGAGTATGTTTTTGAAGGCGGCGAACTGACAGAGGATGTGTTGGCCTATTTGAAGGGGCAATCAAAGCAGATCTTGACTGAAAAAAATTATCCCCAATCAACCATTGAGCGTATTGCATGGAAAGCGCCATACCCAATTATCCGCCATCATTTTGGATTGCCCACTTTAGTGGATACAACTGCAGGAATTAAGCACATTGCCGATGCTCGCGTATTGGATGTTATCTCATTAGGGATTGATCAGGACGCCCAAGCTAATTTTTTCCATCCAGAACGACAAAACCCTCGTCGCAAAGGTGCAGGTGGTGTGCCCGTGCGAACATCCGATGATTATCGTGTCCTTTATAACGCAAGTAAACGGGGGAATTATCCCCTTATGCGCTCATATTCTGGAACAGATGACTTTATCCGTCTGGCAGAAATGTATGTGGATACCATCAATATTGCTTGGGCTGCTGTCCCTCTGTTCTGGTTTAACCAGATGGACGGGCGCGGACCATGGAATTTAGAGGATTCCATCCGGGAACATCAAAAATTGATGACGTGGTATGGTTCGCGGAATATTCCTGTAGAATTGAATGAGCCTCATCATTGGGGTATGCGAGATGCTTCGGATGTAATATTTGCAGTGACCGCTTATTTATCAGCGTATAATGCACGCGCCGCTGGTGTTCATGACTATATTGCCCAACTGATGTTTAATAGTCCTCCCGGCCTTTCTGACACTATGGATCTGGCAAAAATGTTAGCTGTTCTCAAACTCATTGAGCCGTTAACCGGACCAGATTTCCATATCTGGCGGCAAACGCGAACAGGGTTACTCAGTTATCCTTTGGATATTGATGCAGCTCGCGCACATCTTTCTGCAAGTATTTACCTCCAAATGGCTTTAAAACCTCACATTGTACATGTTGTAGGGCATACAGAGGCACATCACGCTGCCACATCTAGTGATGTTATTGAAGCCTGTAAATTAGCTCGCCGCGCTATCGAGAATGCTGTCCAGGGTCAACCCGATATGACACTTGATCCGCTTATACTACAACGCAAAGAAGAAATCCTCCAAGAATCTCAAATCACATTAAATGCCATCCGGTCGTTGGCCGGTCCAAGCGTAGATGACCCGTTCACTGATACGGCTACATTAACACAAGCAATTACTGCAGGGATTTTGGATGCACCTCATTTGCGCAATAATCCCTTTGCACGCGGGCAAATAATTACCCGGATCGATAATCGAGGCTCATCTGTTTCCATAAACCCGGCAAACGGGCAGAGGATAACAGAGCGAGACCGTATTGCAGCACTAAATCTGACTTCGGAGGGTCTTTAATAAATGAAGAAAAAAACGCGTTACACTGTTATTGGTGCCGGGAATGGGGGAAAAGCTATGGCAGCCCACCTGGCTTTGAAAGGCTTTCCAGTTGCCCTGTACAATCGAACGTCAAAACACATTGATATCATCCAAAAGCGGGGCGGCATTGAATTAAAAAGTTATGAGGGCGGTCCGCAAGGTTTTGGAGAATTAACCCTGGTTACAGCCAACATAGCCGAGGCATTAGAGCATGCTGAAATGATCATGGTCGTTGTACCATCCTCAGCCCACACCGATATTGCCAGATTGGTTACTCCTTACCTGCGGGATGGGCAAATTATTATCTTACACCCGGGACGCACATTTGGCGCATTAGAATTTGACAAATTGCTGAGAGATAACCATTGCACAGCTGATGTAATAGTATCTGAAGCAGAAACATTCATCTATGCCAGCCGTTCCGATGGCCCCGCCTCAGCATATATCTATCGCATCAAAGACAGCGTACCATTGGCTGCGTTACCCGCTACTGATACGGCGCAAGTTTTGGATGTTGTCAACTCAGCTTTCCCCCAATTTATTGATGGAGTTAACGTGTTTCACACAAGCATGAATAATATAGGAGCAATTTTTCACCCAGCGCTTACAATTCTCAACGCAGGGCGCATAGAATCCACCAGGGGTGATTTCCAATTTTATATTGATGGAGTAACCCCATCAGTAGCTCGTGTGCTGGAAGCGCTGGATCGCGAAAGAGTAGCGGTTGCATCTGCGATTGGAATTCGTGCCCAAACAACACTAGAGTGGCTGAAAAAAGCTTACGATACCGATGGCACAGACCTTTATGAAGCAATCCAAAACCAAGAGGGCTACTATGGCATCGGCGCTCCTAAAACGTTGGCTCACCGATATATTTTTGAAGATGTGCCAATGAGCTTAGTACCCTTAGCTGCCCTGGGGCAACAATTTGGTTTGTCTGTGCGAGGCATGGTGAGTATTATACGTCTGGCATGTATTATTCATCAGAGAGATTATTGGCACTACGGTCGAACGTTAGTTAAACTGGGTTATGCTGATATAAGCGTCAGCGAATTAACGCGTTTCGCGAATGAAGGTACATTCGATTGAAACGCTTATTGTTAGGATGAAAATAAGCCCAACCCGCTTTAACAGGCCTGCCTGCCTGGTCCCCCAAGGGGATGCTTCGCTGCGCTTCGCGAAGCTCATTCATCAGGCGATAAGAATTAATGAATACTCAAAACAACTTCCCCTTTAATTTCAATAACAATGCTTGCAAAACATGCAGCGGAAATTGCTGTCGTGGTTTTGGAGGTTATGTTTGGATCAATATGGAAGAGCTGGAGAAAATGGCAGACTCAAGAAAGATAAGTGTGGCCCAATTTTCTAAGCAGTATGTACGGGGGGTTCAAGGCAGACTTGCACTGCAAGAGCGTGTTTTAAATGGCGAGCACTTCTGCTGCTTTTTTGACTTCATTGATTGTCAATGTACAATCTATCAGAGCAGACCCGGTCAATGTAAAACTTTTCCATTCTGGAATCAATTCAAGAATGATCCCCAAAAACTCCTGGCGGAGTGTCCCGGAGTTACTTTAAAGTAAGCTGACCGCATAACCCCTTTTTACAGGTTCTTAATCAATGATCATCGAAGCCCTCCCGGCGCCAGGTTTCCTTTGCCCGAAGGGTAGATATTACATCTTAAAGCTATCGTGACCGACCGCAGCTGATACAGGCGAAGATTGAGGAGTCCACTCATCCCCATCTCCCCCAATCACCAAGTTATATGGACCTGCAATCTCATTATCTTCCAGGTTCCTCCTCCACTCAAAAAACGTATTCGGTATGTTACACTTTCTCTATACAGAACTAATTTCGCTAAAAATCAGCCAGAGGATAGATACTCAACCGTTTATCTTCCAAGCGGTCAGGCAATAGCTAATTCATTTATCCCGTACTTGAAAGATAATTACCAATAGGTACTAATTGAAACGGAAAAAAACATGTGTGAGTTGCTAGGTCTCAATTTCAACCTTCCTGTTCGCCCCTCTTTCTCGTTCAGGTGCTTTAGCCATCGTGGGGAACAAAATCCGCACGGATGGGGAATAGCCAGGTATGATGGCAAAGCCTGCCAGGTATTTAAAGAGCCAATTAAAGCCCAGGAGAGTAAGCTGGCCACATTCATTCGTGATTATGAGCCATTGTTAAGTCAAATTTTCATCAGTCACGTCAGGAAAGCCAGCAAAGGCAAGCACACTCTCCAAAACACGCATCCCTTCCAGCGGGCTTTCCGATCCTTTGATGTGGTGTTTGCCCACAACGGCACATTGAAACCGCCTTTAGAGAATTCTGAATTAAAATTCCTTCCTGTGGGTGAAACCGACTCCGAGAATCTGTTTTGTGCCTTGCTTACAACTTTGTCCGAATCGAATATTCAATTTGTGGATTTTCAAAAAATTGAGTCATTACTCCGTAAGTTTAACAGCTTCGGCACCATGAATTTATTGTTTTCGGAAGGTGAACACTTATTCAGTTATAAAGATAAAGATGGCCATAACGGCCTCTGGATAACCGAGAGAATTTCACCATTTGGCATTGTGTCACTTAAGGATGAAGACTGGGAAATTGACCTGGCCGAGGAAAAGCATCCGGACCAAAGGGGTTTCGTGATCGCGTCCCATCCTTTGACAAAAAATGAAAAATGGATCGATTTGATCCCAGGGTCATTAGTTGTTCTAAAAGACGGTTGCAAAGTATATGGTACCTAACCCTCTCCCTGCTCCACCAACCAGATGGGGCGAGTGGTCTACTGCCACTAACCGGGGTACAGGAGATTAATACAGTTCCTTGCAAAGGGTCTCCTTTTGTATTGGAATCAGTCATAATCATTGAATTATTTATTGTCACTTAGAACAGCAAACTGCTGGTCAAAATGCATGGAGGATATTCGAACATTCCAAAGGATCAGGAATTATACGTAACCCGGCAGGTCGGACGAGCAGCCGATCGCGCCAACTAGGGAACAACACAAACCAGTGTTGTGGCCTATAGGAGGCAGTATATGAAGCGATACATATTATATGGTCTGATTATTGTGGGAATTGTATGTCTTATAGGGGGTAGCTGGTGGCTGCTTGCCCAGCCCACCGAGGGGGGACATGGACCCTCCTTTTTCATCTCCATCAGTATCTTTTTGCTCGTCTTTGCCGCCATCAGCTTGCGCTGGATGCATGAAACGGCAGCGGCACTTCTAGGTGCGGCGGCCGTTTGGTTAGTTCACTACATCGGCGGCACCTTCTTCCCAGCCCTGCACATCATAAACTTTGAAGAGTCTATGGCATTTGTGGACTGGAACGTCATCTGGCTGATCATGGGCATGATGATTTTTATGGCTATGTTCAGCGAGACAGGCGCCATCAACTGGATTGCCTTCCGCATTTTTCGCTTGGCGAAAGGTAATGCCTGGCTGTTGGTAATGAGCCTGGTAATCCTCACTGGCGTACTTTCGGCTTTTCTTAACAACGTAACGGCCATCCTGCTCCTTGTGCCATTGTCCATTGAGATCGCTCAGACAGTAGGCGTCCATCCCTTCGCTTTTGTAATCCCCGAAGTACTTGCCTCCAACATTGGTGGTGCGGCGACCATCATAGGAGACCCTCCCAGCACTATTGTCGGCTCGCACTTAGGATTGAGCTTTGTTGAGTATCTAGTCAATATGGCACCCATCGCCATCCTGTGTATGATCCCCCTCTTATTACTAATTAGCTTTCTCTACCGGCGCGAATTTGCTAGTGCTGAGGAACAGTTCTCACCGGCGCTGGTAGCCCAGTTGGAAGCCGACTCTCACATTACCGACTTCCCTCTGCTACGCAAATCCGGGCTGGTAGGACTGTTGATGATGATCCTGTTTTTTACCGGGGACTACTTCGGTGGTATACCGCCCAGCGTCGTTGCCCTGAGCGGCGCGGCGATCCTGATCGCCTGGGTTCGACCCGATATACACCGCATGTTGCGCGAGGTAAATTGGACAACTCTGATATTCTTTATCGGTATCTTCGTCATTGTAGGTGGACTTAAGGCGACCGGGGTCATTACCTGGGCAGCCAGAATCATCGGTGATCTGGCTGGAAACAACATAAAAATGGCGACGGTCTTGATGGTATGGATTCCAGGCGTCGCTTCGGGCATCGTGGACAACATCCCCTTCACCGTTGCCTCGCTGCCTATTGCCGACTTCTTAACTTCTACGATATCCGGCGCCGAGAATATGCTCCTTTACTGGGCTCTCATCCTGGGCGCCGATCTGGGAGGCAACGCCACGATTCTGGGCTCTGCACCCAACATTGTCGCAGTCGGCTTGTTGGGTCAGGCCGGCTATCGCCTCAGCTTTGGCCGTTTTATGCGTGATGGTGTGCCTGTAACAATAGCCACCCTTTTACTGGCAACAATTTGGTTACTGACTCGGTATTAAGGAGGAATAACATGGGCATGATATTGTGCGCCACCCGTGGGGGCGAAGCCAGCTACCCCACTCAAGATGCTGTCATCACTCTGGCAAAAAAACAAGGTGACGAACTGGTTTTTCTCTACGTGGTTGACATTAGCTTTCTGAACCATACAGCTGCGCCCTTGGTTGTAGATGTGGAATCAAGTTTGGAAAAATTAGGTCAGTTCCAATTGATAATGGCCCAGGAACGGGCCGCAGCACAAGGTATCGCAGCCCAGGCCATCGTGCGTCAGGGCCAATTACGTGTTGAACTCGGCACCGTGGCAAAAGAGATCGGCGCGACCCTCATTGTGATGGGCCACTCCCATGGACCGGATGCTGCCTTTGAGGAATCTGCCCTCCAAATCTTTGCCGACGACTTGCAGAGCGAAACGGGCATCGAGGTCCGAATCCTGGAAACAAGTGACTAACCAGTTAAATCTAATGATCTAGTGTAATCGAAGGGCCTGCCCTGGCTTCGAAATCCTTTGATACCGCAGGCCAAATAATTTCTTCCATTGGATTACTCGCAACCTAAAGAAAATCCTCAGGAGGATGAAATTACGATGATGAACTTGAAACGAAATCTGATTGGTTTTTTATCCGCAGCATTGGTGCTTGCCATCTCGGGAATATCCTGTAATGGCAGCGAGGCGATTAGCGAAGAAGACCCTTATGCATTATGGAAAGAAATGCCTAATGAAAGGATAGTTTTCATGTCGAAAGCTGATTCGCCTGAAGGTGAATTATACCTGCTGGATAAACATGGACAGCTAACCAGGCTGACTGATGACAATCGCCATGAAAATAATCCAGCCCTCTCATTCGACGGCAAGGAAGTCGTTTTCAACGGAGGCGATGAAAGTGATTTGCTTACCTGGGAGATATTCATCCTTGACTTAGAGACAGGGCAGGAAACTCAACTCACCAACAACAATGTTATTGATGCTCACGCCGATTGGTCTCCAGATGGCTCCAGGATTGTATTTGGATCTTTCAGGGATGCTCAAGGGAATCCTTTTGGCGCGGCAGATATTTATGTAATGAATACTGACGGCAGCGGGCTAACACAGCTCACAAATACTCCCTGGGAAGACAATGACCCCGAGTGGTCGCCAGATGGGACAAAGATTGTCTTCAAATCAACACGTAACACTCAACAAAGCGGTCGAGAAGAAATCTTTATCATGAAGGATGATGGGGCAGATCCAAAAAGGTTGACAACAACCAGCGGCTGGCAGTCTGATCATGATCCAAGCTGGAGCCCCAACGGTGAACATATTCTTTTCACCAGGTTTGAAGGGAGCAGGATCTGGTTTAACGCAGCCAATTTCGCAAATGATTGGGAGGAACTCACTCCCTGGAATATCCATCGGGTTGACTTAAACGGAAATGTTGAGAAGCTGACTGACAGCAGCACTGCTGGGTGGGGAATTACCCTGTACTCCGCTGATGGGAACCAGATTCTGTTTGGCACGATAGATTGGGTCACAAACGAAAGCAATCAGGTGATCGGTGGTTACCACAGGTTAATCTTGATGGAAGTTGATGGTTCAAACCCGCGGCAGCTTCTTCCGGATGACGATCACACAGGGACCCTCGAGTACTTTGATTGGTAAACCCAAGTCTCAAAATCAGGAAATTAAACCTATCCCCATCTGAACACAGGAAATCGGTTATGACATCGTTAAACGGCAAAGCAAAGGAGAATACCTCACAATGGACAAGAAGTACAAATGGAGTAATCTCGTTATCGGTGTGGGATTGGTCCTCGTCTTATTTTCCGCGCCCCATTTGATCGATGATTTTTTATACGGCATCCCGGAAGAATTTGGTCTCACTAACCAACAAACTCAGATCCTGGCTGGAATATTCCACGTTCAGCTCATTGTGTTTTTTGTGCTGGCTGCGCGTAAGCGAAAAGCAGGTTACTACGGCCTCGTTTTTTGGGGGATATTTCTAGCCCTGGCAGGCATCTTGAAGCACCTGCCTGAAATCTTAAAACCAGAACCGTATTGGAGTGGTCTTTTTTCGGAAACCCTGATCATCGGGATGATTTTTTCGGGTATTGTATTAGCGACTACATCCATGCTGGCAATACGCGATTTGCCACAGTCAAAATCTGAGAAATAGGGGGAAACTAGCTAAAACCCACTGCTCATAAACTTTGTTCATGCAGCAGGGGAAGCAGCCGCTTAAGCAATTTACGGTTTTAGTTATATAATCCTACTTAAGCGAAATCGGCAGAGGTGCCGATTTCAAAAGGGAAGCGATACCCCCACTTTAGCGGGCTATCTTCCCAAAAGTGATTTTAATTAATTCACCTAAAAGGCAATTTATTAATGAGCGACAAAAAAGGAATAAAATTCTACTCGCCTCTAGAAGAAAAAATTAACGTCACTACTCATGCTGTCGGCCTTGGATTAAGTATTGTTGCTCTGGTGCTTTTAGTTACCCATGCAATACGGAATGGAAATGTTTGGCATATTGTGGGCTTTAGCATTTTCGGAGTTAGTTTATGTGTTTTGTACACAGCTTCTACTTTTTACCATAACGCTAAAGAACCAGAGTTAAGAAGTAAATTAAGAGTTTTTGACCACGCATCCATTTATGTACTCATAGCAGGAACTTACACTCCTTTTACGATTGTTACCTTAAATGGCCTGACGGGATGGGTAATTTTCGGAATCTCCTGGGGTTTGGCTATTTCAGGAATAACATTAAAATTATTCTTTACAGGAAAATATGATTTCATTTCCACATTAATGTATGTGTTCATGGGGTGGATAATCATTTTCGCTATAAAACCATTATCAAATAATTTTTCTTCTGACGGTATTATTTGGCTTGTTGCAGGTGGTATATCTTATACACTTGGGGCAGTGATCTACAGCATAAAAAAGATAAAATTCAATCACGCGATCTTCCACATATTTGTTTTAATTGGCAGCGGTTGCCACTTTCTGTCAATATTCCTCTATGTTTTACCAATTCAATTTATCAATATCTGATTTTAGAAAAATCAAAAAATAGATTAAAAGCGTTACGCCTGACGTTTTTCCTGCTTTCAAAGGAGATCTAATGCCGAACAGGGTCAAAACCTGCCTGCCAGTAAAAAGCAGTCCCAGCCTCTTTTTACTGATTACCGGTTTTGTGGTTTTCTGTGGAATCAGCCAGTTAAGCCGATTGAATTATCCGCTTTTTGGGCTGGTTGTTTTAGTAGGAATTTTCTTTCCGCTTGCCTGGGGTGGATTTACAAAGAATTGGAAAGCAATAGGTTTTTCCCGGCAGAACTTGGGAAAAGCTTTCTTTTGGGGGAGTTGTGCCGGTATCGTGAGCAGTCTTGCGGGTTTGGCAGTTCTGCAGGAAAGAGCGTATGTAAATAACCTGGGGCAACAGCTGTTAATCGGAATCCCTCTCTGGGCATTGGTCATCAGCCCTTTCCAAGAGTTCTTCTTCCGAGGCTGGATGCAATCCGGATTAACAGAAGCGCTGGGAAAATGGTGGGGACTGATAATTTCCACTGCATGTTTCACAGCATGGCACTATTTATCTCCAATCGTTGACCTGACAACTTTTCCCTTGTTAAGCACGGAAGGAATTATTTCGACGTTTGCCGCCGGGTTGGCGTTTGGCTATGCCTTTCAAATGAGTAAGAATATCATTGCCCCCTGGTTGGGGCATTTAATATCAGGAATTGTGTTTATAATTATTGGCGCAATGGACTTTGTTCAAGTTATTCAGTAAGCGGATTGTCTGGCTCCTCCCGTCCTGGCACAGATGCGGCTTAAAGTAATATTGTGCTCCCGGGTCAGGCAATTCCGTTGTTTAAACACTCAAAGAGGAAATAACAATGAACCAAGAAATTTGGACAGCTGTCGACAGCTATTATGAAGACCTAATGGTAAGATCTGACCCAAGATTTAACAAGATCATTGAAGCCTCGAATGAAGCGGGGCTGCCGCCAATCGGCATCACCGCCAACCTTGGCAAACTTCTGGAACTTTTGGTCCGATTCCAGGGAGCACATCGAGTATTGGAGATTGGAACTCTGGGTGGATACAGCACAGCCTGGCTTGCCCGGGGGCTGCCTCCTGGAGGAAAGTTAATTACACTAGAAATTGATCCGGAACATGCGGCTGTCGCTCGAAGAAACCTGTCACTATTTGAGTTTTCCAGTTCAATTGATATTCGGGTAGGAGATGCCCTGGATACACTGAGAATACTTGACAAGAATCGAGAAGGTCCTTTTGACTTGATTTTCCTTGATGCAAACAAGTCTCAATATAGTGAATACCTTGACTGGTCGCTAAAATTGTCTCGCCCCGGGACAGCGATCATTGCCGATAACGTGGTAAGACGCGGAAATATCATCAATGAGAACAGTGAGGATCCAAGCGTCAGGGGAATAAGAAATTTCAACTTAAAGGTTTCCAGGGAATCGCGATTGAGAGCTACCGTTTTACAAACGGTCAGCACAAAAGGGTATGACGGTTTCTCTTTGATTTATGTAGATCCAGAATAGAAAATCTGAACTGCTGCCCTTCGATACAATTTGCGCCTCTTGGTGCAAATCACTCAGGACGCCTCTTCCTTATTTGTCATTCCGCCTGTCCTGCGGCCAAAGGTCGGATCGAAGGGAGCCAAGCGAGGAATCCATCAAGAGTACAAGTGACAAATGCCTTATCATTTGTTAATCTGGGATTGTTTATTTCTTGATCTCCGTATGGATCCTTCGTGGAGGCACTCCTGAGCGAATCCCGAGCATAGCCGAGAGGGGAGTCGAAGGGCTCAGGATGACAAAAATGAGTGACTGATCACTTACCACTGAATACTGTTACTCTACCTTCGGTCTCCCCCTCTTAAAAGCTCCCCTTCTCCAAGTCACCCAATCACTTCATCTCTTCTTTCCTTACTCCTTCAACTTTCGTACATCACCCTCCCGGACAGTGATCCCCTCCGCATCCAGCTTTTCCAGAAAAGCCAGTATATATTTCCGGCTGCTGCCAAAATGATCCCGTGCCTGGGCAACTGTAATGGTGCCGTCATCCTGGAGTTTTTCTTTGATCTCACCAATCATCTTTTGATAGGTTTCCAACGTGAAGACCACCTCGGGAGAAACCTGCTTAAGTCTTTTCAGGGACAACAGCGCGTTATAAATCTCTTCTCCTACCTCTTTCCGGCAGCCATCCACGGAGGGAGGAAGGATTGGATTTTGGGCAAATTTTTCCAGCAGACCATTTACTATTTCAATTTGCCCGGGGGGAAATTCAATTACAAATCCCTTCATCAAAATCTCAGGACCCTGCTGTGTTATTTCCCCATCTTGAATTAATACCTCGAGGGCCTGTTTGTAAACCGTATCAGTGAGACCTGATTGACTTTTAAGTTCTTCCCGTGACATGCCTGGACGAAGAGGATAATCTTGATGGTACAACTTAATTTTAGCCACCAGATTAGATTTAATCTCCTCCCAGGAAGCCCGCAGGGTAACAAACCCACTGCCAACAGGGCTATCACCCAGCATAAGGACAAGCCCATCCTCAAGAAGCTGATTCAAACTTTCCCGAGCGGCTTCCTTTTCCATCCCTGATTGCTCAACCACTTCATCCCAAAGGACAACTCCTGCTCGAGAGATCGTCTGGCGGAGCACATCCACCGGATCTCCCTCCGAGAGGGTTTCTAGATGATCCAGCACTTCCTGATCAAACCGTTTATGACGGTATGGCGGATTCGGATCAAGTACAATGCCTCCCCCCAGAGTTTCTGAAGGTGAAGGCCGGCGCAGGATATAGCGATCTCCCCGCATGGCAACTACAGGGTCCTCTACTTCCAACTGCAGCCAGGCAGTCTCTCCCGGTTTTAGGATCTCCCTCCCCAGCAGTCGGACTCTGGCAAGAGTTTCATCCGCGCCGAGAAATAATTTGGTTTCCAGGTCATGGGAAAGGGGTTTATCAATATCCCCCAGGTAGCGGAACTGAACATCCAGTCGACGGGTTGGACTGTAATCTCCGGGATGGGTAACCACATCACCTCGTTTAATACTCTTGCTGTCAATACCGGATATATTCACGGCTGTCCGGTGTCCAGGACCTACTTCTTTTGCATCCTCATTATGGGTCTGCAATCCCCGGATTCTGCCGGATTTGCCCGAAGGTAGCAAGGTAACCTCATCCCCCACTTTGAACGTTCCATCCAACAGGGTGCCGGTTACTATGGATCCAAACCCTGCCATCAAAAAGATCCGGTCTATGGACAAACGGGGTCTGCCAAAATCAATTCGGGGAGGTTGACCAGCCAGAACATTACTCAACCCTTCCAACAACTCGTTCAACCCGGTTTTCTCTTTAGCAGAAACACGGATAACTGGAGCTTCCTTCAATGCTGTTGAGGAGACCAATTCCTGGATTTCAATCTCCACCAGGTCCAACCATTCCGAATCGTCTACTAAATCCACCTTTGTTAAGGCAATCACCCCTTTCTTGACTTCCAGCAAATCCAGGATGTCAAGGTGCTCCTTGGTTTGAGGCATCACCCCTTCATCCGCCGCAATCACAAACAGGCAGGCATCTATACTTCCAATTCCCGAAAGCATATTTTCTATAAAATCCCTATGACCGGGAACATCGACAATGCTGATATTTTTCCCATCTGGAAGTTGAAAAGTATCGAACCCCAACACAATACTCATCTCCCGTTCGCGTTCTTCACGCAATCGGTCTGGATGAGTTCCAGTTATCGCTTCTATCAGGGTAGATTTACCGTGATCGACGTGACCCGCTGTGCCAATAATATACATGGTCGGAAGATGCTGTACTTTAATTTAATAATAAATATCGCCTGGCAAGAATGGAATCAAGGATCTGGATGCTAACTTCTCAGCGGAACCCATCCATTATTTGCTCAAAATCGCCAGTCCATTCCCGGATTAAAGTTAATAAACCCTGAAGCTGGGCCTCGGAATAGGAACTAAGTTGTCCCAATTGATCTTCAATCTCCTGCATCCCATCTTCCAGAAGAGAAATTCTTTCTTCCCCTTCCTTGTACTGCCGTTCAAGGATTTTGGACTGCTCCTTTTGGGAGAGAGTGTAATTAGTCCAGCGTTTTTGATCATCTGCTGTAAAGGTACCCCATTCCTGCCGGAACCGCTCATCAGACAGGCGCTGAATCTCAGTGATTTCATTGACTCTTCTATCCAACAGCGTGGAAAGATCTTTGAGTTTATCCTGCATGCGTTTTACACCCCGGTGGGTGGAGTCCAATTTGGCCATCTGCTCATCCAAATCCTGGGCTTGCTTTTCAATGCCGTCAAAGCGGGTCATCCAGCTCTTCCAGGTAGACTCCCACTCTGTATTCTGAAGAGCGGCTTCTACCAGGAATGTCTCCTGCTCCTTTTTTAGATCCCTTCGGGTTGCTTCCAATTCCTGGAGGCGGTTTTTCATCTTCTGGTAATCATTTTTTACTAGATCCAATAAACCGCGCTGTTCATCTACTCTTTTTCGCAGGGCAGATTGTTCTCCCTGTAAATCTGTAATCCGTTTGATCTCTTTTTGACGTTCCTCTTTTGCCGTCACAGTGTATCGCTGATACTCTATGTATTCTTGCTTGATTTCATTGACATCTTTTTCTGTCTCACGCAAAGAGGCATTAAACCGGATTTCTTCCTCGATCCGGGTTTTCATGTCCTTTTCCAATTCCTTAACTCGCTTAAATTCTTCCCCCAAGGCTTTTTGCTGCCTTTCAATCCCCTGGATTTGCGTCCGCAGATTCTTCTTGGCATCGTTTATCCAGGATTTGGTTATTTTTTCATAATCCTTCAATTCTTTTTTTCGTTCCACCCTGAAATCTGCCAATCCATTCTCAAAATCATCCACCCTGGTAATGGACGTCCTTAATCGGGTGATGTCGCTGTCAAACTCAACCTGCTTTTTATTTGAGGCGTCCAGTTTTCCTTCCAACTCTTGGAGTCGATCTTCTAACTCCGAGATGGCTGCCTTATCTTTTCTTCTTTCATCATCCAGCCATTTTATTCGCTTTTCCAGCTGTTCATTTTCCATGAATCATTCTCCTGTCTTCGGATTTCTCCAAGCACTGAGATTATAGCATGTCCAAAACTGAAAACCTATCAGTAAATTACACTCTGTTCAGCCGATATTATCTTTTAAATTCCCATTAATATTTTCGTTATGCTTTGAGCTGCTCGCAGCACAATCCCCGGGAACAAACCTAGAAGCACCAAGGATACATTCACGGCGAGGATCAGCGCCCGGTAAAAAGGATCTCCTATGATCAACACCTTTTCTTCACCCGAATTTCTGGTTAAAACTGCTAATATTCTCACTCCTCCAATGATTAGCCCCAACGCTCCAAAAACGTACAGGGCATTTATCCAAAGGGGAAATAACATGAGGCTGGACCCCAGAGCCCAGTAAAGAGGAAAGCCAGCAAACAGGGGTAATCCTGCCAGTGTAAAATAGCCCACTAAAATTCCCGAAGAGATAATTGGCCATTGATGGGCGGATCCAGCTGTAGAATCGTAACTGAAACTGCTCACCCCTTGACGCAGATAGGTTAAGGACAGGGCCAAAACACCTAATGCCAAAACTTGAACAACGACAAAAGCAAAAAAGAGTGGAAAACCCGACAAGAATAAACTGATCGCCAATAATGATCTGCCAATTTCTGAAATTATAACGGCTGCCATCATGCGTCCCAGGTGTTTCGAAACAATGGCAAGTGAACCCCCAAAACCAAGCATCATTGCCCCCGCGATTTGCAAGGGCTGTTGTATATTGATATTATTACCAAACCAGCCCGCCTCAGAGATAAACCGCAAACCAAATAAAAATACGCCGAGAAGATAGGTATTCAGCACAAACCCTGTCAGGAAGGGATGGTTCTTTTCAGTAACCATAGGAATCCAGCTGATGAAGGGAAATATCGCCAGCAGGAATGAAAAACCCAGAGCCAGGATCACTAAAGACCTGGTTAACAGCAGCTGATCACCGGAATTTAAATCAATCCAGCTCGCCAACCAGGCAGCAAAAAGAATAAACAACATGCCCAGGATCTGAAAAACAAGAAAACGCAATACTCCCTGGGTAGGTTCTTGCCCTGGCGGTGATAATAAAACAACATTAATAAGTGCTAAAACGGCAAAAAACAACGCCCCATAAAAAATTGGTTCTACTGCATAGGCCGTGAGAATTAGCGCAGTCCCAGCCAACCCCAGGGGGATGACCTGGATCGGGACTGTTTTAGGATCAAGAATGAAAAACCAGAAGGCGCATAAGAGGAAAAACAGGACCACAATCGGCCGGTCTGCCTCGGATAAAACAAACCGTCTGCCAAAAACCAACAATTCATCGGACACTCTGAGTTCCCAAAAAAGGTAGCTAAACACCTGATTGATGGGTAAAACAGCAGCCAGGGCAGCCAGGCCAAGGCTGACTATGGTTCCCGCCCATTTTAAAATCCTCTTTCGATTCATGATAAACAGGAAAATCCCTGAAATCAGCAGTGGTATTAGAATCCACAACAGCGGTGTGCTCAACTTGTTTCCTCCAGATAACTTACTAACAGGAGATACGCGCCAACAAAGGCGATGCCGATATTAAGAATTGCCAGCAAACCTGTCATTAATACCGACGCCTCTAGAGTCGCATACAAAATTTCAAATCCTGAAATGACTGTTAGAACTCCAATAACAATCCGGATCGCCTCCCGGGACAATCCAAGCTGGAGCAATCCAAGGCCCAGCAATAATAATCCTCCTAGCGTTTGCTGAGGGGTAGCCCCTAAAAACCAGCGCAGAGCAACGGGCACCAGGGAATACATTGAGAGTCCAATTAACACTGCGGTAAACCCTCTGAAAAAGATTTCAGGGAAATTTAATTCTTTTTGCGTTTCAGCTGCGGAATCAGGGATATTAACATAAGTAAGAAACAGAACCGCTGCAGCCATCCATCCTGCGACGAGTTTAACAACTGCGATCTCCACAGGCCAGCTGATACTGACAAGGCTCAAAACACCGATATACTGCAAGGCTAATAAACCAGTCATCCAGCGCCAGTTTTTGACCAGCAGGATACCCACAGCACACAAAAAAAGCAATGCAACCGACAAAGGTTGGAATAAACTCGCCACTGGTTACAACCCCCCACTTAAGGTGATCAGGGTCAATAAAAGAAAACCAAGTATTAATGCCCAGATTAATCCGCCTTCCCCCTCAAACAGGCTGATTAAAAGGAAAACAGTCCAATTTACTAATCTGGCTGCTCCGGAACCAATACCGGTAATGACATTCAACGCGTATTTATACTTTTTATCTCCCCCCCAGGCATCTAGCCAGGGTATCTTTTCCCCAAAAATTAGAAACAGAATAATGAGTAATAGAGGAATCCAGAGGAAGAAAGGTTTGGATAAAATACCGCCGCTGAAATCCAGCAGCTTGTGTTCAAGAGCAATTACATACTGAGTTAAAATTATTATTGCCGGACTCATGACATACAGAAAGGGAACCGGATTTGAGGTATTGTTATCTTCCCTAATTTTCTGGATGATTTTGAATAAGATTCCCCCAATCAAGACCCCGGCAGCGATGGCAAACAGGACTCCATAAACTCCACTGCTAAATAGTTCCGTTCCATTCCAGGTTGGTAAAAATGGTATTGGAATCATTCCACTTGACACCATTATCAGCACGGCAGTCAATTGGGATTTATTCTCGTAAGTAAGGAAAACAAGTGAACCGGGTAGAATTAAAACCAATCCCCAGGATAAACTCGCGGATGGAGAAGCAGCTAACGCGCTTCCCAGGATCAAACCAAGCATACCAAGAGACCATATCTTCCAGGACCATGGCAATTTATAAGCACTGATCCCGATCAACCCCAAAACAAGGCTCAAGCCAGCTAAGATGATATTAAGTCCTGGTTGGATAATAGCTGGGTCCATTATAGCCGCGCCCCTGGTGATTAGCATAATGCTGATAGCAGAGGGCAGCACCCGCAGCAATTGTCCAAGATCACCCTTCAGCTCCTCATTAACAAATCTCTCCCGGGCGGGAAATCGGGAGCCAAATCCAAAAATACCAGCAGCCGCTAAAAGCGGTCCAGCCGTAGAACCAAATTCGGAAAAGGATGAATTTACACTCTCTTCCAGACCGGTCCAAGCTGCATAGATTAATAAAAGCGGCCCTGCCAACCTGACAACAAGGGGAAGGATTAATCTGCTATCACTTACCTTCTCCCCTTGATGAAGGACAGAATAAGCAACCCAGATAACCTCAATAAGCGTCCAGAAAACTAAAAAGGTGTAAACATTATCAGATAGTACTGCCAGAAAACAAACTCCACTCAAACTATAAATCCAGACGCCTTGTTGAGGGGAGAATCGCTGACTCAGAGCAGCATAAAAAGCAATCGCAGTCAGAGCCAGAGCCAACGGAATTGATATCCAGTCCAGGAATAACCCCGGTTCGGAGAGAAGCTGAGATCCAGAATTCCATACAAAATTCAGCCTTTCCTCAGGGTTTGTAAAACTGTAAAAAAGCAGCAGAACCCAGGCTAACCCGGTAGTGCCCATAAACCAGAACCGCAATTTTTGAAGATTAATATTCCGCTGCCGGAAACCCAGGAACAGGATTGGATTAAGCAATAATAAACCAGCGGACAGGAGGGGGATGCTGTTCACAAAATTATTCCTGGGACCCTTCGTAAAGAGATACGCCTGATGTGTCGATAGAATTTACCAAATCGCTGATTGTTTGATCGGAGTCCGGGTATTTCAGGTCTGGAGCAATTTCCATCAGGGGAACGAGAACAAATGCCCGTTCCGGTATCTTTTCATGAGGAATGGTAAGCTGAATCTCGTCTACAACTTTTTCCCCATAAAAGAGAATGTCAACATCTACCAACCGGGGACCATAAATGAAACTTGGTTTCCGGCCGATCTTCTTTTCAATCTTCTTCAGGTAGGCCAGCAACTCCCGTGGTGTGAGTTCCGTTTTCCCTTGCGCGACCATGTTTAAAAATTCTGGCTGGTCCTCAAATCCCCAGGGCTCAGTTTGATAAATTGAAGAACGCATAATCACCTCTATTGCCGGTGGAAGTTCTTCAAAAACAGACTCAAGATTGGCTTCCCGGTCCCCCAGATTTGAGCCCAGCGATAAATAGATAATCTCTCTTAAACCTGATTCCATATTTGCAAATCCGTCAATATGTGCCATTCTACTTAAGGATAACACACCTGCCCTGGCTAGAGGATACCTCCAGTCCCCCAGGCTGACGATCTTGTTCCGGTTGTCAGGTAACCCACGGTTTGGTATAATTTCCTCCGCTAAATTAATACTGGAGGGGTCGCATAGTTGGCCTAGTGCGCGCGCTTGGAAAGCGCGTATTCTTCACGGAATCGTGGGTTCGAATCCCACCCCCTCCGCCTTTTCAATCGCTCAGTATACCCTGAGCGATTTTTCTTATCTCAACAGGTCACTATTTTTCAACTTCTTTCAATTCCTGCACCTGGAGGAAATTATACTTTTTACACCTGGGGAAATCAGCTTATTGGAACCTCCCAACCTGCTAGTTCGTTCAGCAACTGCTGAACGAATGGCAAATGATCTGGGCTTCCCCCTGCCAACTTTAATCACCCTCTACCGCTCACTGCTCAGGGAGGTATTGGATTAATCATAACGAGGTATATATACATCAACCCAGGCGGAAAACAAAGGAGAGGAAATCTCCTCCAAATGTTTTGATAAAATCAGTTGATTATGAATGGTTTAGAACTGCCTTACAAATCCGTGTTCTCATCTTCAATAATGAGTTTGAGGTATAATACATCTGCTATAAACCAAACACAATCTGAATGAAATCCTTGCCCATGAAAACCTACCAGGCAGTATTAGTCGGGCTCTTGATCAGTTTTATACTCTTTTCAGGCCTGAGTATCCCCGCGAAAACCAGCGCTCTGGCGACAAACCCAGAACTTACTTCTACTGTTACACCCAAGGCCGGGAGAGTTCACACAGAACCGGAATCGGGAGACACCCTGGGTTTAATCTATGGTGCAGGGATGATCTTGGTGATTACCCTGGGTGGAGTTATTATCCATCGATTGATAATAAAGCCTAACTCATCAGATTAAACCTGGATCTTCACTATTTACCCTTATCTTGAAACAAGATGAGTAAAACAATTTCTCAAAAACAACTGCCAAATCGATTTATTGACACCCATACCCGCCTGCGGTATCATGCCCACAAGCTTCGGGTGGGTCCGGCGCGGCAGAGCCCTTTGAACTGTGTCAGGTCCGAAAGGAAGCAGCACTAAGGAGGATCCTCTGGGTGCCGCCGGTGTGCCTGCCCGAAGCTTTTTCCTTCCCTCTAACCCGGAAAACTACCAGGAATAAACCTCTATTGATAAATATCCCTGAATTAGTAAAAACCCCAAAATTTCAAAGAGTATCCGCCGTGGTTATCGCAGTAATCGGGGTTATCCTGATTACCTTTTCCGCCTGGAAAAATATCTTTCTGGTAATCAATGGTGAACTGCAGGAGCACACTACTTTTGCCTTAACGGTAGATGGGTTTTTGGAGGAACAGGGAATCTTGCTCCAGGAATCTGACCGCGTGAGTCCATCGCCTGGAACTATGCTCTGGGGCGAAGAAACAATATTCCTTAATATCTCCAGGGGGATTCAAATTTTCTCGGATGGTCAAACAATTTCGCTCAACACAGCTGAGCGCAGGCCAGAAAATATTATATTAGAAGCCGGTTTGCTGCTTTTTCCCCAAGACCGTCTCCTGGTCGACGGATTGCCCATGGGTGAAAATTCAATCATGGCCCCCTCTGCATCCCATTCGATTCAGGTTCTTCGCGGCACTGCTATCGAACTCAAGACCGAGGATGGGACCTTCCGCTTCACAACAGATACCGATATTCTGGCAGATGCGCTTTGGAAAGAAAATATTGAACTTTTCGAAGCTGATCATTTATCAGTACCTCTCAACACAACCCTTGACGGAACTCCTCTTACTGTGGAATTGATCAGATCCAAACCTCTCCTGGTTCAATTGCCGGAACAGTCAGTAACTATCAGGACAACCGCGAATTCAGTCGGAGCCGCCCTTGCCCAATCGGGTCTTTCCTTACAGGGTTTGGATTATAGCATTCCCCCCGAGGGGGCATCGCTGCCGGATAACCGCCAGGTTGAAGTAGTACGGGTCAAGGAAGAAATCCTTCTTAACCAGGAACAAATCCAATTTTCAACTGAATATTTACCGGTATCCGACCATGATCTGGATCAACTGCAAATCGTGTCTGGCGGTGAGTTCGGTATCGAAGCCCAACGTCTGCGGATAATATATGAAAATGGTTCCGAAGTATCCCGGGAAATTGAAAAAGAATGGACCGTTAAGGAACCTAAGCCGAGGGTTATCGGTTACGGTACAAATATCAACATTCTGACCGAAAACACCCAGGATGGACAGATCAGCTACTGGCGGAAAATTACAGCCTGGGCAACTTCATACGACTCCACATGTCCCGGGTGTAACACGATCACAGCCAGCGGCACGGTGCTGAAAAAAGGGACTATAGCTGTAAAACTGAATTGGTACAAACTAATGAAAGGAATGAGAGTATATATTCCGGGATATGGTTTTGGAACCATAGAAGATGTGGGCGGAGGTGTGTCCTGGAGCACCAACTGGGTTGACCTAGGGTACAAAAAAAATAACTATGTTCCCTGGAGCAAGAATGTAACCGTTTATTTTCTTACCCCAATTCCCCCTCCTGGAAATATCATGTACATTCTCAATTAACATCTGGTTTTTTTACCCGGGGCAAAATGCACCACGCCCCATTTCCCATCTACCATCCACTTTGGATCCTGATTATAGACCTCCATGATTTGATCCAGGTCCAAACCCACTGCCAGCTCTGCTTTTGAGGTCCGCAAAGCGGCCAACGGTACCGGCAGGTAATCCACTGCTTGATGAAATGGAAAAGTAAAATCCCACTGTCTGTCTCCCAGCAGCCGGCGGTAATTGGCATCCCCCTTGCTAATCAAGAAATCTGTTCCTGATAAATCTTCCCGTAGATCCAGAGGAATCTCCCACATTGGGAGTGGGGAATTCCAGAAAAAATGAGCTTTGGTCTTGATTTTCTTCTCCTGGATGTGCTTTTCCAGCCGATTACCCAAACTTTTGATATCCTGCTCTTCAGAACCCTTCAAAAATTCTACGGTCTGGGCAATATCATCATTGATTACATCAGACACATAAGTTGGATGCGCTTTTACGTGCAAAAGGACCTCTTCTGCCAAATCGTTGTTTATTAATATGTCAGCCAGCCCCAGATCACATACCAGTTCAAAACCAGCATTATCAAGCATAATATCCACTCTTCTGACGGGCGGGTTGTTCTTAAACAACAATTTCATGATCCGGTTGGTGTCATCTGCTAAAAGGTTGTCCTTAAACGATTGTTGAGAGAGATGTTTAAGAACCCCGGAACTTCCCGCCGGCCAGAGGCTTAAATCCGCCTGGTTGCTCCACAGGGAGAAATAAATCGCCTGGCGAATGTGACTCTGGACTTGATCCTTGTCCTCCATCCAATTCATTAAGACGGAAGCATAATCCTGTATTTCCTTCCCGGTTTTAATCAAGCCTTGCTCTTTCTGGTAGCTAAATGGATCCAGCCCGAGGTTAAAATAATCCACAGCTTCCATGATCCGCCGATAAAAATAATGTTCAGCAAAAAACCAGGGGACTTCCAGCCAGTTTTTACCTGCCCGGGGAGTTATGTAGGATTTCCAGTATTTAACGTCGGGAGCTCCCGGGTCCTTAAGCTGGCGAATAGGCCCCTCAGGTATTTCATCCCTGAGCTGGATCAACTGCTCGAGAACCTGCGGAGGAAATTCGTTTTCATTGATCGCCCGATTTACGATTTCCGGCCAGCGGATAGTGACCGTTGACTGAGCCCAGGAACCGGGCTCAGTGCTATAGATGGGTTGGGGATATTTTGCTGTCATATTTATTCTTCACTGTAAACGATTTCCTTAGCTAACCAAATGTTATAATGCCCTCTAGATCATGACCTCAACTGAAAACCAATCTCTTTCAGCCTTGCTGAAAAAACATAACTTACGTCCTGATAAAAACCTGGGGCAAAATTTCTTAACCGATCCAGACATCCTGGACAATATTGTGGATGTTGCTGAGGTAAAAAGCCAGGACACTGTCCTTGAGATCGGCGCAGGTCTTGGACATCTCACCAGGCACCTGGCAGGTACTGCTAAACAAGTTGTCGCAGTAGAACTGGATAAACGCTTGATCTCGATTCTGGAACAGAATCTTCGATCTTTTAATAATATCAGGATTGTCCAGGGGGACATCCTCCAGCTCAAACCGGGGGATCTGGTATTGGAGGATAATTATCTTGTCGTAGCCAACATTCCCTACTATATCACATCTTCAATAATCCGGAATTTACTTGAATCCGGGGTAAAACCAAAACGAATTATCCTTACTATTCAATACGAAGTCGCTCAGCGTGTATGTGCTGTATCCGGCCAGATGAGTGTGCTTGCTTTAAGTGTTTTGATGTACGGGGAACCAATTCTGGTGAGACGGATACCGGCCGAAGCATTCTATCCAGCCCCAAAAGTAGACTCTGCAATTATCCGGATTGACCTCTACCCTGAGCCCATCCTTCCCACAGAAAAAAGAGAACTCTTCTTCAAATTGGTTAAGGCTGGATTCCTTCACAAAAGGAAAACCCTCCGAAACTCACTTTCCACCGGGTTAAAATGGGCTCCCGAAAAGACAGAAATTTTACTATCCGCCGCCGATATCAATCCCCAGAGACGGGCTGAAACATTAAGCATTACAGAATGGCTTGAAGTTACCAGCCAATATGATAAGATAAAAAAGCTTTAATTAAAATATAAATTTACCCTAGAAAAGGAATCCAGAATGTCTGACCCCCGCATAAAAAAACTTGCCGATTTGCTCGTCAACTATTCAGTAAAAGTCCAACCGGGACAATGGGTTCTAATCAACAGCCATGTCATCGCTGAACCTTTGGCCAACGAGGTGCTGCGCGCAGTGCTGGAAGCCGGTGGGCTTCCCCAAATCATTCTGTCTTCAGATGATCTGGTTGAAACCGGTTTTCGGTATTCCAACAATGAGCAGCTTAGCTGGATTTCTCCTGTTGTGAAAACCCTCTATGAAGAGGTTGACGTTTTAATTGCCTTACGAGCTTTTGAGAATACCAAATACCTGGCCAATATTGATCCCAAAAAACAACAAGTCCAGGCTCAAGCCAAGCAGGAGCTGATGCAAACCTATATGAAACGGGCTGCTTCGGGCGCTCTCAAGTGGACCCTTACCCAATATCCTTGCCCAGCTTACGCCCAGGATGCTGATATGAGCTTAAGTGAATACCAGGATTTTGTTCACTCCGCCACCTATACCGATAAGGATGACCCGGTTTCAGAATGGGAAAGAATCCACGATGAGCAACAGGTAGTTGTCGATTGGCTGAATGGTAAAAAAGAAGTCACCCTGAAAAGCCCTAATGTTGACCTTACTCTCTCGGTTGAAGGCCGGACATTCATTAACTCCGATGGAACAAATAACATGCCCAGCGGAGAGGTGTTCACCGGGCCGGTGGAAGATTCCGCTAATGGCTGGGTCGAATATACTTATCCGGCAATTGAAAAAGGCAAGGAAGTTTCAGGCATCCGTTTAGAGTTCAAAGATGGGAAAGTGGTCAATGCCAGCGCAAAGAAAAACGAGGAATTCCTACTTGCCATGCTGGACATCGATGACGGAGCCCGCTACCTGGGTGAATTTGCTGTCGGAACGAATTACGGAATCCAGAAATTTACCAAAAGCATCCTCTATGACGAGAAAATTGGGGGCTCATTCCATATGGCACTTGGCGCAGGATACCCGGAAACTGGAAGCAAGAATGTGTCCAGTATTCACTGGGATATGATTTGTGATATCCGGGAAGACAGCGAAATCCACGTTGATGGAGAGCTATTTTACAAGGATGGAAAGTTTCAGATTTAGATAATAAAAGCTCCCGGAGTTTTCAGAACTCTGGGAGCTTTTTCTTTTTAACCAGATCACTCAACCAGTTTTCCGCTATCTTCAATATATTCCAGGCTCTGATGCCTGAAATAAGTATTATATAAAACTGAATAATAACCATCATTATCTAACAGCTTCTGATGGGTTCCTTCTTCAATGATCCTGCCTTCCTGAAGCACCACTATTCTATCCGCTGACTTGACTGTCGAGAGCCTGTGAGCTATCAGGATGCTCGTGCTGTCCTGCAAAATCAAGTCCAGCGCCTGCTGAATTTGTCGTTCAGTAAACGGATCAATGCTGGCAGTTGCTTCATCCAGGATAAATACAGCCGGGTTCTGAATCAGCACTCGCAGCAGAGCTACCAGCTGGCGCTGCCCCATCGACAATTGCCCTCCCCTTTCGCCTACTTGCGTTTGAAGACCTTCAGGAAGGGTTTCCATCCACTCTCCCTTGCCAATTTGTCTCGCCAGTTCTGTCATTTCCTGGAGGGTTGACCCGCTGCAGGCATATTGGATATTTTCTGCAACTGTGCCAGAGAACAAAAATGGTGTCTGTGAAATCATGCCCAGCTGTTTGCGGAAGCTGGTCAGGTTTAGATCCCGGATATCATAGCCATCAATTAAAATACTGCCGGACTGGAACTCATAAAAACGGGCAATTAACTTAGCTATGGAAGATTTACCAGCTCCGGTGTGGCCTACCAAAGCTACGCTTTCGCCCGGCTCAATGGTGAGGTCAAAGTCCCGAAAGACCCATTCATCCTCCGTGTATCTGAAATTTAACCCCGAAATCCGGATCTGACCAGATAAACGGTCAGGGTCGAGGTCCTTCTTTTGAACAACTGCCGGTTCAGCATCAATCAATGCAAAAACCCTCTCTGCGGATGAGAGTCCGGTCTGGATCTGTGCCCAAAAAGAAGCTAAATTCAGAACCGGAAAAAAGAACCGATCCAGACTTAAAAGGAATAGATACCAGGAGCCAATAGTAACAATTCCCTGAGCAACATCCATTCCTCCAATATAAACCAGCAACGCCGAGCCTACCCCTCCGATCGCATTCAAAACCGGGAACACAATTGAGAGCACAAATCCTCTCCGAACATTTATTCGGTACGAGCCTGTATTTGCCTGATTAAAATCATCAAAGATTTCGGATTCCTGCCGGAAGTTTTTGGCAACAGCGATACCGCTGACTGTTTCCTTAATTGTAGCGTTGACTTTTGCCATTGCCTGCATGCCTTCCCGGGTCACACGGCGGGCAATTTTTCTAAACCCAATCGTCAGGATAAATAGAAATGGTAAAAACACGAGTATATACAAAAACAGGCGGGATTCCAGGCGGGCCAAGACAACACCCAGGATTATTGCCTGAATCATTTGGGCTATTAAGTCAGTCAACAGGACAATCAGCTTTCCAAACTCGCGAGTATCTGAAGTTATCCGGGAAACCACCCTGCCGGAGGAAAACTTGTCGTAAAAAGACAGATCATGAGTTGCAGCAGACGCGAACGCATCTGTTCGGAGAGTCATCACGATATCTGAAACCATCCTGACTGTCATCCGCCGCCGGATCCAGTTCCCTCCCCAATTGATGAATGCAGCCACTAAAACAAGTCCGAGCAGGATATTGATGACCGTATCACCGCTGTCAACCGATAAACGGTCAATGCTGTTGGACACAATTACAGGCAGGGATGCACCGGATACCGCCACCAGAATCAGCAGGGCTGAGATCCATACCAAACGGGTTCGGTGAGGATTCAAATATTGATTAATGCGCCTCAGCAATTCCCTATCGCCATATTCACGATCATATGCTTCAGTATCTAATCCAGAAAAAAATCCCATTCAACAATCCTGTCCTGCCGTTAGTTGTTAACATCATTCCTTAAATAACTGGCTATATTCCTCTGATCTGCTAATTAATTCCTCATGGGTTCCACTGGCAATGATTTCTCCCTTTCGAAGGACCAGAATATGGTCTGCCCAGCGAATCTGGGAAAGCCGGTGAGTGATTATTAAAGTAGTAAGTCCTTTTGCCGCAGCAAAAATCGCCTTTTGGATCTCATCCTCTGTAGCGCTGTCTATCGAGCTGGTTGAATCATCCAGGATTAATATGCGGGGATCTGTGAGGAACGCTCTTGCCAAAGCCAACCGTTGGCGCTGTCCTCCGGACAAGGTCACTCCCCTCTCTCCCAATAAAGTTTGATATCCATTTTTAAATGAAAGTATAAAATCATGCGCCTGGGCAGATTTGGCTGCTCTTTCTATCTCTTCCAGGGTCGCATCCGGTTTCCCAAAAGCTATGTTTTCAGCAATGCTGCTTGAAAACAGGAAAATATCTTGTTCTATGATTGAGATTTGTTTTCTGAGAACAGAAAGATTCCAATCCCGGACATCCACATCATCAATCAGGATTGACCCTGAGGCGGCATCGTATGTACGGTTAACCAGCTTGGCCAAAGTTGTTTTTCCAGAACCTGTTTGGCCTACAATTGCCAGGGTTTGGCCCGGATTCAAATAAAAATCTATCCCGGAAACTGATGAATCATTATCCGGATAAGCATAGGAAACATTTTCAAAACGGATCCTGCCTTTCATGTCTGCCGTGTATCCAGATTGGTTTTGATCCAGTTCAGTCTCCCGGTTGATTAATTCCAGGATGCGCCGGGAACTTGCAATCCCCAATGAAACCTGGGAATATGCAAACAGGGATATAAAAGTGGGAAAACCCAGCAGTCCCAGCAAACCAAAATAACCGGCGATGTCTCCTAGCTGGAGCAGCCCTCTCTGATAAAGGACAATTGCGTGAAATAATCCGCCAGCCTGGGTAAGTCCCATCACCAGCAAAGGAAGAAAACGGGCTTCCACATCTCCCTGGTGAATCTCTTTATCCCTGAAACTGCGGGCATTCTTCTCAAACAATCCCACTTCACTCTCTTCTTCAGCCATACCCTTCACAGTCTCAATTCCATCAATAGCCTCGGCCAGCCGGGAATTCAATATGCCAAAAGCTTTTCTGACAGCATTGGTAATTGGCTGAAGTTCAAATAGATACTGCCAGAGCGCCAGAACATATAGAATCAAAAATATCAGTGGAGCTGCTATCAGAGCCGGATGATACCGTCCTGCAAAGATAATCGGCATAAAGATAAAATTCGCTGATCCAATAACCAGGTTAATGCCCGGGCTGAACATGAAATTGATTTCCCTGACATCATTGGTAGCTCTGGCCATCACTTCACCTACTGGCAGCAGGCTGTGATAGGTCATACTTTTTCCCAGCAGGCTGGTATAAAATTCATGCCGGATATCCCGTTCCATCCGCTGGCCAATCAGCTCAGCGCTGAAGTTTCTACCTAGCTGCAGAAAGCCTCGCAGGACTTGAGTTCCAGCTATTAATAAAGCAAACCTCAACAAAGATTCAGTTCGGGGAGGGTCTTCCAGCATGGCGTTTAAAGCTAATCCGATAATCAGCGGGACAACTGATGCCAGTGCCGCATTTCCAATTGCACCAACCAGCAAAACTAAACCAAGATGCCAATACCGCAGAAAATGAGCCGTAATCCACCGGATTGGACTGTTTCGGCTGGCTCGGATTCTGGCAGGCACCTGGTATTCCTCAGGCAAGGTATATTCTGTGGTTAGAAATGTACTTTTGTCCATTAATTCTTCTTTGCTTGCACTTGGTCCTGAACTTCATCCAGAAAAACCAGTTCCTTGATAATTCCGAAAGGGCCATAGTTTTTCAAATCGCGATAAGAGATCTCCCGGGTCTCCTCAGAAATTGGATTTACCATAAAGACACGGCCGGCAAAATCCAGAAATATCATACTCTCTCCTGCATCTGCAACCTGTTCTCTCATATATCCGGAAAAATGGAGGAAATTTTCTTTTGTGTCTGAATAACGTTGAAATATTTTTTCAAAAGTCCGTTGAAACTGCTCTTTGTATTCAGTGCTGACTACCGAAAGGTTGCTGATTATCCAACATTGATCCCTGAATTCCCGGTAATATGCCAGGCCTAATAATTTTCCACTGCTGTCCAGGTAAGGATAAAACGGGAATGCCCGGCAGGTAATAGACCGGTAAGAGCGCTGGCAAGACTGATGTCCCAGGCACTGAATTAATTTCTGACCGGGTTGAATACTCTGGATTAATTCCTCTTGCTCAAGTGACCCTGATCCCTGCCAGAGATGCCATAACTCTGTCTCAGTCTGCAGATACTCCCATTCCCGATCGTAAGCCGAGGGAACTACGAGCTCAATATCGCAGCAAACCGGTACGCCGTAATTATTAAAAGGGCCGCATTTTTCACCACAATCTATCTCCGACAGTGGAAGTGAAAATCCCTGATACAGTTCCTTGAAAGTGAAATTAGAGTCTGTCATTATCCTGGAGTGTCTTTGGCCTGGATGATTTTTTTGAGATAATCAAGCGCTTCATCCCGGGTTTGAATCCCATCCCTCACTTGCGCCTCCCGGAGCTGCTCGAGGAGGATTCCAATCTCAGGCCCGGGATCAAGATCCAGGTTCTCCTGCAGATCGTTTCCATTTAGCAAACCGGGGGGATCAACCCACTGTTCTCTTTTTTCCCACCAGCCTTCAAGCAGGTACCTGGCAGTATCAAGCTGATCCGGCCAGCTGGATTGCAGTGAAGTTTTCTCTTCCCCAACCAGGAAAAGGGCCAATGCTAAAAAGACTCCTTCCACTCCTGCTTCACCAAACTCTCTGAAATACCGGTACACCTCAATTGGATGAAGTGATAATTGATTATTTGTCAGACTTTGATACGCCTGAACAGCCTGCATACCCTTCTCCAGCCGGTCGGTTTCCTGGTTGCTGAGATGAAGTAACCTCATTACTGAGGAAAAGTGAGCTAAGGAAAAATCGAGTTCCTGATCGTCATTCCTGGACAGCTGAAGCAACAGGCTCAGGAAGGACAGCTGGTAAACCGACCTCCCTGAGACGGCTTCCTGCTTCAGGTAGATTTGGGTTTCTTTTCGATATCTTCCCAAGCGGTGAACAAACAGTCCAAACGCCCAATTTGAAGCGACATCGGGATTGTGTTCTTCTTGTAATAACGACCAGAAGGATTCAAGTACCCGGATTACACCCTGCTGATGAAGGGTCAACTCTCCTGAAAAAACCACTGGATATATCCCCAGAACCTGCAGGGCCATAAGAGCAGCTGCCTGGTTTGGTCCTTCCAAAATTCTGAATAACTCATCCCGGATTCTTTCCGGAGAAACCTCCAATAAATCATTCCCTGATTTCCTGATTTGATCCCTGGTATCAGGCAGGATTAAAAATCCCAGCTGGGCAGCCATGCGAACAGCCCGCATGCCCCGCAGTGGATCCTCTCGCAGCGCACGATCAGATGTACTGCGGATCAGACCATCTTTAAGGTCCCCCGCTCCCTGGCAGGGGTCAATAATTTGATGATCCTTATTGATATCCATCCCCATCGAGGTAATAGTAAAGTCCCGAGTTAATAAATCTTCCTCAATAGACTCTCCCTGAAAGGTCGTAAAATCAATCACAAGACGGGTTTGCTGTTCATCTTCTAATAAAACCCTGGCAGCCTGACGTTCTTTATCGAGCAGGTAAAAATCGCCATTCAACTGGTCAGCAACTTTTTTTGCATAGAGAATCGTATCTTTCGGAAGTGCAAAATCCAGATCATGAACGGGCTTTCCCAACAATAAATCCCGGACCGCTCCTCCAACCAAAAATGCCGCGGAAGGTTTAAGTACCTCCACGATTTGATGATACAGCGAGGGGAATGCAGGGTTCTCTTTCATATTTTCATCCTGAACCGATTGGAAAAAGATCAACTTTTCCAGGGGATGCGCCTTAATTTTTGTGGAGAGAACCAGGACCAAATCTTGGCCATTTCATGGATCTCCCCCTTTCTTGAAGATCTTCTGACCGGGCAGATTAATTAATGATCTGGCGGTGTGTATTTATCTTCGTTTACCACTCCGATAAAAGGAAGTTCTCGATAATACTCATCCAAATCTAACCCGTAACCAAAGACATATTTGTTGGGAATAACAAACCCGACATAATCAATTGGTACTTCTGTTTCGCGTCTTTCCGCCTTATCCAGCAAGGTGCAAACCTTTAGAGAAGCTGGTTTCCGGGTAGCCAGAAGCCCCAATACAGATGTTAACGTATGCCCGCTATCCACGATATCTTCAACCAGTAGTACATTTCGGCCCTGAATGTCATCCCTGAGATCCATTGTGAGCCGGATATGACCGGACGCTTCCCGGACACCCGAACCGTACGAGGAAATGGCCATAAAGTCAATAGAATGAGGCACTGATATTGACCGCATTAAATCTGTTAAGAATAATACGCCGCCGCGGAGGATACAGACCAGGTGTAAATCCTGTTCTTGATAATCCCGACTGATGATTTTCCCTAACTCTTTAACCTTGTCCTGGAGTTCCTGCTCGGGAATGAGGATTTCGCTGAGAAATTCATGGTACGATTGCATGATTTTATTCCTTCTTTCCACTAGGTACTTGATGATGTATCCGGCAGCGGGCTTCATACATCTCTGAAGCCCCTACGATGATTATCGGATCATCATAATGGGCAGGATTACCATCCACCAACCGCTGCGTTCTGGTCGCTTCTTCCCCGCAAATCATACAGATGGCATGCAGTTTATCTACAATTTCAGCTTGAGCCAATAACATGGGCATCTGACCGAAGGGTTCTCCCCTGAAATCCATATCCAATCCACCCACTATCACCCGGATTCCCTTCTCCACCAAGTCTTGAACTACGGAGATGATTTCTTCATCAAAGAACTGCGCTTCATCGATCGCCACCAGGGTTACATCATTATGCAGCAAGGTAGAAATTTCGGTAGTGCTCTCTATAGGAGTAGCATCATACTCATTACCCGCATGAGAGGTGACCTTCTCATTGCTGTAGCGGACATCAAATCCCGGCTTAAATACCTGGATTTTTTGCTTAGCAATGATCGCCCTTCGCAATCTGCGCAGCAGTTCATCAGTTTTACCGCAGAACATTGGACCGGTAATTACTTCCAGCCTTCCATGATGATGTCTCATTTTTTCCCTCGCTTGAATTATTGTGGTAAATGGAATTGAATCAACCCAACAAAAAACAGGCAGATTATATCTGCCTGTATTTTATCAAAAGAAACGTTACTTTACCTTTAAACTGTGATCTCTTCCGCAGCCTCAGGGATTTCAAAATTCGCGGCGCGTAATGCCTTCTTCAAATCTATCAAGGATTTCCGGCCAAAACCCTTAATGTCCAAAAGGGATTGATCTCCGCCTTCTAATAAAGCCAGAAGATCGGCAACTGTTTCCAATTTAGCATCCACCAATGAGTTAGTAACTCTGGTTCCGAGTTCCAGTATCTCTACCGATACATCCCCAGAAATCTTTTTTGTTATCCGGGCATCTTTCTCTTTCTGCATCTCTTCATGGCTTTTGAGTTTCTTGTAGAACCGGTCAACTTGTCCTTCTGAATCCACTATGCGCTGTTCTCCTGTGAAAAATGGATGGCAGGCAGAGCAGACATCTGTCTTAATTGCTTCTGCAGTAGATCCTGTTTTCCAGGTGTTGCCGCAAGCGCAGGTCACCGTAGCTTCAGGATAATATGTTGGTTGAATTTCTTCTTTCATCTTTATAATCCTTATTATCTTACGGGATAAACGTGAACCCGCTTCTTTCCGCCGCGGAATGTCTGGTAGGTTACGAACCCATCTGCAGTCGCAAACAGTGTATCATCGCCACCCCGGCCAACATTTTCACCAGGATGAATGCGTGTACCCCGTTGACGAACCAGGATATTACCAGATCGAACTTGTTCGCCACCGAATTTTTTTACACCCAGTCGTTTGGAATTACTGTCTCGTCCATTGCGGGTTGAACCGCCGCCTGTTTTATGAGCCATTTTTTTCTCCTGATTTCTTCACGATCTTGTCAACCTGCAGCAGTGTGTATTTTTGACGATGCCCCTGCCTTCTCCGGTAACGAACTTTTGGCTTATATTTAAATACCAGAATTTTGGGGCCTTTGATTTGCCCGGTGACGGTTGTCTTTACCTGGGCTCCTTTTATCACTGGAGTACCTACGGTTACTTTTTTACCGTCCGCAATAAATAAAACCTCATCCAGGATTACTTTGTCTCCCACTTCATTTATTAGCTTATCTACCTGGATTATTTCTCCAGGTTCTACTTTATACTGCTTTCCACTACATATTGCAATTGCATATTTCATATTTCTTCCTCCAAGCTTCACTTCACCGTTCACCCTGTGTTCAAAGCTCTTTCCCACAGGACCGCGGGGAAGTTGGGGGTATTTATCCATGCCAATAGGCTGCAGAAGGACCTATTCCTTCAATGCCGTGCCATTATACCAGAGGTTGGTAGACTGTCAATGAAAATGCTTTCCCTCCCAAAATACCGATAAAAACTTATCCAGATGCTGAATATTTATCACCTGATAATTATTACGATTTGTACTGAATCTTGTCACTATCCTGAGGGGATTGGATCTAATATAATAGGGACGAAATGTACCTAACAGGCACTTTCTAACCATTTTTCAGTTTGTGTTATAAATGGTACTGATATAGCTAATATATTTCACTATAGCATGCTCCAAAAAGGAGAATGATTAATGGCAGTTACCGGATGGATTGTAGTGGATGATCATTATTGCAAAGGGTGCAGTCTTTGCGTTGAAGCCTGTCCCCAGGAAGTATTATGCCTGGATATGGATCGGCTCACACCCAAGGGATATCATCCTGCCAAAATGATTGAAGAAACCTGTTCAGGATGCGGTATTTGCGCGGTTGTTTGTCCTGATGCTGCAATTACTGTTTATCGAGAAAAATCCGAAAAGGAAGCCAGGAGGTAAATCCAGTGGTGAAAGAATTTTTAAAGGGAAATCACGCTTTTGCAGAAGCGGCGATCAGAGCGGGAGTAGAAGCTTTTTATGGGTACCCGATCACACCATCTACTGAATTCCTGGAACATATGGCCAGGCGTTTACCTTCCCTGGGGAGGGCATTTGTTCAGGCAGAGAGTGAGGTTGCTGCTATCAATATGGTTTACGGAGCAGCCTGCACTGGTAAAAGGGTAATGACTGCTTCTTCCAGCCCGGGGGTAAGTTTGATGATGGAAGGCATCTCATATATTGCCGGCACCGAGGTTCCCGCTGTAATTGTAAACATTATGAGAGGAGGCCCTGGACTGGGTAATATTGCTCCTTCACAGGGGGATTACTACCAGATGGTCAAGGGCGGCGGGCATGGGGATTATTTCCCAATTGTGCTCGCGCCGGCAAGCGTCCAGGAAGGCATTGACTCCATTGCGTTAGCATTTGATCTGGCAGAGAAATACCGCTCCATCGTTCACGTAATCGTGGACGGCAACATGGGGCAGATGATGGAACCAGCCGAACTGCCACCAATGAGAGAGATACCGAAAGAAGTTCCGGATTGGGCTGTGGCTGGAGCAAAAGGTCGGGATGCCAATATCCTGACTTCCATATATATTGCTCCCGAAGATGAGGAAGTTACCAATCTGCGCTTGTTAAAACGTTGGAAAGAGATCGAAAAGAACGAAGTTCTTTTTGATGAATACCTGGTTGACGATGCAGAAATATTGGTGATTGGCTTCGGAACAGCCGGACGAGTGGCATCTTCCGCGATCCGTGATGCCCGCGAAGAAGGGATCAAGGCAGGATTGCTGCGGCCGATTACCCTGGCCCCTTTCCCCTCGCAGCGATTAGTTGAACTTACAAAACAGGTTAAAAGAATTTTAGTGGTTGAAATGAATTCCGGGATGATGCTGGATGATATTATGAAAATTGTCCAGGGTGAAATCCCGATTGAGTTTTATGGCAGAATGGGTGGTGTCACTCCTCTGCCGGATGAAATCCTGGGTGAAATCAAGCGCGTTGCTGCCAACAAGGAACCTGGCGCTGAAGATCCCCGGGATGAATGGATTTCCCGCTTAGAACAATTGATCTCAGGAGAAAAATAATGGTTTCAACAACAGCAGAAGTTATCTATCAGCGGCCGGAATCATTTACGGATGTTCACACCCATTATTGTCCCGGATGCACCCATGGCACTGCCCATCGCCTGGTCGCGGAAGTAATCGATGAAATGGGTTTGCGTGAAAAGACCATCGGTGTCGCTCCGGTAGGCTGCTCGGTTTTTGCATATAACTACTTTAATATGGATTTTGTCGAAGCCGCTCACGGCCGGGCACCCGCCATGGCAACCGGTATCAAACGAGTGCTTCCGGATAATACCGTCTTTACCTATCAAGGTGATGGAGATTTGGCTTCTATCGGTATGGCTGAAATTATGCACGCTGCTATCCGGGGTGAAAACATCACTGTTATTTTCATCAACAATGCCATATATGGTATGACTGGCGGGCAGATGGCTCCAACCACACTGCCGGGTATGAAAACCACATCCTCTCCTTTCGGGCGGGATGTTGAAACGGCTGGGCACCCTGTTCGCATGGCAGAAATCCTGTCTACTATAGATGGTTCCAGCTATATTGTAAGGCGCAGTTTGCATAACGCAGCCAACATCAGAAAATCGAAAAAAGCCATCAGGTTGGCTTTTGAAGCGCAGGAAAGAGGACTTGGGTTTTCCATGGTCGAATTGCTGTCATCCTGTCCGACCAACTGGAAGCTTACCGCCCAGGAGGCGCTGAATTTTGTGGCCGATGAAATGGTCCCGGTATTCCCTCTTGGAGACTATAAAGTATCCCCTACTCTGGCATCACTGAAGGTATAAGGAGTTCTTTGGTATGAATGAAACCAGTATCATTATTTCAGGGTTTGGCGGTCAGGGAACCTTGTTTGCCGGACAGGTTCTTGCTTACGCATCTATGGATAGCGGGCTGGAGGTCACCTGGATTCCTTCCTACGGTCCCGAAATGCGGGGAGGCACTGCGCACTGTACAGTAATCGTCTCGAACGAAACCATCGGTTCCCCCCTGGTCAGAAATCCAGACATTGTTCTGGCGCTTAACCTTCCCTCAGTAGATAAATATGAGAGCAGGATGCCACCTGGCGGAATATTGATTGCAAACTCTTCTCTGGTTCCCCGGGAAATCCAGCGGGAGGATATCACTTCTCTACTGATCCCGGTTAATGAAATCGCCGAGGAAATCGGGTTGTCCCGCCTGGGAAACATGATCATGGTTGGGGCATTGATTGCCTTAAAACCAATCCTTCCCCTGGAAAAGGTGAAAAAAGCCCTCGAGGAACACATCCCTGATCGGCATAAAAAGACCTTGCCCATGAACTTCAAAGCAATGGACACAGGCTTTGAGTTTGCCAAACAGGCAAAATAATACAGAGACTAATCCCTAGGATAACAATCCTTCAAATAACAGGAACCCGAATCCTTTGAGGATCCGGGTTCCTGCAAATTAAAAAGCGGCGCTGAGAGATAAAGCACCGCTTTTTGCTATTGTTATTACCGGTTATATCTAGCCCGCTTTAGGCAGCGGTTTTTTCGGGTCAGCAACTACGCCTGATTTACTGATTTTATAAGCCTGTCCCCACAAATGGCCGTTGATTGCAAAAGAATACACCGAAGTAAACAGCACACCAATCACGCAGGCAATGGAACCTAGTGAGGCGACTATACTGGCCACAATCCCGCCCAGTAATACCATAGCGTAAGTCCCGATATTGTCCCGGACCATTTTGAAGACTTCGCCAAGTTTGAACGCCGCGCTGATATCATCCGTGGCAGCATAATTGGCAATTGCCGCAGGAAGAACCAGGAAAGCCGCGATGCTGTAGAGTAATGTGACACAGCCAAAGCATACTGTCACGATTGTAAATAAGGTTAGCAGGGTTTCATCAGCAGCTTCATACAGGAATGGCAAACTGGAGCAGACCTGAAGTAGAATGATCGGCAGCATATATACAAAGGCCACCAAAAATACCAGGAATCCTCGTGCCAGGTATCCTCCAAAATCACTCCAATCTGGCAGGATTTCCGCATCATCACGGATTACACGTTTGACCACTTCCACTCCCCACCCCAACACCAGGAAGGCACCAATTACAGGGATTAATGAAATCAAGCCGCCTACACCAATTTTCTTGATCCAATCCTCGTCTTCAAAGACAAAAGAAAAAGCCTTTCCAAAGTCCATTTTTTACTCCTTATTAACCTAGTTGATAAAACAAATTATTCCAATAAGCTTAATGAATAATAACATGCTTTTAAGAATTTAAATCGTTTTCTTAGGCTCCCGGAGTTTTAAAAACTCCGGGAGCCTAAGAACTAAAAAAAGAGCAAAGGATTTCTCCTTTGCTCTTTTGCAGTTCTATGGTCTACATCCTACTGCCGTTGATTCAGGGCAGACTGGGCTGCAGCCAAACGCGCAACCGGCACCCGGAAGGGTGAACAGCTAACATAATCTAAACCAATTCGGTAGCACCAGTCAATGGATTCTGGATCGCCGCCATGCTCGCCGCAGATTCCAACTTCGAGATCTGTTCGGGTTGCCCGTCCTTTTTTCACGGTCAGATCCATTAATTGACCCACACCTGGGATATCAATAGTTTGGAAAGGATTCTTGGGAAGAATACCGTCTTCGACGTATTTCACCAGGAAATTCCTCTCCGCATCATCCCTGCTGTAGCCAAAAGTGAACTGGGTGAGATCGTTGGTTCCAAACGAGAAAAATTCAGCGGTTTCCGCAATTTCATCCGCCGTCAGCCCTGCGCGGGGAATTTCAATCATGGTGCCGAATTTGTAATCAAACTCAACCCCTTTCTCTTTCATAACCTTGGCAGCAATTTCTTCCAACTTGGGCTGGATGAAATGCAGCTCATTGATATGGCCGGTGAGGGGGATCATTACCTCTGGTTTGGGTTCAAAGCCCCGTAGTTTTACATCCGCGGCAGCCTCGAAAATTGCCCGCACCTGCATACTGACGATTTCCGGCATCATCACACTCAAACGCACACCACGTAATCCCATCATGGGATTGCTTTCATGCAGGTTTTGAATGTTGACTAACAGGTCTTCTTTTTCCTGGTCAACTGTATCGTTAATTTTATTAGTAATCACCGCTTCTAAAATTTCATGCTCATCCGGCATAAATTCGTGCAGCGGGGGATCAATCAAGCGGATGATTACCGGCAAACCAGTCATGGCTTCAAACAAGCCGTCAAAATCGCTCCGCTGGTAAGGAAGCAGTTTGTCAAGGGCAGCCTGCCGATCTTCAACTTTGTCAGCCAAGATCATTTTTTGCACTATGGGCAGTCTTTCCGGCTCAAAGAACATATGCTCTGTCCGGCAGAGACCGATGCCTTGCGCTCCATAGGATCTTGCCCGGCGGGCATCTTCAGGATAATCTGCGTTTGCCCAAACCATCAATCCACGGGTTGGCCAACCTTTAGGTGCCTTCCGGATATCCTGGGAAGCGGAAATTTCATCAGCCCAACCCAGAAGCTCCATTAATTCTGTCTGCTCTTCAAGAGAAGGAGCAATCGAAGGAATTTCTCCCAAAAATACTTCACCACTAGTACCATCAACGGAAAGGAAGTCCCCTTCTTTTACTGTAACCCCTTTGGCTACCAGCTCCCGCTTTTTCATATTAATTTGAATATCAGAGGCTCCCACAACACAAGGAACTCCAAATTGTCGAGCTACAACTGCCGCATGGGAAGTTGCTCCGCCTTCGCTAGTAAGGATGCCTTTAGAAGCCAGCATGCCATGCACGTCATCCGGTTTGGTGAAAGGACGGACCATAATCACATCCTGTCCATCCTCTTTGGATTTTTCTTCAGCGGTATCAGCGTCAAAATACACCCGGCCAACAGCTGCTCCAGGGGAGGCATTAACGCCGGTGGCGATCATTTTGCCATCTTTTTCAGCTTTTTCTTTTTCATCTGGATCAAATTGGGGATGCAGCAAGGTATCAACCTGGTCTGGTTCCACCTTTCGAATCGCTTCTTCCTTGGTAATTAAACCTTCTTCAACCATATCCACGGCGATCTGGACGGCTGCTTTTGCTGTCCGTTTCCCATCCCGGGTTTGAAGCATCCATAGTTTTCCCCGTTCAATGGTGAACTCTACATCCTGCATTTCCCGATAATGGTTCTCAAGTTTGCTGGTGATGTCATGAAATTCTTTGTACACATCGGGCATATCATCATTCAACTCTTCAATGGGGTCAGCATTGCGGATGCCGGCAACCACATCTTCACCCTGGGCGTTGAGCAGATATTCTCCCCAGAGTTTATTTTCTCCGGTAGAGGGATTTCTAGAAAAAGCAACTCCCGTTCCGGAAGCTTCTTCCATATTTCCAAAAACCATGGTCATTACGTTGACTGCAGTGCCCAAATCGTGCGGAATTTTTGCAGCGTTTCGGTAATCTATAGCCCGCTTCCCATTCCAGGAGGCAAAAACCGCCTCCGTGGCCAGACGCAGCTGCTCCGCAGGGTCTTGCGGGAAATCAAAGCCTTTTTCCTTTTTAACAATCCTCTTAAATTCCCCGGTTAATATTTTCCAATCCTCCGCCGCCAGATCGGTGTCCAGCGCAAGGTTCTTTTTCTCTTTGTACTCATTCAGCACATCTTCAAAAGCTTCATCATCGATACCGAGCACAACCGAACCAAACATTTGCACCAAACGCCGGTAAGCGTCATATACAAACCGTTCGTCTCCAGTCAGGGCAACCATACCCTCGGCGGTTTCATCGTTTAACCCGATATTTAATACCGTGTCCATCATGCCGGGCATGGATTTCACAGCCCCGGAACGGCAGGAAACCAGCAGCGGATTTTTCACGTCACCGAATTTTTTTCCTGTCAATTCTTCAGTAGCTTTCATTGCTGCCAATTCCTGTTCCCACATGCCTTCAGGGAATTTTTCTCCCCCGTCAATATAGGCATTGCAGGCTTCAGTCGTGACAGTAAATCCGGGAGGAACCGGGATGTCAATTCTGGTCATATCTGCCAGATTTGCCCCTTTTCCGCCCAACAACGAGCGGACATCATCCCACGCACCGCCAACATGCTCTTCTGCTTCTTTTACTTCCTGAAATGTATAGACCCATTTCTGGTCCGCCATCATAAACCTCCTGCTGCAATAATCATTAACATTATTTCTATTTTGGAAGCATGCCTCCAAACGTATTATTTTACCATTTATTCTTTTCTTTAGCGCTGCATCTCTGCTTAACAGCTCCGCTTTATTAAGAAATCCACAAACCGGTCCATGGTTTTACATTCAGGATCAACTCGGTTCCCGTGATGATGAATTCCTGATTGGTTAATAAATCCTGGACTATTCTTCCGTCAGACCAACCTAAGTTAATCACTGGAATACGAAATGATCGGCGGGCACTGCTCGCATTCAGGAACACCAAAACACTCTCATCTCCCAGGATGCGGGCAAAAGCATAGCCGCCTCTCTTTCCATCAACGAAGACCTCTTCATACGACCCTCTTCTTAATGAAGTCCTGTTCTTCCGCAGTGTGATTAACTGACGGACAAATTGATGCAAATCCTTATCCCACTGATTCGCGTTGCTTTGATCCGCGTCCCAGGGAAACGCCCGCCGGCAATCAGGATCTTTTCCACCTTCCATCCCGATCTCATCACCATAATATACTGCCGGTGCTCCAGGAAATGCCATTTGGTATAAAAAGGCCATTTTCAGCTTATTCTGGTCTCCAGCCAACTCGGTTTTTATTCGAGCTGTGTCATGCGAACCCAGCGGATTGTACATCGCGTAAAGATTTTCACGGGGGTACCGATTAAGCAGCTCTTTTATTTTCCCAGCAAACTCATCTATTGTGATAGTCTCCATCAATAATCCGATAATCCCCTCCCGAGCTGGATAGTTCATCAACCCGTCAAAACATGCCGGGCCGACCCAGTTTGGATCTCCATCCCAAATCTCTCCTACCAGGTAGGCATCCTGATTTTCTGACTTCACAACCTGCCAAAACCCCGCTCTCAAGAATTTTGGCAGCTGCTCGGCCGGCAACTGGCACAGGTCCACAATCAGGTGAACGAGTTGTTCGGATACCAGGAAAACAATTATATTGGAAGTAATTCTCAGCTTAATACCTGGATGCAAAATGGACATGATTTCTTCAGGGAGCGGAGAATAAAACCTCAATTACGGATGGCTCAAAAACAATCCCTTTTACAAACCCAGGATATCCGGAAATTGGAAGGGTTGATGGCTAAACTTCCCGAGTTGATCCCGGAACAGGCCGCATCCTTAATTCATGGTGATTTATGGAGCGGCAACCTGATGACAGATAAAAGGGGGATGCCAGCGATAATAGACCCTGCAGTTTATTATGGGTGGGCAGAAGCAGATCTGGCTATGACCGATCTCTTTGGTTCTTATCCAGCTGAGTTTTACAGCGCCTACAACGAAATTCGACCCCTGGCTCCGGGCTACCGCAGCCGGTATAAAATTTATAATCTCTACCATTTACTAAACCATCTAAACTTGTTCGGCAGGGAATATCTATCACAGATACGGATGGTTCTTGCCCAATATACATAAGAGATGGAATGGGTTTTTCTTCCTGAAGGGAATTTGGGAAATTGTTAAGAGACTTTACTGCTCCAGATGATAAAATTTCACCTTAGTGTTAAATAAGAGAAGGAAATAAATAAAATATGACGGTTCCATATTGGGTTAAGGATGCAATTTTTTATCAGATTTTCCCTGATCGTTTTGCGAATGGTGATCCGGGCAACGATCCCCCTAACATTCAAGCCTGGGAATCCATGCCGACCATCTGGGGTTTTCAGGGAGGAGATTTACGGGGTGTAATCCAGAAAATGGATTATTTGCTGGACCTGGGGATCAATGCTATCTATTTTAACCCTATCTTTCAAGCGACATCAAACCACCGCTACAACATCAGCGATTATTATAAGATCGACAATAAATTGGGAGATGTTAAAGACTTTTCGGCTTTATTGGATGTGGCGCATCAAAACAATATCCGGGTGGTGATTGATGGTGTTTTTAATCACTGCGGACGAGGATTTTTTGCCTTCAATGATGTGCTGGAAAACCAGAAACATTCTCCCTACATCGATTGGTTTCATTTGAACAATGTTCCCCCTGATGCGTATTCTCCCGGCGATGCGAATGATTACGAGGCCTGGTGGAAGT
>Ga0255372_10006_pt2 | contig 59551 bp, 56 predicted proteins | sample ANMaggSeSYBR01E8_FD_182092 | JGI IMG/M metagenome (GOLD analysis project Ga0255372, IMG submission 182092) | Sediment cell enrichment communities from methane seep in Santa Monica Basin, California, United Staets - ANME aggregate JGI... | ecosystem: Environmental > Aquatic > Marine > Cold seeps >...
TTTTGGTACCGATTGCGATCTTGCTCTCCATCATTCTGCCTGGCAACCGCATGCTGCTCTTTGCTGACCTGGCAGTGCTGCCCTTCCTCTGTGCTCAGATTGCACCGATGGCAAAGGGTAACATCGTCCGGATGGTCTTTGTTGGAACCATTTTGTTGATCTTTGGTTTCTACTTCGCCAACGCTTTAGCCCCGGCCATTACCGCTATTGCTGGCGGAGCTGGGTTCGCCATCCCCGAAAATGCTGTACTGATTTCCAGTATTGCTGATGGATTTGTATGGTCACCGCTTGCCTTCATGCTCCTGGGTAAATACCTGGGTTGGATCGGCATTGGCCTGTTTGCGATCCTCACAGCCGCTCTGTTCTACTTCTACAAAAAGAACGAAGCTGCTTGGGACAAACTTGCTGGCGCAAGTGGAGAGTAAACTACTAAGGTTATCTTGACAAATAGAACCGGGGTGTGTAATCTCATAAAGGTTGCACACCCCTTTTCTTTGCTCTTGGAGGAAAACAAGCATGGTCCGATCGTTTATTGAAGCTATATTAGGAGAAGTTGGACGGCAAATTTTATACTATTATGAAGCCAACGCTTATTGGATCAATGTCATAGTGTTGATCTATGGTGTATTTATGTTTGCTGCCTGGATGAACATGGTTAGAATTTACCGTTTCCTGATTGTGGAAATGGCAAAAGAAGCCCATACGTCCGAAGAACTCAATCGAAAAAAATCCAATAAAAAGATCCGTGATATCATCGGGATTCCAGGATCAAAACGCATAACAGAGGTGGTAACAATCAAGTCTGCTCCCTGTTTCAGCAATTCAGGGATCTCTTGCCCTTTGCATTGCTTGGTGATGACGTCAATTCCAGCCTCCTTGCAGGCCTCTTCAATCGCTATTGCCGCTACGGTTGAAGTGGCAATTCCAGTTCCACAAGACACGATCACGGTTTTTGCCATACTTTTATCCTTTTCTAATGATGCTTATGACAGAATGGAAAAAATTTCTTCTGCCGTTTCAGCTGAAACCAGCTTTTTTACAATTTCTTGATCCTGCAGCACAGCTGCTACGCTTTGCAGCATCTCAATCTGGGATTTTGGTTGATCAAGAGCCAACATAATCACCAATCTGCAGGGTACTTCCACATCGTTTTCAACCATATTACAAAACACAACATCCTGTTTCAGAGTAGCCAGCCCTAGAGCTGATTGATTAACATATTCAATGTCCACATGGGGAATGGCTGCGTTGTACTCTCCCCCTAAAGGCAACCCGGTTGGCATATTTGCCTCCCGCTCCAAAGTCGCCTCAACAAAATTTTCCTTGACATATCCTAAATTGCGCAGCTTCCCACCCAAAGTACGAATAACTTGCTCAGAATCTCTGGCATCCAGCCCAATTATCACCGCATCATCACATAAATAATCTTTGATTTTCATCTATTATCCATTGGTCTTTTTCTATTCTGTTATCTCTAGAGTTAATCTCACCAATGCCCTGCTGAACAATTCTTAAAATTCGTGACCACCGCACGCCTTATAAGCGGGGAACTGTTGCTTTCTTGTTTAATTAATATTATCACCCTGTCGCAGATACAAACAAGCTCAATCAGCAAATCACATTAATTATTCAGCTAATTTTTTATCTAAAAATGGAGTGCTCTCTTCAAACACTTACATACGTGAAGTGAACAATCACATATGTGATATAATATAGTGGGTAGTTAGCCATCTGTCAATGGAAATTTGTCACATATTCGACCACTAATAAAATTTAATAGGGTTGTCCCCATGGGAAATAACAACGAGCGTGATGAAATATTAGCCTTTGTAGCCGAGAAATATTATCAAGAGGATAAAAAACAAACCGAGATCGCGGAGATGATTGGCTTAACCCGATCCGCCGTCTCCCGGATGTTAACCGAGGCCCGGGAGAAAAGCATTGTAGAGATTATTATCCACCGTCCCTTCCAGTATGATCGTGAACTGGAAAGTAAACTTCAGAAAACACTCAACCTTAAACATGTATCTGTAGTGGTTTTCAGCAATCAGCCAGATTATGACGAAATCAGGAAGCAGCTCGGCAAAGCCGCTTCAAGATTATTGGCCAATCTCATTAAGCCCGGACACAAGATCGGAATCTCCTGGGGAACAACTGTTCAAGCGACCATTGAGGCCTTTGAAACTATTCCAATCAAGGACACTACGGTTGTTCAGTTGGTGGGCGTATTGGGATCAACCCGTCATTCATATAGCGCCCAGATTCTGGTCGAGCAAATGGCTCAAAAAATCGGCGGGGAGGGGACTTATTTATTCTCGCCATTTATTGTTGAGAATGAAAAAACGGCCGCCTCTTTGTTAAAAGATCCAACTGTTGAAAAAGCAGTCTCAATTGGAAAAGAATGTGATATTGCCTTGATGGGAATTGGCACAACCAAATCGGAATTCTGCAGCCTATATAAAGAAAATCATATCTCCCTGCAAGATATAAAGACTATTCGAGCGGCTGATGCCGTGGGAGATGTTTGTGCGATATATTTTGACATTGAGGGGAACCTTGCCCCGATTGATTTTCATCAACGGCGGATTGGAACCTCTCTGCCCGGAATCCTAGAAATTCCTATTCGCCTGGGCGTAGCCGGCAATATTGAAAAAGCGGAAGCTATTCTGGGCGCAACCTGCGGGAGGTTCATAAACTCCCTGGTAACAGACAACCTCACAGCTCTCCGAGTGCTGGAATTGGCACAGGAACGTTGTCAAAAGGAAAAATAACAACCCTGAAGGCCTACTATGAAGTTGGTAAAATTCAAAACCATCCTTCTGGATGCAGATGGTGTCTTGTGGATAACGGACAATCCACTTCCAGGAATAAATCCCTTTATTGAGTTTTTAGTTGGGAACGGAATCAACTGGGCTTTGTTAACAAATAACAGCACACGCACCGCCCAGGATTACATAGATAAGCTTGGAAAATTTGGCATCTCCGCCAATTCAAACTCCGTGATTACCAGTTCCACCACCACGGCAGAGTACCTGCTTGAACGATTTGGACCAGGGGCTCCTCTCCACGTGGTTGGCATGGATGGGCTGATAACAACCCTGGAAGATGCCGGTTTCCAGTTATCCATTGGAGAAGAAAATCCAGGGAAAGAAGTAGTCGCAGTTGTGGCGGGAATGGACCGCCAGATCAATCATCAAAAGATTAAAATCGCCATGAGGTTGATCATGAACGGCGCCGCCTTCATTGCCACAAATACAGATGGTTCTTTCCCTACTCCAGAAGGAATAAACCCAGGAACAGGCATGGTAATCGGCGCACTTCAATTTGCCTCGGGAGTAAAGCCTTTTGTGGCCGGCAAGCCGCACCCGGCAATCTTTCAAACCGCGTTAAAGGAATTCGGCGCAAAGCCCGAGGATACCCTCATGGTCGGGGACCGCCTGGAGACTGACATCCTGGGAGCTTCTAATCTGGGAATTCGGACAGCAGCAGTCCTCACCGGGGTGACTTCCCGGGAGGAAATCAGCCGCAGCGATATTAAACCGGACTTTATTTACGAAGATATCTCCCAATTGCACCAGGCCCTGCTCGAGGTGCACCAGTCATGAAACCATTAATCCTGCTCACTAATGACGACGGCATTCAATCTCCCGGGCTGGCTGCTGCCGCTGAAGCGCTTCACCCACTGGGAGATTTGTTAATAGTCGCTCCCTTCGAACAACAAACCAGCACGGGGAGAAGCCGGACCCAGAACTGTGGTGGGGACGGGACAATAACAAAAACAATCGTTAAATACGAAAACCATACTTGGGAAGGGTTCGGCGTAAAGGCAACCCCAGCCCTGGCTGTTGTACACGCCAGGCTCGAATTATCTGACCGGAATATCGCCCTGGCAGTTTCCGGTATAAACTATGGCGAGAATATTGGCAGTTGTGTTACAGTCTCTGGAACAATAGGGGCTGCGCTTGAAGCTGCAGAAAAAGGAATACCAACTTTGGCGGTCTCCCAGGAAATTGATAGCGTTGATTATCACAGCTACAGCGAAAATGTGGATTTCTCCACCGCTGTGTATTTCACTCGTAAAATTGCTGAAAAAATGCTGAATACGTCCCTTCCTTTTGATGCTGATGTGCTTAAACTGGAAATTCCTCTTTCTGCCTCAACAGAAACACAATGTGTCGTAACCCGGCAGGACCGTTTGCCTTATTACACTCCTTCAATTCAGAATCGTAACCAGCAATTCGGGGCTCCAGAAAAAATCTCTTACACTCCCAGCAAAGGCAAGTATCTAAGTCAAGACACAGATGCTTATGCGATGGCTCAAGGATTGGTATCCATTACACCATTAAGTTATGACCTAACCTCAAGAATTTCATTAGCTGACCTCGCAGCTATCCTGGGCGCATCCACACTTAGATCAAAAGGAACTGAACATGGGAACGATACGTAAATTTAACGGCGATTGGAAACAGATTTTCAAATGGGATGGCGCTCGCTCCCGAATGTACCAGAACGAGGAAGTAAACCAGGTCTCTGAAACCTGGATTATTGGCAAAAAAGAAGGCGCCGAGAACTTTGCCTTCCGCTATTACGAGGTTGGCCCCAAGGGGTACTCCAGAAAAGAACAGCACCCATACGATCACGGAGTCCTGATCCTGCAGGGTCAAGGGGAAGTGTTGCTTGATGAAGAAACACACCTCATAAGCCGGGGAGATATCATTCATATCCCTCCCGATATTCTTCATCAGATAACCAATACAGGGATGGAACCCCTGGGGTTTCTTTGTGTCATTCCTGCCAGAAGGGAAAAAGAAGGAAAGATTGTCTGGGCTGAGGAAGGAATTGATTTTGATTGATCTTTTGTCTCATATTATTAAAAAGTGAGGAGAATCTTATGTCTGATCAAATAAAATGGGGCATCCTGGGTACAGGAAAAATAGCCACCCGTTTCGCTGAAGCGTTAAACAATATCCCTGAACATGCCGAGCTGCTGGCGGTCGGTTCCAGGAATCAAGATACCGCGGACGCATTCGGGGATAAATTTAATATTTCCCGCCGGTACACAGAATACGAACAAGTAGCCGCTGATCCTGATATTGATATCATCTATATCGGCACCCCGGGTGTTTATCACCTGCGCGACGTAACAATGAGTCTTAACCAGGGGAAGCATGTCCTGTGTGAAAAAGCATTTTCAATCAACGCCAAACAAGCCCAAATCATGGTTGACCTGGCCAGGGAAAAGAATCTATTCCTGATGGAAGCTATGTGGACCAGGTTCTTCCCTATCCACGTCCGGATTCGGGAATTGTTGAAAGAAGGGGTGATCGGAAAAACAAACGGCATCACAATCAATTTTCTTGCCAAACCGGCCTATGACCTAAAGAACCGCTTCTTTGATCTTAACCTCGGCGCAGGGGTCCTGCTGGATACCGCTTCTTACGGAGTATCCTGGGCTTCCAGCCTGTTCGGAGAACCTGAAGCGGTTACCGGCCTGGCAAGTTTTGGGGAGAGCGGTGCAGATTACCAGACCTCGCTGGTGCTGCGTTACTCCCAGGGCCAATTGGTGTGCCTGATGTCCTCCCAGATCTCCTACGACGACAAAGATGCCATTGTATTTGGCAGCAAGGGTAAAATCGTGGTCCATTCACCCTGGTACAAACCGGTTAAAATGACCCTGCATGTGGAAGGAAAAGATCCCGAGCTGATCTCCTTACCGATTGATGGATATAACGGATATGAATACGAGGCCATGGAAGTAATGGGCTGCATTAAAGAGGGGAAAACCGAATCAGATATTATGCCGCTGGATGAAACCCTGAGCATAATGAAAACGCTGGATACAGTTCGGGAACAATGGGGGCATAAATTCCCCTTTGAAGAATAAATTAGAAAATTTCAGGAAGAGGAAAATCATGAGTAAATTTGATTTGATTGTTATAGGTGCGGGTCCTGCAGGGTATGTGGCAGCTATTCGGGCCGCCCAACTCGGACAGAAAGTCGCGATAGTAGAGAAGGAATTATTAGGCGGCGTGTGTCTTAATATCGGCTGCATCCCTTCCAAAAGCCTGCTTAAAAACGCCGAGATAGCTTATACTCTCCGCACCCAGGGGAAAGATTTTGGTTTTTCGTTTGATAATCTAAAACTCGATTACGGCGCTGCGGTTAAACGCAGCCGCCAGGTTTCAAAACGACTGACCAAGGGTGTGGAATATTTATTAAAGAAAAACAAGGTTACCCTCTTCTCCGGCAACGCAGTTTTTACCTCCCAAAACACAGTTCAAATCAGCGGTGAAAATGGGCCCGAAGAACTTCAGGCGGATAACATCATCATTGCTACCGGCGCCAGGCCTTTTATCATCCCAGGCATCGAAATTGACGGTAAACAGGTTGTTACCTATAAGGAAGCTATTTTGCAGGACACTTTGCCCAAATCCGCCCTGGTTGTCGGAGCGGGAGCCATTGGGATGGAATTTGCTACCATTTGGAACAGCTATGGGGTACCGGTGACTGTTGTAGAAATGATTGACCGAATTGTTCCAAATGAAGATGAAGAAATCAGCGCTGCTCTGCAGAAGGCGATTAACAAACAAGGCATAACCACCCTGATCAAGAGTAAAGTAACTAAAGTTGAAACACTTAAGACAAAAGTGAATGTGGTGGTGGAAACACCGGAGGGAGAGGAAAAAATCTCTACCGATCAAGTTCTACTGGCAACCAGCTTTGTCCCCAACAGCCAGGATTTAGGTTTGGATAAAGCGGGGGTAAAGGTGGACAAGAATGGATTTATCGAAATTGACGAGTCTATGGCGACCAATGTTCCTGGCATCTGGGCTATTGGTGATGTGACCGGGAAATTAATGCTGGCTCATGTTGGCATGGCAATGGGAGTAATCTGCGCCGAACATATTGCTGGAGTTCCTTCAACTGAAATCAAATACCAGAATATGCCCCGGGCAACTTACTGCCATCCCCAGGTAGCTTCCTTCGGTTTAACCGAGCAACAAGCCAAGGATGCTGGATACGAGGTTGCTGTAGGCCGATTTAATTTCCAGGCCAACGGGAAAGCATTAGGGATGAACGATTACGGAGGCTGGGTTAAACTTGTCGTTGATGAAAAGTATGGGGAAATACTGGGCGCACACATGATTGGACCAGAGGTGACAGAATTGCTGCCTGAATTAACACTGGCTCAGCAGATGGAACTCACCCCTGCTGAAATTGGACACAACGTTCATGCCCACCCCACTCTAAGCGAGGTGCTGCACGAAGCTGCCAAAGCTGTGACGGGTAATGCTATTCATGCCTAAGGAGTTATCAATAAGTACCTCAAAGAGCTGTAATTGAAACAGAAAGATACCAAAACAATAATCCGCCTGCTGAGTTGATGTTTCAGCAGGCGTTTGTGTGCTACCACTGTTTGTTAATCTGAAATTCAGGAATACAACTAGAAGAATGAAGTTAAATAATCTCGTGTTTTTTCGGTTTTATTCCCCTTTCCTAGAAGGTAAATCCACCCAGGTTTCTTCCCGGGCAGAACGATAGCTGGCATCCAACACTTGCTGAACAAGATAACCATCCCGGGCGGTGGGGCTGGCACTCTGCAGCCCGGCCGCCGCTAGGATCATCTGGTATTGGGAATTGGCGTGCATGCCCATAGCATTGACCATACTTCTGGCTCCCGGGATAGCATTTGATGGATAACTGTGCATCGTTTGAACCTGTTTGAATCCATTTTCCCCTCCAAGCGGTTCCTTCTTATCCCCGGCATCATAGATATAAAGCCAATTCGGATCCATGACATCAAATTTGATCGCTCCTTTGCTCCCATGAATTTCAAAGTTTAGGTCATCTGTTGTCCCCTGGGCGACCCGAGAAACCTCAACGATCCCTACTCCCCCTCCAACTAAATCCACCATAAGTTGAGCATGATCATCCACCATAACTTCCGCATTTTGACGGCTTCCTTTCTCAACCGGGCGCTGCTTGATAAATGTTTTTGTGTGCGCCAGGACTCTATCAAACGGCCCTGCTAAATAGAGCATCAAATCTATAACATGGGAACCTAGATCAACCAAAGCCCCTCCCCCTGATGCCCCTTGGTCAAGACGCCAGGACATTGGTTTATTTGGATTCAGGTAGCCAGTGTGGAAATATTGCGCCCGGAAGTTAATGACCTCCCCCAGGAACCCTTCCTCGATTAATTGTTTAGCCCGCATCACCGCAGGAATAAACCGATAATTAAAAGCTAATTGAACAACCCGGTCTGATGCCTCTGACAGGGCCAGCATCTCCTCCGCTTCTTCCAGGTTTAAAGCCAGGGGTTTTTCACAGTAAATATGTTTACCTGCTCTCAAAGCTGCCTTAAAGATTGAATAGTGGAGATTGTTGGGCGTACAGATATCAATCAGGTTAATTTCTGGGTCATCCATTAATTCCTGGTAATCTGTCGTTCCGTATTCAAACCCGCCCTGCTGAACTGCTTGATCCGCCGAGTCTTTGGTTCTTGCTGCTACTCCCCGGAGTTTTAATGTAACGGGTAGATCTGGATAATAGAGATGAAGATTGCGCCAATTTACCGTATGCAATTTGCCAATTCCTCCAAAACCCACCAGTCCAATAGAAATAGGTTTTGAACCCTTTTCCCCAGAATCCTGTTGTTTATTTGCCATATCTTCAATCCTTTGGGTTTTTGAACCGGGATAAACAGTTTAAGGTCTATAGTAAATTTTAGCATCCTTTAAACTCGCTAAGAACTACTTGATTTAGCGAATCTCTTTCCCTGGGTAAACTTTTCAGAGAAGAATGGCAAGAATATAGAAATGTTTTGGGGCTGATTTCAGTCCCCTGCCCATCCCAGGCTAATCCGGCCCCGTTCCTTATCTATACTCAGGATAGTCACACGGATAATATTTCCCAGATTAAGATCCACTCCGGTCGGGATTTTTGTACGGTGCAGCAAGCCATCCTGCTTCACCCCCAAGTCAACAAAGGCGCCGAACTCCACTACGTTCTGGACTGTGCCCTGAAGTTCCATCCCCTGAACCAGATCATCCATGGATAACACATCACTCCGCAGGAATGGTTTCGGCAGGTCTTCCCTTGGATCCCGTCCCGGTTTAGCAAGTTGATTGAAGATATCAATCAGTGTAGGCACTCCAACCTTAAGGTCTTGGGCCAAATCTTTTGCGGACTTGTCCCGGCTCAGCTCAACCAGGGCTGCCTGGCGAATTTTTGGTTTTTCTTCTACTTGAATACCTGCGAGGTCCAGCACAGCTAAAGCTGCTGGATAACTTTCCGGGTGGATCGCTGTGTCATCGATGGGGTTTACTCCTTCCCGGATGCGCAGAAAACCAGCCGCTTGCTGATAGGTTTTTTCCCCCATTCCGGGTACTTCCAGTAATTCGTCGCGTTCAGAAAACAATCCTTTATCATCCCGATAAGAAACGATCCTCTCCGCAAGTCCGGGGCCAATGCCGGAAATATGCGCCAGGAGAGCTGGAGATGCTGTGTTGATTTCCACTCCCACCTGGTTGACCACGCTTTCCACAACATCGGTTAATTTCCGCTTTAATTTTGCCTGGTCTAGATCGTGCTGATACATGCCGACACCGAGGGATTTGGGGTCAATTTTCACATATTCTGCCAGCGGATCCTGGACGCGTCGAGCTATAGAGACTGCGCCGCGCAAGCTGACATCCATGTCCGGCAGTTCACGTCCTGCTAATTTGCTGGCGCTGTATACGCTGGCGCCGGCTTCATTGATTATCAAATATTTCAAATCGTCAAACTCTTTAATCAGCCCCGCTGTAAAATTCTCCGTCTCTCTGGAACCAGTCCCGTTTCCTATGACTATCAATGTAATGCCATACTTTCGGATGAGCTCCCTCGTGAAGTCCCGTGCTTTTTCTATTTGGCTGCGGGGAGGGACGGGATAAATCACCCCTGTTTGGAGAGGTTTTCCAGTCGGGTCAATTACAGCAACTTTACAGCCAGTACGGTAACCGGGGTCCAAACCCAGCACAGTATGTCCGGCTAAGGGGGGCTGGAGAAGCAGAGCATGAAGGTTTTTAGCAAAGATTTGTACAGCATGATCTTCTGCTTTTTCTGTCAGTGCCCGGCGGACATCTCTATAAATTGACGGCAGGAGCAATCTTTTCGCGGCATCATTAATCGCTTTTGATAATTGCCCGGAAAATGGAGAGGAAGGGTTCTGGGGAAAGTGCGCTGAGACCGCCTTTTGCCAGATTTGTTCAGGCAAGGAGAGTTTTACTTTCAACACTCCCTCTTTTTCCGCGCGGTTAATGGCCAGTGTTTGGTGGGGGCGCAGCCGGTTTACCTGGAGTTTAAAATCATAGTAATCCAGATATACCTGTTTGGGGTCATCAGTATCCTCTTTCATTTCCGTAGTTAACGTGCTGATACTCAAGGCTTTCTTCCGAACAACCTTCCTTGTCTCCGGGTGATCACTTATGATTTCAGCGGCAATATCCCTGGCTCCCTGCCAGGCTTGCTCGAGGGTCTTCACCTGGGTGGATAAGAAAGGTTTGGCTGCTTCATCCAGCGTCTGGTTGATTACCGGCTGTTTCGAAATCAGATCGGACAATCCTTCCAAACCATTCTTCCGGGCTGTACCAGCTCTGGTTTTCCGTTTGGGTTTATAGGGCTGATAAAGATCTTCCAACTCTGTACGAGTAGAGGCTGATTGGATATTTTCCTTAATTTTCGGAGTGAGTTTTCCCTGTTCCTGAATGCTATTAACAATTGTTTCCCGCCGTTTCTGCAAAGATCGAAGTCTTGCCAGATTTTCTTCAATTTGCCGGAGCTGCTCCTCATCCAATCCGCCAGTGGTTTCTTTCCGGTAGCGGGCAATGAAAGGGATGGTATTACCGTCATTCAGCAGCTTAACAACTGCATTCACTTTTGGCAGGGGAATATGCAAGGATTCAGCGATTTTTTTTGTATTAGACATAGCAGTAAGAAAATGTCTCGTTCTATTAATAATTGAATCGGGCACCTAGATAGTCTGTTATTCTGTGTAGCCGCAAATCGCAACTGCCCCGGGTCCTGTATGCACTCCCAGTACCGGGGAGACAAAGCCGAGGACAAGTTCCTCAGGATGGAACTCTTGCTGAATCCGGTTTGCGATCTCTTCCGCCTCTTCAAGGGCAGCGTTATGAAGAACGGCGACCCGGAGGCTTTTACTGGAATCAATCTGGGCAAAAAAATCAGAATAAAGATCTATCAGCGCTTTTTTTCTAGTCCGTGATCGGCGGCCACCTTCCACTTCTCCGCTTTGGTGATTGACCGTAATTTGCGGTTTCAAATTCAACAGGGTACCAATAAAATGACTGGCCCCGCCGATACGCCCCCCTTTGTGCAGGAATTTCAAGGTGTCCAGGCTGATCATTAAGACCATGTTGTCACGCGCCTGTTTTGCGGCAGTAACCATCGCCTGAACGTCTCCCCCGGCTTCGCGGGCTCGGGCGGCGGCCAATACCTGCCAGCCCAAGCTCATGGTATTGGATTTAGAATCCTGGACATGGACTGGAATATCCACCAGCTCAGCAGCTTTTTTTGCGGATTCGTGCGTGCCGCTCATAGCGCTGCTGATGGTGAGAATCACGATTTCTTCCGCGCCTTTCTTTTTTGCTTTTTCATATACCTGGACCATCTCTTGTGGTGTAGGCTGGGAGGTAGTGGGAATAACTTGATCTGTTTCCAACCGCCGGTAAAAATCTTCCGGTGCCAGATCCACTCCATCACGAAATTGCTCCTCCCCCCAAATAATCGTCAAGGGGACAACTTCAATATCGTATTGTTTCCTGTAATTTAGAGACAGGTCGCAGGTGCTGTCCGTAATCAAGGCTATTTTGTGTTTCATAGATTCTCCTCTGGTTTAATTGCTTTATTCTATCTGGGGTGGCGTAGAAATTCAAGTCGATTGTTTTTATAAATCACTACGCCACCAATTCCTGAATAAACCTTTCTCAAAAAAGGGTTTGTGTGCTCAATTAAAAATAATAGCTCCAGACATGACTGGGAAAGATCGGTTTCAGCCATACTGCGGAACAGTCATAGAGTTTCTACATTTATTAAGTTGATTAGGTAATTAGGGATTAGGTCTAACTGGTCTACTGATTCCTGATTTACCAATTAAAGACATTATCCAAATCTTCTTCCGATACATCGAAAACCTCATTTGTGGGTGCAACTGGCTCACGCGTCATCCATTCTGGGAGGCGGTCATCGGCGACGGTGAAGCCTGCCCTTTTGTTGAATTCGCGCTCCAGATTGAGAGTTTCGCGTCCCAGTTCTTGTAAAATAGTTTCATCCACATCCCAGCCGTAGCGGGCGTTGAGCAGAGTAGGGATTGTTTCAGGTACAGTCGCAAAGCCGAAACCCGCGAAGATGCACACGCCGAGAGTGTCGTATCCAGCCATGCTAATTTGTCCGCCACGCGAGATATCAGCTTGCCCTTCGGGGTCGGTATGCTTGATCTTGGCGCGAATCGTCAGTCCGCAGGTGTGGTCTGCTCCCTGCGGGGAGGTGGCGTAGGTGACACCCGTCCCCTTGATGGCACGCGGATCATAGGCGGGCATCGCCTGACCTTTGGTGACAGGGACACGTTCCACGCCGAGGACTTTGCCCGTTGTCGCGGCACCGTTACCGAGAATCCGTCCGAGCGGTGTACCTGCTCGGATCTCGGAAACAAGTTCACTCGCTCGCTCACCGTCGCCCCAGTCCAATAAACCAGCTTGGGCTGCCACTCCCAGAGCTGCACCGACTTCAATCGTGTCCAATCCCAGATCACTGATTTCCCAACTCAGGTGGGCGATTACGTCCAGATCGTCAATGCCAAGATTCGATCCCAGCAAGCCGATGGTTTCATATTCGAGGGGCGAGACGAGGGTTTTGCCATCTTCGCCGCCGTAGACATTAGAGCATTGGATGGTGCAGCCGGGCATGCAAGAGTGGGAAGGGTTGCTCTCGCCACCGCGCGCCAACAGGGTTTCGCGCATATTTACGCCGCCGATTCTTTCTGCGCCTTCAAACTGACCTTCGGAAAAGCCGCGCGTTGGCAGGCAGCCGAAATGGTTGGTCATATTAGTCATGGCGGCGGTGCCGAAATCGCGATATGTGGCTATTTGCGGGCTCTCCATGAGTGATTTTGAATAGGTATTTTGTGCTGCACGGAAGGCGGGTTGATCGGCAATAGGCGGTTTTGCGCCACCGCTTAAATCAATCACGATGGCTTTGATACGTTTCGATCCCATCAGCGCACCGAGTCCGCCGCGCGCCGCGATGCGCGAGGGGGTGAGATCTTTATCGAGATTTTGGATGCCAGCCGCGCGCAATTCCATCTCACCGCCTTGCCCGATTAGCGCGATGGCATTTTTTTTGCCATATTTTTCGAGCAGGAGAGGGGCAGTTTCAAAGACACCCCGCCCGAACAGCTCGCCCGCAGGGTCGAAGGTTGCGCCATCAGCAGAAAGATGCAAAATTTGCCACTCATCATTTTCGGGCTTGTCTTCGAGCATGAGCGCTTTGATGCCAAGATGTGTAATTGCCAACCCGGTCGTGCCGCCTGCGTTGGATTCTTTCACGCCGCCTGTGAGCGGGGATTTGCCACCAATCGAGATGCGATCACAGGAAGAGAGTCGGTGTCCAACCATCAAGCCAGGGGCAAAGATGAGCTTATTTTTCGCTCTAAGCGGTTCGCAAGTCGCGGGGACTTCATCTACGAGGATGCGCGCCAGCAAACCACGTCCTCCGAGATGTTGCCACGACTCAGGGGTGGGCTGGATGGTCAGGGTTTGGGTGCGGGTGTTGATTCGCCAAATGTTCACAAGATCAGCTCCAAGTCTGTAAATATTATTACTCTTTTAGCGCGTCTTCAAAAATTGCTAATGCCTCGTCAATCTGCTCGGCGGTGACGATAAGCGGTGGTATCCAGCGAATGACGTTAGCGAACGTGCCGCAGGTGAGCATTATCAAGCCATCATCCAGACACTGAAGCCGAACTGCCTTGGCTGTTGCACCGTCGGGCTGGCCCTCCGCAGTGGTGAATTCGACACCAATCATCAATCCCAATCCCCGGACATCTCCAATGACTGGGAATCGGCTTTGCAAGTCCCGCAATCGCCCGATAAGATACTCCCCCATGCTGGCGCTGTTCTGTACGAGGGCTTGGTCACGTAGCACCCGTACAGTGGCTGCAGCCGCAGCACAGGCGACCGCGTTCCCCCCATAGGTACCACCGTGGCTGCCAGGGCTGGCGTTGTTCATCAAGGGTGACCGATAGGCGATGCCGCTTAGTGGAAAGCCAGAGGCCAGACCCTTGGCCATGACCATGATATCGGGTATAAAATCGTCGCGTTGGTGGGCAAACCAGCGGCCGGTCCGGCCAAATCCAGACTGGATTTCATCAGCAATTAAAAGGATGCCATGTTCATCACATATCTGTCGCACTGACTTGAGGAAACCCACTGGCGGTACAACATACCCACCCTCACCGAGCACCGGTTCGACCAATATAGCCGCAGTCTCCTGGGGCGCTGTCTGAGTGGACAGGAGCAAGTTCAACTCCCGCAAGCAGAAAGCCACCGTGTCCTCCGAACTCCAGCCATACCGGTAGACGTAAGGAAACGGCGTGACGAAAACGCCAGGCATCAGCGGACCATAGCCGGCCCGGTAGATAGTATTGCTGGTTGTCAACGACATAGTGCCCACAGTACGACCGTGGAATCCTCCCTGGAAGACAATGATGTTGGGCCGATTGGTGGCCTGTCTTGCCAGTTTGATGGACGCCTCGACTGCCTCGGCACCACTGTTGGCGAAAAAGAAGCCATCGAGACTTTTTGGTACGATCGTCAGCAACTCGCTCACCAGGTCCAGCATCGGTTGGTGAAAAACGATGTTGATCTGACCGTGGATCATCTTGGCGACCTGTTCTTGGGCGGCCGCAACCACGGCCGGATGACAGTGCCCGGTATTGATCACCCCGATGCCGGAGGAAAAGTCAAGGTAGCGTCGTCCGTTGGCTGCATAAATATATATCCCCTCCGCTCGTTCGGCCATCAGTTCAGTGTAATGGGACCAGGCTTGGGTTAAGTGAGTGCGAGCATTGTTTTTCATTTTCCTCCCCATTCAATAGTTATTGGGTTAGTTTATAACAAGATGTTGTTCTACTGCATTTCGAGCTTTTCGCCTCAAAGGGTTCATCCCGGCAAGCCTGCTCCTCCTTGTGGCATAACAATAAGGCTGGCATTGGGTCCTCAATAAAACCTTCTAGACCCGCCGTGTTGGCGGTGATGTCACCATTGACTAATACGCAATGCAGGAACTCGCAGGTGATCTTGTACGACATTCTCGTTTTTGATTTATTAAGGTTTACCGAAATCTACCCTAAACAATTGACGGCTGTTTCATCGTCTCTGGGATGGGAATGCCAAGCAGTTTGCAGACTGTTGGCGCAAGCTGCAGATGAGAGACTATCTCGCCGGTATCCCCTTCTCCGGGCACACCGGGGCGAATGAGAAATAGCGGTACTTCGCGCACATCAGGAGTGATGCCGCCATGCATCCCATCAGCGTTCATTCCGTGGTCGCCAGTGACGAGGATATTATAGCCGCGCTCCATCCATTCAGGAATCAAATTGGCCAACATCATGTCTTGGCGAGTGGCGTGGATACGATACTCTTTGGAATCCGCGCCGTACTTATGTCCGAAATCATCCATACCCATCGGGTGAACTAGCAAATATTCTGGTTCAAACTTGCGTACCAATGCCCCAGCTATGGCGAATAACTCAGCATCGGGGTAGGCATCCTCAACATAGAAGCGTCCGTGCTGGATAAGCAAGGATTCGTCGTCCACTTCACGGTCATCTATCAGGTCGAAGGGAGCACGGTTGTAGAGTTCTGAGAACCAGTAATAAGCCGCGGCCGCGGTAGTTTTTCCTGCATCTCTCGCGGCCTGGAAGATATTGGGCACTTCGGAGCGACGCACCACCTGGTTGGAGACCACTCCGTGTTCTGTAACTGGCACCCCGGTGTGCACCGTTTCATACATTGGGCGCGAGATGGAAGGCAGTTCACCTATCACCTTGTAAAGATTGGCTTTATTGACCTCGACTAAATGCCCCAGAAATCCCATACTAGCTACGGCCGTGTCGTAGCGCAAGGCGTCAGAAAGGACTAAAACAACTTTGTTGCCCATTTTGAGAAATCTCCTTTTTATTGATTTCAAAATATAAGGTCGCCAACCAGTGCATTTCTGCCAGCAAGCGCTTGATAAAATTTACCTGATTGCTCACCCAGCGTCTCTCGTTCAGTAATATCCTTTCGCCATCTTCTTCATTATAAGGGGTTTCGCTGGGTTTTCTAAACGGGATAATCAGATTTTCTCCTTCATCCGCGCGGCGATAAGCTGGGGCATAATAATTCACCTTTTGCTCCAACCCAAAACAGATCACTTGTGGTTTTGTCTCCCCCAGTATCAGCAGTTCATACAACATGCGCGCATAGGGCATTTCATCTTCGACTGAACCCTGCACCACTCCTGCTTGCCCGTAACCTTTTCCCTCCTTGATCGCTTTTGCGCCCTTTAAATGAACCTGACGAGTATAGGGTGCCATTATTCTTAGGGCAGGTAAAGGCTGCTCGTAAGAGTTGATCATGTTCGTGAAGTCGAACAAGGCATTGATACGGGGATGATCAACTTCTTTCAGCGTCTTCACGATATCCGTAGACTTGAACTCCTCGTGCTGGTAACCAAATTCCAGGGCGTCGGTTGATTTGAGCGATCCGTGTGTCAGGTTATGGATGAGTGAATAGGAATGAGCATACAACTGGATACCGTCTATGCGTTTACACAGCTTTTGGGCAATTACTGTATCAAAAACGATCGGCTCGATTTTTGGTAAATTATTATTGATTAACTGTGAGAATTTGCTTACTGGATTAATACCCATGTGACGAGTCAGGATTTACACAGATTGAAAGGGGAAATACAAAGAAAGGGGTGTGTGCGAACCAACATTTGCACACCTTTTCAGCCCTTCATTTATTAAATTCATAAAGCCTAAAGTTATCCTTTGGGATGAATTAGCAGCATAGGAATATCTACTTGTTCGAGAACCTTCTCTGCTATATTAGAAAAAAAGAAATGTCGGACACCCACACGCGCTCGCGTAGACATGGCAATCAAGTCGATTTTGTCGCGTTTTACAATACGCACAATCTCACTGACAACCTCGTTTACGAAGCAAATCTGGATGGAAACATCATACCCTTTTTCTTTCAAATCATTCGTCACCGAGAGTAGGGCAACCTCAACCTCAGATTGGATACTATCTTCTTCTTGGCTGGGAAAAACGGGATGAGCTTTTGGCCCCAGTGGCTCACCGTCTGGCTCAAGCGCATAATCAGAACGATAATCGGTAGCGGCAAACCCCGACCCTTTTGGCGATCTGGTTATATAATACAGGATAAGTTTGCTGTCTTTAGGCGGGATAAATTTCTCGACTTCTCGTAATACCTTATGACTGAATGCCGATTTTGTCAGGGGAACCAGGATTTTTTTTGTCATCGAATCGCTCTCCTTTTCACTTACTTGTACTCGATAGGGTGCTACCGATTAAGCGGCATCTACCGAAGGTGGCATTTTTGCGCCCTTTAGTGTGAGCGTGTTGGCAAAATGGCAGGTTACAAAATGCTTCTCTTCAATTTCTTCCCATTTTGGCTCATCTGTCTTGCAAATATCTTGGACATAAGGGCAGCGAGTATGAAAGCGGCAACCAGAGGGAGGATTAATAGGGCTTGGGATTTCACCACTCAAATTTACAGGATTCATTTCCTGATTCGGGTCAACTTCTGGGATTGCAGACATTAATGCTTCGGTGTAGGGGTGTTTTGGGGTGTAGAAAAGGTCTTCTGTAGGTGCTAACTCAACAAGTTGCCCCAAATACATCACCGCAACACGTTTGGAAATATGGGCGACCACGCTCAAATCATGGGCGATGAAGAGAAAAGTGAAACCGAATTCTTTTTGCAAATCCATCAGCAAATTGAGAATTTCTGCCTGAATAGAGACATCGAGCGCAGAGACTGACTCATCGCAAACGATAAACTGCGGGCGGGAAACAAGGGCGCGAGCAATGCCGATGCGCTGCCTTTGCCCACCGCTAAAAGCATGGGGGAAACGGCGTAAAAATTCTAGGTTGAGTTTACAGAGTGCTGCGGCTTCACGCACACGCTCGTCCACTTCATCACCTTTGGCTAATTTCTGCGCGACGATGGGTTCGGCGATAATATCGCGCACCGTCATGCGCGGATTGAGCGAAGAGTAGGGGTCTTGAAAAATTAGTTGCATGTTTTTACGAAAAACACGTAATTCTTTATCTAATAATGTGGATAAATCAATCGTTTCTCCGTCCACATTAAAGGTAACTTTTCCGGCAGTCGGTTCAATTGCGCGCAGAATGGAACGCCCTACAGTCGTTTTTCCAGAGCCACTTTCGCCAACAAGACCGAGCGTTTCCCCTTTTTCGATATGAAAACTAACACCATCCACAGCTTTTACATATTGCGTAACCCCACTAAATAAGTTCTTTCTACGAATGGGAAAATAAACTTTTAAGTCTTTGATTTCAAGTAAGGTATCAGACATTTTTTTCCTCGTATAAGAAACAATATACAGTATGGGTATCGCTGAGTTGAGTTGGCTCTGGCATTTTAACATCGCAGATGCCGGGCATTACTTTTTCACAGCGTGTGTAAAAAGGGCAACCAATCGGTCGTGATAACGGGCTGGGAATATCGCCACTAATCGCAGTGAGCCGTTCTCCAATGGTGTCCAAACGTGGAATAGCCTTTAATAAAGCTTGGGTATAAGGATGCTGTGGCTCGTGAATAATATCGTTTGTTGTGCCACGTTCCAAGATTTTGCCGAGATACATAACTTCAATTTCATCTGCGACTTGAGCGATAACACCCAAGTTATGCGTAATGAAGATGATTGACATCCCCAATTCTTCTTGCAATTCGTTCATTAGCTCAAGAATTTGGGCTTGAATGGTTACGTCTAAGGAGGTAGTCGGCTCATCAGCGATTAGCAATGATGGATTCATTGAGAGCGCAACCGCTATCATTGCTCGTTGGCGCATCCCACCTGAGAGTTCAAAAGGATATTGTTTAAAACGCTGAGCGGGATTTGAAATCCCGACTCTATCAAGCATATCTATAGCGATTTCTTGCGCTTCTTCCTTCGTAACATCTCTATGCTGTAGCACCGCTTCCATAATTTGGTTGCCGATCGTATAAACGGGTGAAAAGGAACTCATAGGTTCCTGAAAAATCAATGCAACTTCACCTCCACGAATTTCACGAAGTTCTCGGCTATTTGATTTGAACTTGGTAATCTCAACAACTTTTCCACTTTTTTGTTGAAATTTAATCGAAGATTTTTTATCTATGATCGAGTTCTTGGGTAAAAGGCGCATAATCGACCATGTGCTTACGCTTTTCCCTGAGCCACTTTCTCCAACAATCCCTAATGTTTGACCACGTTTGACTGAAAATTTAATTCCGTCAACGGCGGTGATAATCCCTTCATCTGTCTTAAAGGAAATTTTGAGATCTTTTACCTCTAAGAGATTGTTATTGGTCATTTCTTTTGTTTTTGCCATGAAATTATCTCCTAGCCACTCACTTGATATGGGTCTGCGGCATCGCGCAAGCCATCACCTAAAACAGTAAAGGATAGCACTGCGACGATTACAAAAAGAGCCGGTATAAAGAGCCATGGAGCTTGCTCAATGGCGCGAACCGTTTGGGCATCCTGTAAAAGAACACCCCAGCTCACTGTTGGGGGACGTAGTCCCAATCCAACAAAGCTAAGTGCTGTTTCGCTCAAGAGCATGAACGGGAAGGAGATGACCAAGTCAACGATGATATAGCTCATAAAGGCTGGCAGTAAATGCCGCCCAATAATGCGACTAGGTCCGGCACCAGCGAGACTGGCAGCGATGACGTAATCTTCACCACGCAGACTTAATAATTTGCCTCGAATACGACGGGCTAAGGTGGGCCAACCAACGAGAGCCAAAACCAGCGTCATAGCAAAGTAAACTTGGGTAGATGACCATTCTTTAGGAAAAGCTGCTGCTAACCCCATATAGAGAGGAATTACAGGGATAACGCGCACAATTTCGGTTAGACGTTGAATTGCGTAATCAAGCCCACCGCCAAAGTAGCCCGCTACGCCACCAATTACCAAAGCCAGCACAAAGGCAATGATGACACCGATAATACCAATGGATAAAGATGTTCGAGTAGCAAGAAGGGTACGAGAGAAAATATCTCGTCCTAGACTATCGGTTCCTAAGAGATGAATCGAGCCTTCTTCTACGCCAAAGAGATGCGTGTTCATTTTGAACATGCCAAGTAATTTATATTCTTCGCCTTCGACAAAGAAGTAAATATCTCGTCGAACAGATGGGTCAATTTTGGTTTCCATCCGCAAAGTTTCTGTGTTACGCTCTGATGTGATGCCGGGTAAGAAGGGGCGTAAGGAGCAGCCATCATCATTGCAAAATTGCGGAGCTTGAGGAGCAACTAAGACAGCTTCACTGACGCGGGTTATGCCTGAGTAGGGACCAACAAATTCAGCAAAAAGTCCTACCAGAGCCATTGTGAGCAGAATAAGTGCCCCCGTTCGCGCAAGGCGATGTTTACGAAATCGCCACCAAATTAATTGAAATTGGGAGGCTGAATAATAACGCTGTGCCTCTTCTGATTCCATTTGGGTAATGGGAGCCTGTACTTCTTGAGTGGATAAATCGGTAGTTGTCATATCCCTTAACCTTCTATTAGCTTTACTCGCGGGTCTAAAATCGCGAGGAAAATATCGGAGAGAAAATTCATGAAGACAATCATAAATGTCAGGATGAGCAAAATTGCACCCGCTACAAACATATCCAAATCGAGATAGGACTTGAGCAAGAGTTCGCCAAGTTCGGGTAATCCCAAAACAAGAGCAACAATCGGTAGCTCCGAAAAGATACGGTTGGCATCAAAACTCATCGTACTGACAACAGGATTGATCGCTAAACGAGCGGGGTATTTGAGCAGCAATTTCCACTCGGGGACACCGCGTGCGCGGGCAGCCGTCACAGATAAATTATTAAGCTCGTCGAGCATGGTCGCTCGAACTGTCTGGAGTTGAAAAGCGGTGGCTGACCAAGCCAAAATAATAGAGGGAATGATAAGATGGCTGAGAAGGTCTAGAGCTTTTGCTGTACTCCAAGGGGCATCTGCGTATTCGGGTGAAAAAAGCCCGCCGACAGAGGAATCGAAAACGGTGATGGAGATATATAGCAAGACCAAAGCCAGCAAAAAGTTAGGCAAGGCAAATCCCAAATAACTAAAAACCGTCAGCGCATAATCTTCAGCGGAACCACGCCTGATAGCTGCGTAGATTCCGACCGGTATCGCCACAAGATACGTTACGATCAATGTCGAAAAAAGAATTGCAAGCGTTAACCAGATTTTTTGACCAATAACATTATTAACGGAGGTTTGAAAAGCAAAGGCTTCGCCAAAATCGCCGTGTAAGACAATCCCACTGATCCACTTAAAATAACGCTCTGGGGCGGGGCGATCAAGCCCAAAGTTCGCCCGAATATTGTCGAGGTCTGCTTCGGTGATCTGAGCACCTGTCCCCGAAAATTTACGGAACGCCCATCGCTCTGCATAATCCCCCGGAGGAAGCTCCATAATAATGAATACCATGATCGACACGAAGAACATTGTGACTGCCATGCCGATAATGCGTTGAACTAGAAATTTGACCATATCTTCTTCTCCCTTGTAGTAAGGGCTGAAGCCCTTGTGATATGAACGAAAGAGCTGAACCCCTTACTACAATGATTAATGTGGGAATATAAGAAATGTTGTTTTTTTATGGGATGAAAAGCCGAGCCGCGCGCCTGCATTCGAAGCGGAGCGGCGGGTGTGATTTTAACTTGCTTGCCATTTATCAACATCTTCTCGGCGCAGACATTTTTCTGCTCACGCCGTTAATCTGCTTGAGATTCAGCACCCCAGCCAAAATCATGTGCGATGCGGCTTTATATCCATATTTTCAAAAAACCTGACAGGTCTTAAAGACCTGTCAGGTTTCGTGTCAAGCTATTAATCAGTGAAGTACCATTGTGATGGAATCATTGGGTAAACACGGTAGTAGTCGTAGCTTACTACAGTATAAGGACCGAAGTTGCCCAAGTTATTGGTATGAATGATAGGCATTTGAATATTGCCGGCAATACCAATTTTGAGTAGATTATCTACATGAATATCAACAATCTTTTCACCTACGGCATCGCTTTCTGCTGAGCCAAGAGGGTATTGGAGGAATTCTGCGACAAGGTCGTACAATTCTAGTACATCGGCTGGCGGCTCAATACCTGAAGCACCGTCCGTGTTATGCCATTCTTCCCATCCATAAGCCAGACCAGGATTGAAAGCGTATCCGAAGGGTGGCAAAAGCATGGCGGTATCTAGAACGATAACTGGACCAGTTGTAGCATCATACAACCAAGTGACGATATCCGCCCCATTAGTCGTCCCTCTTTCACGATATTCGTCAGAGGTAACTTCTTTAAGGGTGGTAGCAATGCCAGCGGCATCCCAATAGCTCTTTACCAATTCTTGAATTTGAGCAGGACCACTTTGGGTGGAGTATTGGAGTTCAATCGCAAGAGCGGAGCCATCTGCACGCTCACGGAGACCATCGCCATCAACATCCACTAGACCCATTTCGTCGAGCAGTGCATTGGCACCAGCCAGATCGTATTCAACATAGGCATTCTCATGTTCTGCCGTGACGAAGTTGACAGTATTGCCGTCTGCGGGGGTGGCTTGCATGGGTTCAGCCTGACCAAGATAGATCAACTCAACGATTTCGTCTCGGTCGATAGCAATAGACATTGCCTGACGGAAGCGAAGATCCATGAAAATTTCGCGTAAGCCTTCATCTTCGTGGGTCAAGTTGAAAGCATAGAACAAATTCGCGCCAACACCGGAGCCTAAGTCAACAGTGTAATTGCCGTCTGCTTCATGGTCTTTGTAGAGGGGGTAATCGATGATGGAGATTGACTGAACTTTGTAGTCAACTTCACCGTTGGTGATTTTCAAGTTACGAACTTCTTGGTCTTGGACGTAGATTTCATCTTGTTCGTTGATATAGGGCAATTGATTTCCGGCTGTATCAACCATATAGAAGTAAGGGTTGGCAACCAGGCGACGCCCTTCAGTGGTCTCTTCAACCAGAATATGGGATTCAAGCGTGGGTTTTACATCGTCCGCTTTTTCACCAAGTAGTGGGGAGGGGACATCTGTCCAGTCACTAAGACCGTAGTAGAGTGTAACTGCATCAACAAAAGTCATTCCTTCAGCAACTTTTGCGTCGAAGAAATGTTTGGGTTGGAAGGGTTGGCGGAAGGAGGTTGCAAAGAAGCTCACAATGCCTGGGGTTGGCACGGGGAAGACGAATTTGACTGTTGTGGCATCAATCACTTCAACAGTCATTGTACCGTCGCCAAATTGAACCCAGCTAGGTGTATTCTCATAAATATCAGTATTGAGAACAATATCATTCATCCAGAATGCAACATCTGCTGATGTGAATGGCGCACCATCTGACCATTTGTGACCTTCACGCAAGTAGAATGTTACTTCTGTGAAGTCATCATTCCATTCCCAGCCAATGGCTATATTAGGTTCGATCGTAACGTAATCATCGCTAAAGCGAGTGAAATTTACATGCCGAACTGCTAAAAAGTCAGAAGTACCTGACTCAGTTGCGTTTGAAGTTGCGTGGAAAGTGCCACCATATTGACCAATAGCCTCGTAAGGCACAACGACTAGCGGCTCAGCAGGAACACGTTCTTCTACTGGGGGTAGCTCAGGGTTGTTGGTAATTTGGGCATTAAGATCAGCCATGTCTGGGTTGCCAGCAAAAACCATGGTGCAATCAGCTGCAACTTCGTAATCGGCCAATTCGTAGAGACGCTCATACTCACCAGCGGCAACCCCAGCGCGATCTGCGATGGTAACGGCGGGGCAGCCAGCTTCTTCGGCTGGCGCTGCTTCTTCTTCAGCTGGTGCTGCTTCTTCTTCAGCCGGCGCTGCTTCTTCTTCAGCCGGCGACTCAGGGGCGCATGCGCCCAACATTAGGGCTAAGAGCAGCACTAACGTGATGAGCCATAGTCCTTTTTTCTTGAACATTTTCTTCTCCTTAATAGTTTTTTGATAGAAGAACGAATTGTTTTTGCTTGGTAATATCGTGAGTTGTCCATTTCTTCTAACTTGTATAGGACCACCTCCTAAACAATGGTTAAATAATTTGAATAATAAAAAGTCGAATTCAAGAAGCTTGCAGTTGCGCTCAGTAGAACCTCTCATAGGTCATTTAATTGAATAACTATATGCTAACCCCCCAACCTATGTGTCTCTACGCCTGCTGTGCCAATCTATGATAAATGATATGGTTGTTACTGTAATAAATTTATTATACTGTAAAACTAAATAACAACAAAAACATGTTTACCAAAGATTGCTGCCTTTTCTGAGGAGTCTTCAGGAATCCTCGTAACATATAGGACATGGGGGGGGTAACAAAGATTTTCTTCGAATCCCTCATGCTTTTGTGGTGGCCAGAGGTCCATCTGGTACCCGGCTTGTCCGGGTTAGGCTCTACTTTGAGAAATAGTCCATCAGCTGCTCAAGCCGCAGCACCCCGTCGTATTTGAGACCTTCACTTCCTTTCTTTAATATGCCTTTTTCGCCACCGAGATCGCCAAGGCAGGTAACAATAATATGGGCATCTGAAAGATTCTCGCTTGCAGTGTAGATATTGGTGGTAGCGACGATGTTCAATCCAGCTGCTGCTGCTGCAAGTACACCGTTCCTCGAATCTTCTATTACCACGGACTCTTCAGGTTTTACCCCGGTCTTTTCGAGGGCTAAATTATAGATTTCGGGATCAGGTTTTTTATTATCAACGATATCGCCAGCCAAGACAAATTCGAATTTGATCTCCTTGAGCATCCCACTAACAACAGCTTGTGCCGCGCGTTCATTGGATGTTGTGCAGATACCCAGAATCAAGCCCGCATCGTTGACCTCTTTCATCAGCCGTTTAACCCCGGGGCGCAGCGGCAAATCTCCGCTTTCGATCAATTCGACGAAGACAGCCGTTTTATGTTTGTGCATTCTAATTATGAGATCATCAACTTCCTCAGGTTTAACTTCAACGCCAAACCCCTGGGTGTGCAGGTGGTGTTTCATGCGCTCTTTACCACCAGCAACTTGCAGCAGCTCGTGGTAATACTCCACATCCCATTCAAAATCGTATCCAAAGTCTTTGAATGTCTGATTGAACGCGACTCGATGCCCGTCTCGTTCGGTATCGATGATGACACCATCCTGATCGAAAAAAACTGCTTTTATCTTTATCATTGGAATTCTCCTCTCTTTTCAAAACCGGATGGTGAATAACCACCCCCTCCGGTTTTTTATCTGATGACTAAGCGTAGAACTCGCGAATTACTGCAACTGCCATACGATTTTCATCTTGGGTGCCCAGGGTCAGTCGGAACCAACCGTTTCGTCCATACAGATGGGATTGCGGGCGGAGAATGATGCCCTTCTCTTGAGCAAAGGCGACCAAATCATCTCCCTTTTTTCCTGTATCCGTCCCGTCGAAAAGGATGTAATTAGAGACAGAGTGAAAGATGATAAACCCGGGGATATCGCTGAGTGCATCCTCAATATATGCCACTTCGCGGTTGTTGAATTCGATTCGTTCGGTCAGCCCTTCGGCATCTTCCAGAGCCGCCAACGCAGCCCACATCGGAATCGTCCCGACATTCCAGGGCAGTAATGCCGCAGATATTTGACCGATTACTTCCTCGTGTCCGAGCGCATATCCGAAGCGCATTCCGGCCAAGCCGTAAGCTTTGGAGAGCGTGCGCGTGACGAGCACATTCTTATATTTCTTGATCAGTCCAACCTGCGACTTTTCAAGGCCTGAATATTCAATATAGGCCTCATCAATGATGAAGGGGATGCCCGTCTCGGCGATCTTGATGAAGTCTTCAGTGTTCATGAAATTGCCTGTGGGGTTGTTCGGATTGGCAACGACGATGATCTTGGTTTTATTGGTGATCGCGGCCAGAATAGCATCTATGTCGAATTTTAATTGTTTGTCCTCATATACCATCGGAACAGAGACAAGTTCACCCCCGAGAATATTACAGCGTAGTTTATAGATGCCGAAGCATGGAGTGTGCTGAATAACCTCTTCTCCTACCTGGAGGAAGCTCCTGAAGATATTATCGAAAACTTCACTCGATCCGTTTCCGATCATCACATTTTCCGGTCCGCTCATTCCGCTGATCTCAGCAATCTTTGAACGCACAACCATACCCTGATCGGGGTAGCGGTTGGCGAAATCACTATATTTTTGAATGGCTTCTTGCACTTTCTTCGATGGGGGATGCGGGTTCTCATTAGACATCATGCGATGCAGTTCTGGCTTTCGCCAGGCCAGCTCAATATGCTCCGAAACATACATGGGTATGCCCTTCACCCAGGGGACGAAGTAGTCTTGGATCGGTTTCATTGTGTCATTTCTCCTTTACGCTTTTCCTGCGCTTCCTAATATATCAATCCACCTTGCAACAACCTGCCGGATGGCATCTTTGACAACAACATCGATCTTGCCGGGGTTATACTGTTCTCGATTTTCTGAGATATAGTCATAAGTGGCATCAATCATGGTGCGCTTTAATTCAGTAGAGACATTGAATTTCGCGCCTCCCATTTCAACAAGTTTGATAGCATATTCTTTACTCAATCCTGTACCGCCATGCACTACCAGCGGTGTTTTAATCCCATTGCCGTTGAGCATTTGATTGATTTTGCCCAGACGTTCAAAGTCTACTTTTGGGTTTTTCGTTTTGTAAACACCGTGCGCTGTTCCAATCGCCGGAGCAAAAATATCTACACTGGTGCGTTCGACGAACTCAACGGCTTGCTCCGGGTTGCAAAGGGCGGCCTCATCTTCTGCCACCTTTACCTGATCCTCCACCCCGGAAACGGTACCCAATTCGCCCTCGACTGAAATACCGCCAATGCCATGGCAGTATTCCACAACCTCTTTGGTCTGACTGATATTCTCTTCGTAGGCTTGTTTAGAGGCATCAATCATGATATTGGTGTAACCAGCGTCGGCGCATTGTTTGCAATATTCCACACTGGTGCTGTGATCCAGGTGCAAACAAATCGGGATGGGGGCAGACTCGGCCAAGATCCTATAGATGGACACGAGAATTTCCAGGCCCAGGAATTTTGAGGGCGTGACCGAAGTCTGTATGATGAGCGGTGCCTTCTTTTCAACAGCAGCCTCGACAACGGCTTCCATTTGTATCAGGTTTGTAATATTGAATGCCCCAACAGCATATTTGCCTTCGGCGGCTTCTAACATAATTTCTTTTGCGGTAACAATTGACATAGTAATCTCCTATTTACGATATTTGCCAATATTTTTTGGTTTTTAAGCAATTGTAAGGGCGCTTCTTTTCACCGTACACTTGCGCCGCACTGCAAGTGCAGGTAACGCCACCAACGGTAATAACGCGTGCGGGTGAAGAAAGTTTAGGCATTAGGAAAATCTCCTGCTCTTGTATATCATTAATATGTTATGTCCGTCACGCTTTGTTGTTTAAACAAACATCTTTGAGCCATAGCTGCCACTCCTCCCCCTCCTTCCCCTGGGTCGTGCGAGCGAAATATTTGTCGGCATAACCACGAAAGTCAAAATCAAGTTTTGAGATACCAATCTGTACCATCGCCCACATGCCCTCGCGGAAATCGGAAATGACCTTCAGCAACTTTATCCGGGCCCAATTAGCCCCGGTAACTTCACCAAAATAGCATTCCAGCAGCCAGCGATCTTGTTCATCTGTGAATTCATGGTGGACAGAGAAATTGGCCAGATCAAAAACAGGATCGCCCATCCCGGCATATTCCCAGTCCAAAACACGTATTTGACCATCGTCGAGGAAATTTGCGTTGAGCAAATCATTGTGGCAAAGCCTTGGAGTAAAAGGGGATTTCAACAGCGCTGTTTCAGCAGCGTTCATCTGCTTAATAAGCCAGCCGAAATTATCAGGAAAGTCAACATTGAATCGGCGGGCAATTTCAGCTGAATCTTCGACTACCCGGAATGGAGAGAACCTTTCAGAAATCGGAGCCATTTCATGGATCCGGCTGATTGTGTCAGCGACGCGGCGAATGTTACCGGGTTGACCAAGCTCCTCAATCGAAGGCAGGTGCCCTTCAATGAAACTCGTGACCAGGTATCCTTCCGGCTTGATGACATAAAAAATTTCTGGCCCGATGCCAATTTCCCCCGCAGCTTTACTGACGGCACATTCGGCTGAACGAACAATTCCTAATAATTCGGTATCTGCCCCCGGGATACGGAGAACAAAATTTTTCCCGTTCACTTCTATGCGGAAGTTCGTATTGGTAATACCCCCAGCAAGAGGGGAAGCTTTCAGATCTGTAGCGTTACCCCATTGCGGGACGCGAGCAATTGCTTCATCTATAGTCAAAGTCATAATTTGGCTTCAATTATATTTTTTACATTACACAAATTAACCCAAATGTTGAAAGTGTAATAACATCGGCATTATACCGATAAACGAGAAAGTTTGCAAATATTTTCAAAATCTGCTACAATTTTACCACTAACAGCTCAAATTCTGTCATTTTACAGCATAAACACCTAAAAAACCGATTATTATTATGAGCAAATCTTTAATACCAGCTCAAAGATGCGAGCGAATTCAAGAATATTTGACAACCCACAAAGTGGCGCGCCTTGCTGATTTGAGTAAAATGTTAGATACTTCAGAAGCTACTATTCGACGTGATCTTGAGAAACTCGAAGAGACGGGTTTTCTCGAGCGCACTCATGGTGGTGCGGTACTCAGTCAACGATTATCACGGGAACCAGAATATCAACAGAGGCTGCTAGATTGTCCCAACGAGAAGCGTTTGATAGGTCAGTTAGCCGCCTCTTTAATCGAAGATGGGGATGTTGTTTTTATCAATGGGGGCACGACCACGACAGAAATTATTCGCCATATACGCCCAAACGCCGACATCACTATTATCACCAATAATTTATTTGCTGCTTTGGAGATCAATACCATTGGCTTTGAGCTGATCTTGCTGGGTGGGATATATCAATCAATTTCCCTTTCGGTGGGCGGATATTTTTCTATTGATAACCTTAAGCAAGTCTACGCCGATAAAACTTTCATTGGTATTGATGGTATCAGTCTAAAATATGGCTGTACTTTCCCGACCAGCGATGAGGCTGAAGTAGTGCGCACCATGATGGAGCGTACCCGTGGTCCGGTCTACATTGTGGCGGATCACAGCAAATGGGGAACCGTTTCAAATTATATGGTTGCCAATATTGAAAAAATCCACAGCCTGATTACAGATGACACCTTTGATGTAGCCGCTCGCGAATCTTTATCAGCTCAATCTGTGGAAGTTCTCATCGCAGGGAATAGCACTTTATAATCCAAGATATCAATAAAATGAAGCCATCTCCAAAAACCCGAGAATCCACTTTTAATATCCGCGCAAGCGCTGGAAAGATACATTTTCCCCCACGCTTGAGATCAACGAGCGCGTCCGATTTGAGCGCGAACGAGGTCAAGAACTGCTTCATATGGGTTTTGGTCAATCCCCTTTTCCTGTGCATCCGTTAATCCGGGAAGCCTTAGCGGTCAATGCAGGTCAGAATATGTACTTGCCCTCAGCCGACCTCCCTGAGTTGAGAGAACTTTCCCGTCACTATTTATCCGAGAAATTTGGGTTTAATGCCGACGACTTCAAGACTGTCGTTGGGCCTGGAAGCAAAGAACTGATTTATGATATTCAATTGGCCGTTGAAGGAGATTTGCTGCTTCCGATCCCTTCGTGGGTAAGTTATGCGCCACAAGCTGTGCTCATCGGCGATCCTATAATAAAAATTCCCGCCACCATGTCAGATAATTACCATATCACAGCTGAAAGTTTGGAGAAAGCTATTGTGGTCGCCAGGCAGAAAGGGATGAATCCTAAAAAACTAAACATCAATTACCCTAACAACCCCTCCGGTTTGACCATGCCCCAGAGCAGACTGGAGCAAATAGCCCAGGTGTGCAGAAAACAAGGCATTCTTGTTATTTCGGACGAAATCTATGGACTGGTAAATTACCAGCAAAACCATGCCAGCATCGCAAAGTTTTACCCGGAGGGAACCATTGTCACCAGCGGTCTGTCGATGCATTTATCATTAGGAGGATACAGATTGGGTGTCGCGTTCGTTCCAAAGGCACTTAATTCAATATATGAGGCAATGATCGGCATTGCCAGTGAAACCTGGTCTGCTGTATCTGCCCCGATACAATTTGCATCACTCAAAGCATTTGAAAACGAGTCGGTAGTTGAAGATTACATTAATACCTGCACCAAAATCCACAGCATTATTTCATTATACGTGCGAGATGGTCTTATTTCTCTGGGTATTAAGTATCCTGTTCTAGAAGGGGCATTTTACCTATATCCAAACTTCGGCGCCTTTCGGGATCAACTTTTTGAAAAAGACGTTAAAACGAGCGAGCAATTGGCAATGCACCTGCTCGACAAGATTCAGGTTGCCACATTGCCCGGAACAGCTTTTGGGGATGCCCTAGAAAATCTGGCGCTGCGGCTTGCCAACTGTGATTTTGAGGGGAAAATCGCGCTGAATTATTACATCGAACATCCTGGTTGCTCACCAGAATCATTGGTTAATGCTTGTTGCCCCAAAATCAAACTCTCGCGTCAGAGGTTGGGGAATATTTTAACGACCTCTAACAGGAGTATTTGCTTGTGAAGTTGGTGTTGACATGAATGCCTTATCTAGTGCGTCTACCTCTCAAAACACCCGTGTGACATTTTAAAGTGTGAGGTGAGGGGCCCTCAATTGGCCATTGATAGAAACACCGGTACCAATTATAACCAGCCTCGAACAGTTGCTCGACTTGGAGAATATCAGGCTTCCGTCTCATTAATGACATAAATTCCTAGTAGGCACGCTGTGAGCGAAAGTAAGCCGGGGACAAGAGCGCGAAAGGCTATGCAATGATAAAAAAACTAAAAACCTTGATCTCAAACGCTGATTGGCGATCGATACTAAAAGACTACTTAATGTTGACTATTGGCGCGTTCTTGTTGATCGTCAGCATTGATATATTCTTCGCCCCTTCCAATATTTCACCAGGAGGAGGGGTGACGGGCTCGGCAATCATCCTTAATAAATTCACCAACTGGCCAATTGGGCTGCTCATGCTCCTCTTGAATATCCCTATGCTGATCCTGGGTTTTTACCGCCTGGGGCGTTTCAACTTTCTCATCCGCACACTCTATGTTGTTCTTTTGTACAACCTGGGTGTAGATTTTCTGGCGGACTGGCTTCCTGCCGGGATAACCGACGACTTGCTGCTCAATGCTTTGTATGGTGGTGTGCTGGGCGGGACAGGCACAGGAATAATCTATCGCGCACGTAGCACAACCGCCGGTTTAGGCATTGTCACCCGGGTTCTGCAACTAAAAACCGGAGTTCCCATCAGCCAAATGTATATCTTGACTGACGGCGTCTTGCTTATGGTCATTGGTATGGTCTTCGGCTGGGACAGGGCACTTTATTCCCTGATGTCTCTATTTGTTTTTGGTCTGGCAGCAGATTATGTTTTGGAAGGACCAAGTGTTGTGCGCACAACTTTTATTGTGACCAACTCGGCAGATGCAGTGGCTCAGGGATTGCTCAATCGCCTGGGAGTGGGAGTTACAGCATGGTCTGCAAAGGGCATGTTTACCAAAGCTACACACGAGATATTATTTTGCACAGTGATCCGATCCGACGTAAATACACTCAAGGCAGTAGTGTCCGAAATTGACCCCCACGCTTTCCTGGTGATAGGACAAGGCCATCGAGCCATCGGCGGTGTGCTTCGTCAAACTTCAGTTGATGAAGGTTAAGCTGGCACAGATGTCCCGGTCAAGGATATCATTCATCGCTTCATCAAACCGTTTCGCGCCTTCTTGAAAGCTGTAATATTCATCTTTGAGCTCTTGCTTCGTATCCTGTTCCTTATTTATATCTGTGAGTAAACTCGCGAGGCAATTTAAATCTTATCTGCACTATTCATTATTGCTTATATGTAACTCTGCTCTGCCGTATATGCTTTCAAGTACAAAGACAGGAACCATCGAGAACTGGTTTGTCGTATACCATTACGTAAGGGAAAATTTAATTATACTTGAACTGAATATAGAGAACGGCTGGAAAAAATCAAAGAAAAAGAAGCCATCCTGATCAGAATGACTCAACCTACATATTGATGGTTTTTGATCAAGTTTGTTTTAAACCAACACACCGCTTGAGCCAATAGCGGTGTGTCATTTCTCATTAAAATGCGTTCAGCACCTTCTCTTAAGTCAGCTTCATCACCACCATACCCAGGATGTCCGCGGCTTTGTCCGCCTGGTCTGCCATGTTAGATACATGCCGGTAGACTTCCCGGCGGCGAAGCATAACCATCAGGGGGCTGAAATCCTTGGCTTGGGTAAACAGCTCTCCGATAGCTACCCGGTAAAGATGCTCCACTTCATTCTCTATTTTTTTGGCACGCCTGGCATGGTCTCCCGCTACACGGGGGTTAGAAAACAAGCGGTGAAACGCCATTTCCAGCTCTTCCGTCGCTTCCCTGGTCTGCTTTACCATGCTGATCAAGTGTTCATCAGCGTCTATTCCCAGCAGCTGCATCTCCTCCACTGTTGTATAGCAGTAATCGATAATATCATCGATATAAAGGGAGATCATAAAGATATCTTCCCTATCCAGCGGGGTGATGAACGTGTTATGCAGTTCGTCAATCAAGATACGGCGCACTTCATCCGCTTCGATCTCTTTCGCCCTCATCTGGTCTATAGCTTTATCTTTTAGCTCGGATTTACTGAGCCATTTTTCAAGCAGCCGAAGACCTTCCACGGTGATCTGAGATTGCTCAATTAATAAACCAACAAATTTATCTTCTCTCGGACCCCTTTTAAAAATACCTGCGACACCCATTTTTTTCCTCCATTTCTGGATCCTTCCCTCATCCAGCAATCCTAAGGGATGAGATAATCCACAAGATAATATAATAGAGCCGCGATTCCTGCTGTCACTGGAACGGTCAGGAACCAGGCGATCAAAATGTCACTCATTACTCCCCAACGAACCATTGATTTCCGCTGGGCAGCACCAACACCAATAATAGATGAACTGACAACATGAGTGGTACTTACCGGGCCACCAAATAGCGAGGCGCTGAGAATGACCACCATGGATGTCAATTGGGATGTAAAGCTGTGTATGGGCCGAATCCGGTAAAACTTTCCGCCCAGGGTGTGGATAATTCGCCATCCACCCAATGCGGTACCAATCGCAATCGCAGTTGCACTGGACAGAATGACCCACCAGGGAACAATAAATGCCTGCTGATAGCCCAGCACAACCAGGCCCATGGTGATAATCCCCATGGTTTTCTGAGCATCATTGGTACCATGACTGAGTGCCAGGGTGAAGGCGGTGGGAATTTGAGCGTACTTAAAGAACAAGTTGGCTTTTGGCGTCGCGTTGCGGACAGCCCACAAGCTGATCCGCATGGTGATTTGTCCTAAGAAATATCCCAGAACCGGTGATAAAAACAGTGCCAGTCCAATCAGGATTAGGCCCTTATATTCTAAAGCTTGGGCACCGGACCCCACCAAAACCGCGCCGATAATTCCGCCAATCAGGGCATGCGAAGAGCTGGAGGGAATCCCAAAAAACCAGGTGATTAAATTCCAGATGCTGGCGCTTAACAAAGCAGCCAATACAACTGCGATGGTTATTGAACTGGGTGACGCCACATCCTGTCCAATCGTTTTGGCCACTGCGACACCAAAGATGAAGGGGCCGATAAAATTCGCCACACTGGCGATGATTAGCGCAGCTGTAGGAGTCATTGCCCGGGAGGAAATCATGGTCGCCACAACGTTGGCGCTGTCATGGAATCCGTTTAGAAAGTCAAAGATCAATGCCAGGGTAATGAGAATTATAATTAATATGTGTTCCATATACAACTTCCTCAAATCCACAGAAGAGTAATTCAGGTGTTCATTCCGAAATATAACTGGGAAATCCCCAGAAATCCGGGGCGTTCTCGTTGGGAAGTCTATTATAACCAAAAATATCAATCTTTGCGTTGGGAGTTGGAGTTGCTGCATTCATCCAATCCAATCAATCCAGTCGGGACGCAAACTGCCTCGCTGTGCTGAATACAACGAAATTTCCACCTTTTATTAAAAAACCTAATTAAACACAAGGCAGCAGTAAGATAATCTCTTACTGCCGCCTTTATTGTTACTTTTCCCCGCTCGCCGTTCCTTGCTTATTAGATATCAACTCCTCAGCGAAAATCCATCCACTCGGGTTCTTCTTTTAGGATACCTGCTATGCTGGCTCTATTTTATCCACTCATTAAAGTCTTCCACTGTCATATCAGATCCGGTAAAAGCATTATAGTACGGCACATAATCCTCAGCTGCCAGTTCATCTTCCATGTATATTAACGCATCTGCAATGAAGAAAAACAATTTACCAGTGCCTTCTTCGTAATCCATTTTGATTTCCGCAAATTCATCCCAATCAAAATCCAAATCTTCCCCACCAGGAGTAGAAAAGAAGGCTTTGATATCCTCAATATTCTCAAAATAGGGCACTAACCCTTTTCCCGCAGCCAGGTCCTCCATAGTAGCTGCACGGTTGGAATTTCCCGCATCGTCAACGATGCCTTCATAGCCTTCCACCGGCGCTGAAATCAGCAGCTCCGCTAGAACAGGGATGTTTAACCCCTCTTCAGAGAAAACAACCTCACCATAAAGAAGTTCGGGGTCATAACCCTCGTCCCAATTAACAAGGTCATATGAATATGCAGCATATTCTGCGCTCACCCCGGGAGCTCCATCAAAAGCAACCCATTCTTCTCCGATCTTCACTTCTGCTCGGTAATGAGACCAGGTCTCTCTTGCAGAGCGGCTGATATGATCGTAGTCAATATCCAACTCTTGATCACTAAGGCGGGGCAGGATAGCCTCATATTCATCTTGACTCATACCCGCGCCTGCTTGGAAGATGGGGTTTAAATCAGACATCAGGGTCTTGTACGCTGTTACCCGGCATTCCAGATCGTAATAATCAGCCATGGCAACAAAAATCGAGGCGTAGTCCCAGCATAAGCCATAGATTTTTCCATCAGCCATTCTGCGGTCCTGAACCATATCGCTAACCGGATATATGCCTGGCAAGAAAAAGTTCCAGCGCATGGGATGGGAAATATCAGCTTGCTGATTTGGATCTCCAATATAATGCATATTCGCCTTTTGCCAATTTATTATCAATTGGGCAATTTCCTGATCAGTACCAGAAAAATCAGCAGCTCCAAGATCTGTCATTTCTTCTTCTGAGAACGCTTGATAGGGGTTAAATATCTCAAATTGTTCGGTAACGCCCCCGGCGTCCTCATCTTCTACTATCTCTTCTTCAGTCTCCGTTTCCTGAGTAGGAACTGGTTCTGTAGTAGGTTCCTGAGCCACTGCTTTCTGGCTTTCTTCTGAAGGTTCTGGCAGCGGATCCTGACTCACTTCTGAAGCGGTGGAACTTGGGGAACAAGCAGATAACACCAATAAACAAGCAATAAGCAAAACAAGGGTTCTCTTCATGATTACACATCCTCTTCATAACAATAGCTAATAATTTCACCTTATTATAGTAATAGGAAGGCTGCCAAGAGGAACTTATTCCGCCTTCTAACAAAGTTGTATACTTATAAAAGAACGCCAACTCCTTGTTTGTACCCATCAAGGGATTTGGTTTCTTTCTTTATGCGTTAGACATGGATATCCCGGGGAAACAAAACCAAGGGGTAATAATATTCATCTCAGTCGGGTTTGGTTTCAGAGGGGAATTTGAATCGTGAACACACTTCCCTGGTCCTTCCCCTCGCTGGCAGCCATGATCGTACCACCGTGCGCGACCACCAGGGCATGAGTAATCGCCAATCCCAGTCCTGATCCTCCGGTTCTCCGATTTCTATCCTGATCTACACGGTAAAACCGATCAAACACATAAGGCAAATGTTCTGAGTCAAGACCTGCCCCGCTGTCCTTTACAGACAAAAACACTTTATCCTCGCCTGTAGACAATTGAATGGTAACTTCTCCCCCCTTGGGCGTGTGTCGAATGGCGTTATTTAACAAGTTGTTTAAACACTGAGTGAGACGGGCACTGTCCCCCGGGATTACAGGCTCGCTCTCCGGGAGATCAAGGGTCAAGGTAATTTCTTGATCTTCAAAAATTGGCTCATAAATAGCGGAAACTTCCTGGATTAATTCACTGAGATTCACATCACTGCTGTTTAATGAAAATTGTTTGGCTTCCAACAGGGTCAGATCATGCAAATCTCCTACCAACCGCGAGAGCTGACGGGTCTGATCATACAGCCTTGCCACCTCAACTTTATCCAACTCATACACATCATCGAGAATGGCACGCAGGTTTCCCTGGATTACAGTTAACGGGGTCCTCAATTCATGGGCGATGTCAGCCAGCATATTACTTCTAAGCCCGTCCGCCTCTTCCAGGGCCTCAGCCATGGCATTAAAGGCAATGGCAACTTCCCTGACCTCTTCACTTCCTTTGACTTCAATACGTTGTGATAGATCCTGCGATCCAACTGCTTTGGCGGCTTCAGCTAAATTATTCAGCGGTGCAGCTAACCCTCTGCTGCTGATAACTCCTACCAGTATACCTATCATGGAAATGGAAAAGAGGATCCGCAGTAAGCTTTTTACCAGGTCTATCCTGGGATAATTAACCAACCTGTTAAATAAATTTGTCGGGCCAGCTCCTGTTGGATTATGCTCTGCTATTTCTTCACTTTCGGAATAACCAAGGTTAATTTCATCAGCATGGATTGTCAAATAAACGACTGTTGGAATCAAGAACAAAAAGATCACAAGCACAACATAGGTTAAGCTGATTCTCACCCACATTTGATTCATGATGAACTGTCCTTTAGTCGATATCCGATGCCATGAACGGTCTGGATATAGGAGGGACTATTGGGTTCGCGGTCAATTTTGCGACGCAGGTTCTTAATATGAGAATCAAGCGTTCGCCCCATCCCTTCCGAATTGTATCCCAGGGCCTTTTCGGCTAGCTCATCCCGGGTTATGACAAACTCGGGGTTTACCATCAAAACTTTTATCAGCTCAAATTCTGAGGGAGTCAGATCAATGCTTTCACCTTGCATAATAAGTTCTCTTTTCCCAATATCAAGGTGTAAGTTTCCTACTTGCAGAATTTTCGGAACCGGGGTTCCTTGCTGAAGCTGGCTGCGGCGCAGCAAGGCCCGCACCCTGGCCACGACTTCCCGGGGATTAAATGGTTTGGTGATGTAATCATCCGCGCCAATTTCCAGACCTACAATTTTGTCGTTGTCTTCCACTCGAGCGGTGAGCATAATAATAGGAGTAGTTGCCAGCTGAGAATCTGAGCGAACCAAACGGGCCACATCCCAACCATCGCGGTCAGGAAGCATCAAATCAAGAATCAATAAGTGCGGCTGCTCTCTCCGGAGCATATGAATAGCCGATTCGCCATCATAGGCCGTAATAACATGATAACCTGCTTTCTCCAGGTAAGACCTAACCAGACGGACAATATCCCTGTCATCGTCAACAACCAGAATTCTTTCCATCGTTCATCTCACTGTATTGCTTTTTTTCTAAACCAAAACACAATCAATTAATCACTTCGCAGTGCTTCAATCGGCTCCAGCTGTGCTGCCCTACTGGCAGGGTAAATTCCAAAAAACAATCCTACTGCCGCTGAGAAAAGGGTCGCTAATAACACCGCATTTAATGTAATTATTGGGTCTAATAAGAAATCGCTTGCTTCAGCAATCTTCCCAACCCCCAGAGCCAAGAGCCACCCCAGGACAATCCCAATAGCGCCTCCAAGGAGACTTAACAAAGAAGATTCAATGAGGAATTGGGTCATAATATCTTTTCTCTTTGCACCTACAGCTTTCCTTAATCCAATTTCCTTGGTTCTTTCCGTAACAGAAACCAGCATGATATTCATAATTCCAATACCGCCCACTAACAAGCTGATACCCGCCACCCCACCGAGAAAAACAGTGAAGACTCCGGTGACCGTAGATGCCATATCCAAAAACATTTCCTGAGACATGATCGAAAAATCATCTTCCGCCAGCTTGATGTTGTGCCTATCTCGGAGAATCAACGCGGCTTCATTTTCTGCTGCAACCACAGCATCTGAGGTAATTGCAGATACATAGATCATGGATACTTCATTTTTAACCGCTCCTGGAATTAACCGGGCTTGAGCAGTCGTTAACGGAACCATAATCTGATCATCTCCCGACCCAAATTGAGATCCGCCTTCTTTTTTCAGAAGCGCGATCACCCGGAATGGTTGACCTCCAACGCGGACAGTTTCGCCTACCAATCCATCAGATCTACCAAATAGCTCCTCGGCTACATTGGCTCCCAGGATCACCGCAGAGGCAATCCCATTAATCTGGACTGAGCTGAAAAATTCTCCTTCAGAGAGTTCCACATTTTGTACCTTAATATAATCTTCAGTGACTCCTACTAAACTGGCCGTAGTTCCTTGTCCGGCATAAGTAACCTCTGCTTGTCCCTGGACTATTGGAGCCGCAGCGGCTATCGATGGTGCAAAGACCGGGTCGTTGAGCGCTTCAGCATCCTGAAGAGTTAGTGGCCGAGGATTAGTTACATCTTCATTATTTGTACGAACAAACAATAGGTTTGTTCCTATTCCTTCAATTTCTCCCACAATTGCCTGTTCTGTACCTGCTCCGATGGCAAGCATAGCGATCACTGCCCCAACACCAATAATAATTCCCAGCATGGTTAATCCAGTCCGTACTTTGTTGGAGGATAGGCTCTCTAGTGCTTCCAGTAATGATGCTCCAAAATTCATGTTCTGCTACTCCTTAATCCGTCCATCATAGAGAGATATCACCCGGTCGGTTAATTCCGCAATTTCCGGGTCATGGGTCACAATAATCAGAGTCGTTCCCCTTTCCTCGTTTAATTTCCTGAGCAAGTGCATAATTTCATCACCTGATTTGCTGTCCAGATTTCCGGTCGGCTCATCTGCCATAATGATGGCAGGATCATTAACCAGGGCCCGGGCGATAGCAACTCGCTGCATTTGACCACCAGACAACTCGTTCGGTTTGTGTTTAATCCGGTCTCCCAAACCAACTGCTTCCAGCGCTTCTGTGGCAACTTGTTTGCGGTTCCGCCCGTTTAATGCCGAGTAACGCAGGGGCAACTCTACATTGGCCAGTGCGGTTTGTCTTGGAAGAAGATTGAAGCTTTGAAAGACAAAACCTACGCCCCGGTTTCGGATGTCAGCCAGCTGATCATCCGTTAATGTAGCAACACTTTCCCCATTCAGGCTATACTCTCCTGAAGTCGGTCGGTCCAGGCATCCCAGGATATTCATCAGAGTAGACTTTCCCGAGCCCGAAGGCCCCATGATTGACAAGACTTCTCCTGGAGCAATCTGCACAGTGAGGCCGCGCAAAGCATGAACTTCCACTTCGCCCATCTGGTATACCTTAGTGATATCTTTGGCATCAACTACCCACTTGGTCATGGTACTCTCCTGCGTCTACTAATTTTTATTGTCCAAACGGGCTGTTGTGTTGTCCACTCCCCGGTCCCATCTCTTCGAAAACACTGCTGCTGGGTGGGTTAATAACTATCAGGTCTCCCGCCTTGATATCCCCGCCAAGCACTTCACTGAACTCATCCGATGATGCTCCCAGGGTCACATGAACCATTATAAGATTCTCAGCATTTACGTTATCTGGGTTGGTTGCCATATAAACTACCTGTTCCCCCTTCACCCACCGTACTGCGCGATTTGGAATCAGCAATGCGTCTTCTACCTGCCTGACAACAATTGCTACCGCTGCAGTTAATCCCGGGCGAACGTCTTCGTCCGCATCAATCAATTCTATCGTTACTTCAAACGAAACCAAGCCTTGCTCTTTTACTCCCACAGGAGAAACTTCTACAACCTCTCCCTGGTATTCTTTCCCCAGAATCGCATCAAACGATAGGGTGACCGGCTGGCCAACGCCGATCTGGTTAATATCAATTTCTGATACTCCTACATCAACCATCAGGTTACTGAGATTATCAACCCGGAAGGCCAGGGTGTTTGGAGAGACCAGATCTCCCGGCAGCACATCCACAGAGGTAATCACGCCTCCAAATGGCGCTGTGATGGAGGTCATATCCAAAGATGCTTGAGCTGCGGCAATGCGGGCTTCTGCCATGGTGATATCATCCAGATCAGGGCCATCTTTGACCCTGTTATATTCTCTTTCAGCCGCTTCCAGGTTGGCTAAACCCACCGCGACGTTGGCGTCAAAAATTGCCATTTCGATCTCATCTCCGCCATCTTGCAGCCAGTTAAGATACCAGGCTGCATATTGGTGTTGGTTGATTGCAGCCGTGAGATTAATTTGGGCTTTCGCTTTGGCGATTGACCCGCTTGCGTTTTCATATGCCCGTTGACTTTGGTCCAGTCGTTTCTTCGCAATGGTCTTTTTCGCTTTGGCTGCTTTGAGTTCCTCCTCGCTGGCGCGATTTCCTGGCTGGTTGAGGGTCCAGCGATATTCAGCGCTATCCAAGGCATCTCTGGCATTAGCAACTGCCAGCTGAGAGACTGCGGCTGCTTCTGCAGATCCCTCGTATAAATTTTCCAGAGCCCTTTCTGCATTGATAAAATCTTGTTGGGCAAGGTATATTGTTTGCGGCAGGGAGGATTCATTTAAGGTGGCTAAAATCTGCCCCTCAATAACCTCTTCCCCCAACGCTACATTAATTTCCCCTACGATTCCTTTTGTTTCCCAAAACAGCATCGCAGTTTGGTCTGCGTAAACTTCCCCTGTTTCGTCAACAACCGCGCTCAGAGGGCCTTTCGAGATCTCAAAAGTTTGCAGATCATCAGTACTGGCCTGCTGTTTTTTTTGAGCGTTGACTATCCCATACGCCAACCCCGCTACAACCAGAGCTGAAATAATAACAATTATTATGGTTCTTTTTTTCATTTTTGATCTCCTCATTTATTGCAATTAGAGCAGGTCTTGCCTGTGCCAATTCTTTATGTTTCAGGAATAATGTATTTACCAACAACTAAGTATCGGCCTCATTTTAGCCTATAAATCTGGAGAAATTCTGGAGGGACTGTGGTGATTATGAGGAAATCGCCCTTATTCATGGGTTTCTAATCAATTCTGTAAAGAGTTTCAGTCCCTTCTTGTCCCAAAACAAAAAGCGTCATCCTTGATGAAGAATGCCGCTTTTTATTACCTGTAAGAAGTTTTTGTGTAAGTAAGAAACTTCTTATTTTTATTTTGCAAGACTTTAGTTATCTCTTATCTTCCGCAGAGCCATCTCGGCGGCTTTAATTATCGAATAAGCAGTTGGTGGGCCGGTTAGGAGAGGGTGGGTTCCAATTTGCGTCGTCAGCACGGATGACACAGTCATCCGGTTTTGAATCGCCAGCCCGATTACATTCACTATCTCGCCAGCTGACCGGCTTCCATAAACAGATCCACCGAGGATCAATCCAGACTCTTTCGCCACTACCAACTTTACAATTTGCTTATGCGTTCCCGCCAAATTGCCCGGGTGCTGGTCTATGCCTTCAAAACTGGCAGTAATAATATCAAAACCTTCTTCCCTGGCAGCATCTTCAGTGACCCCGGCAACGCCAAAGGAATGTTCCCCAAGCGCAGTAGCAAAAATGGATATTGTACCCACAAAAGGCCGTACCGCTTCAAGTTTATAGAGGTTCATCCCAGTTACTCTGGCTTCCGCACAAGCTGTAGAGGCCAGCATAGCACCAATGACTTTATTGGTAATAAAATCTCTTTTTTCCGCACAATCTCCAATTGCAAAAACGTCTGGCGTTCTTGTTCGCATATACTGGTCTACCATAATAAAACCAAGTTCATTGGTATCAATACCTGCTTCTTCTGCCAGCTTCACATTGGGTTTGTATCCCATGGAAAGAATTACTGCATCGGCTTCTACTTCAGTACCATTTTGAAGCACGACACTGGTTACTTTGCCATTGCCGCAAAGCTCTTTGACCCCAGCTCCAACTTCAACTTTTACACCGCGATCAATTAATACCTCCTGGGCCTTGAGTGCTAATTCCTCGTCAAAAACGGCTCCCAACACATGGGGAAGGATCTCCACAACAGTGACTTCTTTTCCTCTCTTGTTGAGTTCATCTGAGAGTTCGATGCCAATAAATCCGCCTCCAATAACCACGATTTTATTTTTGTCCTGGAGTTTTTCTATTCCCAAATCAAGGTATTCCTTGTCTTTTGGAACAGTGAAAACATTTTCCAAATCCGAACCTTTTAGCCATTTCGGTTTGACTGGGTGAGATCCTATGGCCAGAACCAATTTTTCATAAGCTACTTGTTCTCCATCAGCCAGCAAGCATGTTTTGCCAGCCGGGTCAATTTTGGTAACTTCTCCGATAATTAAGTTAACTCCGGCCTTTTCCAAACCGGTATCAGGAATTACGTTCTGATCACTGCTCTCAAGTGAGCCGAAAATGTAGGGAATCCCGCAGGGGACAAGCACTATTTTTTCTTTCCGGATCATTGTAAAATCTTTCTCAGGATAATAACTCTTGCCTGTCAGTGCTGCTACCAAACCTGCCGCGCTACCCCCAATAACCAAAACGTCTGTTTTTTTCATTCCAAATCTCCTGTTATTCACTAATATATTTTTTTCATATAGTCCACTTATTGGTCTATATTTCCCTTGCATAGAGGGTTGTTCAAATTTTCACACACAATGGCTGGGTTGTCAAATATATATTACGCTAAATCTTTCTAGTAGGCTCTCTGTTTCTTTCCTCAATAAATAGTCTTCTTGCTTAGTCAGTCCTTCTGCGTTTACTCTCCATGATCCGCTTGGTATAATGCTCTTCATCAGGGGAGGGGTGCCAGAGTGGCCGATTGGGGCGGTCTCGAAAACCGTTGTGGTCCACCCGGGCCACCGTGGGTTCGAATCCCACCCCCTCCGCTACAACAAAGCCCGGCTGTTCGCCGGGTTTTGTGTTCCAGGTAGATGTAATTATGTCTTGCCCCTTCATTTGTTCAGGACGCAGCACGCACCTTTGTTGAATCTGCAAACAGTAAAACTGACGGAGAAGTATTATCTTCTCTGAAAATTTATGTTTACCCTAAATATCTGCTGTCATTTATATTTTCCAAATATTTTTTTTGTCCCATAAACTTGACGTAAGTCAATTACAAATTAAGTATCGTGTGCTATTCTTTGGCTTGAATCAGGTATTCATCCTACTCACCCCTTATATAAAAGGAGTTTTTTAATGACGGAGAAGAAGAACAACTGGACGATCATGGCGGTAATCGCCATACTTGTAGGACTTTTTATTGTATTTGTAGCCCCCGGTCTTTTTGACACAACGATGGATCAATTGATCCTGAAGCAGTCGAAACAGGCAACAAATCTGGCGGCTGGTCCCTTAAGCCGTATGTATATCGGCTCACTCTACAGCGGAATTGAAATGCTGGTAGGTTTGGCGTTGATTGCTGTCTCAGCTGCGCTCTACGCCGGCAAAAAATGGGCTTGGCCTATAACGATGTTCCTGCTCTCCATCCCCGCGATGGTAAATGGCTACGTCGGACTGGGCTGGTTGGAAAATCTTAAAAAATTCCCTCCCTCCTACATAACCTTTTTCTTGACTTTTGTCGCCTTCTTGGTCGTACTCTTTCTGAAAGAAAACGACAAAAAAACCAAATCCGCCATGTTCTGGGTCTTCACTTTGCTCGGGATGCTAGGCGCTCAAGGCTTTATGCTTTTCCCCCATGCAGTGCGCGTGATCTTAAAAGACCCCGCCGCCGCGCTTCTGGACCCCGCCGCCGCCGTTCTACGCCGCACCGGTCCATTGATGTTCCTGGTCTTCATCTTCGCTGGGCTCGCAATTTTGAAACTTGCCCAACGCAAAGAATCGGGCTGGTACTTGGCCCTTCTCACCGGCATGATGATGACAATCGGCGCATTCCCCGCCCACTACATACGCCCACCATCGGCATCTCTGGTTCCTGCAGGAACCCTGGCTCCTTCAATATTCACTTCCACTTACTGGATGGCTGGCGCGCAAGGAATCATCTTGATTATCTTGCTGCTTATACCTTTCTTCAAGGAAAATTTGTTCGAGAAAGAATAAACTATCAGACTGCCCAGAGTGTTTTAATTTAACATGCTGGGAATCTTTTCTAAAAATGAACCGGGAACAAGTTAACCTGTTCCCGGTTTTTTTTATTACTCTGTTCCACTAATTATATTTATCAGGTTAATTAAATCAGGAATCTTTCTCCCCAGAGCCCCTCATTTTCAGTATAAAGCCCGTCGCTAACAAACCCACGCCAATCAACAGAATCAAAAATGACTGCCAGCGTAAAGGATTAAATACCGGAGTTAATAAACGCGCACTTCCGTCAATTAATTCGTGATACAAAAGGGAAGTTTGGGGAATAACATCCGGCATTATCTCTGTCAGCACTCCAGTCCATAACGGTTTATACAACAAAGCAGATATCAGGGTAATTAAACTTCCTCCAACCAGAGGAATGCCCCACCACTGGCCCAGCCCTTCCAGAGACCGGACGCCAAATATTAAAATCAAGAACAGCAGCCCAATCGGAACCAGCAGGGCGGCAGCCATATAAACCCGCAGTCTTCGGATATTCCATTTAAGCGTGTAAATCCCGTTTATATTCTCCCCCCCCTCCAGAAAAGCCTGGGTTGCGTTATATTCCTGCGGTATTGCGTTTATTACCATCTGCATTACATCAGAGTAAACCTTGATTTGTTCTGTGTGGGGAAATGTGGAAAGTTTACATAGGTATTTCACCATCTTTGCCCTGGGCAGCGAGTCTCCTGGTTGAGTTTGCATCTCTTCCATTTGCAAATCCGAACAATCTGGCAGGGAATTATAAAAAGCTGCCGTCGCTTCCTTCCCCTCCGGCCCTTCCATGTATTCAATCAACGGCATCATGTTCCAGCTAATCTGAGGGATTGTTTCTTCTGTATCCAGCCAATGGAAAAATCCGTTCACTGTATTTTTAATCCAGCCGCCTAGCACCTGGTCAGAAAGAAGGGCCTCGCGGAAATTTTTCCAGTTTCCTTCCTTCATTGAATAGACCAGGGTAAATAGATCTAATTCTTGTCCTTCCGGTTGATCTGTATCTTCAATTTTTTTGAGAAATTTCTTCAGCCTGTCTATTGGTGATGATCTCCATCGTGGCAGGAATAATATCCGAATCAAGAAATATTGCGGCAGTAATCCGATTTACTCCTTCCTGGTCAAAAAAAACCTCTCCCGTATTATAAACAAGCAGAGAAAGAGGTAGGGCCAAGATCAGAATCCCGGCCAAAATAAATGCAACAAACTTCAAAATAGCATTAAAAACTGTTTTCATAATTATTCCTTCATGAACTCGTCCCAAGGGAAACTTTGCAGAGAATCCAGGATTAAATCCGGGGTCCCTCCGTTTGAAAAAAATGGCAGCTGCCGGGTCAAAGCGTTGGGAACAGCGATGCAGAATAATCCCGCTCGCTTGGCAGCCAGAACCCCATTGGGAGAATCCTCCAGTACAATCACTTTTTCAGGAGAGACATTCATCTTATTTAGCCCAAGATAGTACAGAGCCGGGTCAGGCTTAGCCTGGTCTACCTCTTCTGCGCAGCTTGTGTGATCAAAATAATCCCATAACCCCAGGCGTTTTAGATGAGAGTGGACCCACTTTTGATCTGAGCTGGAAACGATTCCTAACGTTAGCCCTTTTTGTTTTGCTTTCCTAATAAGCTCTTCTGCGCCAGGCAGGGGTTTCTTCTTCACCACTAAGTCAAGTTCCGTTCGTGAAACCTCATCTAAGATCGCTTGTTGTTCGTCCTCGTTGTTTATCGTCCTTAAAAATTCCTCTATTGGGCCGTCTTCTTTCCCTGACTTTCCCAATATTTCAGCCCAATCTTCCAGCAGTAATTCTTTTCCATGTTCCTGGAATTTATCCTGCCAGGCTTGGAATATTGGCGTTTCTGTATCAAGAATAAGCCCGTCAAAATCAAATAATATACCTTGCAGCGGTGGTTTTAACATCATGTGTGTGATTATACAAGATAACCAGGCGCCGAGGACCTTACAGTAGTATAATTAATTCTCATTCACTTTGAGTTGCCCTGAATTAACTATGACTAAACACCTTCAACTTATTTTCCGCTTGATGAAGGACGAAAGAGTACACCCTCTGGTAAAAGTTCTGCCTTTTTTGTCCTTGATCTATCTGGTTTATCCTGATCTGGTTCCCGGCCCCTTTGATGACGCAGTAGTGATCACCCTTTTTCTCCAGTTCTTCTTAACTCTTGTTCCGGATGAAATAATTGAAGAACACAAATTTGCATTGGAATTACAAGAGAAAAACACCAACACCGAAGATAACTTCATTGAAGGGGAATTTTGGGAAGAATAATTTTGCCTCCTTTAAAAAGATAAACTCCCCTAATCCGCCCGGGGAGTTTTTTTGTGCGACAGGGACTCCTAGAAATATTCTTCTTCATCATCGCTGTCGTCAAATTTTAATTCAAATTCTACATCCTCTCTGGGTTGACGAACCCATAACTGGATCAAGTCTCCATCGTCTGACTCTTCGTTATGAGCTGCAAGGATGGTGATTTCGTCCGTGAGTCCTGCCTCGGTGCGGTATTCGAGCACGATGGTTTCGTTATTCTGCCAGGCGTTGAGGCAGCGATCAACCAGGGAGTACCCGTCAAACGCCCTCAGCTCAGTAAAATAGGTATCGAATTGTCCTGGGCTATCTGCGACACCCTGGATCCATAAACCATTCACTTCTCGGAATTCCGGGGTTGGCCCTTCAATAATGGTAATTTTTTCTGTCATCACTGCCTGGATATGATTAATCCAAAACCTCCACTTACGGCTATCTTACCATAATTATGCGCGGGGTAAACCTTACGGTTTTCACAGCTCTTCAAGAGAAACTCTGCAGCTGAGACAAACCCCGAAATGCTCCCCTTCTCCTATACCTATACGAAACCACCTTTGTCCTGATTCCCCTATCCTGAAGTATAATGAGAAAAACTGACCCAAAATTCACCTTGGTTACCAGTAGATTCATTTTTGAATTTACTCTTCCCCTTTTTCGTCGGAATCTGGATTTCCCCGTGGATGGGCTTTCCCAAGGCAGAGAGAATGTATGGATACTTTACAGATTGTTGCCGTCTCGTCTAAATCGGGCTTTCCTAAATTAATCAGGGAGAGTCTTCAGTCTCACCTCCACCCCCTTCCTCCCTTCCAGATTGATCACCTTTCATCTCTTGAGGAGGAAATTCCTGAAAACCTTAAGTTTTCTGCCCGGGTTTTACTGGTTGATTTTGAGTCTCTAGGGGGCGATTGGGAATCTGGAATAAAGCTGGCCCAAGAGAATTTTCCCGGACATGTTTTGGTTTTGCTCTCTGAAGAAGATCAAGCTGAAAAGATTCCTTCTTTTCAGCTTGAAAGTCCGGTTTATTTGATAAATAGAAGAGATCTCTCCAGCCCTCTATTTGCTTCCCTTTTATTAACTATAGCCTCTATGTCTGAGCTAATCCAATCAAACAATGTGTTGCGGAGTAATTTACAAACCAGGGAAAACGAACTTCTTTCCTTGAGAAAAGCCAGCCTTCATCTCACATTAAATTTATCTTTAGACTCTGTTCTGGAAGCAATTCTGGAAAGCGCCATGGAGTTGGTTATTGGACACGATACTCATATCTTTTTATACGAACATGGCGTTTTGTCTTTTGGAGCATCTATATTTGATGGCGTCCGTCAAAACAAACCCATCATGACCCCCAGGGAACACGGATCTACTTACAAGGTCGCGAGGGAAGGGGTTATGCTGGTTGTTAACAACGTTATGACTGACCCCCTCTTTGAAGACCAGCGGTGGGAAGGGGCTATCATAAGTCTTCCGTTAAAAATTGGAAACAAGGTGTTGGGAGTGATGAATGTTGCCTTAAGGCGTCCTCACGATTTTAATGAAAATGAAATTCACGCCTTGAAATTCTTGGGGGGCCAGGCAGCGATTGCGATCCAAAATGCAAACCTTTATGAACAAGCTCAGCAAGAAATCTCTGATCGAAAAAAAGCTGAAAAAGCCGTCCAGCACCTGGCCAACCACGACTCTTTGACCGGGCTGCCAAACAGGAGGCTATTTAATGAGAGAATCCACCTTGAAATCTCCCGCTCCCAGAGGAATGAGAAAAAAATCGGTATCATGCTGTTTGATCTCGATCATCTGAAAAAAGTAAACGACTCCTATGGTCACAACGTGGGAGACTTACTTCTGCAGGCTGTTTCCCAAAGGTTGCTTGGTTTGTTAAGGAAAAGCGATACGGTTGCCCGCATGGGAGGAGATGAATTTCTCTTAATCTTGCCTGAAATGAATACACGGGAAGACGCAATAATTACTGCTGAAAGAATCCTGGACACTTTGAGCTCTCCTTTTCATCTGGACTCCTATGAGATTCTTATTACCACCAGCATCGGAATTGCCTTTTTCCCGGAAGATGGCGAAGACGCAAATAGCCTGATTAAAAAAGCTGATATTTCCATGTATAAAGCCAAGGAAAAAGGCGGCAACATGTATCATGTCTACACTTCATAAAAGCTTCTGTTTTTTCCATCACCAGAATAAAATAAACTCCCGAGCAGCTTATGTTTCTTGAAATCAAATAAATTCAATGTACCAGTTAATTCTGCTGATTCCAACCAGTGTAGACATCAAATCGTTTGACGAAGGCTGGCCTTCTTTTCTGGAAGCCGTTGAACAAATGCCGGGGCTGCTCAGGGAGTCTGTTTCTCGTGTTGATCAACTAATCTACGGGAAAGAATTCTTTCATCGAATATACACCTTTTCTTTCCCAGATCAGAAGACCCTTGAAAAGTCTCTGCTCTCCTCTCCCGGGGAAAAAGCAGGAAAGATTATCCATGATCTCACTGGGGGGAAAGTAACTCTGATGACTGCGGAGTTCCAGGAAGATTCGCTAGACAATATTCAATCATTTACCTCCCAGAAAACAGACTCATGAAATCCTCCTCAACAAAGACTATCTTAAAGTGGCTCATCCTTCCTTTGATTATTATTATTACCTCCTCGGCAGGATTCTTTGTTTACCAGATATTTAAAGGAACTACTCCCCGAACCGGAAGGGTCATCACCTGGATACGTAATCCTCAAAACCACTCTGACTGGGAAATTGCCTCTCTCTCCCGCTGCAGGGAATCAACTCCTTTTCTAATCCCAACTGCTGGATATATCGGCTATCTTTGGGATGATTCTTTCCGCCCGGGGCACCGTCATCAAGGTATTGATATCTTTACCAGTGAATCTTCAGGGGACACTCCTGTATATGCATCTTATTCTGGCTATCTTACTCGGCTTCCTGATTGGAAATCCTCCCTGATCATCCGTGTTCCACAGGATCCTCTTCATCCTCAAAACCAAATTTGGCTTTACTACACTCACCTGGCGGACCTTAATGGAAATTCTTATATCGTTGATAGTTTTCCTGCCGGAACTTCTGATCTCTTTGTGGAAGAAGGAACTCTTCTTGGCTACCAGGGAAATTTCTCAGGCACGATTGGAAAACCGGTGGGAGTTCATCTTCATTTTTCAATAGTGATGGACGATGGAAATAATAGTTTCCTGAATGAATTAGATATTCATAATACCCTGGATCCCTCTCCCTATTTTGATCTGCCGTTAAATGGAAATTCCAATCAAGGAATTATCCCTATCTGTCAAAATCAGCTATACTCTCCATAAAACAATTTAAGAGAAGGAATAAAATCCCATGAAAGAATACAAAAATATCCTCACTGAAATAAAGGGCCGCGTTGGAATAGTTACTCTAAACAGACCCAAATCATATAATGCCTTGAATTATCAGCTTCTCTCAGAATTGATGGATTCATTAACTTCTTTTGATAAAGACAAATCTATCGGGGCAATGGTTATCACAGGAAACGAAAAAACCTTTGCGGCCGGAGCAGATATCATTGACATGGTAGATGCTTCTCCGGATGATATGAAAAAGAGTCCCTTTATCCCTGCCTTTGACCTCATCCGAGGGATAAAGAAACCTATCATTGCCGCGGTCTCTGGATACTGCTTGGGAGGCGGGTGCGAATTGGCAATGTCCTGTGATTTGATTATCTCCTCGGAGAGCGCTGTTTTTGGACAGCCTGAAATAAATCTTGGTATCATTCCCGGAGCAGGAGGTACACAGAGGTTAACTCGGGCAGTTGGAAAAGTTATTGCCATGGAAATGATTCTGAACAATCGAACCTTGTCCGCAGAGGAAGCTTATTCCTTTAATCTAATCAACAAAATATACCCAGTTGAAGATTACTTGAAACACACTATATCCCTGGCTCAGGAAATTGCCGAAAGAGCTCCACTTGCTGTACAGGCAGCTAAGGAGATAATCAATCAATCCTTTGAAGTTTCCTTGACGGAAGGTTTACAAAATGAACGAGAATCTTTCTTTAACCTCTTTTCCTCTCGAGACCAGAAAGAAGGAATGGATGCTTTCCTGGATAAAAGGGATCCTTCCTGGAAAGGAGATTAAGTAATAGTTATTACTTTTGAGAGAAAGAGGGAGAAGAAAGATTAATCCTTTCCCCATATCTGTATAGAATCATTAAATAGTAGTCTTAGTAGGGGTTGGGGATATGTGGATATAAACTGAGTTAAGTGATTTTATCAAGAAAAAGAAGGAGAAATACACATACCCGGGGATTGCTGACCCTGGGTATGCTATATACAGGGGAGAGAACAAAAGGAAATAGTTTTAATTTGTCCACAGACTGTTGGGGACAGAAGGCTAATAAGAGGATAAATTAAGTGAATAAAATAATCAAAAGAAAGTTAGTTTTGAAATCTGTGGATAGAGGGGGTTTTTAACAGAAAGTGTCCCCAAAAGGGCGCCACTTTTGGGAGAAGTTATCCCCAAGAGGAGGAGGTTATCCACAGATAAGGCGGTTTTATCCACAGAAAAAGGGCTAGTTGTTAAGGGATAATTCAGGAAAAATCCCTTAAATGGTGTCTTTTCCGGGGGAAGAAAAGGGGCAAATAGTCCTTAATTAGACATTTAAGGGGGAGATATTACTGTTCCGTCCGGAATAATGACGCTTTTTGGTACAACCACGATCCCATCCCGAATGGACCAGTTGTCGTGATCCTGCTCGGTGCCGAGGGGGAAAGGATTGATAACCACATTTGATCCAATCCGGGCGTTTTTGTCAATAATGGCGCCGTTAATTTGACAGTTTTTACCAATCCCTATTGGTATCCCTTTTGAATTAATTTCCCTTTCTTCATAATAATCTGCTCCCATAATGATAGTATTTTTAATAACAGATCCATCCTGGACGCGACAACGCAAACCGATCACCGACCGATAGATATCTGCTTTTCCGATATAGCAGCCGTCAGACAAGGATACAGATTCCAGGGTAGCCCCGGAGATGATTGATCCCGGCAAAAAACGAGCGTGGGTATAAATGGGGTGGGTGACATCATAAAAGTTAAATGGGGGAGAAGGCAAAGTGAGATCAAGATTGGCTTTATAAAAGGAACGAATAGTTCCTATATCTTCCCAGTACCCCTCAAAATCATAACCGACAACTTTGTGGGTATGAATTGCGTGGGGGATGACTTCTTTTCCAAAATCAACGACATCCAGTTCTCGAAGCAGATCATTGAGGACAGTTGTTTTAAACAGGTAAATACCCATAGACCCCAGCAACGGAAGGTCCGGGTCTTCTCTGCTGATGAATGACTTCTGGACTTCTGGATCTTTTGGTTTTTCAACAAAGTCGGTGACCAGGTGGTCTTCTCCTCGTTTGAGGATTCCCAGCCGGGGAGCATCTTCCATGGACACAGGCTGCAGGGCAATAGAGATATCCCCTCCGGCTTCCCACATATGATGCGCCATTTGTTCGTAATCCATTCTGTAAAGATGATCTCCTGCCAGGATGAGAGTATAGTCTGCTTTGGTGGAATGGATTTCAAACATTTGCTGGCGGACAGCGTCTGCAGTTCCCTGGTACCAGGAGTCATTCAGAATAGTTTGTTCGGCAGCCCAGATCTGTACCCAGCCCCGGTGAAAAGGATCAAAGTTATAAGTCCTGGTGATGTGACGGTGGAGTGAGACAGAGTTGAATTGAGTCAGGAGGGCAATACGGTTAATATTCGAATTGATGCAATTGCTGATTGGAATATCAATCAACCGGTATTTCCCCCCGATGGGGACAGCAGGTTTTGCCCGGACTTTGGTTAACGGAAACAGGCGGGTTCCCTGCCCTCCGCCCATGATAACTGCCAGGATGTCTTTTGTTGAAGGCATACCAGAACTCCTTTGATTAAATACTTCCGTTTAAATTATAACCCCTCCTTCGGGGAGAGAGGGTCGGCAAACTGGAAGTGTCAGGCAAGCAAAGAGGGAAAAATTTTAGCAGTGCCCAATTGAGTTTTAACTGGAGCATTCCTGGCAGTTTGTGGGCTCAAGTAAATAAAAACCCATTCGAAATTTATTCCGAATGGGTTTTTGTTTTAGATGCCGAAGGTGGGAATCGAACCCACAATCCTCAAGGGAACGCGAGTTTGAGTCGCGCGCGTCTGCCAGTTCCGCCACTCCGGCCAGTCGTTGCCTAGTATACCCAAAAGAAGATATCAGGTCAAGACAGGCAGCATGTTCACAGGAGGGAATGGACGATACCTGCGGGTAAAAAATAATTACTTCGCAGACAAAGCAGCCTTTAAAACCAGGAGAAAACGACCTTGCAAGAGAGATAAAATAAGGTAAAATGGGCTGGGATACAATGATACAATTTGTGGGAGGATGGATGAAAATTGAGATAGACTTTGAAAGAGGGATTCCTCTCTATGAGCAAATTGCACACGGAATTTTAGGGCTGCTTGAGAGAGGCGAGCTGAAAGCAAATGATCAACTTCCTCCCATCAGGACACTAGCGGACGAGTTGGGAGTTAACTTTAACACAGTAGCCCGGGCCTACCGGTTGCTGGATCAGGGGTCTGTGATTTCAACCCAGCACGGAAGGGGCACATATATCCTTGGGCGGGGGCAGAAAAAAACTAGCAGAAAAACCAAAAAGGAAAATATCGAACAACTCACCCGGTTTTATCTCAGGAAAGCCAGGTACCTCGGTTTTAAACCAGATGAAATTAAAAAATGTTTTGAAAAAATTTTTCAAGAGGGAAAGTGAAATGAATAATGTAGAAAAAACTAAGGAAATATTTAAGGGACCAGTAATAGTGTTCCTGGCAGTGGCTTTTATCCCTGCCTGGATTTTATTTTTACTCCCGGTATTTTTAAGGATGGCAGGAATCGAAGAAACAGCGACAGTCGAGCTGGTAGCCTGGAGCGCAGCAATGTGGATGCCCGGATTAGGAGCCATAATAGCAACCATGCTGGGAGAAAAAAAAGAACTTAAGACCCTGGGGTTGGGAAAACTGGGAAAGAAAAAGATTTATTTATGGGCCTGGTTAGTCCCAATCCTGGCAGTCCTTGTAACAGGAGTGGTCAGCTGGCTTTTTGGGTGGGGAAAATTTGACCCTACATTTCAACTAATCAGGCAGGCCGTGGAGGGCCTACCAGATGTGCCAGAAACAGCCCTTCCTCTTCTTCTAACCGCGCAGATTGCCGCCGCCCTGACTGTTGCGCCGCTTTTTAATACGCTGTTTGCCCTGGGGGAAGAACTGGGCTGGAGGGGGTACTTGCTGCCTAAGCTCCTGCCCCTGGGACAAATTCCAGCCATGCTGATCAGCGGTGTGATCTGGGGAATCTGGCATGCGCCAGCAATATTGCAGGGGCATAATTATCCAGAAAATCCCGTGCTGGGAGTGGGGATGATGATCGTTTTTACAGTTTTACTGGGTATCATTTTTAGCTGGCTATACATAAAAACCAAAAGTCCCTGGGCGCCCGCCCTGGCACACGGGACAGTAAACGCGGTAGCTGGCTTGCCCTTGTTGTTTTTGACAGACGTGAATCTCTCCCTGGGAGGAAGCTTGACAAGCGTGTCCGGTTGGTTGGCCCTGGCCGCGCTGGTTGGAATACTGTATTGGAAAAGAGAGATTCCCCTCAAGTAAGAGGAATATGTTTCACGTGAAACGTTGGAAAACATGACAACGACCGAGGTAATTTTAAGGATACTAAACACGCTACTGATGGTGGGCATTCCCTGTTTGTTAGCCGTGATTCTGATCCGCCGGGGAAATGATGGATTCCGGCCAATCGGTATCGGAGTAGCTGCTTTTGTCTTCTCCCAGGCGGGGCATATTCCTTTTAATCAATTTGTTCTTCTTCCCGCTCTGGAAGGAGGGGGAATTGGGTTATCTCAGCCTGGGTGGAAGCTGCTGGTTATGGGAATAGCAGTGGGTTTCTCCGCGGGGATTTTTGAAGAAACCGCCCGGTATTTATCGTTTCGGTTCTGGTTGAATAAAGAACCAAGCACGCTTCTGCCGATAAAGTACGGTGTAGGTCATGGAGGAATCGAGGCGTTCCTTCTGGGAATTCTGACGTTGTATGCCTTGATCCAGGTGCTGACGCTGGGAGGAGAAGGCTCGCTGGATTCCTTCTCGTCAGAGCAGGCTGATTTGATCCGGACGCAGATTTTTGCTTATTGGGATGTTCCCTGGCAGCACTTGCTCCTGGGTGCCTGGGAGAGGGTATCTGCTATGATTTTTCATATTGGCGCATCCTTGATGGTTTATAAGAGTGTAAGGAAGAAAAAACCCAGTTGGTTGGCGATCGCTGTTCTCGGGCATACCCTGTTGAACGCTTTTGCTGTTGTTTCATCCCAAAAGATGGATTTTGTTTTAGTGGAGAGCATTCTGTTTATATTTTCCCTGGGGTGGTTGTTTTGGGCCTGGACCCTGCGGGAGAGAGAAGTTGAAGAGTTAATGCCTGAGCTTCCCCTGCCCGGGGAAACGCGGTTACAAACACAGCGAATTACAGCAGAGCAGCTGGAAGCGAGTCGATATGATGAATAACGAACCGATTATACAAATAAAAAACTTGTCACGAGCGTTTGGTGATATCCTGGCGGTCGACCGTGTGTCATTTGTAATTAATCCGGGAGAGGTATTTGGTTTGCTGGGGCCAAATGGTGCAGGAAAGACCACCACGGTTCGCATGTTGGCGGCTTTGCTTGAGCCCACCAGCGGCGAGGCATATGTAGCCGGATTCCAGATCGGAAAAGAAGACCAGAAAATTCGGCGGAAGATCGGACTTTTGCCTGAAGCGCCAGGTTTGTATGATGCATTAACTGCAGAGCAGAACCTGGCTTTTTACGGAGCGATGTACGGAGTGGAAGAAATCTCCCGCCAGATAAAACACTACCTGGAGTTCCTTGGCTTGTGGAACAGGAGACACGAACCGGTGGCGACTTTTTCCAAGGGTATGCGCCAGAAATTGGCAATTGCCCGAGCCTTGCTCCATGAGCCTGAAGTTCTATTCCTGGATGAACCTACCAGCGGGCTTGATCCGCAGGCGGCGCGACTGGTCCGGGAATTTATTGCAGGGCTTAAGGGTGAAGGGCGTACAATAATTCTTTGCACCCACAACCTGGAAGAGGCTGACCGCTTATGTGACCGGGTTGCTTTTGTGAATGGACATTTGGTTGCGCTTGATTCTCCCAAAGTGTTGAGAAGAAAAATCTTCGGCAGAAAAGTTGTTTTCCATTTAGTAGAGGCGAAAACTGAGTTTACCCAAGTAGTAGAGCCCTTTGATTTTGTAAGCGAGGTTCAAGTGGTTGAGAATAAAATACTGGCTTCTGTTGAAGATCCGGAAAAAAACAACCCGGAAGTCATTCGCGCTCTAGTGGAAGAGGGAGCAGAGATTCAGTTTGTAGGAGAGCTGCGCCGCCGCCTGGAAGATGTTTACCTGGAGCTGATGAAATCAGCAGAAGGAAGTAACAATGGATAGAATTAGAGCGATTATTGTTAAAGAGTGGCGGGAAGTTTTTAAAAACAAGTTTGTCTTTTTTACGGTGGCTTTTCTTCCTTTGATGATTACTGCGCTGCCGCTGGGAATGATCTACTTTGCAACCGGATCAGAAAGTTTTGCAGGAGTCACTGCGGCGGATCTGCCGCCTCAGTTTTCTGCGATGTGCGGAGAGTTGAGTGGAGGGGATTGTATGATGTATTATATCGTCACCCAGTTTCTTCTTTTGTTTATGATGATCCCGGTCATTATCCCAATGACCATTGCTTCCTACAGTATTGTCGGTGAAAAAACCACCCGGACCCTCGAACCGCTGCTGGTGACGCCAGTTACAACGCTTGAAATCCTGGTTGGAAAAGGGTTGGCAGGAATAATTCCGGCAGTTTCTGCTACCTGGATAGGATATCTGTTGTATGCTGCCGGCGCGCATATCATGGTAGACAATCCTGCTGTGGTTGGTAAATTATTTGATCCGTTGTGGATGACGGCTATTTTTGTTGTAGGTCCGCTCCTGTCGGTTTTTGGAGTGAGTATCGCTGTGATGATTTCATCCCGGGTGAATGACCCCCGGGTTGCGGAGCAAATCTCGGGTATTTTTGTGCTCCCGGTTGTGGGATTGTTTATCGGGCAAACCACGGGATTTATTCTGGTGAACCAGCAGTTCATTCTCTGGATGGCTGGAATTCTCCTGGTTTTGGACAGCGTTTTGTTTTATTTTGCGATCCAAATTTTCCAACGGGAGACTATTTTATCTAGGTGGAAATAATTTTATGAAAAACAATCAACGATTTTTTTACCTGATGATATTGCTGATTCTTCTGCTGCCTGCCAGCGTAAACGCCCAAGAATCTCAACCTGATCTTAATCTCTACTTGATCCGGAACTTTGGTTATGGCGGGATTGGAGAAATCCAGGGAAACTTTACGCTGAAGATTAGAGATCCGCTGGCCGAGCTGGATAAGATTGAGTTTTATCTTGACGAGGAGCTGATTGCGACAATTCTCCAGGAACCCTACGAATACAAATTTCATACCAGTTCTTACCCGGAGGGGGAGCATACTCTTATTGCTGTCGGCACCCTGGTTGACGGCACTCCTTTGAAGTCCAACCGGATTACAAAGGTATTCTTGTCCTCGGGCCAAGCCTGGTCTGAAACAGAGGGCTTGATTGTGCCTGTTCTCTTATTCGCCGCAGGAATTACTATTTTAGGGCTGGTTATACCTGTGTTGTTGAGTAGGAAAAAGGACTTTGTGTTGGGAAAATATGGCCCTGCAGGAGGGACTGTTTGTCCTCGCTGTGACCTGCCTTTCTCGAGGTTTTTCCTTTCGCCAAACCTGCTTGTTGGTAAATTAGTCCGCTGTCCGCACTGCGGCAAAATCAGCATCCAGGCCAGGGCTTCCCAGGACCAATTACAGGAAGCAGAAAAGAAATATAAAAATGAAGAACCCAGCAAGGTTAAAGAAATGGATGACCAGGGATATCAAAAAATGCTGGACGAGTCGCGGTTTGAGGATTGACCGATTACAGCTTTCGAAAATAAAAGGTAAAAAGATGTTCATTAGACTATAATTAACCAGCCAAAATAAAATTAACGAGTAATTGCCCACTATGTTTAATGACCTCACTTCTTCCATCTCTGAACCGGAAGCCCGCAAGAAAACCCAAAAAGTAGCGCAATTAGTGGAAATTAGCGCGATTCTGAATTCCACCCTAAAGCCGGATATTCTGTTGAAGAATATCCTTGATACGGCTGCTGATCTTCTTGAATGCAGCGGTGTATCTATCTTGCTTTATGATGAACGAGAAAAGGAATTGAGGTTTGCGGCAACCACTACCGGGGATATAGAAAAATTGGAACAAATACCAGTCCCGCTGGACAATAGTCTGGCAGGAACGATATTTACCGAGAACCGGCACCTGGTAATAAATAGCACCCGTGATGATCCACGACATTATAACGAAGTTGGCGATGAAGTTGGTCTTCAGATTGATTCTCTGCTGGGGGTGCCGATGAGGATCAAAGACCGGGTAACCGGCGTCATTGAAGCGTTAAATAAAAATGAAGGTGAGTTTTCAGATTTTGATGTTTCTCTGTTGCTGGTTGTTGCGTCACAAGCAGCAATCTCAATTCATAATGCCCGGCTGATTCAAGCCCTGCAGAAAGCCAATATTGAATTGAGCCAGGCTGATAAACTGAAACGGGATCTCATGTCTGTTGCATCTCATGAATTGCGAACACCGCTGGGAAATATTCTAGGTTATGCAACACTACTTCATGAAGATGCTATCGAAGAGAATAAACCTCTTGCAGAATCCATATTAAAGGCATCCTCAAAATTAAGGGCAGTTCTGGACGATATTGCCAATATGAACTTGCTTTATACAGGAAAAGCAGATTTGGATTTCACAGACACCTCTCTTCAACGGGTGATCAATTACGCGCAAGAAGAGGTTAGGATGACGGTAAATAAGGAAGACCATACAGTGGATTATCAGATACCGGAAGAGCCAATTCAACTGTGTATTGATCTGCCGAAAATGAGTGTGGTTTTTGTGAACTTACTGCTCAATGCTATCCAGTTTACACCGGTAGAGGGAGAAATCCGATTAACGATTGATGATAGGGATGATGAAGTCATGGTCTCGATAGTTGATTCCGGGAGGGGAATTTCTCCGGAAAATCTAGAAAAGATCTTTGAGGTCTTTTACCAGGTAGACGATCACATGACAAGGCGTTATGGGGGATTAGGGCTGGGTTTATCAATTGCAAGGGAACTAGTCAATTTGCACGGGGGAAGAATCTGGGCTGAGAGCGAAGGACTTGGTGAGGGATCCACCTTCCGGGTTGTGCTTCCAAAAGCAAGATAGATACACCGCTGCATTCAAGAAGGGTTTCACACATGTCAAGAAAACCGTCGAAGGCGGCTAAACGTACCTGGTAATCTTTTCCTGTGAAACCAAGCGCGGTGACAGCTTTTTTCCAGGCAGGATGCAGTTGGGGTTGATCAGGCATTGCCGAAATGGCTTCAGTCCAGGTAGTAAGCAGCGGCCATAAAGCGTCAGCTGGTTTTCCGCTCTGAAGGATTTCCTCAAGGGCCGCTTGATAATAAGTTTTCCGCTGGGCTAGAAGCGGCACAGGA